>Ga0299914_10003543_pt1 | contig 11050 bp, 8 predicted proteins | sample RVTome_10_FD_201361 | JGI IMG/M metagenome (GOLD analysis project Ga0299914, IMG submission 201361) | Soil microbial communities from uranium-contaminated site in the Upper Colorado River Basin, Wyoming, United States - RVT153D57 (version 2) ... | reverse complement strand
GGTGGTCGCGCTCTCGCCGACTTCGTGGCACCGGACGATTTCGCGGAGGTCGCCGCGGCCACCGGCGCCATGCTCGTCGGCCGGCGGACCTGGGAGGTAGGCGACCGGATGGAGGCCGAGGAGCCGGGCAGCACCGACTACCCCTTCTCCGGACCGATGTTCCTCCTCACCCATAGACCGCTAGAGCCGCCGGACCCGGAGGTCACGATCCTCTCCGGCGACATCGGGGAAGCGGTCACCACCGCACTGGACGCTGCGGGCGGCAAGAACCTCGAAATCCTCGGCGCCGACGTGGCCAGCCAGTGCCTGCAGCACGGGCTCGTCGACGAGATCCTGGTGTATGTGCTGCCGGTGCTGCTCGGCGACGGCATCCGCTTCTCGCCCCCGGGCCTTGCGAGGACAGACCTGGAACCGCTCAGCAGCACGCGGTCGGGCGACGCGACCCTCCTCCGCTTCCGCGTCCGCAAGCAGTCCGACCAGACCGACGGATAGCGTCGGATCACCGTGCCGGGCTGGCGACAGGTGTCCGATTGGATGCGTCACTCCTCGACGTTGCGGCTCTCACGCAGTGCTCGGCCGCTCGTGCCGATGGGGGGTCGTCAGTAGAGGGTGCCTTCGTGGCCGCCGATCGGAGGCTCACCGGGTGGCGACCATGAGCGCGATGACGCCGAAGTTCATCCGGATGAGTGTCGGGCCTGCTCCAGGTTCGACTGGTGGGGGCCGGAGAGCCAGTCTTGACCCAGACGCGCGTCGACCGGTTCCTCTCCTCGCCGCAGCGCGTCGATGTAGGCATGATCGGCGGCGAGGCGGGCCGCCACCTCGGGACCCTCGGCAACGGCCCCGTGGCCGGGGACCAGCACATCGATGTACCGGGCGGCCTCACCCAGCCGGTCGAGTGCCGTCTCGTAGGCGCCCACCTGATCGGGGCGGCGAGGGTCGAGGAGCGGGATCAGGACGTCGGAGAGCATGTCGCCGGCGAGCAGGACGCCACGGTCCGCGAGGAGGACCGCGGCGTGGCCGATGGCGTGCGCCTGATGCTCGACGATCTCGCCCGGCACGGGTCCCCTGTCCGCGGGCAGCGGGGTGAGGAGCCCGATCAGCTCGAGAGGGATGCCCGATGCGCTCTCCGCCGCCATCCTCTGCGCCCGCTCTCGGGCTTCACTGGCAGCCTGGGCGCCGGCGGGGGTGGCGTAGCGCGGCACGTCGCCGAACCGGGGATGCCAGAGCAGGTGGTCCCAGTGGGGATGGGTGGAGAACCCGGCGACCACCGGAATGCCGAGCCGGTCCAGGTCATCGGCGAGTTGGTTCAGATCGGAACCGTCGATGCCGGGATCGACCAGGATCAACCCACCCTCCCCGCGCACCACGATGGCATTGCTCCAGACCCACTCGCTCTGCCGGACCCAGACGCCGTCGGCCACCTGATTCAGCATCGGTTCACTTTGTCAGGGGTCTCCGTCCGGCGCGAGTTGCGACGCCCTTCGGGTCCGGATTCGGGACCGGCGGGCGTCCCCCGAAACGCACTCACATCAGCGTGAGTCGTTTTGCGTCAAGGGTTGGTCGGTGCCTCGCCTGTCGTCTCTCCCTGCATAGCGGTGATGGGGCTGGGCCCAGCAGCGTGTGATCGGGTTGGTGAGACGACGGGCGGGGCTGCCCATGATGTGCGTCGAGGTAGCGGTGTTCCTCAATGCCGCGGGGGGCTCGCCCCGACCGCCAGCTTGAGCAGCCGGCTCGTTCGTCAGGCAGCGATGGGCGCCTGCCGGCCTCGGGTTCCGTGGGTGGCCACGACCGGGTCCCAGGCTCGGTCGGTGGTGATGACGGCGTGTAGGTGCCGCAGGATCGCCGCGGCGATCGCGGTCTGCGCCTGGGTCGGGGTGAGCCTGTTGTGCTCCCGGCTGGTGAGGTGTCGATATCTCGCGGCGTAGACGGTGTTGGTCTGCAGTGCTCCCCAGACCGCACGCCAGGCGGCCAGCCGCAGGCCGGGGCGGCCTTGGCCGGTGAGCTTGGTGCGGCCGACGAACGTGCCGGACAGCTTCTCCCGCGGCGCCAGCCCGGCGTGCTTGACCAGCGCCCGGCCGGTGGTGAACCGGCGCGGGTCGCCGGTCTCGGCCAGGATCGCCGCTGCACCGACCGGCGAGACGCCGCTGATCGAGGTCACCAGGCCAGTCAGCCGCAGATCGTCGAGCACGGCGACCATCCGTGTCTCGGTGTCGGACAGCTTCACCGCGGCGGCTTGCCAGTCCTGCAACAGGAACGTGACGCGCTCGAGTGCGCCGGGCCGGTGGGCCAGCACCCCGGCCGGATCACTCAACGCGGTGAACAGGCGGCGAACGATCCGTCCGCACGGTTTCTGCCCGCCCCGCTTGGTGATCTCCCAGCGGACCGCTTGCTCGAACCGGGCCTCGCCCAACCGGCGGGTGCGGCCCAAGTCGCCGCCGTCGCGCTCGCAGACCACCGACATGGCTGCGGCCCAGGTGCGCGACCGGAACGGATACTTCGCAGTGTCCAGCGAGGCCGGCCACACGCACTCGAGCAGGGCCCGCATCTGCTGCACCTGGCTGACCATCTCCACAATCAGCTGCTCTCGGCGCGCACCCAGGTGCCGCAGCCGACCCCACGTCTCGTCGACCGGCTCCGGGACGTAGCAGCGCACTGCCCGGTGAGCCGGGCGATCAGCACCGCGTCCTTCTCATCGGTCTTGTCGAAGGTGAGGTCCTCACTGCGCCGGGCCCATGCGGTCATCGACGGCTGGACACACACGAACGGCATCGACCGTTCGCCGGCGAGCTGGCCGAGGATCCGCCACCGGTGCCCGGTCGGCTCGCACGCCACCGTCACCCCGGCCCAACCCTTAGCCGCTGCGCGTTGCGCGGCCCAGTCCAACGCGACACCCAGATCCCAGGCCCGGCACCGGAACGTCCTGCGGGCGAGCACCGTCGAGTCGTGGTCACACACCACGACCATCTGCTTGCTGTCGGCCAGGTCGATCCCGACGATTGCGTTAGTCACCGGCACCAGTTCCCGCAGCCGAGCCAGCCTCACGTTGCGGTTGCGGTCGCCCCGAGACACGCCACTACCGTTGCCCACCAACGTCCTCCTCCTGCGATGGGACACCAAGCCCGCAGCGCATCAGGGGGACGTTCCCACGCCTGGCACCGACACGCAGAACGTCTTTCTATGCCGCCGATGGTGCGCGGTCCTGCCGATGAGCGAGTAGTGAGTTGATCTTGCCGACGTGCCGATGACAGGACGTTCACCGGTCGCATGGGACAGCGGGTGTCCGGCGCCAACTAGGGCTGTCGCCCCTGGACATCGCGTCATTCCGCCCAGAATGACGCTCGCGACGAGTTGCTCCGCGGGTAGTCCTGGTCAGATCACTCGGAGGCGACTGTGGCTACCGCGTCGTCGACGCACCTCGGAATGGGATTCCTGTACCTGGCAGGACGCCGTCCGCGCTGTGGAGGAGCTAGGGTCACGGCAGCGTCGGCGTCAGCGGTTAAGTTGCCTCCGTGAGTGACCTTGTGCCAGGCAACGCGCTCGATCCCACCGTCATGCTGGCCACGAGTGTCCACGCCCAGCCGGGCGTCTACGCACTGCTGCTTGGCTCGGGTGTTTCGACCGGGGCGGGCATCCTGACCGGCTAGGGAATCATCAAGGACCTGGTACGGCGAGCAGCAGCCGCGCAGGCTCCCGACGACGCCGAAGCTCCAGATCGAGCGTTCGATGATCCCGAAGCGTGGTGGGCCGAGCACGGCGATGGGCATCCGCTCGGGTACTCCAACCTGTTGGAGGCGCTGGCGTCGACGCCGGCCGCTCGGCGCAACCTGATTGCCCGTTACTTCGAGCCGACGGAGGACGAAGTCGACGAGGGACAGAAGACGCCCTCGCCGGCACATCGAGCGATCGCTGAACTGGTACGGCGTGGTTCGGTGCGGGCGATCCTGACGACGAACTTCGACCGCCTCGCCGAGCGGGCGCTCGAGGACGCCGGGGTTGCTCCGCAGGTGATCCGTACGCCCGCGGACATCCCGGGCATGACTCCGCTGGCCCACGCTCCCGCGACGGTCATCAAGTTGCACGGCGACTACGCCGACCTGCTCATGCGCAATACGGTCGATGAGCTCGACAGTTATCCGGCCGAGTGGGATGCGCTGCTGGACCGGGTGCTCGAAGAGTACGGCCTTATCGTCTCCGGATGGTCGGCCGACTGGGACAAGGCGCTCGTGGCCGCGCACCGGCGAGTTCGATCGCGCCGCTATCCGCTGTTCTGGGATTCGCGAAGCAGCAAGGGCGAGGCCGCCAAGGACATCCTGAGCTTGCACCGCGGAGTAGTGGTGCCAAGTGCGGACGCCGACACGATGTTTCGGGGGCTGGTCGACCGCGTCGACGCGCTCGACCGGTTGGCCGAGCCGCCGCTGACATCGGCGCTGGCCATCCAGCGGTTGAAATGCGACTTGCTCGACCCAACGCGGCGCATCGCTGTCCACGACCTCGTTGCCAAGGAGGTCGACCGCGTGGTGGCGCATGTCGCCACCATCCCGACCTACGACGCCAACCTGACGAATGATGGCTACGTCGAGTGGGTGCTGGCAACCTTCCGTGAGTCGCTGCCGCTCGCTCGCCTCGTCGCCGTTGGCGTGCAACACGATTGCGACGGCCTGCATGACGACTTGTGGGTCCGCACGCTGCAGCGCCTAATGCGACTCACGAAGCGGGCCAGCGGCCAGTACCAGCCGTCCATGGTGAACCTGGGACTGTTGCCTGCCGCCGTGATGTTGCGAGCAGCCGGGTTCGCGGCAATCCAGACGAAACGTGATGGCCTGTTCCTGCGACTGTGCGCCGAGCCGCGTCAGCCCAACCCCTACAAGCAGGGTGAGTTCCTGCCCGCGGGCTACGTCCTGAGTGACTACGACGTGTTGCATGCGGATGGCATCAAGAAGATCGGGCAGACGGGCAACAGCCACTGGCGCTACCCGCCAAGTCACCTGATCCGCGAGCAGATGGCGGACGCCTTTCCGGAGCTACTGCATGGAGAGGAGGACTACGGGCGCGCCCAGAACGAGTTCGAGTACAAGCTGGCGCTCTACCAGTTCCTCTACCCAAACGGTGGGCCGACGCCGGGTGAGTTCCTCATCGGCTTCGATGGCTGGGGCATGGGCGACTTTGCGCTGCTGAGCGAGTTCCAGGACGTCGCCAAGGCATCTCCGGACGACTGGCCGTGGTGGTCGATCCTCGGCAAGCGCGACGAGTTCGATGAGACGATGGGCACGTTCTACGAACAGCTCAGGCAGATCCGCCAGCGCTAGGAGCCGACGTCGACCGCCCGGGCTCGCCCGCGTCGGTGGGAGCATCAGGCGATCGGAAGGCGCGCCCTACAGGCCGCGGCGATGTGGTTCGGGCCGAAGGGTTTCGCGTCGGTCGTCTACGGGCTGATCGTGCTGGCCAGCGGCATCGCGGCCGCCGACGAGATCTTCCACCTGGTCGCCCTGACGATCATCGTGTCGATCGTCGCGCATTCGTACACTGACGTTCTCCTGACCGGCCTCTTCGACGAGACCCACGAGATGCCCACGTGGTACTCGGCCGTGCGCCGGAGGGTTCCCGGCCGGCGAGAACCTCCGTGAGGACACGGCGGTGACGATCTGGGACGAGCCGATGCCGAACTCCGACCCGACACCGGACCGCGGATCTCTGGCTGGCACCTTCGCCTGCCGGCTGGCGGGAGGGTTCCACGTGCCGTCTTCACGGTGGTGTGGGAAGGCCTGTCCCGTCTGATCCACGGGCGTGCAGGCCGTCCAGGACCTCGTGGGTGTCCGGGTCGAGTCGCGAGTTCTGGCCAGACTTACCTTGTACGATGGAGTGCGAAGGAAGGGTTGATGTAGGTGGCCACCCAAACCGAACCAAGGACCGAGCCACGAATCCCGTTGAGCAGAGAGCGGGTGCTCCGGGCCGCGGTCAACGTCGCCGACGAGGGCGGCATCGAGTCACTCACGATGCGTCGTCTCGCTGAAGAGCTCGGGGCCGAGGCGATGTCGCTCTACTACCACGTGGCCGACAAGGACGCGGTTCTGGATGGCATGGTCGATGTCGTTGCCAGGGAGATCAACGAGGTCGTTGACCAGATCGATGTGCCCTCCGTGGGAGCCGCCTGGAAGAACGCCGTGCGGCAGAGGATCCTGTCCGCTCGCGAGGTTCTCCTTCGCCACCGCTGGGCGCCTGGCGTCTTCGAGACACGTACCAACACGAGTCCAGCGGTAGTGCAGTACTTCGATGCCCTGCTCGGGCTCATGCGAGACGGCGGCTTCTCCTACGACCTGGGCCACCACGCGCTGCACGCCTTGGGGAGCCGGGCCCTGGGTTTCACCCAGGAGTTGTTCGATCCGGGCGACGAGGCTGGTGACGAGGAAGCCACGGCCATGCTCGAGAGTATGGCCAACCAGCTCCCCCACCTCGTCGGCATGATGATGGAGGTCGCCCACGACGACCCCGACTCCACGTTGGGTTGGTGCGACGACCAGACCGAGTTCGAGTTCGGGCTCGATCTGATCCTCGACGGTCTGGACAGGATGCGCGAGACGGCCTGACCTCCACGGCTTCGGCCGTCGGGAATGATGGCTCTACCTTTCTTCGTCATCGGAAACGTCTCTCGCGGATCGCCTTGATGTTTGTCCGTCGAGGACTGTGGTGAAACGGCGACGCCGGCAGCGTGCCCGGGGAGGCCTGACATCCGCAACGGTGTCGACTTAGGGACTGGTCCTTCGGCATGACGTCTCCGGCCAGCAGAAGGATCGTGTCAAGGATGTGTCCGTGCTCGGCGTGGGGATCGACTGGGACGAGGAGTTCCACTGGTTGCCCTCGGTCGGCCCGGCGACCCGTTAATCGAGGTGACCCAGGGTGGTCCATACGCCGGCGGCGGTGGCCCGGCTGGTGGCTCGCATCAGCGAGGTCGAGGCCAGCCGAGTGCGGGGTGATTGACGCGCCACGGGTGTGCTCGTCGAGGTGCTCGCGGACCCTGGGTTCGCGGTGGTGCCGTCAATCCTGACTTGATCGCCCGTGGGCGTGGGCGGCCACGAAAGGGACGGACACGGAGGGCGCCCACGTCACCGGCCTGCAGGCCTGGTCCGCTTCGAGCGGCTGCGCCAGCTGCTTAACGGTGAGATCGCGGGCGAGCCGCGGGCCATCGCCCGCGACGATGAACGAGCCTCCCGGGACGAATGGCGAGTGCTCAACGGCCCGCGCGCCGACCGGCTCGCAACCTTCCCGGCCGACCTGGCGATCGCCGGCGACGACCCCGGGGCGCCCACGTTCCTGCGGCTATTGGAACGCTGGCCGACCGCGAACGCCCTGGTCACAGCGTCCAAAGACGAGCTGGTGATCCTCACCCGGGCGACCAGGCACGGCAGGCCGGAAACGCTTCGCCGACCGGATCACCCAGGCGCTGGCACCGCGCGCTCCTGGCCGCGACGAGCTTCCCCTTTGACAGCCTTACCTCGTACGAGTATCTTACGTTGTACGACTTACAACGTACGAATGCTGAGCACGTCCCGGAGGGAAGATCCATGTATCCATTGACCAAATCGCCTGCTCCCCCTGGAGGCGGCGGTGCCATCGAGGCACGTGGCCTCATCAAGAGATACGGCGACGTGGTCGCCCTGACCGGTCTGGACCTGACCGTTCCCGAGGGAACCGTTCTCGGGCTGCTTGGCCCCAACGGGGCCGGGAAGACCACCGCGGTGTCCATTCTGACCACGCTCCTCAAGCCCGACGGCGGCACCGCCACGGTGGCGGGAGCAGATCTTGTTGGCTCACCCGGCGAGGTGCGGAAACGCATCGGACTCTCGGGTCAGTACGCCGCGGTCGACGAGCACCTCACCGGCTTCGAGAACCTGGACATGATCGGACGGCTCTACCGCCTGGGAGCAAAGAGGTCCAAGACCAGGGCTCGTGAACTGCTCGAGCGATTCAGCCTCGACTTCGCCGCCAATCGGCCGGTCAAGACCTACTCCGGTGGGATGCGTCGTCGTCTCGACCTCGCCGGCGCGCTAGTTGCCGAAGCACCGGTTCTGTTCCTCGACGAGCCGACCACCGGCCTGGACCCACGCAGCCGAACCGAGCTGTGGGATGTGATCCGCGACCTGGTGAACCGGGGCAGCACATTGCTGCTCACCACCCAGTACATGGAAGAGGCAGACCAACTGGCCGACGACATCGTGGTCATCGACCACGGCCGGGAGATCGCACATGGCACAGCCGACGAGCTCAAGACGATGGCCGGGGGCGAGCGGATCGAGGTCTCGCTCCAGTCGGATAGCAGTCTCGAGGACGCAAGAAGGGTGCTGGCTCGATTCTCGGTCTCTGATCCCTACACCAACGAGCGGTCGGTGATTGCCCCAGTCGCCGGAGGAGCCCAAACCCTCACCGCGGTGCTCCGCTCTCTCGACGCCGAAGGGGTCGAGCTGGCAGATGTGGGCTTGCGGAAACCGACCCTCGACGACGTGTTCCTGTTTCTCACCGGTCATGTGGCCGAAGCCGAGAACGGATCAACAACCAGCACCGAAGACGATGAAGAGAACCCGCCAGTACCGAATGGGAGGCGGGTTCCTGGAACAAGGAGAAGCAAAGACATGACAACAACGACGACCCCCACCATGAAGGCCATTGTCCAGGACGGGTACGGCGCGCCGGAGCAGGTACTTGAGCTGACGGAGGTCGGCCGGCCTTCGGTTCGCGACGACGAAGCTCTGATTCGGGTGCGGGCCACCAGCGTGAACACGCCGGACTGGATCACGGTGACCGGAACCCCCTACGTCCTCCGCCTGAAATCCGGGCTCCGGAAGCCGTCGACCCCGGTGCGGGGAACCGATGTCGCTGGAGTTGTCGAGGCCGTCGGCGAGAATGTGACCGGTCTCGAACCCGGCGACGAGGTGTTCGGGTCGTTGTGGGACTCCACCCTGGCCACAAGCGGCGCGTTCGCGGAATTCGTCGCCGCACCGGCGTCCCAGCTCATCAGGAAGCCCGCCAGCCTCCCCTTCGAAGCGGCCGCGGCATCGGTCATGACGGGCCTGACCGCGCTGATCGCCATCCGGGACGTGGGCAGGGTCGGGCCGGGGACCCGGGTTCTGATCAACGGTGCGTCGGGGGGCGTCGGGACGCTGGCGGTGCAGATCGCCAAGGCGCTCGGTGCGGAGGTCACCGGCGTGTGCAGCACCAGGAACCTCGAGCTGGTCCGCTCCCTCGGCGCGGATCACGTCATCGCCTACACCGAAGAGGACTTCACCCGCAGCGAGCAGCGTTACGACGTCATCCTCGACAACGTGATGAACCATCCGCCCTCCGCGACGGCTCGGGTGCTAACGCCGAACGGGATGCTCATTCCAAACAGCATCGGGAACACGGGAGGCTTCTTCGCGGGCCTGCCGAGGATGGCGCGGGCGGCAATGATGGGGCTGGGCTCGACCGATGTGCAGTCCGCGACCATTGTGGTGAACCGCGAGAACCTGGACGCCCTCGCCACACTCCTCGAATCCGGCGACGTCAAGGTGGTCATCGACCAGATCTACGCGCTCAGCGAGACCGCGAACGCGGTGGCCCACATGCTCGGACACCACGCCAGAGGCAAGGTCGTCATCGCCGCGTAAGGCGCGGACCACCGCGCGGACCCGAGATCTCGAAACCCATGAAGGAGCCCCGCTGATGGAAAGTCTCAGTTACGCATTCGCCGATGGCATCAGCATCGCCAGACGCAACGTGATCAAAGTGATACGGGTACCCCAGATACTTGTGGCCGTTCTGGTCACACCGATCATCATGGTCCTGATGTTCGCATACGTCTTCGGCGGATCTATCGACCTTCCAGGGGGCTCCTACCCGGAGTTCCTCGTGGCAGGCGCGTTCGCGCTGAACCTGGCATTCGGGGCAACCCTCACCGGGGCCGGTCTTGCAGACGATATGCAGAAAGGCATCATCGACCGGTTCCGTTCGCTGCCCATGTCACGCTCAGCAGTCGTCTTCGGACGAACAGCCAGCGATGTGATCTACGCCGGCCTGTCGTTGGCCATCATGGCCGGAGCCGGACTCATCGTCGGATGGCGGATCCACAACGGATTCGGGAACGCCCTGTTGGGCTTCGGCCTGCTCCTGCTGTTCGCCTACGCCATCTCCTGGGTCATGGCCTATGTCGGACTGCTCGTTCCCAGCGTCGAGGTGGTCAACAACGCCTCGACCATGGTGATCTTCCCGCTCACCTTCATCTCCAACACCTTCGTCCCGTCCGACAACCTGCCAGCTGCGCTGCGGGTCTTTGCCGAGTGGAACCCGGTATCGGCCGTGACCCAGGCCGCTCGAGACCTGTTCGGCAACATCCCACCGGGCACGCCACAGCCGACCGCGTGGCCACTGCAGAACGCAGTGCTCTACACCCTCGCCTGGGTGATGATCACCATCGCTGTGTTCGCTCCCCTCGCTGTGCGCCGGTACCGACGAGCAAAAGCAAGGAGCTGAAAAGGTGAAAGCGATCATCTTGCGCTCGTACGGCTCACCCGACGTCTTGGACCTCACGGATACCGACAGGCCCGTGCCCGCGACGATGAGATGCTGGTCCGGGTGCGCCAACCTCCAGGCCCATCCCGCGGCGCCGGTGACGGACCGGTCCAACTGACCAGACACGTGATCAGATCAGGCGGCTCCGCGTGAGTGTGCCCGTAGGACCAGGTAGATCGCCACGGGGATGCCCAGCCGGAAGATGAGGATGTCGCGGCTGCGCCACTGGCGCTTGGCCTCCAGCCACGTCAAGGCGACGTAGGAGTTCGTTTCGGGTCTTCTTCCTGGATGGGTGTCAGGAACACCCCTCCCATCCCGGACCGCGCACGCCCAAGTTCATTGGTTGGCGGCGTGCGCGAGTGCCGAGGGCGTCTGGCGGCCGACGATCGCGGGGGCTTCGTGGATGAGCTCGTCGTTCTCGAGGGCCTCCACCATGAACAGGGCGAAGTCCACGCGGCGCGTGATGTTGCTCTCGAGAATGGGGTCGCCAACGTGCCGGCTCCACACGGGC
>Ga0299914_10003542_pt1 | contig 11051 bp, 11 predicted proteins | sample RVTome_10_FD_201361 | JGI IMG/M metagenome (GOLD analysis project Ga0299914, IMG submission 201361) | Soil microbial communities from uranium-contaminated site in the Upper Colorado River Basin, Wyoming, United States - RVT153D57 (version 2) ... | reverse complement strand
CCCGGGAACGCCTCGTCGAGGGTCTCCCGCTGCTGGCCGAAGAGCTCGTGGGCGTAGGCCATCTTCAGCGGCTTGCCGGTGCGGGCGTTGGTGGCCCGCATCCCGCGCTCGAAGCGCCCGGAGCAGACGCGGACGTAGGCGAGCCGGTCGCGGTGCTGGGGGTCGAGGTTCGCCTGCAGCTTGAACACCAGGCCCGAGAAGTCGTCGTCGAGCTCGCGGCCGCGCCCGTCGGCGCCCGGGCGCGGCCCCGGCGCCGGCGCCAGGTCGGCGAGCGCGGCGAGCAGCAGCCTGACGCCGAAGTTCTGGAGCGCCGAGCCGAAGAACACCGGGGTCGAGTCGCCCGCCAGGTAGGTCTCCGGGTCGAGGTCGGCGCCGACCTCGTCGAGCAGTCCGACCTCCTCCTCGGCGACTCGCCAGTCCTCACCCCCCTCGCGGGCGGCCGCGGCGCTCTCGAGCCGCTCCTCGGCGCCGATCGTCGCCCCGCCCGCAGTGCGCTCGAAGCGGTGGAAGCCACCCTCGCGCCGGTCGATCACGCCGCGGAACTCGCCCGAGGGGCCGACCGGCCAGGTCACCGGAGTCGCCCGCAGGCCGAGCTCGCGCTCGATCTCGTCGACCAGCGCCAGGGGCTCGAGCCCCGGCCGGTCGTACTTGTTGACGAACGTGATCAGCGGCACGCGCCGCTCGCGCGCGACCTGGAACAGCTTCAGCGTCTGCTCCTCGACTCCCTTCGCGGCGTCGAGCAGGATCACGCAGGAGTCGGCGGCGCCGAGCACCCGGAGCGTGTCCTCGGAGAAGTCGCGGTGGCCCGGGGTGTCGATCAGGTTGTAGGTGATCCCGTCGAGCTCGAAGCGCAGCGCGGTCGAGCTGACCGAGATCCCGCGCTCGCGCTCCATCTCCATCCAGTCGGAGACGGCGGCGCGGCGGTTGCGCCGCGCCTTCACCTGGCCGGCCTCCGCCACCTGCCCGGCGTAGAGGAGCAGCTTCTCGGTCAGCGTCGTCTTGCCCGCGTCGGGGTGGGAGATGATCGCGAACGTGCGCCGGCGGCTCGCCTCGCGGGCGAGCGGCGTGGCGTCGGACGGCGCCGCGGCGGTCGGTTCAGGTCGCACGACGGCAAGGGTACGGGCGTCGTCCGCGGATTCGGCAATCGGCGTATACAGTGCGCCGACCAGTCCTCGTTCCCGTTCCAAGCCACGCACGACGGCCTCGGCGCCCCGGGGCCAGAAGGGAACCTGATGACCACTCAGCCCCAACCGGCCGGCGGCGCGGCCGCCGGCGTCGAGACGATCGTGCTCATCCACGGCCTCTGGATGACGCCGTTGAGCTGGGAGCACTGGGTCGTCCGCTACCGCGAGCTCGGCCACGAGGTCCTCGCTCCGGCATGGCCGGGGCTGGAGGGCGGCGTCGAGGCGCTGCGTCGCGACCCGACGCCGCTGACCCGGCTCGACGTCAGCAAGGTCGTCGACCACTACGAGACGATCATCGGCGGGTTCGACCGGCCGCCGATCATCGTCGGCCACTCGTTCGGCGGGACGTTCATGCAGCTCCTCGTCGACCGCGGGCTCGGCTCCGCCGGGGTCGGGGTCGCATCGGCGACGGTCAAGGGCGTTCGCGACCTGCCGCTGTCGACGATCAGGGCGACGTCGCCCGCCCTCCGGAACCCGTTCGCGCGCGGCCGGGCGACCGGCCTCACCCCGAAGCAGTTCCACTACGCGTTCGCGAACACTCTCCCGCGCGAGGAGTCGGACCGGATCTACGAGCGCCACCACGTCCCGGCCTCGAACCGGGTGCTCGCCGAGGGGGCGTTCGCCAACCTGGTCCCGAACGCTCCGACCAAGGTCGACTTCGGCCGCGATCAGCGCGCACCGATGCTTTTCATCGCCTTCGGCGAGGACCACGTCATCCCCCCGAAGGCCACTCGCCACAACGCCGAGAAGTACGGGCGGTCGAAGGCGATCACCGCCTACAGGGAGTTCCCGGGCCGGCCGCACTTCCCCGGCGCCCCGGGCTGGGAGGAGGTCGCCGACTTCGCGCTCGACTGGGCGGCCGCGCCACGGGCGCTCGACTAGCCGCCCGGCGCGATCCGGATACCCTCCCGCAAGCGATGGCTGACTGCGCTCACCTCGACCAAGTGACGCTCGGTGAGCTTCCCGAGTCGATCGAGGGGTGCGACGACTGCCTGGCGACCGGCGACGGGTGGGTCCACCTGCGGATCTGCCTCGGGTGCGGGCACGTCGGCTGCTGCGACAGCTCGCCGAACCGCCACGCGACCGCCCACGCGAGCTCGAGCGGGCACCCGATCATCCGCTCGCTCGAGCCCGGGGAGGAGTGGTCGTGGTGCTACGTCGACGAGGTCGCGCTGATCGTCCCGGAGGTGCGCGGCAGCACCCGGATCCCGCCCTCGCCGCTTGGCTGAGGCCGCGGTCCAGACGGCGGAGACCGGCCGCTCGGTCGGCCGCCGGCGCGAGCTCGTCGCCCAGTTCGCCGAGCCGCTGCGCGCCTTCCTGCGCACCGAGACCGGCGGCGCCGGGCTTCTCCTGCTGGCCACGGTCGCCGCCCTGATCTGGGCGAACTCGCCGTTCGGCGACTCCTACCCGGAGTTCTGGGAGACGCCGCTGGGGATCGAGATCGGGAGCTTCGAGCTCCGCGAGGACCTCCACTTCTGGGTCAACGACGGCCTGATGGTGTTCTTCTTCTTCGTCATCGGGCTCGAGATCCGCCGCGAGCTCGCGATGGGGCAGCTCACCGACCGCAGCCGCGTCGCGATCCCGGTGATCGCGGCCATCGCCGGAATCGCCGTCCCCGCCCTCGTCTACCTCGGGTTCAACCCCAGCGGCGAGGCGGCGCGAGGCTGGGGCGTGGCGATGGCCACCGACACGGCCTTCGTCCTCGGTGCCCTGGCCCTGGTCGGTCCCGCGTTCCCGGCCCAGCTCCGGGTCTTCCTGCTGACGCTCGCCGTCGTCGACGACGTCGGCGCGCTGGCGGCGATCGGGATCTTCTACTCGGAGGACGTCTCGCTAGCCGCCCTCGCCCTCGCCGCCGGCTGCACGCTGGCGATCTTCGCCCTCACCCGGCTTCGCGTCTGGCAGGGCCCCGCCTACTTCGCGGTCGGCGCCGTGCTCTGGTGGGCGCTCGTCGAGTCGGGCATCCATCCGGCGATCGGCGGCGTCGTCATCGGCGCGCTGATCTCGGTCTATCCGCCGCGGCCCGAGGAGGTCGAGCGGGCGGGGGTCCTGACCCGCGCGTTCGGCCAGTCGCCGCTGCCGGAGCTGGCCCGATCGGCGAAGCTCTCGCTCCAGCGGGCCGTGTCCCCGAACGAGCGCCTCCAGGAGCTGCTCCACCCGTGGACGAGCTTCTTCGTCGTCCCGGTGTTCGCGCTCGCCAACGCCGGGGTCGCGATCGACGGCGACCTCGTCGAGCGGGCACTCGGCTCGCCGATCACCCACGGGGTGATCGCCGGCCTCGTCGTCGGCAAGCTCGCCGGCATCGGCGTGGCGACGACGCTCTCGGCCCGCCTCGGCCTCGGCCGGCTGCCGGAGCGCCTCGACCGCGGCCAGGTCTGGGGGGGCGCGGCGCTCGCCGGGATCGGCTTCACCGTCTCGCTGTTCGTGGTCGAGCTCGCGTTCGACTCCGAGGCGATCCAGGAGGAGGCGCGCCTCGGCGTGCTCACGGCCTCGGTGCTCGCGGTGCTCGTCGGCTGGGCGATCTTCCGCGTCGACGCAATGCTCGCGCCCGACGCCGGGCTGCCGCCGATGGAGCTCGCCGAGCCCGTCGACCCCGAGCGCGACCACATCAGGGGTCCGGCGGACGCGCCGCTGACCGTGGTCGAATACGCCGACTTCGAGTGCCCGTACTGCGGCCACGTCACCGGGCTGTTCGAGGAGCTGCGAAGCCGCTTCGGCGACGACCTGCGCTACGTCTTCCGCCACCTGCCGCTCGCCGACGTCCACCCGCGGGCCGAGCTCGCGGCCGAGGCGAGCGAGGCGGCCGCCGCCCAGGGCGCGTTCTGGGAGATGCACGACAGCCTGTTCGCCCACCAGGACGAGCTCGAGCCCGCCGACCTGCTCGGCTACGCGGCCGAGCTCGGCCTCGACGTCGAGCGCTTCTCGCGCGACCTCGGCACCGGCCGCTTCTCCGAGCGCGTCCGCGCCGACGTCGAGAGCGCCGACGCCGGTGGCGCCGACGGGACGCCGACCTTCTTCCTCAACGGCCGCCGCCACGTCGGCCGCTACGACGCCGAGGCCCTCGCGGCCGAGCTCGCCCGCCAGCGCCCGGACTCCGAGTCGAGGGCGGCACGGGGCGACGAGCGCCGGCGGCGCGCGGAGCTGACCCGGCCGGCGATCGGCCGGTTTCGCGACCGGGTGCCGGTCCCGTCCGCCGGGCCGCTGGTCCTCGACGGCCTCGAGGAGACCCCGGACCGCGACGGCGCCTTCCCGCGGCTCGGACCGGCGCAGATCGCGACCCTCGCCCGCCACGGCACCCAGCGAACGGTGGGCCCCGGCGAGCGGGTGTTCGAGGAGGGCGACGCGAGCCGGGACTTCGTCGTCGTCCTCGCCGGGATGGTGGCGATGGTCGAGGGCTACGGGGGCCAGAACCGGGTTCGCACGGTCCACGGCCCGGGGCGGTTCCTCGGCGAGCTCGGCGTCCTGAGCGGGGAGGAGATGCTGCTGACCGCGGTGGCCCTCGAGCCGGGGGAGGTGCTGGTCGTGGCCTACCCGCGCCTGCGCGCGGCGCTCGCCGCCGACCCGGCGCTCGACGACCTCGTCCTGCGCACCTACCTCCTCCGCCGCGCGATCCTGCTCGGGCTGTCGACCGACCTCCGGATCGTCGGCTCGGCGGGCTCGGCCGACATGCGCAGGCTCGAGGAGCTCGCCGCTCGCCGGCGCCTGCGCTACGCGTCGATCGACCTCGACACCGACGAGCGGGCCGCGGCGATGCTCGAGGAGCTCGGGGTCGACCCCGCCGACACGCCGGTGGTGATCACCGTCGAAGGCCGGGTGCTGCGCAACCCGACCGACGACGAGCTCGCCCGGGCGCTCGGCCTCGCCGGCGAGGACGTGAGTTGAGCGACCACTGGCGAGTTGGTGGCGCTATCCGCCACTAACTCGCCAAGACCGTAGGCTGCGCGACGGAGCTCACCACCGATGAACGATTTCGTCTCCCGCGGATTCAGCGGCAGCCGGCGCCAGCCGGAGGACCTCCGCGAGCGCCTGCCGCCCGGCCAGTACTCCGAGCGCGGGTTCCCGGTGCTGACCGCCGGCCCGACCCCCGACGTCCCGACCTCCGAGTGGCGACTGCGGATCGACGGCATGGTCGCCGAGGAATGCGAGTGGAGCTGGTCGGAGCTCCACGAGCTCGAGTTCGAGGAGGTCCCCTGCGACATCCACTGCGTCACCAAGTGGTCGAAGCTCGGGACGAGCTTCGGCGGCGTCTCGGTCGACGTCCTGCTCGAGGCCGCCGAGCCGGTCGGCGCATACGCGACCGCCTACTCGTACGGCGGCTACACGACCAACCTCGCGCTCGAGGACCTCACCGACGGCAAGGCCTGGGTCGTGACCGAGCACGAGGGCGAGCCGCTGGCGCGCGAGCACGGCGGTCCGGCGCGATTGCTGGTCCCGCACCTGTACTTCTGGAAGAGCGCCAAGTGGGTCGGGGGCCTGCGGGTGATGGACCACGACGAGCCCGGCTTCTGGGAGGCCAACGGCTACCACAACCGCGGCGACCCGTGGAAGGAGGAGCGGTATTGGACCGACTGACGCCGGTCCCGCCCGCGGTCGAGCAGCGCGCCCCGGGGCGCTGGCAGATCGCGACCGTGAACGAGATCCGGACCGAGACGCCGCGGACGAAGACCTTCCGTCTCGAGCTGCCGATGTGGATGCCCCACGTCCCCGGCCAGCACTACGACGTCCGCCTCACGGCGCCCGACGGCTACCGCGCCCAGCGCTCCTACTCGGTCGCCTCGACACCGCTCGACGAGGGTGAGATCGAGCTGACGATCGACCGGCTCGACGACGGCGAGGTCTCGACCTACTTCCACGACGTCGTCGTCGAGGGCGACCGGGTCGAAGTCCGTGGCCCGTTCGCCTCCTACTTCGTCTGGCGCGGCGAGGCGCCGGCACTGCTCGTCGGCGGCGGCTCCGGCGTCGTGCCGCTGATGGCGATGCTCCGCCACCGCCGCCGGACGATGCCCGAGGCGCGGATGGAGCTCGTCTACTCGGTCCGCAGCGCCGACGAGGTGATCTACGCGTCGGAGCTTGGTGCCGACGCCGAGGTCACCTACACCCGCGAGCCGCCGCCGGGCTGGGACGGGCACGTCGGGCGCATCGACGCCGAGCTCGTTGCGGGCCGCGTCGAGCCCGGGACGACGGCGTTCGTCTGCGGCTCGAACGGGTTCGTCGAGTCGGCGACGCGGCTGCTGCTCGCCGCCGGTATCGAGCCCGGCCGGATCCGCACCGAGCGCTTCGGCCCGACCGGCTGAAGGTCGCCTCCGGTGGCGGCGCGGCCGCTCAGCCGGCGGCGATGTCGAAGCTGACCGGACGGGTGTTTCGGCGGCGATGTCGAAAGCTGACCGGACGGGTGTTTCCACGGATCGTCACGTCGGCCTCGCCCTCGACGCTCGCGGCGAGGCAGTCGTCCCAGTCGAACTCGCGCCGCCCGTGGACGTCCTTGAACAGCCCCCGGACCCAGGTGACCATCATGTGCGGGGCCCGGAACGCGAGCTCCGTGTGCCCGGGCTCGAAGATCCAGCTCGTCACCGCGAGGAAGGTAGCCGCCGCGCGCGAGACGGCCGCCGCCGGCCGCCACCTGCTATCAAGCCGCGGATGAACGCCGACGAGCCGACGCCCACCGAGTCCGTGACCGCGCCGGCCCGCCGGGCGCCGGCGTTCCTCTTCGACCTCGACGGGACGCTCCTCGACAGCGTCTACCAGCACGTCGTCGCCTGGCGCGAGGCGCTCGAGCAGGTCGGGATCTCGCTGTCGGTGTGGAAGATCCACCGGCGGATCGGGATGAGCGGCGGCCTGTTCGTCACCGCGCTCCTGCGCGAGCTCGACACGACGCTCGACGACGAGGCGCTCGCGCGGCTGCCGTCGCTCCACACCGAGGCCTACCTGCGCCACTACGACAGCGTCCGGCCGCTGCCCGGGGCCGCCGAGCTGCTGGCGACGCTGACCGACCAGGGCGTGCCGTGGGCGATCGCCACCAGCGGCGCCGAGCGCTACGCCCGGCTCGCGCTCGAGCTCCTCGACGCGCCGCAGGACACCCCGCTCGTCACCCGCGACCAGGTTCGCTACGCGAAGCCGGACCCCGACCTGTTCCTGACCGCGGCCGAGCGGATCGGAGTCGACGTCCGCGACAGCATGGTCGTCGGCGACAGCGTCTGGGACCTGCTCGCCGCGCGCCGCGCCCGGGCGCTCGGGATCGGCGTGCTCTCAGGCGGCTACGGGCGCGAGGAGCTGATCTACGCCGGCGCCTTCCGCGTCTACGAGGACCCCCGCGACCTGCTCGCCCACCTCGACGAGGTCGGAGTCCGCAGGCCGCTGTAGGCCGGCGCCGGACCCGCGCGTCGTTTACTATCTCCCGGCTCCATGGGGGGAACGGGATGACCACTCTGAGCTGCCGTGCGCGGGGTAGCGGCCCGATGCGTTGAGGCGCCCGGCAGCCGCGCCGCGCCCTGCCCGCCTGGCGGCCGGCGTGGCGGCGGCCGTCGTCGCCACGCTCGTCTGCGTCGCCGCCGCCGACGCGCGCCCGCCGCTCTGGGGCTTTCATGCCGGCTGGTTCTGGTATTGCCCCGACGCAGCGACCGGCGATGCCCCGATCGTCGCCGCGAGCGCCGAGTGCCCCGACGGCGAGGCCCCGTTCAGCGCCGAGGAGCAGGTCGCCGGCGTCGCCCGGGCCGGCGCCGAGACGATCCGGATCCAGGCGGCGTGGTCGCAGCGCCGCCCGCCGGACGACGCGGACGGGGTCGCCGACGGGGACGAGCACGGCTACAACTTCGCCCCCCTGGACATTCGCTACCGGGCCGCCCGCGAGGCGGGCCTGCGGCCGGTGCTGATGCTGATGGGGGTGCCGGAATGGGCGCGTGATCCGGGATGGCGCGAGCGCTGCCCGGCGGCGCTCCCCTGCGGCTATCCGCCGAGCCGCGAGCGGCTGGCGAGCTTCCGGGCCTGGGTCGAGGCGGTGATGCGCCGCTATCCCGACGCGCTCGCGATCGAGGTCTGGAACGAGCCCAACGTCCCGCGCTTCTTCGCCGTCGAGGGCGGCGAGGGCGAGCGCGCCCGGCGCTACGCCGAGCTCCTTCACCGCGTCCACCGGGCGCGGGTCGCGACCGGCTTCCGCGGCGCGATCGTCTCCGCCGGGCTGTCGCCGGCCCCGACCGCCGTCGGCTTCCTGCGCCGCCTCTACCGCCACTCCCGAAACGCCTGGTTCGACGGGATCGGCCTTCACCCCTACCCCGAGGGCCGCCCGTTCGTGGTCCGGATGAACGCTCGGATCGACGCCGTGTTGCGGGTGCGGAGGCGCAACCACCATCGCGGGGCGAAGCTATGGCTGACCGAGCTCGGCGTTCGCGGCGCGCGCGAGGGCTACCCCCGGCGCAGCGTCGCGCCCCGCCGCCAGGGCCCGGTGATCGAGCGGCTCTACCGCGCCGCGGCGCGGCGGCCGGTGGCAGCGGTCCACTTCTACACCTTCGCCGAGCTTCCCCACGAGGGCCCGTACCTCGGCGGCTTCGGCGTCGTCACCTCGACGCTCGAGCCGAAGCCCGCCTACTGCCATCTCCAGGTCAGCCTCGGCGGCGTCCGGCCGGGCGCGGGCGACCCGTGCGGCGGGTGGTGGTGGCGCCCGTAGCCTCCCGCTCGGAGCGTCCTCGGGCTCGGAGGCGCCTCGCGCCGGCGGGGCTGAGCGGCAGGCGCGTGTCGCGCCTACCGGCGCACGCCCCGTCCGTTCGTGGGATCCTGCACCCATGTCCGGTCCGGGCCGTGGGGGTCCTTCTGGGGGGCTGGCGTCGCCGCGGTTCGACCCCGCCGATGCGAGCGCCTACGTTCGGGACGAGAATGGCGGCGGGCTGCTGCGCGTCGTCAAGGGCGGGCTCGTCGAGCCGAGCGTCGAGGAGCTGCGCACCCTGGCGCGCTCCGACGCCGGTCGCGCGCGGATCATCGCCGACGGCAACCGGCGGGACTTCGCCGTCCTCGGCTGGCCGTCCGACCTGGCCCGCTACGACGACGGCCTGCGGGCGTGGTGGGCGGCGCTGCGGAGCAGCCTCACGTTCCGCGAGCTCGGCCACGTCGAGCAGGCGCTCCAGCGCTACATCACCGACCACTACGCCGGCCCGGACATCTAGGCCCGGAGGTCGCGCAGCAGGCTCTCGCCCGTGCCGATCCGGATCTCGCGCGGCGCGGCCGAGAAGTCGTGCTCGCTCTCGAGCGCGTACATCGCCCGCATCTCGGTCGACTCGATCACCTCGTCGATCCGCCCGTGGCGCACCGCCTCCTGGTCGGCGACGCCGGCTCCCTCGGCCGCGAGCTCGTCCGGCTCGACGTCGACGAAGCCGACAGTCAGCACCTCGCGGGGGTCGGCGAGGCTGACGGCGGTCAACACCCGCGTCGGTACGCCGAAGCCCTCGTCGGCCTCCCAGGCGCGCTTGAAGTCCTCGAAGGTCTTTCCCTGCTTGAGGATGCGTCGGAACACAGCCACGATCATGGTCACCTCCGGCTCGACCTCCGTTCGGGGGTGGGAGCCTAGTTGCGCCCGCGTGGCCGGGCCCCCGGGCGCCGCCGTGGCCGGCTCGCGATCGGCGATCCCGGCGCGCTCGAGTCCGGCGATCAGCCCGATCCAGCCGCAGAACGGGTGCGCGACTCCATCGCCGCCCCGGATCGTCCCGGTGATCGGGTCGGCCCCGGGATCGACGCTGAGCTCGACCCGCACCGTCCGCCGCCCCCGCGCGGGAGGACCCGGCGCCCGCTAGCCGGGCCCGTGCGCGGGCTCGGCCGGCGGCGCACCGCCGGTCCCCGAGCCGACGGCGGGCGCTCGGAGCAGAAGCCAGCTGGCGGCGAGGAGCCAGACGGCGGCGCCGATCATGCCGATGAACCAGATCGGGGTGAAGAAGAAGAGCGGGATCGGCAGGGCCAGGAAGCCAAGCCACCGGGGTAGGCCGCCGTGGCGCAGGATCGCGATCCCGCTCGCCAGGAACGCGAGGAAGATCCCGACCGCGAACGGAAGGAAGAACCACTCCACCAGCACGGCCAGGGCCTGGGTCGTCTCAGCTGGGACGTCGCCGGCGGTGTCCGCCGCGGCGAACTGGAACCCCGACCACATCGCGACACCGAGGCCGATCGCCAGGAATCCGGCGAAGGCGACCGCCGCGAGGCGCCCGGGCTCTCCCTCGGCTCCCAGCAGCGCCGCCCTGACGCTGCCCCCGAACCAGACGGCGGCGACGGCGGTGAGGCCGCCGAGCAGCGCGGCGACGATGTTGGCGGTCTCGTTGTCGACCCAGTAGCTCACCACCTCCTCGGTCGCCCCGTCGGACGCGGGCGGGTCGGCGACGAAGAACGACGCGACGAGGAGGACGACGAACGCGAATCCGCTGAGCGGCGCCAGCCGCGCCAACGACGATGACATCGGTTGCTCCTTCCGGTTCGGTGGCGCCGCCGATCGTCGCGCCCCAACCGCGACCGCGCATCGTGGACCCCACCGAAGGGTTTCGGGCGACGCCGGAGCGCGTACCCGCGCCGCGGTTGCGATCCGCGCATAGACTGGGCGACGAGGATGGGACAGGCCGACCGGGGTGCGCTCGTGGGGACGGGCGGCGAGACGTCGCTGATCGAGCGTGAGCCCGAGCTGACCCTGATCGAGGCGCGCCTCGACGCGGCCGTCGCCGGTCAGGGATCGGTCGTCCTGATCGAGGGTGTCCCCGGGATCGGCAAGACGGCACTGATCGGTGCCGCGCGCGAGCTCGCCGCCGACCGCGACGCGACCGTGCTGAGCGCCGAGGGAGTCGAGCTCGAACGTGAGCTCGCGTTCGGGGTCGTCCGGCGGCTGCTCGGGCCGGTCCTCCGCGA
>Ga0299914_10003540_pt1 | contig 11053 bp, 11 predicted proteins | sample RVTome_10_FD_201361 | JGI IMG/M metagenome (GOLD analysis project Ga0299914, IMG submission 201361) | Soil microbial communities from uranium-contaminated site in the Upper Colorado River Basin, Wyoming, United States - RVT153D57 (version 2) ... | reverse complement strand
GCGCGGCCGCTCTGATGCCGTACCTGATGGGCGGCCACCCGGATGCGAGCGCTTCGGTCGAGTGCGGCCTGGCGGCGGCCGAGGCGGGGGCCGACATGATCGAGCTCGGCGTCCCCTTCTCGGACCCGCTCGCCGACGGCCCGGTGATCCACGCCGCTGCGACCGATGCGCTGCGCAACGGCGTGCGCCTGGACGACGTGCTGGAGGTCGCACGCACGGTCTCGAGCCGGATCCCGGTCGTGCTGATGGTGTACGCGAATGTGGTGCTCGCACGAGGCGCGGACCACTTCGCGGACGAGGCCGCGTCGGCAGGGGCGGCCGGCCTGATCGTGCCCGACCTTCCATACGACGAGGCGGGCGCAGTGCGCGATGCGTGCGACGCCGCGCACGTCGCGCTCGTCCCGTTGGTCGCGCCCACGACCACGCCGGAGCGCGTGGCCGAGATCGGCCGGGACGCGCGCGGCTTCGTCTACACGGTCTCGCTGGCGGGAACGACCGGCGAGCGCGACGACCTGCCACCCGAGCTGAGCGACACCGTCGCGCGCGTACGCGCGGCGACCGACGTGCCCGTCGCCGTCGGGTTCGGGATCTCGACCGCTGAGCACGTGCGCCGCGTCGCCGCGATTGCCGACGGCGTGATCGTGGGCAGCCGGATCGTGCGCGCCGCCGGCGAGGGTGGGCCGGAGGCAGTAGGCGCGGTCGTCCGGGAGCTTGCGACTGGGCTGGAGTAGGCTGCGGGCATGGCTACTGAGACAGTCCGCAGCGCTGAGGCAGTCGTCCGCTCCTACTTCGACGCCGTGATCGCGCGCGATCCCGCCGCGATGGCCGAACACTGGGCCGACGAGGGGATCGAGGACATCGTTCCCGTCGGGGTCTTCCGCGGGCCGGACGAGGTCAAGGCCTACTTCACCGAGCTCTTCGCCGCGGTGCCGGACGCGGAGATGACGCTCGAGCGCGTCCTCGCCCAGGACGACAACGTGCTCGTGCAGTGGCGGATGAGCGGCACGTTCAGCGGCGGCCCGCTGATGGGCGTCGAGCCCACCGGCAGGCGGATCGAGCTGCGCGGCCTTGACTGGCTCGAGGTCGAGGGCGACAAGATCACCCGCAACACCGCCTTTGCCGACGGCGCGGCTCTGGCCCGCGGAATGGGAATGCTGCCACCACAGGGCTCGTCGGCCGAGAAGGCCATGTTCGGCGCCTTCAACGCGTTCACGAAAGCACGCGGCACCGTGTCCGACATCCTTTCGCGCTAGATGGCCGTCCTCGTTGCTCTCACGATCGGGCTCGTTTGGTGGGTGTCCGCCTGGGCCCTCGGGGTGAAGTCCTTCGACGCGTTCATGCTCACGGGGCTGATCGTCGTGGTCGCCGCCGCCTGGTACGTCGCGAAGCCGTTCATCCAGAGCTTCCTGGGCCGCGGCGAGCAGCCGGGCTAGCCAAGCGAACGCGCGCTCTCGGGCCGCTGGCGCTAGCCGAAGAACGCCTCCGCCACCGCGAAGTCCTCGGGCGGCACGGTCTTCAGCGACGCGACCGCCTCCTCCAGCGGGACGAGCTCGATCTTCGTCCCGCGCAGCGCGGTCATGGTGCCCCACCGGGCCTCGGTGGCGGCGTCGATCGCGGCGATCCCGCAGCGCGTGGCCAGCACGCGATCGAACGCTGTCGGCGTGCCGCCGCGCTGCACATGCCCGAGCACCGTCGCGCGCGTCTCGAAGCCGGTGCGCGCCTCGACCTCGCGCTCGAGCACCTGCCCGATCCCGCCCAGCCGCTCGTGGCCGAACTCGTCCTTGTCGCCGCTGACGGTGGCGAGTGTGCCCTCGCGCGGCGTTGCGCCCTCCGCGGCGACGACGATCGAGAAGTAGCGCCCGCGCTCATGGCGCCGCTTCAGGTGGCTGCAGACCACGTCGATGTCGAACGGCCGCTCTGGAATGAGGATCACGTCGGCGCCGCCCGCAATGCCGGAGTGCAGCGCGATCCAGCCTGCATGCCGACCCATTACCTCGACGACGAGCACCCGGTTGTGGCTCTCTGCCGTGGTGTGCAGGCGGTCGATCGCTTCGGTCGCGACCTGCACGGCGGTGTCGAAGCCGAAGGTGACGTCGGTCCCGTTCAGGTCGTTGTCGATCGTCTTCGGCAGGCCGAGCACCGGCACGCCGGCCTCGTGCAGCTTCTGCGCTGCGCCGAGCGTGTCCTCGCCGCCGATCGCGATCAGCCCGTCGAGCGAGAGCTTCTCCATGTTCTCGCGAATGCGCGCGATCCCGTCCTCGCTCTTCAGCGGGTTGGTCCGCGACGAGCGCAGGATCGTGCCGCCGCGCGGCAGGATTCCGCGCACCGCGTCGATCGTCAGGTCGATCGACTCGCCCTCGATCGGCCCACGCCATCCGTGCAGGAAGCCGACGAGCTCGTGGCCGTGGCCGTCGACGCCCTTCCGCACGATCGCGCGTATCGCCGCGTTCAACCCGGGGCAGTCGCCGCCGCCTGTCAGGACGCCAAGACGCACGCGTCGCACGTTAGCCGCCCGCGCGGCCGGGCCGGGCCTACAATCGCGCCTTGCCGTGGAGGCTGACAGCCGTTCTCTCGCTGGGGCTGCTCGCGGGGTGCGGAGGGGGTGGTGCCGACGACCCGATCGACACGGACACGCTGGTCGTCTACTCGAGCCTGCCGCGCAGCGGCGCATTCGCAGCGCTTGGCGAAGCGGTCGCGGCCGGCCAGCGGCTCGCGTTGTCGGATGCCGGCGGCCAGGTCGGCCGGTATCGCGTCGAGCTCGTCGAGCTCGACAGCTCGGAGCCGGATGAGCGCGACTGGGACCCCGATCGGGTCGCCGAGAACGCCGGGCGGGCGGCCGACGACCCGGCGGCGATCGCATACCTGGGGGAGCTCGGGCTCGGGGCGTCCGCGGTCTCGGTTCCAGTCACGAACGAGGAATCGATCCTCCAGGTGTCGCCGGCTGATGGCCTGACCAGCCTCACGGTGCCCCAGTCCGGCGCTGAAGCGGGGCCCGAGCGCTTCTACACGGAGGAGGCGCGCAATTTCCTCCGGCTCGTGCCACCGGACTCGGCGCAGGCCGGGCCGCTGGTCGCAGCAGCGCGCAGTGGCGGCGCGTCGCGCGTCGCGCTGGCGCACGACGGTGGCACGTTCGGAGGGCAGCTGGCGGGCGGCGTGGAACAGGCGGCGGCCGACCAGGGCATTCAGGTGACGACGGTGAAACGCGTCGAGCCCGATCTCGACGAAGCACCCGCGCTGGCACAGGACCTCGCGGAGGAGAATCCCGACGCTGTGGTCTACCAGGGAATTGGCGGCGATCCCGCCGCCGTTCTCCTTGCGGCGATGGCCGAGACGGATCTGGCCGCGGTGGCGCTGGTCGCCGCCTCTCCGCTCGCCATGCCCGATGCGCTGTCAGCGGCGGAACCGAGCCGGCCGGTGCTCGTGGTGTCACCCATCCTTCCGCCCGGACAGTACCCCGCCGCCGGCAGGCGGGTGCTCGCGCGGCTCGCCCGCGACGGGCATGGCGCGCCACCGGTCGAGGCGCTTTACGGGTACGAGTCGATGCGGCTCGTGCTGGCGGCGCTGCGTGCCGCCGGCAAGCGCGCGACCGACCGCCTCGCCGTGATCGAGGCGGCGCGCACGCGAGGTCCGCGCGGGTCGGTGATCGGCCGCTACCGCTTCGACGGCCGCGGCGACACCTCCCAGCGCCGCCTCGCCCTGTACAAGCTCGAGGACGGCCGGCTCGAGTACCGCGGCCCGGCCCCCGGCTCGAGCCGCTAGCCGTGGACGGGCCTCCGCGCGAGCGCAAGCCGGCGCTCGGCTACGCGCTCGCCGCCGCTGCGGCGGCGATGTGGGCACTCAACGGGTCGATGGCGCGCTTCCTGCTCGACGATGGGGTGAGCGCCGCGCGCCTGTCCGAACTGCGCTCCCTCGGCTCGTTCGTGATTCTGCTCGCCGTTCTCGGAGTCGCGCGACCCGCGCTGTTGCGAGTGGACCGCGCCGACGTGGCCGACCTGGCGTTCCTCGGCATCGCGGGGCTCGCGCTCGTGCACGCGGCTTACTTCGCGGCGATCGATCGGCTCGAGATCGGCGTCGCGCTGACGATCCAGTACCTCGCGCCCGTCCTCCTGCTTCTGTGGCTGCGGTTCGCACATGGCCGCCGGCTCAAGCCCGGTCTCTGGGGGGCTGTCCTGCTCTCGGTGGCCGGGTGCTTCTTCGTAGTGCGCGCGTATGACGTTTCGGGTCTCGACGGGCTCGGCGTGGCGGCAGCGTTCGCGGCGGCCGTCACGTTCGCCCTCTACATGGTCGGCTCGGAGCGCGCGGGCCACCGCCATGAACCGGCCACGACGCTGGTGTGGGCATTCGGCTTCGCGAGCCTGTTCTGGGCGGTCGTGCAGCCGTGGTGGACGTTCCCGTTCGGGCACTTCGACTCCGCGGACGCCGTGCTCCAGGGGGCCGGCGTGGTCGTGATCGGGACGCTTCTGCCGTTCCTGTGCATCGTCACCGCGCTGACGCACCTCCCCGCGGCGCGCGCGGCGGTCATGGCGACGCTCGAGCCGGTCCTGGCGGCGATTTTCGCCTGGCTGATCCACGCGGAGGCGCTCGCGGCCGTCCAGATCGCCGGGGGCTGCGCGGTGATCACGGCTGTGGCCTGGGTTCAGAGCCATCGGCCGGATCTGGAGCAAGAGGCCGCCCCGCCGTTGGCACAACGGACGAGCCGCCGTTAGGATGCCCCACGGTTTGACTTACCCGACTAGGAGGGACGTTTTGCGTCTACGTTGGTTGGCAGTTTCGAGCTGCCTCGTTGCCGCGCTCTCGCTCGGACTCACCGCCTGCGGTGACGACGACGATGACGACGGCGGAGGCGGCGGAGCAGGTGCGGATACGGTGAAGGTGGTGTCGAGCCTCCCGTTGCAGGGCGCCTCGCGCCCGCAGACCACCGCGATGGTGGACGGCATCGAGCTGGCGTTGCAGCAGGCCAATAACAAGGCCGGCGACGTCACGATCGAATACGAGTCGCTCGACGACTCGACCGCACAGGCCGGCGCGTGGACGCCCGAGGCGACGTCCGCCAACGCCCGCCAGGCGGCGCAGGACGATTCGGTAGTCGCCTACATCGGCGAGTTCAACTCGGGAGCGAGTGCGATCTCGATTCCGATCCTGAACGAGGGCGGCCTGGCCCAGGTCAGCCCCGCCAACACGGCCGTCGGCCTTACGACGGACGAGCCGGGCGCGGACCAGGGCGAGCCGGACAAGTACTACCCGACGGGCGAGCGGCACTACGTGCGCATCGTCCCGAAGGACACGATTCAGGGCGCGGCGCTCGCCACCCTCATGTCGGACGAGGGTTGCGGGAACATCTACATCCTGAACGACAAGGAGGTCTACGGAGCGGGCCTCTCGCGGAACATCGAGTCCTCCGCTGAGGAGCAGGGGCTCGAGGTGCTCGGCAACGACGGCATCGACCCGAAGGCGCCGAACTTCCGTTCGCTGGCTTCGAGCATGGCTGACGCCGGCACGGAGTGCTTCGTGTACTCGGGAATCACCGCGAACGGCGCCGTCCAGCTGTTCAAGGACGTGGAAGCGGCGATGCCTGACGCGAAGCTGTTCGGTCCGGACGGCATCGCCGAGTCCGGGTTCGCGGATCCGGCCGAGGGCGGTATTCCGGCCAACGTCGGTAGCAAGATCCTGGTGACGGTGGCGACGCTGTCGCCGGACCAGTACCCGCCGGAGGGCCAGAAGTTCTTCGAGGACTTCGAGCGGGAGTACAACGAGCCCAACCCGGACCCGTACGCGATCTACGGCTACGAGGCAATGCGCCTCGTGATCGACACGATCGCGGAGGCTGGAACGGATCGCCAGGCGATCATCGACCAGCTGTTCGAGACGCAGGGCCGCGAGTCGGTGCTCGGTACGTACGACATCGACGAGAACGGTGACACCACGCTCACCGACTACGGCGTCTACTCGATCGAAGGCGGCGAGCTCCAGTTCGACCGCACGATCAAGGCGGCCGAGTAGCAAGCAGTTAGACGGACAGGAAGCACGGGGGCGGAACCTGCGGGTTCCGCCCCAGCTTTCTGATCTACTCACCACAGCTTGGAAGCAGCCTCGGTACCAGCTCCCCGCCGCTCGGTCCTCGACAGGGCGGGCGAGCTGTTTTCGAAGTACGGCCTCGTCGCGCTGCTGCTGATCCTGCCGGTCGTCTACGGCATCCAGGATCTCTCGGACGACGGCGACCTCTCTCGCCTCGGCAACAACCTCGTGGACGGCTTGTCAAACGGGGCCATCTGGGCGCTGGTCGCGCTCGGCTACACCCTCGTCTACGGGATCATCGAGCTGATCAACTTCGCCCACGGCGACGTGTTCATGATCGGCTCGTTCGTCGCGGTCGGGATCTGGGCTTCGCTCGGGCTGACCCGCGCAACCGGAACGACCGGGCTCGCCCTCGGGCTCCTCGCAACGCTGATCGTCGCGATGGTCGCCACCGCAGCGCTCAACGTGATGATCGAACGCGTCGCGTACCGACCATTACGCCACGCGCCCCGACTCGCGCCGCTCATCACTGCGGTCGGCTTCTCCTTCATCCTCCAGAACGTCGGGCTGCTCTGGCAGGGCGGGTCGCCGGAGGGCGTCACCGACCTCGTCCGCTCTCAGCGCGAGGTAGTCGAGGTCGCCGGGGTGTCGATCTCGCGCGGTGACCTGCTCTCGATCGGCGCCACGATTCCGCTCGTCCTGCTCCTGACCACGTTCATCGCCAAGAGCCGCATGGGCAAGGCGATGCGGGCCACGGCGCAGGACCGCGAGGCGTCGAAGTTGATGGGCATCAACGTCGACACCACGATCAGCTTCACGTTCCTGCTGGGCGGCTTGATGGCAGGGGCGGCGGGCCTGATCTACGCGCTCTACCAGACGACGATCTGGTACTTCCAGGGCTTCACAGCCGGTCTGATCGCGTTCACCGCCGCGGTCATGGGCGGCATCGGCAACCTCCAGGGCGCCGTGCTGGGCGGTCTGATCATCGGCTGCATCCAGCAGATATCCGACAACCGAATCGGATCGGAGTGGACGCCGGCCGTCGTCTTCGCCTACCTCGTGCTGATCATGGTCTTCCGCCCGCAGGGGCTGCTGGGCGAGGAGACACGGGAGGCCGGATGAGCGAGGTCGTCCGGCGGTTCGCGCCCGCGGCGGTCGGCGTCGCCGTCGCCCTGTACATCTTCGACCAGATCGAGATGGACCCGTTCATGGCGTTCATCGCGGTCGCCCTCGGGGTCGCGGCCTGGCTACTGGCCGACACCACCTACGCGCGATGGATCGGTATCGCGATCCTCGTCTGGGCGATCCTGTTGCCGCTGTTCCACGACGAAGGCCAGGGGTTCATCGACGACGCGAACATCATGCTCGCCTACGTGGTCATGGCCCTCGGGCTCAACATCGTGGTCGGGTTCGCGGGGCTCCTCGATCTCGGCTACGTCGCCTTCTTCGCGTTCGGGGCGTTCTCGATGGGGTGGTTCGGGTCGTCGTTCTTCGCAAACGTGAACGGCGGCGAGGGGATCCACATCTTCGTCGCCGAGCGGCTCTCCGAGCAGCCGGGCATCCACGCGAACTTCCTGGTCGTCGTGGTGGCAGCGGTGGCGATCACTGCACTAGCCGGAGTGCTGATTGGCCTGCCGACCCTGCGCCTGCGCGGCGACTACATCGCGATCGTGACGCTCGCGTTCGGGGAGATCATCGGACGCGTCGCGATCAACGGCGACGAGATCGGGCTGGGCAACGGCGAGACGCTTACCGGCGGCCGCCAGGGGATCACGCCGGTGGACAAGATCGACCTGCCATTCCTCGAGGTCTTCCAGTCGCTCAACCTGAGACCGTGGTACTGGACCGCGCTGGCGATGGTTCTCGTCGTGCTGTTCGTGAACTTCCGGCTGCGCGACTCGCGCCTGGGCCGTGCCTGGATCGCGCTTCGCGAAGACGAGGTCGCTGCGGCCAGCATGGGGGTCCCGCTCGTGAAGACGAAGCTGCTCGCCTACGCGACCGGCGCCGCGTTCGGGGGGATCTCCGGAGCCTTCCTGGCCTCGTACGTGAACACGGTCAACGCGGACCAGTTCCAGTTCTCGTTCTCGATCTTCGTGCTCGCGATGATCATCCTCGGCGGCCTGGGGTCGATCTGGGGGGTCGTCCTGGGCGGGCTCGTGCTCGCGTTCATCATCAACACGTTCATCCCGGACATCGCGCGCGGCTGGCCGCGCGACATCGGACTCGACTTCGACCTCACCGAGCTGTCGTTCGGGATCTTCGGGTTCCTGCTCGTGATCATGATGATCCTCAGACCCGAGGGCCTGATCCCCGAGCGAAGACGCCAGCTCGAGCTCGCGGAACACGTCGGCACCGGCGAGGGCACTGACCTGTACGAGACGCGGGTATGAGCGAGCGCGGGGGATTCACGCTCGTCGAGAAGCTCCAGCTGGCGCTCGGGGCGCTTGTGTTCGCCGTGATGGCGATCCTGTTCGTCCAGATCGCGGCCCTGTTGCTTGCGGTGGTCCTGATCGGCCTGAGCGGCGTTCTCGGGCTCACGTGGCTCTGGCGCCGCGTCACGCGGCGCAGGAACACGCGCGTCGTCTCGGCCGCCGCGGTTGCCGGCGAGACCGACCAGTCCGTGATCGAATGCGAGGACGTCTCCAAGGTGTTCGGCGGCCTCGTCGCCGTCGACAGCGTCGCCTTTTCGATCCCGCAGCGCTCGATCGTCTCGATCATCGGGCCGAACGGCGCCGGCAAGACGACCTTCTTCAACATGCTGACGGGGCTGTACAAGCCCACGACGGGAACGCTGCGCTACTACGGGGTCGACATCACGGAGGAGCGCCCCGACGTGATCACCTCATACGGGATCGCGCGGACGTTCCAGAACATCCGCCTGTTCGCGACGATGAGTGCGCTCGAGAACGTGATGGTGGGCCAGCACGCGCGGATGAAGGCCGGCCTGTTCGGCTCGATCCTGCGGACCCCCGGCGTTCGGCGCGAGGAGAACGCGGTCAGGGAGAAGGCGGCCGAGATGCTCGAGTACGTCGGCCTGAAGCGCGAGACCTTTGGCCAGCTCGCGATCAACCTCTCCTACGGCGACCAGCGCCGGGTCGAGGTCGCGCGAGCGCTCGCGTCCGACCCCAACCTCCTCCTGTTGGACGAGCCGACCGCGGGAATGAACCCGCAGGAGTCCGCCCGCTTCACGGAGTTCGTCAAGAAGGTGCGTGACGACAAGGGGATCTCGATCCTGCTCATCGAGCACGACATGAAGGTCGTGATGGGCGTGTCGGAGCGCGTGACGGTGCTCGATCATGGGCAGAAGATCGCCGAGGGGCAGCCGCACGAGGTGCGCAAGGATCCACGCGTGATCGAGGCGTACCTCGGCAAGCGCGAGTCCGAGGAGCAGCACGCCTGATGGCCCTGCTCGAGGTCAAGGGGATCCACACCTTCTACGGCGCGATCGAGGCCCTGAAGGGAGTGACGCTCGAGGTGAACGAGGGGGAGGTGGTCACCCTGATCGGCTCGAACGGCGCCGGAAAGTCCACCACTCTCCGGTCAATCTCGGGGTTGACGCCGCCGCGCGAGGGCTCGGTCCGCTTCGACGGACAGGAGATCGGCGAGACGCCCCCGCAGGACATCGTCCGACTCGGCATCTCACAGGCTCCTGAAGGGCGCAAGATCTTCCCGCGGATGGGCGTGAACGAGAACCTCGAGCTCGGCGCGTACCTGCGCCGCGACACGGAGGGGATCAAACGTGACATGGAGCGCGTCTATGAGCTATTCCCGCGCCTGAAGGAGCGCGAGCGGCAGAAGGCGGGCACGATGTCCGGCGGCGAGCAGCAGATGCTTGCGATCGGGCGAGCGCTCATGGCGAGCCCCAAGCTTCTCCTGCTCGACGAGCCCTCGATGGGGCTCGCCCCGATCCTCGTCGAGCGGATCTACGAGACGATCGCCGAGATCAACAAGCAGGGCACGACGATTCTGCTCGTGGAACAGAACGCCAACTACGCGCTCGAGGTCTCGAAGCGCGGGTACGTGCTCGAGACCGGCACGGTCGCCCTCACCGACGAGTCCTCGAAGCTCCGGCAGAATCCCGAGGTCCAACAGGCCTACCTGGGAGGGGCATAGTGGGCCCCGTGATCGCGGTAATCGGGTCGACGGCGCTGTGGCTCACGTACGGCTGGCTGGCGTCCGCGATCATCGCCTCGTACCTCTCCGACCGGAAGGGCTACGGCGAGCGGATCGGCCTTGCGAGCGGGCTGCTGCTGACAGCCGGCGGAGTGCTCATCTGGCTCATCTGGCCCGCGAAGCCCGACTCGCGCTGGAAGCTCCAGGGGCCGTTCGGCCGTGGGAAGACGGGCAAGACCGTCGCCCAGCTCCGCGCCGAGCTCGGCGAGGACGAGAAGACCGAGCCCGGCCCCGAGTAGGCCGCCCGCAGGTATATTGCCGCGCGTGACTGACATGCGCCTGACTCGAATCGTGCTTGTTCTCATCGCCAGCCTCGTGCTGGCCGTCGCGGCCGTCGGCTGTGGCGACGACGATGACGACGACGACGGGGGAGGCGGTAGCGGCACCGCGGCCGAGCTGGACCTGATCAAGGACGGGACGCTCACGGTCGCATCCGACATCCCGTACCCGCCGTTCGAGCAGGGCGATCCGCCCGACTACGAGGGCTTTGACATCGACCTGATCAACGAGGTCGCCACGCGCCTCGACCTCGAGACGGAGGTCAAGGACCTCCCGTTCGACGCCCTGCTCCAGGGACAGGGTGGGGGCCGCTATGACGTGGCGATCGCGGCCACCACGATCACGCCGGCCCGCGAGAAGAAGGTCGACTTCTCCGACCCCTACTTCAACTCCGAGCAGTCGCTGATGGTTCGGGTGGACGGCGACATCAAGTCGATCGACGACGTGACCTCGGAGACGATCATCGGCGCACAGGACGCAACCACGGGTGAGACGTACGCCAACGAGAACACGGACGCCGACGTCCGACCGTTCCAGGAGAGCGACGACGCCAACCAGGCGCTCGCGAACGGGCAGGTGGATGCGG
>Ga0299914_10003539_pt1 | contig 11056 bp, 11 predicted proteins | sample RVTome_10_FD_201361 | JGI IMG/M metagenome (GOLD analysis project Ga0299914, IMG submission 201361) | Soil microbial communities from uranium-contaminated site in the Upper Colorado River Basin, Wyoming, United States - RVT153D57 (version 2) ... | reverse complement strand
TTGCCCTGCGTTCGTGGAGCGCCTTCCTCCATGAGGGATACGACACGTTCGGAGAGGCATGGGGCTGGGGGACCCCGTGCCATGGCTGGAGTGCCACGCCGACCAAGGATCTGACGCGACACGTCCTCGGCGTGACTCCGCAGACCCCAGGTTTCGACACGGTTCGCGTTGCTCCGCGCCTCGGAACCTAGGCATGGGTCTCCGGGGCCGCGCCGACACCACATGGGCTGATCCGGGTTGCGGTCCGCGGCGGCGTCGTCGAGCTCGCCTCGCCGGTGCCGGCGCTCTTTGTCGCCCCGTCGGGCCGGACCAGAGAACTGCCACCTGGTCACCACTGGATCAGCCTCGCCGACGGTGAGCCGGTATCACCCGGGGGTGGCCTGTGAACGGGTCGCGGTTCCCCAGGTCGGTGTTCGGGCACGGTCACGAGCCCGACCCTAGGTTCAGCCTGGCCAACGAGCGCACCTTCCTCGCCTGGCTGCGCACCGGGCTGGCCTTCTTCGCTGCGGCCTTCGCCTTGCTCGCTGTGCAGGTTCCGGAGCGCATCGGCCTGCGGCTCGCCGCAGCCACCGTGTTCACTCTCCTCGGGATCCTGGCTTCGGTCCAGGCGTGGGCCAATTGGGCTGCCACCGAGCGCGCGCTTCGGCGATCGGAGCCGCTGCCCGGGCTGTTGGCCGGTCCGCTGATGACCTGCGGCACCATTGTCGGGGCGGTGCTCGCTGTTGCAGGAACTCTCATATGAACGCGGTGGACGCTGAGCCTGCGACGAACGTCATGGACGTTCGCCGCGACCCTGGCCTCCAGGCCGAGCGTACGATGCTCGCGTGGCGACGTACGTGCTTGTCGTACGCCGTCGTGTCTGCCGTTGGCACTCGCCTGGTCTTCGCCGACCTGGGGATCCTCGCGCTGGTGTGCGGTGGAGTGGGTTTGTGTTCCGCCGCAGCAGGCCATCTGGCGGCCGCCCGCCGCTACCAGTCCGGCGTTGTCCAGCGAGACGGGCGCCCCCTGCTGGCCACCATGATGGTCTCGCTCGCTCTGGTCGCTATGACTACGGCGTGGCTGGTGCGGCAGATGCATGTCCTATGACGGCACTCGCTGAGATCCGGCAACTCGTCTCGAGGACGCAGCGTGGCCCACGGTCCGAGGCAGCCGACCCGCGTCGATCCGGCCAGCGCTGAGCGCGTCGTGGAGCGCGCCGTGACCGCGAGCGAATACGGCTCCAGCGAGACGGGCGGTCGGTGGGTCAAGCCCGCCGAGCGTGGAAGTGCCGTGTTCGATCCAAAAGCCGAGCGGCGATCGGTGCATGAATCTCGTCGGAGAACACACGCCCGTCCTTGGCGGATGGCATGTAGGCGGGTGTCGGGACGATGACAGCGCTGCCGGGAATCGGGCTCCCGGTCGACGACGTGCTCCAAGCCGCGACGGTGGTCTCAGCTGAGTCCATGGGCCTTGACGACAACATCGGCGCGCTACGGCCGGGGCTGTCCGCTGATCTGGTCGGCGTTTCAGGAGATCCGGTGATCGATCTGGTGGTTGCATCCGGCGAGCAGTTCACACCTGACCCTTATCCCGACCTTGCCGTGGCGATGACCACCCAATGCGACCACTGCCTCAAAGTACATGCCCGCACAGCGGTGGAATTCGGAGCGACCGACGAGGAACTCGCGGAGACCGCTTACATCACTGCCGCGCTGCGCGCCGGCGGTGGCATCGTTCACGGGGCGAAGGCACTTGGCTCCATCAAGCGCAGCGGCACCGCCTGACGATTGTGGTGCGTTCAAGGGCCGTCAGCATGGTCGAAAGCAAGATGCCCGGGTGATGGGGGAGAGGAGAAGAGCTCCTGGTCTGGACGGATGGGCTTGTCGACAGTCGTTCTCCGTTCAGACCAGAGCGCTTCACAGGTGCGTGACGGTAGATGGTTCAGTCGAGAACGAGTAGGTGGTCGACCTCGCCCCTCGTGCGAGATGGGCGGCGTCGGCCGGCCCGCCCGTGCTACTCAGATGGCAGGACGAAATCCTCGCGACGCAATCGTGACGGCGACACCCCAAACCATCGGCGGACGGCACGGGTGAGGCTCGACTGCTCGCGTAGCCCGACTCGGGTGGCGATTTGCGACAAGGACATGTCCGTTGTGGTGATCAGCCTCAAGGCTTGTTCGCGCCTGACCCGGTCGATCAGATCCTTGAAACCGATGCCTTCTTTGGCCAGCGCCCGCTGAAGTGAACGTGGATGAAGGTTCAGCAGCCTCGCCACCTTTGCCAGGTCTGGCTGATCGGGAGCCAGGTGACCATCGAGGAGGACCGAGACGAGCTCGGAAACAGGCACGTCCTGATGGCGGAAGTGGGTCTCGAGGAAGTCGATCGCGATGTCATGGACAACGTCATTGCCGCTGCTTATAGGTACGTCGAGGAAGTGCCGTGGAACCCGCAGAACCGCCTCTCGGCGGCCGAACCAGACCTCGGCGCCAAAGTACTCGCGATAGACTCTCTCGGGAGCGAGGGGGGTGTGTGGTAGCTGCACTGAGCGAAGGCCATAGTGCCCGCCGCCGATCAGGCCAAGTACTCGGTGGACGATCCCGACGCCATAGTCGATCACCTGGACCGAGTCTCTCGTCGCGGAACTTGCGAAGCGGATACCTACCAGGTCTGGGATGCCCATCGGATCCGGGATCACGGTGTGGGAGAACGCCGGACTGAAGATGAACAGGAACCGGCTCGCGCACTCGAGCGCCTCGCCCACTGTATTTGAGTTCTCCATCGCTATCGCTAGCGGGCCGAGTATCTGGAGGTCCTGCTGCGCAGCCATTCGCAGCCCGAAGTCGCCGGTGTCTAACTGGCGCGCCGCATCCTCGAGGATGCGCTCCAGCAGGCGGAGGCTGATGAACGCGTCGCGGCGGGCGTAGGTTTCGACATCGAGACCGTACGTCGCCAAGAACTCCTCGCCGGAACCTCCGAGTTCGCTCACCAGTCCAGGCAAGCCACGCAGAAGGGACGCTTGGGTCGGAACGCCGGTGTCACGCAAAGGCAAATCCTTGTCGGCTGAAGGCAAGTCTGTGAGGTTAACCAGAAGTAAACTACGGATCGCTGATGGTGTCGAGCGTCACACAAACCTCGCCGATACCGTACGCTCTCTCGGGCACCATTGATCACCTGTAGCACGATCAGGAGCGGGTTCATGACAGTCATCCAAAGCGTCGTCGGGCAGCCTTCCTCTGCCGAGATCGATGAGCGGGAACATCTATGGCGGACCACCGTCCGGGATCGTCTGGCCACGATCGATCTGCGATCGACCGGACGACTCTCGCGGTTCCCGTCTGCCGACTTTCGAGATCTCGGCGATCTCCTGATTACCGACTGGAACTCTCCCGGCTTCGAGGGCGTCCGCTCCAAGCAGATGGGAGCGCACGAGTCAGAGGCGCTCGTGCTGATGACTGTCTTCAGTGGTAGGCAGATCGTCAAAACTCCGAGCAAGACGGTCGTCACGGATCCTGGCGATGTGCTGATCTTCCGCACCAGCTGCACCTGCAACATCGTTGTGCCAGGGACCGAACACCCCGGAGATCTTGCGCCTGCGCACCACGCAGAACCCGCTGGCGAGACTCGCGCACGATTACCTGATGGGCGTGGGGCGTCAGATCGATCGAATGTCGTCAGTGGAGGTCGAGGGCGCTCGCAACGCATTGCTGGTCCTCACTGCCGGCATGATCAGGGCGACACAGGCTGCCGACATCAGCGAAAGCGACTTCCTTCCGTACCTTCGACAGCAGTTGGAAGCGTGGATCGTCGACCACCTGACTCTGGGCGCGATCAGGGTGCGGGACCTCGCGGCGGCGCACAATGTCGGGTCCAGGACCGTTCATCGAGCCTTCGCTGCAACCGGCACCACCGTTGGATCAGTTGTTCGGGCGCACCGCATAGCTGGCGCCCGCTCTGACCTGGTGAACACGAATGCGTCGATCGCCACGATTGCGCACCGTTGGGGATTCTGCGACGCGAGCCATCTCGGACGGGAGTTTAGACGTGTGCACTCGATGTCGCCCGGCGACTATCGCGAGGCTTACTCAGTCGCCTGAAACGCCTCGTCCGAAAGGCCGCGTGGCGGTAGACGCCCAGAATGCAGACATCGAGGTGCCCGCCCCGTAGCTTCGAAGGAGTCGGCTCGGTGGAGCATGAGGCATCTGACGGCGGCAGTGGCCGGCACGTTGCCCGCGTCCAGGGTCACCGCCGCCCGGCTCTCACGTTCCTGCCTGCGTGGGCTAGCTTCTCTGGTCGCGCATGAGATGGCCCAGCGCCTGGTAGGACTCGTCCCGACGATCGATGAGGTCTCGCTGCTCCTCGGCGGTCAATCGTGTGTAGCCTCCGCGGTCGCTCTTGAAGCCGGTCCGTCCCCCGGTCACCAGTTCCTGAAGGGATCCGGGCGTAGCGAACCGGTCGCCGAAGGCCTCGGACAGCGTGGTGTATGCGCCGGCATAGACGTCGAGACCGGCCATGTCTGCGATCTGGAAAGGGCCGAAGAACGGCAGGCGGTAGCCGAACGTCGTGCGGACTAGTTGGTCGACCTGCGCAGGGTCGGCGACCCCCTCCTCCACCAGGAGTGCCGCCTCACGGAACAGGGCGAACTGCAGGCGATTCGCGACGAATCCAGGCGAATCGCCCACGACGACAGGGTATTTGCCAGCCGCTCGGAGCAACTCCTGGACGCGCGTAATGGCCCCGGAGTCGGTTTCGGCCGTCGGGATGATCTCCACTCCCGGGACGAACATGGCGGGGTTGAACCAATGCACACCCATCACGCGATCGGGGTGGGGCAGACCAGCAGCAAGGCGGCCGATGGGGATAGAGGAGGTATTGGAGGTGATCAAGGCCTCCCGCGACGCGTGCTCGGCTACCCGTCCCAGCACTTCGTGCTTCAACGAGAGCTCCTCGGAAACGGCTTCCACGATCATGTCCGCTGCTTGGAGCGCACGGGGAAAGTCGGCTTCGGCGCTCACGGATGCGGCCACCCGCTCGGCCGCGCCCGGAGCGACCAGGCCGCGCCGCTCGTAGCCCTCGACCTCGCGCCTTCCTCGCGTCACGGCGGCCACAGCGATCTCGTGGCTCTTGTCAAGCACGGTCACATTGGCGCCGTGAATGGCCAGGACCTGGGCGATCCCCATGCCCATATAGCCGGCCCCTACGACTGTCACCGACGTCAGGTCGGGCGTCCGCTTGGACACGTGTGTTACGTCATCGCTCGTCATGGCGTCAGTATATGCATACGTATTCATAAACCTGTCCCTGCGCTGCGTCCACATGCTGCATGGCAGGTCAACGGGCGATCATCCCGGCGGATAGGTCGATGTCGGCACCGCAGAGACCGGGCATCGCCAACATGGCGAGGACAGCCGCACCGACCTCTTCTTCGGTGACCATGCGACGCAACGCGGCCCGCGAGACAAATTCCTCTTCGGCTGCCGCGGCGCCGCTGCCGGTGACTTGACCCTCGAGAGCGAAGTTGCGGGCCATCCGGGGTCCTTCGACCGGACCCGGCGAGAGCGAATTGACGACCACGCCTAGCGGCCCCACCTCGTGGGCGAGTGTCGCGGTCAGCCCGAGAACCGCCATTTTCGACGCTGCGTAAGGAGTTCGTCGCACCAACGGGCGTTTACCGCTGACCGAGGCGATATTGATGACGTCGCCGACGCCGCGGGTGGTCATCGGAGGCAGGAATGCGCGGCACATCAAGAAGATTCCGCGGACGTTCACCGCGAAGACCTCGTCCCAGTCTGCGACGTCGACGTCGGTCAACGGTGCGACCGGACCGGCGATGCCGGCGTTGTTGATGAGGATCGAGACCTCCTCATCAGCGAACAGTTCGGCCAACGCGTCGACAGACGCTGCGTCCGATGTGTCGCACACCCCGACCCGGGCATCGCTTCCGATCTCCTCTGCCACCGAGTCGAGCTTCTCGCGGTCTCGGCCGACGAGCAGCGTGCGTGCGCCTTCCCGCGCAAGGGCGATCGAGATGGCGCGCCCGAGCCCATTGCCCGCGCCGGTCACAAGTGCGGTCCGCGGGGCCATCGGGTTCCGGGAGCCAGTAACGAGATCGTGAAGTCTCATCGCTGACACCTCCACGCGCCGACCTGGCGGGATGGTGACTGGTCGGCATGCCGCGCGCGCGTCGCCGCAACCGTGTTGCCTGTGGTCGAGGGGCGACCGCCGTCGCGCCGGTCATTGTGGAGGGACCGCAACTCCTGAAAAGAGCCTTCCCTACTCACGGAAGGCTCTTGGTGGTGGTGTGTTCGCATGCTTGGCACCCTGAAACGCATACGTATACTTGTCAAGGTGGGCAGTCGCCGCCAGAGCATCACCAGTTTCGACGTAGCCGAGCTCGCCGGCGTGTCGCAGCCCACGGTGTCCCGTGCCCTGCGCAACCTGCCTGGCGCGTCCTTGCGGACTCGGGCAAGGGTATTGGCGGCGGCAGAGGAGCTGGGCTACGTCGCGAGCGAGTCAGGCCGCGCGCTCTCCACCCGGACGACCCGCCGCATAGCAGTTGTGTCAGAGGAGCTCACCAACCCCTACTACCCTGAGCTCGTCGAGCCGCTGCGTCGCCACCTCGCGGCGCGCAAGCTGCGCATGGTGCTGATCACCGACACAGGAGACGGTCCGATCGGGTTGGCGGAACTGGCCGACGGCTCCTACGACGGCGCGATCCTGACCACGATCGATCGCCGCTCCAGACTGCCCCGCGACCTGACCGAGCGTGGCATCCCCCACGTCCTCGTGAACCGAATTCTCGACCAGGCGGAGTCGCCGAGCTGTGCGGTCGACAACCGTGCGGGTGTCGCCGCTCTGGCCCAGCTCGTGGTCGATCTCGGGCACACGGCGATCGCGTCGGTCCAGGGTCCGACATTGACCTCGACCGGACGCGAACGCGCCGAAGCCTTGCGTCGTAGCCTTCGCGCACATGGCATTGCCCTTCCCCGGGTGCTGGTACGACGAGGCGCTTTCACCCATGCCGACGGCCTCGCCGCCACGCTCGACCTTCTCGAAGGATCGCCCCGACCGACAGCCATCGTGTGCGGCAACGATGTCATTGCCCTTGGCGCCCTGTCGGCAGCGCGAATGCTCGGTGTCCGCGTGCCAGATGAGCTCACGATCGTGGGCTTCGACGATATCCAAGCTGCAGCCTGGCCGCTGTCCGACCTGACCACGGTGCACGCCGACCTGGACGGCCTGGCGCACACGGCGGTGGACCTACTCGCCATGGAGATCGCCGGATTGGACGTGGAGCCCCGCGTACACCGCTTCCCGGTGCGACTCGTCGAGCGAGGGACCCACGGCCGCGTGCCGTTGACCGGAAGCACGGCGTCGACCTCCGGCTGAACGAACGGAACCTGAGGCTCGACCGACGACTCCGGTGCTCCTGATGGCCGACGGCGGCCGGCCGGCATGTGCTGGCCGACGTGGTGTTCTGGCTGGCCAGTCGCACGATGGTGTCGAAAGGATCGCGGATGGCGCGTCGATACCGCCTGGCGGACGCGTAGGTCCTAGGCGCGCGCCCGATCCGTTCCGTAACGTCGACCGAGACCACGACCGAGAGGCGCGATTTCCCGTGATAGCCGCTGACGATACCTTCGACGGCACCTGGCCGTTCAGGGCTCGTTTCAACCACCTGGCCGGTTTCCGCCAGCACTATGTCGACGAGAGTCCCGAACGGCCTGATCAAACCATCGTCATGGTGCACGGAGAGCCCACGTGGGGCTACGAGTGGCGCCACATGATCGGACCATTGTCGCGGCACCATCGGGTGGTCGTCCCCGACCACATGGGGTTCGGCAAGAGCGAAACCTTGCCGGATCGCTCCTACGACGCCAGCGAACACATCTCGAACCTCGAGTCGCTGTTGGTCGACGCGCTCGACCTCTCCAACATCACGTTGGTTCTCCGCGACTGGGGCGGTCCCATCGGGACCGGTTTCGCGTTGCGCCATCCCGACCGCATCTCGCGTGTCTTCGCGACCAACACGGTGCTGCCCCTTGCCGACGGTATCGCCGAGCTCATGGCGTCCAACGTCGCCGAGAGCCGGTGGTTTCGATGGGTCCGGTCGGCCATCGCGGACGGGTCGTTCGACGAAGTCCTGGGGAACGCGGGGCACACCATCGCGCATCTCATGATCGACCTCCAGCATGTCGCCAAGCCGCAGATCGCCTCGCCGACCTGGATCCGTGCGTACGCCAGTCCATTCCCGGATCCGGCGGAGTGCCGCGGCGTCATAGCGTTCCCACGACAGGTCGTGGACGGGCCGCAGGGCCCGCCTCCCGAACCGCCGTCTGCGGAAGCCGTGGCGACAGTGCGGGCGCTACCAGCGATGCTGGCCGTCGGCATGCGGGACACCGCACTGCTGCCGGAGCACGTGATCGCAGCATTCCGGCTCAGCTATCCCGAAGCACCGGTAGTGGAGTTGCGCAATGCCGGTCACTTTCCCACCGAGGACGATCCCGAGACGCTCTTGGCGCTGCTCGAGCTGTTCATGCATATGTCCGGTCACGCCTGAAAGGTGGCATCGGCCGACTCCGCAGATGCGGAGCCGGCCGATGCCACCTTTGGGCGGATGTTTGTCAGGAGTCTGACGCTTTGCGCTGCATCGCGGCGTGCGCGGAGACCATGAGGCTCCAGTCGTTGCCGTGGTGCGGATACTTTGCCTTCATCATGCCGACGAGTTCGCCGGTGTCTGCGGCAACCTCGGATGCAGAAGCGAAGTCGTTGATGTAGGACCGGGTCTGCCCGATCATCGCCGAGACGGCGCGGTCGTCGCCGTCGGGGCGACGGTGTCCGGCCACGATCATGCTCGGCGCGAGATCCTCGACGACCTGGATCGTGGCCAGCCAGTCGTTCCACTCGTCGGGGGTCGAGAGCGCGAGCATCGGGAAGATCTCGTTGTAGATCGAGTCGCCCGCGATGACGACATCGATGGCAGGGACATGGACGATGCTGGTCGGATGGACATCAGCCTGCTTGACGGCGATGACATTGATGGGGGAGCCGTCGACGTACAAGGTCGTGCCTTCCATCGATTCCGGCATGGGACCGTGCGGTACGGCCTTGTCACCGAAGAAGAGCTTCCACTGCCCGGACTGCGCGTCCCAGGTGTTACGCATCGACTCCAGGATGTTGGGCAGAGTGACCGCCTTCGCGCCGGGAAAGCGCTCCAAGAGCGGTCCGATGCCGAGGTAGTGGTCGGCGTGGTCATGGGTGATGTAGATCGTGGTGAGGCGCTTACCGGTCCTCTCGATGAGATCGCCCAGCTCCTGCACCTCGGTCTTGAGGTGCAGCGCGTCGATGAGGACGACCTCCGTGGGTCCGCTGATCAGGGTCGCGGTGGTCGGCGAGAATGTGCCCGGCGGCACCTCCTCGCTCGCCTCCGCCGGAATGGTCGGCCAGTGGCCGACAAAGACGTTCGCCCTCAGCGGTACGTCGTTGGGAGTAGGCGAGCTCGGCGTGGAATCCACGGTGAAACCTCCGGTTGGCGTTGTGAAAGGCCGGCGTCCAGCCTGGTTCGGAACTGGATATCCACTGTACGGAGCGACCCAGGCGCGACCATAGGATGCTCGTGCCTGGGGCCGAGTACCAGCGCGCCGCATCTGGTCCGGGGTCAGCGGGTCACCCAACCGCCGGAGAACGGGAAGGTCTGACCGACGAAGAAGTCGCTCTCGTCCCCGGCGAGGAACAAGGCAAGCGCCGCCGACTCCCAGCCATGGGCGAGCCGCCCGAGCGGGGCTGCCTTGATCCGGTCCTTGAACTCCTGTGTCGCCTGGTAGCTCGGCGAGAAGTATGTCGGGTTGTCCACGAATGTCTGGGCGATCGCGTTGATGTGGACGTTGTGCTCCGCGACCTCGACACCGACGTCCTGGACGTATGCCAACTGGGCTCCCCGGGCGGAGCCGTAGGCCGAGTAGTTCGGCATTCCCTTGAGGCCCGACGCGCTGCCGACGACAACGATCTTGCCGCGACGGCGCTCCATCATCTGCGGTAGGACTGAGCGCACTAGGCGGTGCAGTGGGAAGACCAAGGACTCGTACATCATGCGAAAGGTGTCGTCTTCCGTTGCCAGGACCGAGGTGCGCGGTTGCTCCACCGCCAGGTTGGCAATCAGGACGTCGACGTGCCCCGCTTCAGCGACGAGGGCCTCGGCAGAGCCCGGCACGGTCAAGTCGCGACGATCCGCGATCAGGTCGGCCCCCTCCTGGCCGAACAATGTGACCAGGTCCGGTCCCATGAAGGTGTCGACACTCGTTATCAGCACGCGTTTCCCACTCATCCGGCCCATGATCTGTCCTTCTCGCTCGTGTGAAGTGGCGATGCGACCAGGTCCTGCCGGCCGCCGGTCCCGAGCCCCTCGGTTACGGCGTACGCGTCACGGTAGTCACCTGGTGACATACCGAACTCGCGCCGGAACTGCCGGCCCAGATGGCTGGCGTCGCAGAACCCCCATCGCAGCGCGATCCGAGCGATCGGCAGCGACGTATTCACCAGGTCGGACCGAGCAGCGGCGAGGCGATGTCGGCGGGCGACCGAGCGGACCGTCTCGCCGGCTTCCGCGAAAGCCCTCTGCACCGTGCGCACGGCGACGTTGTGGGTCGCGGCCAGGTCGCTGACGCTGATAGCTCCCTCGGGCAGGCGCTCGACGACGGACGCCTCGAGCCGCGTCCGCAGGAAGGAGAGCGGTCCGGTCTCGCCATCTGCCGAGGGTTGAGAAGAGTGCAGCAGGCCGGTCACGAGCACGAGCAGTGCGTTGCGTGCGGCTTCGATCTCAAGCGGCGACATGTTGCCGGAGTGCAGATCGATGCTCGATACATAGTCCTGCAGCACGGTGGACAGCGGGTTTGCGCCAGCTTCGAAAACGACTGACTCCGGCGATCCGAGACCGATGTCGTAGGGGGAAAGTGCCGTCATCGAGATGCGGATGGTGCGCTTCTTCACCGTCGTGGGCACGATGATCCTCCCGGCCTGGGAGGTGTTGATGAGTGCGAGACTGCCGGGGCGCAGCACGAGAGCGCCGCGTGGGCTTTCGATGA
>Ga0299914_10003537_pt1 | contig 11058 bp, 14 predicted proteins | sample RVTome_10_FD_201361 | JGI IMG/M metagenome (GOLD analysis project Ga0299914, IMG submission 201361) | Soil microbial communities from uranium-contaminated site in the Upper Colorado River Basin, Wyoming, United States - RVT153D57 (version 2) ... | reverse complement strand
AACGTTCGAGCGCCCCTGCATCCACGATCGCGGCGTTACTTCGTCGGTTACATACCCTCCGGGTATGCGCCCTCCTCGCGCCTGGTCCTCGTGGCGCAGGATGCGCTCGCTGCGTGGCCGTACTCTCGGGCCGCAACACTAAGGGTCCGGTCGGGAAGCGGAAGCGTGTGGAGCCCCCGCCCCCCGACCGGAGGGGTTGGTCGGGGAGCGGGCGGGAGTTAACGCTTGGCGAGAGGGGAAGTGAAGGTGGGGGTGCGATAACAGAGTGCGGGGGTGCGAGTAGCCATCCGTTGGCTGCGGAATCCTTTTGCGAAGACGTCACGAGAGATCGCCAGCCACCACTTGATCGCGGGGATCGGTACGGCTGTCTCGCGAGGACCCGACATCCACGCACAGGTTCGCTGTTCCGGAGCCGGCATCTCGTCCCCTCGCTTCCTGGGTGCATACAGTGGCCTACTCAGATATCGGTTCGGGTCCCGGCGTTCTTCTCCTGCCCTCCCGGCATCAAAAAGTCCCGCGGACGGGGAGGAACGCACACTTATGTCCGGATGTGCGAAGAAAAAAAATCCCCTCACCCACCTTCTCTTGGACGTGAGTGGCTCTCGGCGCATCTCTTCTTCAGAGAACGCTCGGAGGAGGGGTCGAGGAGTTTAGGGGGCGATCAGACCCGGGTCGGCGGCGAGCTCGGCGGCGAGCTCGCCGTCCAGGAAACGGCTCGCATGCCTGTAGCCCGAGCGCAGCATCTTGTAGGTGTGTTCTAACGAGGTGAAGCCAACGTCGAAGCCGAGGCGCGGTGACGGTATCTCGATCAGTTCCACCCTCTGAGAGTAGAGAGGCCGGTCGTGCTCGAGACGGCGCGAGCGAGCCAGCATGAACGCGTGCAACAGATGATCCATCGGACGGTTGAGCGGCCGCTTCTCCTGCTGGCGCGCCGAACAGTTCAAGACATAGATCCTGCGCGCGCCCATGGCTATGGCAGGAGCGATAGGGACGGCATTGGAGACTCCACCATCGATGTATTCACGGCCGCCGATGCTGACGGGCGGGAAGATGCCGGGCATGGCGGCGGAGGCCAGCATCGGCTCCACGAGGTCTCCGCTCGTAAAGAGGGCTTCGTCACCGGTCTCTAGATCGGTAGCCACGATCCCGAGGGGGATGCGGGCGTCCTCGAAGGTCACCTTGCCCAACCTTGTCTCCACGATCTTGCGCAGGCCGGTGTTGTCGAACACCCGATTGCCCCGCATGATCATCCGAGCCCATGAGGTCTTGAACCGAGCGCCCGGGAACAGATCCTCCTCTTCGAGGTTCTGCCAGATCGCCGACAGTCTGGCGATCCCTCCAGGGGTGGGATCGAAGGCAAGGAGTGCCCCGTTGATCGCGCCTACCGAGGTCCCGACGATCAGATCGGGGAAGATCTCCCGCTCCACGAGGGCTCGCAGCATCCCCACCTGCAACGCGCCGTAAGGACCGCCACCGGAGAGTACGAAGGCCGTCCGATCCCGCCTCCGCGAAGCAAGGCGCCGCAGCCATTGGGCCCGCGAGACGACACGACCGTTCTGCTCAGGGCGTCCCTGATCAAGATCCATGCTTCGATTATCGGTCGTCCGCCTTCATAGACTGAGGAATCTGCTTGCTCTGTTCTTGGGGCGCTGCTCAACCGGCTTTCTTGCGGGCTTTGGTAACGCGCTTCTCGGCGGCCTTGCGAGCCGTGGCGCTGCGCGAGCGCGCCTCCTTGAGCGCCTTGTCCCCGCGCTGGCGCGCCACCTTGCCGGTGGTACTGGCCGCCTTGCGCACCGCCTCCCCCGCGTCCTTCGCCGTTCGGCGCGCCCGTTTCACCTCGCGGGAAGCGCTGACCTTGGGGGCGTTCTTCTTTGCCGTCGCGCTGGCCGTCTTGACGAGCTCGGTCCCCGCCGCAGCCGCTGCCTTCACCGCCGCTTGTGCCGTCTTAGCGGCCTTCTTGGCGCTCTTGGCGTCTCGGGTGCGAGCCACCTCCTTGGCCGTAGCGCGGGCGACCTTGGCAGTCTTCTTGCCGACGTCGCCGAGGTCCTTGGCGAGTCTCCCGGCCTGCTTGCGCGCCTCGGTGGCTTGCTTCTTGAGTTTGTTGCTCTGCCTAGCCATCGGCCTACCTCCATCGGATCAGCGCTTGCTCGTACTCCTGCCCAAACCGACCTCACCATAACCTCAGCGCTTCGGCCGAGTGGAGGAAGTCAGCGGTCGAGATGGATACGCAGCCAGGTCCGCTCTCCGCAGGCGGGACAGCGAAACCATGAGTGGTGGTACTTGAGCGGAGGCGGCACGTGGAAATGGATCGGAAACATCAGTGCGGCCAGCTCCAGGTAGGAGACTCGTGTTTCCTCGCGACAGTTCGAGCACTCAACGCTGCATGAAAGGGGCCGGCGCTCCGCGACACTGTAGAGGGCATATTTGCCACGCTCCTCGACGCTCATGCCACCTCCTCACCGACGTCCAGTTGCCGGGCGATGGCCCGGTAGGCATCCGCACCCGGGTGGGTGGGTGCGAAGGAGAGTATCGAACGGCCGACCCGCGAGGCCTCCGCGAAGCGGATCGAACGACGGATCGGCGGCTCGAAGACGTGCACCCCGTAACGGGATCCGACATCGCCGAGCACCTCTCGGGCGTGGAGGGAGCGCCCGTCGTAGAGGGTGGGGATGACGCCGGCCACTTTCAGGTTGGGATTGGTGAAGTGCCGGATGTCCTCGAGCGTTTCGAGGAGCTGGCCCACTCCGCGGTGGGAGAGCGCCTCGCAGATGAGTGGGATCACCACCTCACCGGCACCGGTAAGCCCATTGATCGTGAGGATCCCGAGCGACGGAGGACAGTCGATCAGGATGTAGTCGTATTCCCGCTCGACGTCTCGCAGCGCGCGCTGTAGTGCGAACTCCCGACCCGTCTTCGTCAGCAGAACCGCCTCCGCTCCGGCAAGATCGATATTGGCCGGGACTACATCAACCTCCCTCCCGATGATCACCTTCTCGATGGGGAGGCGGCGTACGAGCACGTCGTTGACCGTCTCATCGAGCTCATCGGGATCGATACCTAAGGAATAGGTGAGAGCCCCCTGGGGATCGGTGTCCACCGCCAGCACCCGTCGCCCCAACTCCTGGAGCGCAGCGGCGACGGACAGAACCGACGTGGTCTTAGCAACGCCGCCCTTTTGGTTTGCGAATGCAACGACGCGCGCCGTCATTCAGTCTCTCCGGAACCCTCCGCGCCCGACGAAACATCGAGCCCTACGAGCGCCAGGAGAGCTCGGATGTCCGGTTCCTCGAGACCGCGCCCCCGGAGCTGATCGATCAGCCGGTCGGAGATCTCGGCCAGCTCTTCCTGTTCATAAGACTCGTACCCATCTAGGAACCCTCGGGCATAGTCCCAACCGACATAGTCGTCGGGATCGGGGTCGAAGGCGGGTTCGTGGATCGGGCTCTCCCCTTGGTCGAGCAGTTCCTGGAGATTGCCCGTCAGGAGATCCCAGGCGAGATAGTGGTCTTCGTTGCAGTCGGGACAGAAGAAGACGGTTCCCTTGATCCCACGGGGCCCCAGCAGCGCCTTCAAGGTCTGCACGTCGATGAGGTCGCGGCGGAGTGCCTCCTTCTCTCCTTCGTCGAGAGGCGGCTCTTCGAAAGGATCGAGATCGTCAGGCATCGCCACATCGTAAAGGGCGTGGCGGACAACCGGGGTGGGGGGCGGCGACTAGTCCTTTATCGCTATGGGATATGACCCATCCGGTTCATTCCCAGGGCAATCCTCGGGTGTCATCGTTATCCCCGTCCGTAGCGCATCGATGAAGGGGACCGGATGACACAGGGTACGGGAGAGGAACGCGTCACACCCCTTGTACTGGTCGTGGACGACGATCCCGAACTCCTCTCCCTTGTCGGACTGCAACTTGCCGACAGCTTCGAGGTGATACAAGCATCCGACGGTGCCGAATGTGTGCGTCTGGCCGCGCAACACTCCCCGGATGTGATCCTTCTCGACATCATGATGCCGGGCATGAGCGGCGGTGAGGTTCTTACGGCGCTGTCCCAGGACCCTGCGACCGTAGATATCCCTGTGATATTCCTATCGGCTCTGGCAGGGGTCGACGACAAGGTCAAGGGGTTACAGGGCGGAGCGCTCGATTACATCACCAAACCCGCCGACCCACTCGAGTTCGTTGCCCGCGTCGGCGCCGCGGCGCGCGTCCGAGCCAAGCAATTGGATGTGCAGCGAGGCACGCCGGGAGATCCGGTCACCGGTCTCGGGCACCGGAGGAACTTCGAGGACCGCCTCGAACAGGAGGTAGCACGAGCCCGACGGATCTCCTCGCCGGTGGCGATCCTGCTGATCGACATCGATCAGATGGACACGATCAACGAGGGGTACGGGAAGGGGTTCGGCGACGAGCTATTGCGCGGGATCGGCAATGTCCTCGCTCATAAGTTGCGCCGCTCGGATGCCGTCTTTCGCTACGGCGGTGACGAATTCTCCGTCCTGCTCCCCGATGCAGAGGCGGGCACGGCTTATCTCGCCGCCGAACGTTGCCGCACGGCGATCGCGTCTCTGCATCCGGACTTGCACAGCCTGACCGTTTCGATCGGTGTCGCCGAACTGTCTGCCGGCCGCAGCGCAGAGGAGCTGATCGCCAAGGCCGAGATCGCACTTTTCCGGGCCAAGGAGTCCGGGGGAGACCGGTCGTGGCGTGCCGATGACCCTCGCAGACACGGCCTCAATCCGATCGCGCTGGCACAGGAGCTCACAGAGCGAGAGTGGACGATCCTGATGCACCTCTCGGACCGGCGAACGGAACAAGACATCGCCGGACGGATGGGTATCCGTCCCGGCACCGTGCGGAGCCATAAAGCTCGCATCCGACGAAAGCTGCATGTCGCCCCCGACGTACGCTTAAGCGAATTCGTGCGCGACAACTTCCGGGAACTCATCGCACGGCTTGGCCCCCCTAAAGAAGGGTCGGTGAAGGCAGAAGCCCCCGGAGCGAGCCGGTGACCCGCGAGGGTGGGCAGCGACGCATCCTGGTAGTCGACGACGAGCCCGATATCCGCACCGTTGTCGGCCTGAACCTTCGTCTCGAGGGCATGGAGTTCGGAGAAGCCGCTAACGGGCAGGAGGCTCTAGAGATGTTGCGCCATGGCCACTGGGACGCCTTGCTCCTCGACTTGATGATGCCGGGGATGGACGGCTTCGAGGTCTTAAGCCGCTTGGGTCCCGACGGCTTGCTGGATGACTTGACGGTCGTCGTCCTCTCGGCGCAGGGCACTCCGACGGCAGCCATGACCGCGCTGGATCTCGGCGCGCATCTGCACGTCACGAAGCCTTTCTCGGCTCGTGCGGTGGCGCGCGCCATGGACGAATTGATCTCGATGTCGCCGGAAGAACGTGAGGAGCGTAGGTTCGAGGGGATCAGACGGGCGGGAACCCTCGAGCGCCTGGGGATGCCGACGGTTTGATAACCGAACGCCCGCTCCGAGTGATGCTCCTGGGCGGAGACGCCTCCGACTGGGTCGAGCTATCGACGTCGCTCGGCCCACACATCTCTCAGATCTTCGTACCTCGCGAGATCGACGCCGTCTCTCTGCGGCATGCCGGCTCCGGCATCGATGTCTTGATCGTCGTCACGTCCGAGATGGATCCGGACCCATGTGCTCCCGTACGCGTTATCCGAGAGGCGGGGTTGCAGCGACGGACCGTCGTTCTCGCGGCGCGCGACGATCAACGCACCGCCGCGGAAGCTCTGGCACATGGCGTCGCCGGGTACCTGCGTGCGGACGGACCCGTCGGCGCACTGGCCGACGCGGTCCTGCGCGTGGCCCGAGGGGGTGCGGTCTTCGATCCTCCTGCTGCCGCCGTCCTGCACAATCGATCGCTCAAACGAGACATCGGTGACGGCTCCTACCTTGCTGCGGCACGCGCCCTCGCATCCGCGCTCGAGATGAAGGACACCTACACCGGAGGGCACGCAGAAAGGGTGACGGCGCTGGCCGTTCGTCTGGCCCGAACGGCCCTTTACCAGGAAGCGATGCCGAGCGAAGCGCTGGAGGCCGCCTTCCTCTTGCACGACGTCGGAAAGATCGGCATTCCCGAATCCATACTGCTGAAGTCCGGTGGGATCACCGACACGGAGCGAAGAGTACTGAATACGCATCCGATCCTGGGAGAACGGATCGTGGCACCACTCGGTTTCCCCGAGGTCGTACGTCACGTGATCCGTCACCATCACGAGCGGTGGGACGGTTCGGGTTATCCCGACGCGCTCAGAGGCTACGAGATACCGGGCGCTGCACGCATCTTCGCGATCGCCGACGTCATCGACGCGATGACGTCGATCCGTCCCTACCGGAAGCCGGTGACTTTCGAGCGGGCGATAGAAGAGGTCGTGCGCAACGCCGGCCGTCAGTTCGACCCGGACCTCGTGGCCATCGCTCAGGAGGCATACCTCGATGTACCAGCCGAACTGGTCGACCCCCTCCCCATCACCGGTGCAGATTCTGCGTAAGGATCAGTACTTAGAGCGTGCTGGCGTAGTAGTCGACGATCGAGTCACCCCACAGAACCGCGATCGTGGTCCCCATCGCGAGGAAGGGACCGAAGGGGATCCCGGTCTTGCGTCCGGCGCGCCGAGCTGCGAGCAAGCCGATGCTTACGACACCGCCTGCTGCGAAAGACATGAACATCCCGGCGAGCACGATCCCAGGAGCCTCCAGATAGCCGAGCATCGCTCCCAGCAGGAGGGTGAGCTTCACGTCGCCGCCGCCCATGCCGGCCGGATACAGCAGTGAGAGGAAGAAGAACAGTCCTCCGAAGACCCCGATGCCCATGACCGCACCCGACAAACGGTCGTAGGGACCCGTCTGCAACGACGTCACGAGCAACGCGATCCAAGCTCCCAGCAACGCAACGAGCAGCAACACTTCGTACCAGCGGATGGGAGGCAGCTCCGGTTGCGCCTGCTCGGGCTTCTCGTGCGCCGGATCGGCCGATACCTCCGGGGTCGCTTCCGCTGCCACCTCCTCGTGCTCGGAGGGCAGATCGCCGGTTGCGCCTTCCGGAGCCGGCCATAACAGGATCGCAAGAAGTAGACCGTCGACCCCGGTCGCGAACCACAGCGTTCCCGAGGCTCTGCCGAACTCCCCGTCGACGACCGAGACGGCGGCGAGCGCGACGACCCCGACGACGAAGGCGGGATACACGATCCGATTGGGAAGGAGCTGATGCTCGAGGTCGATCATCGTCAGCACAACGAGCACCCAGAACAGCCCCGCGTACACGAATGCCTCACCGGAGAAGCCAAACTTCAACGCAGAGCCGAGGAAAAGCGCACCCGTTGCCAGTTCGATCAGCGGGTAGCGGGGGGATATGCGAGCTCCGCAACCGGCGCAGCGGCCACGGAGCCATAGGTAGCTCAGGACCGGGATGTTCTCGATCGCACCTATCTGACGGCCGCAATGCGGACAGCGACTGCGTCCCGTCGCGATCCCTTCTTTGCGGGGGACGCGATAAGCAACTACGGTGCCGAAGGACCCGAGTACGAGTCCGAAGAGTGCGAACGAGATCTCGAGCACAGAACCCCTACTCGGGGTTGCCGATGTGGTCGTGGATCCGTTCCAAGAGCGCGTCCGCCTCGAAGGGTTTCATCACGACGTTCTCCGGACCGATCTCGCTGTCGAACATCTCGTGGGCATCCGGCTTACCGGTAACCACCACGATGGGGATACCGGAAGTCGTGGGATGTTGCTTCATCTCGTCGAACATGCGCCCACCCGACACATCCGGCATCATGAGGTCCAAGAGGATCAGATCCGGTCTCTTGAACTCTGCTTTCGCGAGACCTTCGAGACCGTCGCGAGCCTCCATCACCTCGTAACCTTCGGATTCCAAGATGAACTTCTCGAGCTCTCGGACCGCTTCCTCGTCTTCGACTATCAGGATCGTCTTTGCCATGCGGAAAAGGTATCAACCATTTCGGAGGATGTGCCGATATAGGGCATGGTGAATGCGTATCGGACCCCCGCAGTGATCCTCCCCGAGCCTCTCAGGGTGAGCGACATTCGAGAGCTGCGCGAGGCCGTGAGCGCGGGCAATTACCAGGTGCCCGCCCAGAATGTGGCCGAAGCCCTACTGAACTGGCACCTCGGACTGGCCGAGAGCCACCTGCCTCACGAGGCAGCGCCCCTCAACGGCCCCCGAAGTTAGTCCCACAGGCCTCTAACGGGGGCGGATGGGACTCGCCGTCCGGTAACCGCCTCGGTCATCCGGACCGCGCGCACGCTCGCCTCAACGTCGTGCACACGGACCGCGGCGGCGCCTCCGGCAGCGGCCAGGGCCGCCAGCGCCAGCGATCCCTCGAGCCGCTCGACGGGTGGAAGTCCCAAGGTCTCCCCCACAACGTCCTTGCGTGAGGCCGCCACCAGGACCGGATAGCCACGCCCTACCAGTTCGGGCAGACGCCGCATCAGTTCCAGCGAATGAAACGTCGTTTTGCCGAAGTCGAGCCCCGGATCGACGACGATGGCCGCGCGTGCGACACCCGCCTCCTGAGCCACGCGTGCGAGCGCGACGAGCTCATCGCCGACCTCGGTGACGACGTCTCCGTACTGTGGATGACGGGGACGGCCCCGGACCTGCCCCCCGTTGTGCATCAGTATCACCCCTGCCCCGGTTTCGGCGGCCGCTTCCGCGAGCGCTCGATCCGCGAGCGCGCTCACATCGTTGACCAGAGCCGCTCCCGACGCCACGGCGCGCCGAACGATCTCGGGATGAACCGTCTCGATCGATATCGGGAGCTTCGAAGCATTCTCTACGGCGACCAGCAGTGGCTCCAACCGGGCCCACTCCTCCTCGAGGCTCACCGGGGTGCCCGGTCCGGCCTTGACGGCGCCGATGTCGAGAACGTCGGCTCCTTCCCGTTCCAGGACGAGAGCGTGTTCGACTGCGGCATCGAGGTCCATCCGGCCGCCGTCGTAGAAGGAATCGGGAGTGCGATTGACTATGCCGAGCACCAGGCAGTGGTCGAGCGGTGTTTCACCGCGGGCGTGGACCAGTCTCATTCCACGATCACCACCGGCTGCCGACGCGCCGTAGACACGATGTAGATGCCGGCCAGGATGGCTGCGCCTCCCGGATATATGAGCCACGAAGGCACCTCCGAGAACAGCAGCCAGGCAAGGGTCGTCGCGACGATCGGCTCGGACATGATCATCACCGACACCGTGGTTGCGTCGATGTCGGAAAGCACGAGGTTGATCACCGTGTGGCCCAGGACCTGGGGGCCGAGCACGAGCGCGGCGATCGCGAACCAGGTCTTGGGTTGGTAACCACCCAGCTCTACCCCCGAAGAGAGACAAACGATAATCAAGAGCACGGCCGCGAAGGCATAAGCAACGACCGAGTACTCCAGCACCCCGAGCTTCCGGCGCGCCAGCTGGCCGAAAGCCACGTAGTAGCCGCCGGCGGCACCTCCCACCAGGGCAAGCAGGTTGCCTCCGAGAGAGGAACCACCGAGGTCCGTCCCGGCCACGAGAGCCGTTCCTCCCAGCGCGAGTGAGATCCCGGCCCAGATGGATGGCCCGACGCGTTCGCCGAACAGTCCGGGCGCGGCGAGAGCGATGAAGACCGGGCCGGTCGAAACCAACAACACGGACGCGGCGATAGAAGTGAGCTCGATCGAAGTGATCCAGGTCGCGAAGTGGATCGCGAGGAACGCTCCGGCGATGAGGGGATGCAGTAGATCCCGGCGCGCCACCGACTTGATCCGCCGGAAAGCGAAGGGCGCGAGCAGCGCGGCCCCGGCAGCGCATCTCCAGAACGAGATCGCCAGCGCCGGCGCCTCCTGGGCGTAACGGATCAGGATGGCCGCCACGGACGCGGTCCCCGTGCCGAGTATCAGCAACACCCACGGTGCCCATTCGGGCATCGTTTCGGCGAGAGTGCGGGCCCTGGCTTCTTCCACGAACGGCTACCCTACGAGCGATGCCGCAGCATGGATTCGACGGCGCGCCCACGGTGGCGGTCGGTGCCGTCGTAGTTCACGAAGGCTCACTGTTGATGGTGCGGCGCGGGCACGAGCCGGCCAAAGGACTCTGGACGATCCCGGGCGGGCAGGTCGAAAAGGGTGAGTACCTAACCGACGCAGTGGGTCGCGAGGTGCAAGAGGAAACCGGGCTCGACGTCGAGGTCGGCCCCTTGCTCGGCGTCTTCGAGGTCGTCGGCGAGCCTCACTTCGTGATCCTCGATCACGTCGCCGTGCCGCTCACAGCCGAGGAGCCCGTCGCCGGTTCGGATGCCGATGCGGCGCGCTGGGTCCCGCTCGACGAGGTACACGAACTCGATTGCACGCCCCGGCTCGTGGAGATGCTCACCGCCTGGGGCGTGCTGGGTGCGCCGGTTAACAAACGAACAGAGTGACCCGGTCGTTCTCGTGCACCTTGGTACCTGCTAGGGGAGACGTCTCGACGACGGTGCTGCCCGGACACGACTGGCTCACCGTGACCCTCAGACCGAGGTTCTCGAGTTTCGCCTTCGCTTGATTCACGCTCATGCCGCGCACGTCGGGCATCCGGAACTCCTTGAACTCGGGCCCCAACGAAACCGCGACCTCGATCGTCCCGGCTTCCGGCGCGGACTCCCCCGCCGACGGAGAGGTTGAGACGACCCTGCCCTCGGGAACATCGTCGGAATAGACCTCGACGAAGGCCACTTTGAACCCGGCGGCCTGCAAGGCGGCTTCTGCTTTGGCGACCTTCTTGTCGACGACGTTCGGCACGTCGATCATCCGAGGACCCTTCGACACGATCAGATCGACGGTGCTTCCGCGCTCGAGCCGTTTACGTCCGGTGTCGACCTTGATGACGGTGTCTTTTTCGTACTCGGTCGAGAACGCGAACTTGACTTCGCCGACGTGGAGGCCGAGCGCGGACAGTTTCGCTTCGGCCTTCGTCTGCGACTTGCCCGTCAGGTTCGGGATCGTCACGAGCGGAGGGCCCTTGGAGACGACCACGGAGATCGCTTCGCCCTCCAGGATGGTCCCGGACGTTGGGTTCT
>Ga0299914_10003536_pt1 | contig 11058 bp, 8 predicted proteins | sample RVTome_10_FD_201361 | JGI IMG/M metagenome (GOLD analysis project Ga0299914, IMG submission 201361) | Soil microbial communities from uranium-contaminated site in the Upper Colorado River Basin, Wyoming, United States - RVT153D57 (version 2) ... | reverse complement strand
CTGTTGGTCGACGAGATAGTCTCCCTGGACCCGGGCGTCAGCTGCACGGCCACATGGCACCTGACGGGCGAGGAGGCCTTCTTCGCCGGGCACTTCCCCGGTCGGCCCACGCTGCCCGGGGTGCTGATGGTGGAGGCTCTTGCCCAGACGGCCGGCCTGGCCGCCCTCAGCGCTGACGCCATGGCCGACAAGCTGCCCCTGTTCGGGGGGATCGACAAGGCCCGCTTCCGGCGCCAGGTCGTGCCCGGCGACGTGCTGACGCTGGAGGCCACGCTGGGGCGGATGAGCGCCCGCGCCGGCAAGGGCTCGGGCCGGGCCCACGTGGGCGGCGACCTGGCCTGCCAGGCCGAGCTGCTCTTCGTCCTGGCTGACCGCTGATCAGCCGGTCAACCGGGCGGGAACGGTCGGATCAGATGGGGGCTATGCCCACGACGGTGGTGGCCACCAGCCCCGCTGCCGAGCCCTGGAAGGCGGCCGAGGAGAAGTCGAACACTCCGCCGTCGGCGGCGACCAGCAGGTAGCCGTCGCCGAAGGTGACCATCCCCACCACGTCGGCCGCCAGGTTCTCGTAGGGCACGATCTCGGGCAGCGAGCCCACGAAGGGAGCGTCGAAGCTGAACACCCCGCCGTCGGCGCCGACCATGTAGTAGCCCACGCCGTCAGCATCGGGGACGATGCCGACGATGGGCAGCAGCGGGAACAGCGGCACCCCGAAGATCTTCAGCAGCGCTCCGCGCACCGAGTCGATGAACACTGCGTCGCCGGCGGTGAAGAGCCCACCGTCGGCCGCCGCCATGTACACCCCTTCGCCGGTCACGGTCGGCACCGTGGCCACCACCGGACCCTGGAGGACCAGCCCCAGGATGATGTTGTAGTTGGCCATGGCCGAGCCGGGGGTGGCCGTGCCGAAGTCGAATATGCGCCCCGCGGTGGAGAACACCCACAGGCCCTGACCGTCGGGGGTGGCCGACATCGTGGACAGCCTCTCGGGCTCACCGACCACGACCTTGTTCATCTCGGCCAGCGGAACGGGCCCGAAGGCGGTGGCTGTGCCCAGGTGGAGGATTCGCCCGTCGGTCAGCAAGACCCACAGACCGTCACCCGTGGGGGTGGCGGCGATGGCCAGCGCACGGGCCAGCCCTAGCTGCGGCTTGAGGATGGCCGACCGCGTCACGTCCCGGATGTCGATGTCGGTGGCGTTGGTGTCCATGATCCGCAGCTGCTCGCGAGCCGTCCCGAAGGCGAAGAGCTCGCCGTTCTCCTCGACCAGGAAGTACCCCTCGCTGGCCACTGCCGGGATGGCCTTGCGGGCCAGGTCGCTGGAATCGTCGGATTCGACGCTGCCGACAGGAGCGGCGGCTCCCATCCACAGCCCCAACGCCAGGATCGCCACCATCGCACGCCTCAGGTGCTTCACCTCGACCTCCAGTTGCCGTCGTGGGCCGTCCGGCACCCTAACCCACCCCCGACGGAGGCAGTTCCAGCACTGCCGGTGCTGTGCACAGATGACCTCCGAGGTCATTTCGGTCGGTCGGAGGCGCCCGTAGGGTGCCGTCCATGAGGACGTTCGGCGAGGAGCTGCGCAGCTGGCGCACCACCCGTCACTACAGCCAGCTGGAGCTGTCGGTCGACGCCGAGGTGTCGACCCGTCACCTCAGCTACCTGGAGACCGGCAAGGCCAGGCCGAGCCGCGAGATGGTGCTGCACCTGGCCCGCGTGCTGGACCTTCCCCTACGGGATCGCAACGCTCTGCTCGTGGCGGCCGGGTTCGCACCGGTCTACGAGCACACACCCCTGTCGGAGCCGCTGATGGACGGCCTGCGTTCCCAACTGGAGCAGATCGTTGCTGCCCACGCCCCTGCCCCTGCGTTCGTGGTCGACGCCTCCTACCAGGTGCAGCTCTGCAACGACCCGGCGGCAGCGTTGGCCAGCGGGCTCATCCCGGCCGACAGCGCCGCCTTCGACGGAGGCTTCAACCTGGCTCGCCTGGGCCTGCACCCTGACGGGTTGCGCAGGTACCTGCTCAACTGGCCCGCGGTCGCCTCGGCCATGATGGAGCGGCTCGAGGCCGAGCGCCGCCACCGGCCCACCCACGCCGGCCTGGCTGCCCTGGTGGCAGAGGTGGGTGCATACGAGGGCGTCGCCGAGGCACGCCGGCTCCACCGCGACGACCGTGCCGGGATACCGGCCGTGGTCGTGCCCGTGGAGCTCGACCTGGGCGCCGGCCCGGTGCGGCTGTTCACCACCATCGCCTCGATCGGCACTCCCGCCGACGTCACCGTGGACGAGCTACGCCTGGAGACGTTCTGGCCGGTGGACGAGGCCTCGGGACTGGCCCTGCGCGCCCTGACCGAGGGCTGAGCCGGCGCAGGTAGGCAGCATCAGGTGGGACGACCTCAAGTGGGACCGCCTCAGGTGGCCGGGGCCAGCACCAGGCAGCCGTTGTGGCCGCCGAAGCCGAAGCTGTTGGACAGGCTCGGTCCCGGCGTCCACGGACGCGGTTCTCCGGTCACGATGTCCAGCTCCGGCAGCTCGGGATCGTGCTGGATGTAGCCCACGGTGGGCGGGATGACACCGCGGTCGATGGACAGGGCCAGTGCCGTGGCCTCGATGGCACCGGCCGCGCCCAGCGAGTGGCCGGTGATCCCCTTGACCGAGGTGATGGCCGGCCCGGGGGAGCCGAACAGCTTGGCGATGGCCTCGGCCTCGGCCGCGTCGTTGAGTGGCGTGGAGGTGCCGTGGGCGTTGATGTGCACGATGTCGTCGGGGGTGATGGCGGCGTCGGACAGGGCGAGCTGCATGCAGGCCATGGCTCCTGCCCCTCCGGGGGTGGGGGCGGTGATGTGGTGGGCGTCGGCGTTGCTGCCCGCGCCGAGGATCTCGGCGTAGATGTGGGCACCGCGCCCGTTGGCCAGCTCCCACTCCTCCAACACCAGTACGGCCGACCCTTCGGCCATGAGGAAGCCGTCACGGTCGCGGTCGAAGGGCCGGGACACACCCGATCGCGACAGCGCCGTCATGTTCCGGAAGGCGGCCAGGCCGACCCGGCTCATCACCGCCTCGGTGCCGCCGCTGACGACGAGGTCGCAGCGGCCCGTAGCGATGAGCCGGGCGGCGTTGCCGACGGCGTGGGTGCCCGCCGCGCAGGCCGTGGTGATGGTCTCGTTCGGGCCCTGCAACCCCCACTTCATGGATATCGAGGCTCCCGAAGCGTTGGGCATCATCATCGGGACCATGAAGGGCGAGACGCGCTTCTCGCCCTTCTCCAGCATCACGATGACGTTCTCCTCGAACGTGGCCATGCCCCCCACACCGGTGGCGAAGATCACCCCGGCCCGCGGCCCGGTCACGGCCAGGCCGCCGGCGTCGTCGATGGCCTGGATGGCGCTGGCCATGGCGAACTGGGTGCAGCGATCGGCTCGCCTGGCCTCCTTGGGGTTGTCGTACCAGTCGTTGGGGTCGAACTCCGGGACGCGCAGCTCACCCTGGCGGGGCGAGTCAGACAGCCCGGCGAAGAAGGCATCGAGCCCGATGCCGCAGGTGGTGACCACCCCGAGGCCCGTCACGGCAACGCGGCGGCCGTCCATCAGCGCTTGGAGTCGACCAGATCGACGGCCTGCTGGACGGTCTCGATGCCCTCCAGCTCCTCCTCCTCGACGCTGATGTCGAACTCCTCCTCGAGGGCCATCACCAGCTCGACCAGGTCGAGGCTGTCGGCGTCGAGGTCGTCGGCGAACGACGCCGTCGTCACGACCTGCTCCTCGTCCACGGACAGCACCTCGACGGCGCACTTCCTGAAGCGCTCGAACGTGTCGCTCACGGCTCTCTCTGCCTCTCTTCCATACTCCACCCTGGCGTGTGGATCAGTTGATCGTACGGCGTCCGACGGCCACCGGTCTCAATGTCCCATCCCCAGACCGCCGTCCACGGGGAGCACGGCGCCGGTGACGTACGAAGCCTCGTCGGAGGCAAGGAACGAAACTGCAGCGGCGATCTCCGCCGGTTGGGCGATCCTCCCCAGCGGCACCGCTGCGGCCAGCTCCTGTTGCCGGTCGGCGCTCAGCGCCTCCAGCATGTCGGTGGCCACCGGCCCGGGAGCAACCACGTTGGCGGTGATGTTGCGACTGCCCAGCTCACGGGCCAGCGAGCGGGCCATGCCCACCAGGCCGGCCTTGGAGGCGGCGTAGTTCACCTGGCCGGCCGAACCCAGCAGCCCGACCACCGAGGAGATGAAGATCAGCCGGCCCCAGCGGGTTCGCACCATGGACCGCACCACACGCTTGGTCACGCGGAAGGTCCCCGTCAGGTTGGTGTCCACCACCGCGGCGAACGAATCGTCGGACATGCGCAGCACCAACTGATCGTCGTTGGTGCCCGCGTTGGCGACCAGCACCTCTACAGGGCCGAGCTCGTCCTCGATGGTGGCAAAGGCGGCCTCGACGTCGTCGGGCTCTGTCTGGTCGCATCTCACCGCCAGCAGGCCCGGACTCTCGGGGGCTGTGGTTCGGTAGGTGACTGCCACCCGCATTCCGTCCCCGAACAATCTCTGCGCGCAGGCCAGGCCGATGCCCCGTCCCCCACCCGTTACGAGGGCGACGCGCCCACCGGGTTCGTTCACCCGGCTCCCCAGCGCAGCACCGCCGAGGCCGAGGTCATGCCGGCACCGAAGCCGACCAGCAGCACGAGGTCGCCGTCGGAGATGCGATCGTGCTCGATGGCATCGACGAGGGCGAGTGGAATGGAGGCGGAGCTGGTGTTGCCCGTGTAGTGGAGCACCGACACGGCCTTGTCGGTGGGGATGGCCAGGCGCCGGCAGGCGGCGTCGATTATGCGTGTGTTGGCCTGGTGGGGGATGACGATGTCGACCTCGTCGGCGGTCACGCCGGCTCGGTCCATGGCCAGTCGGGCGGCGTTCTCCATGACCAGCACGGCCCTGCGGAAAACCTCCTTGCCCGCCATGTGGATGTAGCCGTCGCGTTCGCAGGACAGGAGCTCCTCGGCACTCCCGTCCGAATCCAGGTGCCACCCGAGCAGGCTGTCGGGCCCGTCGGTGCGCTCGACCACCGCCGCGCCGGCTCCGTCGGCGAACAGGATGCAGGTGGAGCGGTCGGTCCAGTCGACCAGCTTGGACAGCGTCTCGGAGCCGATGACCAGGATGCGCTCCATGCCCTGGGAGATGAACCCGTGGGCGGCCACCAGGCCGTAGACGAAGCCCGAGCATGCTGCGTTGAGGTCGAAGGCGCCGCAGCGGGCCCCCAGGGCTTCCTGCACCGTGGAGGCCGTGGCCGGGACCTGGCGGTCGGCGCTGGTGGTGGCCACGATGATGAGGTCGATGTCGGCGGGCGACACACCGGCCCGCTTCAGCGCCCCGCTGGCCGCTTCGGTGGCCAGGCCGGCGGTGGTGCCGCCGACGCGGCGTTCGCGGATCCCGGTGCGCTCGACGATCCACTCGTCGGAGGTGTCGACCATCTGGGCGAGGTCGTCGTTGGTGAGGACCTTCTCCGGTAGGGCGGTCCCGTAGCCGGTGATGCGAGCTCCTGACATGTCGATCTCGTTCCTCGGTTCAGCCTGTGCGCAGCCAGGCGATGGGTTGGCGGGGCATGACCCTCTCGCCCTGGTGGGCCATGATCCCCATGAGGGCGCCGTCGAAGGGGGAGACGACGTCCTCCCCGGCGACGCTGCCGATGATCTGCCCGACGCTCACCCCGGCACCGGCGGACAGTCCCTCGGCCAGTTGGAAGACTCCAGCGGCTGGGCTGACCACCAGGCGTTCGGTGACGTGCAGGCTCTCGCCGTCGCTGGTCAGCGCTCCCACGTGGGCCTCGCCGGCCAGGGCCGCCAACAGTGCGTCCACGTCCGCGGGGGAGCCGACGGCGATGGCCCGGCTTCCCTTGACGGTCCGCTTGGCCATGCCCGTGAGCACCGAGCCGGGGCCCAGCTCCACGAAGGTGTCCACTCCGTCCTCGGCGAGCCGGTACAGGGTCTGGCGCCAGCGCACCGGGGAGCACAGCTGAGCGGCGAGGAGGGCGGTCCAGTCACCCGCGGCCTCGTGGGGCAGCGCGTCGACGTTGGCCACGACGGGGATGGACGAGTCCCGGAACTCGATCTCGTCCAATGCCTTGCGAAGCCGGTCGCGGGCCGGGGCCATGAAGGGGGTGTGGAAGGCGCCGCTGACGGGCAGCGCCATGGCCCGCTTTGCTCCCAGCACCTTGGCCTGCTGACCGGCAGCCTCCACGCCGGCCGGCGAGCCGGCGATCACCACCTGACCGGGGGCGTTGTAGTTGGCCACCCACACGTCCATCCCCACCCTTGCGCAGGCAGTGGCCACCAGGTCGTCGTCGAGGCCGAGGATGGCGGCCATGGTCCCGTCGGGCTCCTCGGCGGCCAGCTGCATGGCCTCGCCTCGTTCGGCCACCAGGCGCACCCCGTCGTCATAGGCGATCGAACCGGTGGCGGTCAGCGCCGAGTACTCACCGAGGCTGTGCCCGGCGGCCACATTCGGCGACACCCCGGTCCGCTCGACGGCGTCGAGGACCACCATGGAAAGCACGAAGGTGGTGAGCTGGCTGTTGCGGGTGGCCTTCAGCTCCTCGGCGTCGGCCTGCACCAGCAGGTGGGCGACGTCCCGACCGCACGCTTCGGATGCCTCCTCCACCAGTTCCCAGGACGGGTGGTCGACCCAGGGTGCCCCCATGCCGGGCTGCTGGGACCCCTGACCCGGAAAGGTGAAGGCATGCACTCTGATTGGTCCCCTGTCGTCGTGGGCTGGTCACGGGTTGGACCTCGGTGACCCCGGGAAGGTTTCATCCCGGCGCGGACGGACTCCTCCTGTCTGCGCCCCTAGGGCGTGCTCCGGTCACGGTACCCGGCCGGGCACGGCGCCGCCGACAACTTCACGCCAGCGAGCGGTCACGGTCTGTGGCTGCCGGCGCCTGCTCGGCGGGCGCGCACTGCCGGAGCCGGCTCGACGCCTGCTCGAGCAGCTTCTCGAACGGGGTCGACGCCGCCTCGTGTGCGGCGGCCCTGCCCCCGTCGTCGAGTGCCGCCTCCAGGCCGGGACGCAGCTCATCGAGGTCGCGCGCCACCTCCGGCGACACCGGGGCCACGCGGTTGGCGTCGGTCCATGCCAGCAGCACCGCCGACGTCTCGCGATCGCCCGCCCGCAGCAGCAGCACGGCGGCCCGCAACATGGCGCCGATGGCATTGCGCTGGTCGTCGCGAGGGGCCCGGTCGATGCTGGCCGCCAGTTCCAGCATCGACTCTCGCAGCTCACCCACCGATGCCCGCAGCGACGCCAGGTGGTTCGCTGCGGTGGTGGCCATGAAGGAGTTGCCCACCTCGCTGAACACGGCGACAGCGTCCTCCACCGCCTCCACGATGACCGCCGCCGGCTCGCCCGAGCTCCGGGCACGGATCCAGGTTGCGAAGGCGCACCAGGTCGGCGCCACGTGTGCCGGCATGATCGCCACCGCCCGCTCGGCCGCCGCCGCTGCCTCCTGAGGTCGCTGCGCGTAGTGCAGCCAGGTCGCCTGAAGGGTCCAGCACACTGCTCGCCTGTAGTCGTCGCCGGCGGCCGCGCCGCTGGCGAACCAGTCCACCGCGGCGAGGGCGCCGACCAGGTCCCCCGTGAAGAACAGGTTCGAGGCGGCGCCGACGAGTTCCAGTGGGATGGCCTCGCTGGGCTCGCTCCCGAGCAGATCGAGGGACTCGCGGGTGTGCTCGGTCGCCAGCGCGGCATCTCCCGTACCGCCCGTGGCCGACTCCCGGCCCCCGGAGACGGCCAGAAGCAGCGCCCGGTCCCGACCGCTCAGCTGGGGTCCGCTGGCGTGGGCCAGCGCCGCGTCGGTCCACACCCCCGGCTCCAGGCGATACCGGAACTGCATCTCCAGCAGCAGCCGGCCGGTCATCGCCGCCACCGCAGCGAGATCGCCCTGCTCGAGCTCCCACCCGACTGCAGCACGGAGGTCCGGCCACCTCCGGTCCAGCTCGAGGCGAGCGGCGCGCTCGTCAGGGCCCAGCAAGCGGTCCTGCAGGACTGCGATCCAGCGCCGGTGATGGTCGGCATGACGCCGTCTGGTGACCGGTTCCTCCGAACCGAGCTGCTCGAGCCCGTACTCCCGCAACGTCTCGAGCAGCCGGTAGCTGGCCTTCCCCTCGCTGGACTCGGCCACCACCATGGAGCGATCGACCAGCCCCGTCAGCAGGTCGAGAACGTCGAGCTCGTCGGTCTCGTCATCGGCGCACACCTCACGGGCGGCGGCCACGTCGAAGGGGGCGGCGAACACTGCCAACCGTGCGAAGAGCTGCTGCTGGTCGTTGTCCAGGTGCCGATAGGACCAGTCGATCGTGCCGTACAGGGTCCGATGGCGCTCGACGTGGCTGCCCTTGGCGGCTCTCAGCAGCCGGAAGCGTTCGCCCAGGCGGGCGGCCACCTCCTTGGGTGTCATGGTCCGGACCCGGGCCGCAGCCAGCTCGATGGCGAGGGGGAGGCCATCCAGGTGCTGGCAGATCTCGGCTACCACGCGCCGCTCCGACGGCGACGCCGTCAGGCCCGGGTTGGCAGCCAGCGCCCTATCCCAGAACAGCTCCTCGGCGGATCCGCGCCCAGCCACGGCCAGGGGGCTCACCGGGTAGACGGCCTCGCCGGGCACGCCGAGCGTCTCGCGGCTGGTGGCCAGGACCACCAGGTGTGGGCACTGGCGCAGCAGCGTGGCCACGGTCTCGGCGGCGGCGGCGCGGACGTGCTCGCAGTTGTCCATCACCAGCAGCGCCCGGCGTGTCCCGATCGACGAGGCGATGCAGTCGAGGGGGGTGCGGCCTCGCTCCCCGGCCCCGATGCGCATAGTGGCCAGAATCTGGTACGGCACGGCATCGGCATCCCGTAGCGAGGCCAGCTCTACGAACCACATCCCCTCGTCGAAGCTGCCCCGCAGCCCATCTGCCACCTGCAGGGACAGGCGGGTCTTGCCGACGCCGCCCACCCCGGTCAAGGTCACCAGGCGGCGATCGCCCACCAGGGCCCTGAGGTCCTCGATCTCGCGTTCGCGCCCGACGAAGCTCGACACCTGGGCGGGCAGCTCCACCTCGCCGGTGGTCAGCGTCTTCGGTGCCGGGAAGACTGCGCCGGCTCCTGATGGGTCGAGCTGCCAGAGGCGTTCGGGTGTGCTGAGGTCACGCAACCGGTGAGTGCCGAGATCGACTGCGTCGTCTCTGTCCAGCAACTGCACCGCCGCGTCCGACAGCAGCAGTTGACCGCCGTGCGCGGCCGACATGATGCGGGCGGCCCGGTTCACGGCCGGCCCGAAGTAGTCACCGGCGCGCTCGTCGGCCACGCCCAGGTGGATCCCCATGCGCACCCGGATCTCCGCCGGTGGCGGCCAGTCCTCGCCCCGCAGTTCCTGCTGGAGGGCGAGCGCGGCCTCGGTAGCGTCGTTCACGGTTGCGAAGGCGACCCCGAAGGCGTCGCCGGCGGTTGAGAAGACGTAGCCGCCGTTCGCTTCGACGGCGGCACGCACGATCTGATCGTGGCGCTCCAGGGCCGCCTGCATGGCGGCGGTCGCCTCCTCCCACAGCGACGTCGAGCCCTCGATGTCGGTCATGAGGAAGGCGACGGTCCCGGTCGGTCGAGGCGCAGTCACCACAGACAGGTTCGCGCGTGCGGTGGCTGGGCGGCGGTGCGCTTCGCCCGGTCAGGGTCCCTCGGGCGGTCGGTGGAGGATCAGCCGCACGCGCCCGGACGTCCGGATCCGGCCAGTCCGGCGGCCCGCTTTCGGACAGTCTGGGGGGCATGCCAGGCGGCCTCGAGATCTTCCGTTCCCGCGGACCGACCCGCACCCGGGGTGGCGAGGGGTGAGCACCGACAGCCGCGATGCGGCCGTGCTCGCCGGGCGCGAGGCGACGCCGGAGGTCGACTCGACCCCGGGATGGATCGTGGTGGCTGCTGCCTTCGTGAGCCTCTTCGTGGTGTTCGGCGTGGCCTACAGCTTCGGCAGCTTCTTCGACTCCATGGCTGAGGACTTCGGTACGGGCAAGGGCGCCACCGCCCTCATGTTCTCCGTGACCAGCGCCTGGTACTTCGGACTGGGAGCGGTGTCGGGCAAGGCCGCCGACCGGTACGGCCCGCGCTCGGTGCTGGTGGTCGCCGCCGTCGCCCTGGGTGTCGGCCTACTGGCCACGTCACGGGTGGATTCCATCTGGGTGGGCTACGTGACCTACGGGATCGGGGCCGGAACAGCCGTCGCCTGCGCGTACGTGCCCATGGTTGCCATCGTCGGCGGATGGTTCGTGCGCCGGCGCACCACCGCCCTCGGGGTCGCCGTGTCCGGGATCGGCGCCGGCACCCTGGTCCTGGCGCCGCTGTCGGAGCGACTCATCGACTCCTACGGCTGGCGCACCGCCTATGTGATCCTTGGTGTGGGCGGTGCCGCTTGTCTGCTGGCGGCCAGTGCGGCCGCTCGCCCTCCACCGGTGCAGCTCGAAGCGGCGACGGCGCCGCTACGGCGGATCGTGCGCGAGCGAGGATTCGTCGTCATCTACGCCGCCATCCTGCTGATGTCGCTGACGCTGTTCGTGCCCTTCGTGTTCATCAAGGACTACGCCGAGGATCGCGGTGTGGGCGCCGCCCCCGCCGCCCTGTTGGTGGGTCTCATCGGCGCCTCGAGCGTCGTGGGGCGACTGGGGCTGGGAGCGCTGGGTAGCCGTCTCAGCGCACTGCGACTGACGCAGCTGAGCTTCGGACTGATGGCCGCGAGCTTCCTGCTGTGGCTTGCGTCGGAAGGCAACTACACGATGCTGGTCGTGTTCACCATCGTCTTGGGCGTCGGCTACGGCGGCTTCATCGCCCTCACACCTGCGGTGGTGGCCACGCTGTTCGGGACCGTCGGGCTCGGCGCCATCCTCGGTGCGCTGTACACCTCGGCGGCCGTCGGCGCTCTCGCCGGGCCGCCTCTGGCCGGTGAGGTCATCGACCGGACCTCCTACGCCACCGCCATCGTATTGGCCATGGCCCTGACCTCGGCCGCCACGGCAGTCTTGTTCGCGCTACCGGACAAGGCCGTT
>Ga0299914_10003535_pt1 | contig 11061 bp, 8 predicted proteins | sample RVTome_10_FD_201361 | JGI IMG/M metagenome (GOLD analysis project Ga0299914, IMG submission 201361) | Soil microbial communities from uranium-contaminated site in the Upper Colorado River Basin, Wyoming, United States - RVT153D57 (version 2) ... | reverse complement strand
GGCTGGGAGCAGGTTGCCGATTACGCGCTGGACTGGGCGCTGCGCCACGCGCGGCGGTCGAGCGCGGTGTGAGGATCACGCGCTTCGGCGGCCCGACGACGCTGATCGAGCGCTCAACGGCGGCGGCTGACGGACCCCACGCGACACGCGCACCCACGCCGCCCCAATAGACCGGACGAGGATGTGAAGGTTTTCGGACGACAACGGCACGAGTCGCCGGTCCCGGCGAACCGCCCGCTCATGGCCCGCGCCGGCCGGCCGTGTGCCGCGCCAGTTGGCGGACATGCCGGCGACGGAGACCGGACTGTCGGTCCCGCGTGGTAAGAGCCGAGCGGCGGAGTGACCGCCTCCTGTCGCTCCGGCCTGGAGGCAGCACTCGCGGCCTCCCTCAGCCGAGGGCAAGCATCCCGTCCCGTGGGCACGTTCTTCTCGACATCAAAGGTGGGACTCGCTTCGCCCGCCTCCGGCGCCGAGGCCGCAGGCGGCTCCACTCGTGCACCAGGCCTGATGCGTGTTGCGCTCGATGAGCCGCTGCACGGCAGCGACATTTGCACCGTCGCCTAACGCACAGGCGGGGGAGAGCCGGCGAGGCTGCCCGCGAGCGCCGGATCCCACTCGCACGCCGCGCACCCGTGGTCGAGAGCCGACCGCGCGAACGCGAACGCGAACGCGGCCGCGACCGGGTCGGGCGCCGACACGACGTCGTCCCAGTCGAGGATGTACTCGCCGAGCTCCGGCGCCCAGCGGGCGGCGGAGGGGGACAGCGTCGCGGTCTCGAACCCATCGGGCGCCTATGACACTCGCGTCACCAGGTTGAGGGCCTGGTCCGGGATCACCGGGTGGAGGTTCGAGTCCTCGTCGGCGCTCTGAGCGAAGTACCCGCGTGGTGGGGCGCTTGCTCCCACAGCGTGATCGGGACGGATGCGACACACGCGAGGCGGAGCGGCGGACGAGCCGCGCGACGGCGTCGATCCGTGCGCGACGACGCGCGGGGGCGCGCCGCGGTGCCGCGGTCCGCCGTTCGTGCCGCCAGCTCCATGAACCGACCAGCCGGCTTGCCTGCATGACGGAACCCTCACCCCGCTTTCATGGCTACCTCACCGCCGGCGCATTCTCTTCACGCCGTAAAAAGGTCCGTTCCAACGCCAAGGAGAGACATGCATCGACTACGCCGTGCCGGCATCGCCTCGGGAATCGCACTCGCCGCAGCGCTGGCTGCTGCACCCGCCGCAGTCGCCGGAGACATCGAGTGCCGTGGCTCGCTGACCGGAGCCGTGGCCGGCAACGTCATCGTGCCCGACGACGCCGTCTGCACGCTGAGCGGCACGATCATCGACGGCTCGATCACGGTCAAGTCGCGGGCGACGCTCGATGCCGAGGGCATCGAGACCACCGGCGGGATCCAGGCCGAGAGCCCGCTCCACATCCTCGTGCAGCAGTCCAAGATCGGCAACAACCTGTCCGTCGCCAAGGCCGGCGAGCCGGTGCTGCGACGGCCTTCCGACAGCCACATCAGGCTGCTCTCGAACCAGATCAAGGGAGACATCGCGCTCAAGGAGAGCGAGTCGACGATGGACGTCGCCGGCAACACCACCGGCGGCAGCATCCAGGTCGAGAAGAACCGCGGCCCGATCGACATCTCGGGCAACATGATCGGCAACCAGATCCAGTGCCAGGACAACTCGCCGCCGCCGACCGGCTCGGGCAACTCCGCCCGCCAGTACAGCGGCCAGTGCCCCGCGCCGCTGTTCGGATCAACGCGCCCGTAGCGCCGCGACCCGACTGACGAACACGGGACCCGGGCGTACCACCCCGCCGCTGGACACCGAGCGCGAGCTGACTCGTCTCGTCTGACCGGCGGAGCGTCATGACGCCCGACAGGACGCCCGCTCGCGGCAACATCGAATCGTCCGATCCGTCCGTATCGTTCCCCCAACGGGACGATACGGACGGTCTGGCGCGGAGCGGACGGATCTGGCACCCGAGTTACCAGGTCGAAGGCCCTGGTCCGGGATAACCGGGTGGAGGTTCGAGTCCGCTCGGCGCATAGAGCGAGGGCCCGCATGGCAAGGCTGTTGCCGTTCTTGGGGCTGCTCACTCCCCGGGGGGAGAACTTTCCGCGCCAACGCCTCCTGACACCAGCCAACTTCCCACTCGAGGCGGACCCAGCCGGCGGCGGGATGTCGCCGGCTCCGGTGGCCGGCGATGAGTCGCGCCCGGTCCCACGGTCTCAACTGAAGGGCCGCAGAACGCGAGCCGAGCACGAGGAGCGGGCCGGACCTTGCCGCCCACGCGTTTCGGACCGAGCTGGTCGACGAGTGCCACTTGTCCTGGCCCCGTCGTGGTTGGAGGCGGCACGCAGTCTCTGCCAGACGGCGTCCGCCTCGAGCTGGAGCTGGTGGACCAGCGTCGGTTCGGCAGCGGATGGTGTATCTGCGCTACGCCGCGCGTCGTGAATGCGCCGCGGCAGGCGTCCGGCACGTTGTCGGCGGCCGCCAAGTGCGGTGGAGCGAGTTTGGCGCTGCACGCCATTCCCCCTGTGCAGACGCCGTCGTAGCGTCCGCGGCCATGAGCCTGGCTACAAATCTCATCGCCACCGCCCGCCGGCATCCGACCCGTATCGCCGTGACGCTCGACGACTTCGAGCTCACCTACGCCGAGCTTGACGTCGCGAGCGCGAGGGTCGCGGGCATGCTGCGTGCCCGCGGGCTGCGCGCGGGCGACCGCGTCGGCGTCATGTTGCCGAATGTCCCACAGTTCGCGATGGCGTATTACGGCGTGCTGAGGATGGGCGGCATCGTCGTGCCGATGAACCCGCTGCTCAAGGCTCGCGAGGTCGAGCACTACGTTTCGGACTCCGGAGCGGCGCTCGTGCTCGACGACCCGGCCGCGCTGCCCGGCGAGGGCGAGCCGGACTTCGGCGTCGTCGAGCGCGCGGCGGACGACACGGCGGTGATCCTCTACACGTCGGGCACGACGGGGAAGCCGAAGGGCGCCGAGCTCACGCACGGCAACCTCGCCCGCAACGTCGAGGTCATGCGCGGGCTGATCTCGGTCGAGTCCGAGGACGTCATCCTCGGGGCGCTACCGCTGTTCCATTCCTTCGGGCAGACCTGCGGGCTGAACACGGCGGTCGCCACCGGTGCCTGCCTGGCGCTGATCCCGCGGTTCCTGCCCGGCGACGTGCTCGAGCTCGTCGAGCGCCGGCGAGTGACGGTGTTCGAGGGCGTGCCCACGATGTACACGGCGCTGCTGCACGCGGCTGACCAAGGGCGCCGCGACGCGTCGTCGCTGCGCGTGTGCGTGTCGGGCGGGGCCGCACTCCCGCTCGAGATCCTGCATGGGTTCGAGGCGGCGTTCGGCTGCGTGGTGCTGGAGGGCTACGGGCTCTCCGAGACGTCTCCGGTCGCGTCGTTCAACCGCGCGCAGCTGCGCAAGCCGGGCTCGATCGGCACGCCGGTCGACGGCGTCGAGATGCGGCTGCTCGATCCCACGCCTGAGGGTCTCGGCGAGATCGCGATCCGCGGCCACAACGTGATGAAGGGCTACTGGCGCAACCCCGAGGCGACGCGCCAGGCGATCGACGCCGAGGGCTGGTTCCGCAGCGGCGACCTGGCTCGCGTCGACGAGGACGGGTGCTACTTCATCGTCGACCGCAAGAAGGAGCTGATCATCCGCGGCGGCTACAACGTCTACCCGCGCGAGATCGAAGAGGTCATCTACGAGCACCCGGCCGTGCGCGAGGCCGCGGTGGTCGGGATCCCCCACCCCGAACTCGGCGAGGAGGTCGGCGCGTGCGTCGCGCTGAAGGAGGGCGCCGAGGCCGACGAGGCCGACGTCCGCGAGTTCGTGAAGACCCAGGTCGCCGCGTACAAGTACCCGCGCCACGTCTGGTTCGTCGACGAGCTTCCCAAGGGCCCGACGGGCAAGATCCTCAAGCGCGCGATCGAGGTCCCGGAGCAGGCGGCCGCGCGGTGAGCACCGCGGCCGCCGCGCGCGGGGCGCTCGAGATCCTGCTGACCGACGCCGCCGTCGGCGGACGCCGCCGGTTCGTCCCGGCCGGGGCGGCGGCGCGGACCGCCGCCGGCCTGGCGCAGCGGCCGCGCCGCCCGGTCGCGCGCGCCTCGGCGCTCGGCGCCGAGCTCGCGCGCGTCGCGGCCGGCCGCTCGCGGCTGCGGCCGGCCGCGGGCGACCGGCGCTTCGCCGACCGCGCATGGGAGACCAACCCGCTGCTGCGCTCGCTGCTGCAGGCCTACCTCGCAGCGGGTGTCGCGGTCGACGGCCTGATCGCCGACGCCGAGCTCGACTGGCGCGACGAGCGGCAGGCGCGCTTCGCGGCCGGCAACGTGCTCGACGCGCTCGCGCCGACGAACTTCCCGCTCACCAACCCGGCCGTTCTGCGCGAGATCGTTGATCACGGGGGAACGAACCTGGCGCGCGGCGCCCGCCAACTCGTGCGCGACGTATCGCGCTCGCCGCGGCTGCCGGCCAGCGTCGACACGAGCAGCTTCTCGGTCGGCGAGAACCTGGCGACGAGCCCGGGGTCGGTCGTGCTGCGCACGGACGTGTTCGAGCTGATCCAGTACAGGCCGACGACGCCCGAGGTCCACGAGGTCCCGGTGCTGATCGTCCCGCCCACGATCAACCGCTTCTACGTGCTCGACCTCGCGCCAGGACGGAGCCTGATCGAGCACCTGCTGGGCTCCGGACAGCAGGTGTTCGTGATGTCGTGGCGCAACCCCGGGCCCGAGCACGGGCACTGGGACCTCGACACATACGCCGAGGCCGTCCTCGAGGCCCGCGCTGCGGCTGCGGAGATCACCGCGTCACGGCCCGTTCACCTGACCGTGGCGTGCTCCGGCGGGATCATCACCGCCGGCGCCCTCCCCCACCTCGCCGGCGACGACGTCGCGAGCCTCACGCTGCTCGTGTGCGCGCTCGACAACGCGCGCGCCGGCACGGCGTCCGCGCTCGCGAGCCGCGAGGTCGCGGCCGCGGCGGTGGCCGAGTCCGCGCGCAAGGGGTACCTCGACGGCCGCGCGCTCGCCGGCGTGTTCGCCTGGCTGCGCCCGAACGACCTGATCTGGGGCTACGTCGTCAACAACTACCTGATGGGCCGCCGGCCGCCCGCGTTCGACGTCCTCTACTGGAACCAGGACACGGTCCGCCTCGCCGCCGGCCTGCACCGCGACTTCGTGCGCATAGCGCTCGAGAACTCGCTCACGCGCGCGGACGGGGTCGAGGTGCTCGGCGAGCCGGTCAACCTGGCGAGTTGCGCTGCCGACACGTACGCCGTCGCGGGCCTCAAGGACCACCTCGTCCCGTGGGAGAACGCCTACGGGAGCGCGCTGCTGCTCGGTGGCGAGACGCGCTTCGTGCTCTCCACGAGCGGGCACATCCAGGCGCTCGTGAACCCGCCGAACGCCGAGAGCCGTGCGACGTACCGCACGGCCGCCGAGCACCCCGAGCAGCCGGAGGACTGGCTCGACAGCGCAGAGGTCCGCCCGGGTAGCTGGTGGCCGGACTGGACCGCGTGGCTGGCGGAGCGGTCCGGCGCCCGCAAGGCCGCGCCGGCGAAGCTCGGCAGCCGCACGCACCGGGCGCGCGGCAAGGCGCCGGGGAGCTATGTCCACGCCACCTAAGCCTGAGCGCTGGTGGGGCCGGCCGCTGGCCGAGTCGCGCTGGGCGCTCGAGCTCGCGCGCCTGTCGGTCGATCCGGTCCTGCTCGGCCAGGGCGTCGCGCGCGGCGACGGCCGGCCGGTGGTACTGATGCCGGGCTTCCTGGCCGGCGACCCGACGCTGTCCCTGCTCGGCGCGTGGCTGCGCCGGATCGGCCACCGCCCGTACGTGTGCGGGTTCGTCGCGAACGTCGACTGCTCGGACCGCGCGCTCGAGCGCGTCGAGCGGCGGGTCGAGCAGCTCCATCGCCGTCACGGCCGACGCGTCGCACTGGTCGGGCACAGCCGCGGCGGCCACTTCGCCCGCGCGCTCGCCCACCGCCGCCCCGACCGCGTTTCGCACGCCGTCTCGCTCGGCGCCGATCTCCAGCGCATGTTCGGCATCAGCGTGCCGACTCAGGCCGCGGTGGTCGCCGCGCGGCGCGGCATCGCCGTGCTGCGGCGCGGGCGCGCCGAGCGCTGCCTGTACGCCGACTGCACCTGCTCGTTCGCGCGCGACTTCGCGGCGCCGCTCCCCACGGGCCGGGTGCGGTTCACGAGCGTGTACTCGAAGGGCGACGGCGTCGTCCAGTGGCTCGGCAGCGTCATCCCGGGCGCGGACTGCGTCGAGGTGACCGGAAGTCACGTCGGCCTCATCTTCAACCGCAAGGCCTACCGCGCGATCGCCGACGCGCTCGCGCTCCCGGAGATCACATGATGCTCGGAACCGCCCTCGTCACCGACCACTTCCTCGTCCGCGAGCAGTTCGACGACGCCGAGTGGGAGCCGTTCATGCGCACCCGCCGCTTCGTCGACGACGAGGTCCTCCCCGTCATCAACGACTACTGGGAGCGCGCCGAGTTCCCGTGGCCGCTCGCGCACCGGCTCGCCGAGCTCGAGCTGCTCGACGACGGCCTGAGCCCGCTCGCGCTCGGCCTCGTGCACATGGAGCTCAACCGCGGCGACGGCAGCCTCGGCACCTTCTTCGGCGTCCAGACCGGGCTCGCGATGAAGGCAATCGAGCTGCTCGGCTCGCCGGAGCAGCGGTCCCGCTGGCTCGCGCCGATGGCGCGGCTCGAAGCGATCGGCGCCTTCGCGCTGACCGAGCCCGACCACGGCTCCGACTCCGTCGCGCTCGAGACCAGCGCGCGCCGCGCCGGCGACGAGTGGGTGATCGACGGCGCCAAGCGCTGGATCGGTAACGGCAGCATCGCCGATGTCGCCGTCGTCTGGGCGCGCTCGTCGGAGGACGGCCAGGTCAAGGGCTTCCTCGTCGAGACGGACACGCCCGGCTACGAGGCGACCGTGATCGCCGGCAAGGGCGCGGCGCGCGCGGTCTGGCAGGCCGACATCCGGCTCGACAGCGTGCGCGTCCCCGATGCGTCACGACTGCCCGGCGCCCACACGTTCAAGGATGCCGGGCGCGTGCTCGTCACCACTCGCGGCACGGTCGCATGGGGCGCACTCGGGCACGCGATGGCGGCCTACGACATCGCCCTCAGCTACGCCAAGCAGCGCCACCAGTTCGGCCGGCCGCTGGCGAGCTTCCAGATCGTCCAGGAGCGGCTCGTGCGGATGCTGGCGGAGGTAACGAGCATGCAGCTCTACTGCATGCAGCTCGCGCGGCTCGCCGACGCCGGCCTCGTGAGCGACACAATCGCAGGGCTGGCCAAGTTCAACAACACGCGCAGGGCGCGCCAAGTGATCGCTGCGGCGCGCGACCTGCTCGGCGGCAACGGGATCCTGCTGGAGAACCACATCATCCGCCACATGAGCGACATCGAGGTGCTGCACACGTTCGAGGGCACCGAGACGATGCAGGCGCTGATCGTCGGGCGCGACATCACCGGGTTCGGCGCCTTCGCGTAGTCGGCGCTTGCACCGGCGGCCGGTAGTCCGGAGAATCGGCCCCGTGAGCGAGGACGCAGTAGTCAGGGAGGAGCTCGAGGCGGCGATCGAGACGCGCAAGGAGATGGGCGCCGAGATGGAGCCGGCGGTGATCGACGCGTTCGTCGCGCGGATCGAGCATCGGCTGGTACAGCGGGCCGATCAGAACGAGCGCGTGCTGAAGCGCCGGCGTGATCACCAGAAGGAGATGGTCCTCGGGTCGATGGCCATCTCGATCCCCCTGTTCGCGATCGCCGCCGTCTTCACCGGTCTCCCAGGCGTCTTGGCCGTCCTCGTCGCCCTCGTGCTGATCGCGGTCGTCTCGGCTCGCCAGCCCTGACGCAGCTGTCGCGGACACCCGCGAGCGGAGGGCGCTGCTAGCCGACGCGCGGATCCGGCCAGGGCGATTCGCCGTCGGGGCTCGCGAGCACGACGAGGTAGCCGTCCGGGTCGCGCAGCCAGATCTCGCGGTGGGCTGGGCCGCCGGGACCGTCGGGCGGGTTGCGGTGCGGCGGGCGTACCACCTCGGCCCGGAGCGAGTTGGCTCGCCGGACCGCCTCGTCGAAGTCATCGACCTCGAACCACAGCGCGAGCCCGTTCCCGTACGGGCGCGACGCGGGATCGCCGATCCGGCCGTGGTGGTGCTCGACATCGAACCGGTGCAGCTGCAGCAGGAGCGTGCCGTCGTGGATCAGGCGCTCGTACTCGTCGCCGCCGTGCCCACTCTCGCAGCCGAGCAGCGCCTGATACCAGCGGCTGCTCCGCTCGACGTCGCTGACGCAGATCAGCGGCTGCGGACGCATCAGCCCTGCTATGCGCCGTGAACGCGCAGCGCGATCAGCAGGTCGAGCACGTCGGCGACGTGCCGGAGGTCGCAGCCGGTGCGCTCCTCGATCTTGCCGAGCCGGTAGCGCGCCGTGTTGGGGTGCACGTACAGCCGCTCGGCGGCGACCTTGGTGTTGAAGTCGGCGGCGATGTACTCGAGCAGCGTCGTGGTCAGCACGCCGTCCTCCGCGAGGTCGTCGACCACGAACTGGCGCACCCTGGGCGGGATCCGCCGGCGGGCGGTGGCGGAGCCGAACAGCGCCAGGCAGTCGAAGGCGCTGAGCGCGGGCAGCGCGACGACGCCGCCCGCGGCGCGCACTCGCTCGAGCGCGGTGACCGCCTCGCCGTAGGCCTCCTGCATCCGGTCGATCCCGTCCTGGAGCGTGCTGACGCCGATCGCGAGCGCGATCCCCTCGCCGGCGAGCTGCGCCTGGGCGGTCTCGAGCCCGTCGATCAGCGCCTCCACGGGGCGGTCCACGGTGGTGACGACGACGACCTCCTCGTGCCGGACGACGGCCACCGGCGCGACGGCCGCGCCGACCGCGCGGGTGAGCGCCACGGCCACGGAGCGCAGCTGGCGGTCGTCCTGCGGCGGGCTGATCGGGTGCGCCGCGATCAGGATGCAGGCGGCGCCGGGTACGAGGCCGGCAGCGCGCGCCGCCGTGAGCTTCGGGCCTGGCGCGGGCGGCTGGCCTGCCAGCAGGTCCTCGAGCAGGTCGCGGCGCACGCGCTCGCCCTGGGCGTGCAGGAGCCGCTCGGCCTCGAGGTAGACCTCGGCCGCCTCGGCGGCGGCGAGGTTGATGTACCGGATGATGACGCCGGCCGCCTCCATCGCGCTGATGCGGGCCGCCTCGCTGTCCGCGCTCGCGAGCAGCGCGTCCCAGAACTCCTCCTGGTAGATGCGGAACGCCTGCATGAACGCGGCCAGCGGAATGCGCCCGACGCGGCGCGTCGCCCTTGCGCGCATGAACGACATCTCCTCGCGCGGCGGCGGGTGGCCGGCCGCCACGCTGCGCATCATCAGGTCGTGGTGAAGCGCGACGTGCTGGCGAACGTCGTCGACGAACACCGGGTCGACGATGGCTCGGTACTCCGCGATCTCGGTGCGGATCCGGTGCAGGCCCTTCTCGATGATCTCCTCGCGGCGAAGCGTGAGTGCATCGATCAGGCCCGTGAGCGGCTCGGGCGCGATGGGCTCCAGGGGCCGATCATACGGCGGATCGAGCATCGCGCTCACGCAGCGATCCTCGGCGCGGTCGCGATGTCGGGCGGGATCACGATCGCCCGCTTGCGCAGCTTGCCGCTGCCGCTGTGCGGCAGCGCCGCGGCGAACCAGACGCGGCGCGGGTACTTGGACTCCGCCACGCGCTCGCGCACGTAGTCGCGTAGCTCCTCCTCGCTCACGGCCGCGCAGTGCGCGGGCACCACACAGGCGACGACCTCCTCGCCGAGCAGCGGGTCGGGCACGCCGAGGACCGCGGCCTCCAGGACCTCCGGATGGCCGTTAAAAACGTCCTCGATCTCACGCGGGTGCACGTTTCGGCCGTCGCGGATGATCAGGTCCTTGCTGCGGCCGACGATCCGGAACGCCCCGTCCGCGTCGACGCGCGCGAGGTCGCCGGTGCGCAGCCAGCCGTCGGCCGAGAGCACCGCCCGCGTCTCGCCCGGGCGGTTCCAGTAGCCCTTCATGACGTTCGGTCCGCGGATCGCGATCTCCCCCACGCCCTCGGCCGAGGCGTCGATGAGGCGCATCTCGACGCCCTCGACCGGTGTCCCGATCGAGCCGGGGCGGCGCGGATCGGACGGGCGGTTGAACGACGCGACCGGCGACGTCTCGGTGAGCCCGTAGCCCTCCAGCACACGGGTTCCGAGCGCCTCCTCGCAGGCGTCGAGCAGCTCCGGCGCGAGCGGCGCGCCGCCCGCGATGCACATGCGCAGCGTGGGCGCGCGTAGCGGCCCGCCGTCTGCGAGCAGGCGCGCGTACATCGACGGGACGCCGACCAGCACCGTGACGCCGTCGAGCAGCGCGAACCTCGGCGCGAGCGCGACGCGGGCGCCGGCCAGCATCACGGCGTTGAGGGTGCACGTCTGGCCGAAAGCGTGGGCGAGCGGCAGCGCTCCCAGCACCGCGTCACCGGGGCCGAAGCCGAACAGCTTCGCGGTGGCGCGCGCGTTGGAGGTCAGGTTCGCGTGCGTGAGCACGGCGCCTCGCGGCTCTCCGGTCGTGCCGGACGTGTAGACGATCACGGCGGTGTCGTCGGCGTCGCGCTCGACCGCAGGGTGCGGCTCGGCGGCGGCGACGCCCTCGTCGAAGAACGACCCCGGGGCCACCAGCCACGCCGGCTCGTCCGTGGTCCTGAGCAGCCCGCGCCACGCGATCAGAAGCGCCGCGCCGGCGTCGGCGAGCGCATCGCGCAGCTCGTCGCGCGTGAGGTCGACGTCGAGCGGGACGACGATCGCGCCGGCGCGCAGGATCCCGTAGTACGCGGCGACGAACTCGGGCACGTTCGGGAGCATCAGCGCGACGCGGTCGCCCGGGCGGACGCCCTCGGCGGCGAGCCGCTGCGCGACGTGGGCGCCCGCTCGGTCGAGCTCCGCGTAGCCGACCCGTCTGCCCCCGCTCTGCAAGGCCTCTCGCCGGGGGTGCCGGCGCGCTGTGTCGATGAGGAGCGTCGCGAGGTTCACGCGCGCC
>Ga0299914_10003533_pt1 | contig 11064 bp, 9 predicted proteins | sample RVTome_10_FD_201361 | JGI IMG/M metagenome (GOLD analysis project Ga0299914, IMG submission 201361) | Soil microbial communities from uranium-contaminated site in the Upper Colorado River Basin, Wyoming, United States - RVT153D57 (version 2) ... | reverse complement strand
GCGATCATCCTCGACAAGATGTGGCGGCTCAGGCGGCTGGAGACGCGAGCGCTGAAGTTCGAGGATGCCTTCTGGTCCGGCGGCTCGCTCGACGATCTCTACGAGCGCGTCGGCCAGCGGCCCTCCGATCCGATGACCGCGGTCTTTTCTTCGGCGATGCGCGAATGGCGGCGCTCGGCCGCGCGCGGGCTGGTCCAGCAGGCCGCGACGCGAACAGGCCTGCAGGCGCGCATCGACCGGGTCATGCAGGTGACGCTGGGGCGCGAGATGGACCGGCTCGAGCGCTACATGATCTTTCTCGCCTCGGTCGGCTCCACGGCGCCTTTCATCGGGCTGTTCGGCACCGTCTGGGGCATCATGAACAGCTTCCAGGCGATCGCGGTCACCAAGCAGACCAGCTTGGCGGTCGTCGCGCCCGGCATCGCCGAGGCGCTTTTCGCGACGGCGCTCGGCCTCGTCGCCGCCATCCCGGCGGTCGTCGCCTACAACAAGATCTCCAGCGACTTGGGCCGCTATGGCGGCCGGCTCGAAGCATTCGCGGTGGAGTTCAGCGCGATCCTGTCGCGCCAGCTCGAAGAAGGGACGTGACGAATGGCATCTCCGCTCGCTGAACAGGGCTATTTCGGGAAGCGCGGCGGCAAGTTCCGCCGCAAGCCGATGGCGGAAATCAACGTCACGCCCTTCGTCGACGTGATGCTGGTCCTGCTGATCGTCTTCATGGTCACCGCGCCGCTGCTCTCGGTCGGCGTGCCGGTCGACCTGCCCAAGACCCAGGCCGCGACCCTGAACGATAGCCACGAGCCGCTGGTCGTGAGTATCGATGCCAAAGGCACCGTCTATCTGCAGAAACAGCCGATCAAGCTCGACCAGCTGGTGGCGCGGCTGCAGGCGGTGACCGGCGTCAATGCCGACGCCCGGATTTTCGTGCGGGGCGATCAATCCATCCAGTACGGCACCGTCATGCAGGTGATGGGACAGATCAGCGCCGCCGGATACAAGAAGGTGTCGTTGATGGCGGAGCTGCCCAAAGGCCCTACGAAGAAGTGATGCTTCCGACTGATGCGCAGCCCTCTGATCATTTCCTTTTTCCTGCACATCGCGGTCATCGTGCTCGCGTGGATCGGGCTGCCGTCGCTCAACGATCGCGTGATCGACACGCCGCCGGTTATCGACGTGACGGTCGTGACCGACATTTCGCAGGCGCCGCAGCCGGTTCGCGATCCGCTGCCGCAGCCGAAGGAAGTGGAGAAGCCGTCGCCGCCGAAGCCGAAACAGCAGGCTTCGCTGCCGCCGCCGCCCGCGCCGCCTCCGCCCGCACCGCCGGCGCCTGCGCCGCCGAAGGAGGCAGTGCCGGTGAAGAAGGAGCCCGAGCCGAAGCCGGAACCGAAGCCCGAGCCGAAGCCCGAGCCGGAGCCGGTCGCGAAGCCGGAGCCCAAGCCGAAACCGGAGCCGGAGCCCGAACCGGTGCCGAAGAAGGCGGCCGAGCCGGAAGTCGCGCCCGCGCCCACGCCGCGCAAGAAGCCGAAGCCGCCGCCCGAGGACGATTTCGCCTCGGTGCTGAAGACCGTCGAGAATCTGAAGAGCCGGCCGCAGCCGAAAACGCCGGAGACGCAGGAGAAATCCTTCGATCAGGCGATCGAGGACGTGCTCAAGAAGCACGATGCGACAGAGCCGTCGCCGCGGTCGCGCCAGCTGAGCAGCCTCGATCCGGGCGCGAAGATGTCGATGAGCGAGATCGACGCGCTCCGCCGCCAGATCGAGCGGTGCTGGAATCCGCCCGCCGGGGCGCCCGAGGCGGAGAACCTGGTGGTCGAAGTGCAGCTTCAGATCAATCAGGATGGGACGGTGCGACACGCGCAGATCGTCGATTCCTCGCGCATGCATCGCGACAGTTACTATCGGGCGGCGGCGGAAAGCGTGCTCCGGGCCGTGAAGCATCCGATGTGCACGCCGTTGAAACTGCCACATGAAAAGTACGATTTGTGGCGCGACACGAAACTGACGTTCAATCCGCGCGAGCTGGTTGGACGCTAGGTATTGAGTACAGGGAGTACAATGATCCGACTTAACAGGCTCATCGGCATCCTTCTCGTTCTTTCAGCGACGGCGGCGCTGCCCGGGGCGGGCGCGCGCGCCGAGCTGCAGGTCGACATCACGCGCGGCCACCTGCAGCCGCTGCCCATCGCGATCACCGATTTCCACGGCGAAGGGCCGCGCGAGCAGGAGGTGGGGCGCGATATCGCAACGGTCGTCGCGGCCGACCTCGAGCGATCGGGGTTGTTCAAGCCGGTCGACAAGCGCGCCTTCCTGCAGGACGTCGCGTCGCTGCAGGTGCAGCCGCGGTTCGCCGACTGGCGCGTGGTCAACGCGCAGGCTCTTGTCAACGGCGCCATCACGGTCCAGCCCGACGGGCGGCTCAAGGTCGAGTTCCGTCTCTGGGACGTGTTCGCCGAGGCGCAGATGGCCGGTCTGCAGTATCGGACGCAGCGCGAGAACTGGCGCCGCGTCGCACACATCGTCGCCGACGCGATCTACAAGCGGATCACCGGCGAGGAAGGCTATTTCGACACTCGCATCGTCTATGTCGCGGAAAGCGGGCCGGCCAGCCGGCGCATCAAGCGCCTGGCGATCATGGACCAGGACGGCGCGAACCATCGCTATCTGACGGACGGGCGCTCGCTCGTGCTGACGCCGCGCTTCTCGCGGACGACGCAGGAGATCACCTACCTGTCATACTTCAACAACACGCCGCGGGTGTATCTCTTCAACATCGAAACCGGGCGGCAGGAAGTGCTCGGCAGCTTCCAGGGCATGACGTTCGCGCCGCGCTTCGCGCCGAGCGGCAACGCGGTGATCATGTCCTTTGCGGAGAACGGCAATTCCGACATCTATACGATGGATCTGCGGACGCGGAAGTCGAAGCGGCTGACGTCGCATCCGGCGATCGACACCTCGCCGAGCTTTTCGCCGGACGCCAAGCGCGTCGTCTTCAACTCCGACCGCGGCGGCTCGCCGCAGCTCTACATCATGAATGCGGACGGCAGCAACGCTCACCGCATCAGCTTTGGGCAAGGAAAATATGCGACGCCGGTCTGGTCGCCGCGCGGCGATCTCATTGCGTTCACGAAGCAATTTCGCGGCCGCTTCCTGATCGGCGTGATGCGGCCGGACGGCAGCGGCGAGCGGCTGCTGAGCGAGAGTTTCCTGGAGGAAGCGCCGACATGGGCGCCGAATGGCCGGGTTCTCATGTTCTTCCGCCAGGAGCCGATGGACAAGGAAGGCGGCGGCGGGGCGGCCAATCTCTACACTGTGGATCTGACGGGCCACAACTTGCGGCGGATGGTAACGCCCGGGTTCGCGTCCGACCCAGCATGGTCGTCGCTCATTCCTTAACGGCCGCAAATGCGTGAAAACTATGTGGATTTAAAGTATGTGGCAGAAATTAGGCAAGAAATCGGCGTGCATTGCTTTGATGCAACGGTGTTTCTTTATCGGCTACTACACTGTTGAGTTTCAACGATTGACTGATTAAGTTGGATTAGCCGGGATTTATCGGCATGGGAACCTATGGTTCGTCCTCCGAGGGGGTAAATTAGATGCGGTTGAAAATTGTGAGCCTGTTGTCGGCACTGCTGTTGGTCGCCGCTTGCGCGACCGACCCGGAAGACACTGGCGGGCAAACTGGGACTGGTGCATCGGCTGGCGGCGCTGGCGCCGGCGGCGCGGTTGCCGTTGAGCCGGGTACGATTCAGGACTTCATCGTCAACGTCGGTGACCGGGTCTTCTTCGACTTCGACAAGGCGACGCTGAACGGGAAGGCGCAAGAGACGTTAAACAAGCAGGCGGCCTGGTTGTCGCGCGTTTCCGGTGCGACGATCCTGGTCGAGGGACATTGCGACGAGCGCGGCACGCGCGAGTACAACTTGGCGCTCGGCGAGCGTCGGGCGAGTGCAGTGAAGGACTATCTTGCGAGCAAGGGCATTGCGGCAAACCGGATCAAGACGATCAGCTATGGCAAGGAGCGGCCGGCCGTTCTCGGATCGAACGAGTGGGCTTGGTCGCAGAATCGACGGTCCGTTTCGACGATCACGGGCGGCGCGAAGAGCTGATCGTTCGCATCGTGAGCCGAAAGAATACATGTCCGTCGACGGACATGACGGCAAATGACCGCGAGATCCGCTGCAACCGCACGTGCCCGGATATGGAAGGTCATGATCGGGCAACGATTTCTCGAGGATAGACTGGAAACCGTCAGGCGGCTTTGCCTGACGGTCTCCGCTCATGCGGTGCTGTTCCGCCGGTCGATCCGTCCGGCGGCGGCGGGAACGCTCGCGGTCGTGATGCTGCTGGTCTCTGCGCCGGCCAGCGCGCAGGATTCCGAACTGGCCCAGCAGCTTCAGCGGGTCCGGCGGGATCTCAGCGACCTGCAGGCCTACATCTATTCGGGCAAGGCGCCGTCGCGCGAGGCGGTCGCCGGGATTGCGGCGGAGTCGTCTCAATCCACGGCCCGCTTGCAGGTCCAGCTGCAGGATCTCGAAGCGCAGGTCCGTGATCTGACCGGCCGGCTCGAAGAAGTCGAGCACGGCGTGAACCGGGTTTCGGAGCGGCTGGAAAAGCTGATCGCCGATCTCGAAATCCGTTTCCAAGGCCTCGAGTCCGGCAAGGGACCGGCCGGCGGCGTTGCGCCGGGCGGTGCTGCGCCCAGCCCGGACCGGCGGGCGGCTGCTCCGAGCCCAGCGCCGGGCGCGAGGGGAGCGCCGAGCAAGAGCGCGGCGGCCGAAGGTCTGGCCCCCGGTCAGCAGGTATTCGGCACGATGTCGACGACGGGCAGCGCGACCGCGGTCAAACCGCCGGTAACCACACTGCCCGAGACGGCAAACGGCCTTCCGGCCGGTCCGGCGGCGGACGAGAGCGATCAGCTCGCATCCGCTGCAGGCGGTCCGCGCGAACGTTACGATGCCGCCTTCCAGCATCTGCAGAAGCGCGAGTACGACAAGGCGGCGGTCGCCTTCGACCAGTTCGTCAAGGAGAACCCGGAAAGCCCGTTGTCGAGCAATGCACTCTACTGGCTCGGCGAGACGCACTATTTCCGGAAGGACTATGCCGAGGCGGCGCGGGTGTTCCTGGATGGCTACAAGCGCTATCCGAAGGGCAGCAAGGCGCCCGACAACCTGTTCAAGCTCGGCAAGTCGCTGGCCGCCATCAACGAGAAGCAGCCCGCCTGCGCGGCGTGGGGCAAGCTCGTGAAGTCCTATCCGTCGGCCAACAAGCGGCTGCTCGGCAATGCAAAGGCCGAGTCGACGAAGCTCGGCTGCTCCTGATCCATGACGGCCGACGCGGCGGGCCCGGCTGAGCCTCTCGCCAGCGGGGAGTACGCGTCGCTGATGGCGGCGCTGCGGCCCTTCGAGGTCCGGCCGTCCATCGCGGTCGCCTGCTCCGGCGGCGCCGACAGCATGGCGCTCGCGCTCCTGCTGCAGGATTGGACCCGGGCGGTCGGCGGATCGCTGACCGCGCTCACCGTCGATCACCGGCTGCGGCCGGAATCGGGCGCCGAGGCGGCACAGGTGGGGGCGTGGCTGCGCGCGCGCGGCATCGCTCATGTCACGCTCGCTCGTCCCGATGCGCCGCCGGCCGGCAACCTGCAGGCGGCGGCGCGCCGGATGCGCTACCGGCTCATGTCCGATTGGTGCCGCGACGCGGGCGTCCTTCACCTGGCGCTGGCGCATCACCGCGAGGATCAGGCTGAAACGCTGTTGCTGCGGCTGGCGCGCGGCAGCGGGGTCGACGGTCTTGCCGCCATGGCGCCGCTGTCGGAGCTGCCGGAGGTCCGCCTGCTGCGGCCGCTGCTTGGCGTGCCCCGGTCCCGGCTGGCGGCCACCCTTGCCGCCGCAGGGCAGGAACATGTCGATGATCCGTCGAATGAAAACGTCGCGTTTGGCCGGGTTCGGCTGCGCCGGGCGGCGGCTGTGCTCGACCGCGAGGGGTTGAGCGCCGAACGGCTCGCGGCGACGGCGGCGCGGCTGGGGCGGGCGCGGGCGGCGCTGGAGGACGCGACAGCACGGCTGCTGGCCCGCGCCGCGGCCGTTCATGACGAAGGCTACGCCACGCTCGAGGCATCCGAGCTGGCGGCTGCCCCCGACGAGATCGCGCTGCGCGCCCTGGCGCGGATCGTGGCGACCGTCTCGGGGGGCGCCTATCCGCCGCGCCACGAGCGGCTCGAGCGGCTGCATGAGGCGCTCCGCGGCGGCGATGGCGGGCTCGAAGCGGGCCGCACGCTGGGCGGCTGCCGGATCCTGCCGCGAAAGGGACGGGTCCTCGTCTGCCGCGAGCCGGGCGCCGCCGGGGAGATCGCCGCCGCCCGCGCGCGCTTCACCTGGGACGGCCGGTTCCGCGTCGTCATCGACGGCGATACCGGCTGCGAGCTGCGCCGGCTCGGCCGGCAGGGATGGGCCGATCTGCTGGCCGACCGGCCCGAGCTGCGCAAAACCCATGTCCCGGCGGCGGTAAGACCTTCGCTCCCCTCTTTTTGGCACCTTGACGTTGTCGTCTCGGTCCCCCACTTGAACTACGTGAGGCACGGGAAGGCTGACGCTCTGGCGGCCGTCAGGGAGGTTACCTTCGCACCCCGCAGACCTTTGACCGGCGGTCCGTTCATTTCTAGACAATCGGGCAGGGAAAGCTTAACCCTTGGCGATGCACTATGATATCAATACGAGGGGCGGCGCCGCGGCCGGCGGCCGGCCCGTCGTACCCGCCAGGGTCCTGGAGTCCGGCGACCTGATGGAGATTTGCGCTGTTCGGTAAGAATATCGTTTTCCTGATCGTCATCCTGGTCCTGCTGATCGGGCTCTTTAACCTGTTCCAGGGTTCGCCGCACCGCTCGGCCGACATGCCGATTCCCTATTCGACCTTCCTCGACAAGGTCGAGTCCGGCGACGTGAAGAAGGTGACGATCTCGGGCCGCAAGATCGGCATTGTCGACAATGCGGGCGCGCATTTCGTCACCAATTCGCCCGACGACCCGAACCTCGTCGACAAGCTGGTCCGCCACAAGATCATCATCGAAGCGGAGCCGCAGGAAGAGGGCATGCCGACGCTGTTCGCCGTGCTGCTCAACTGGTTCCCGATCCTGCTGCTGATCGGCGTGTGGATCTTCTTCATGCGCCAGATGCAGTCCGGCGGCGGCCGGGCCATGGGCTTCGGCAAGTCGCGGGCGCGCCTGCTGACCGAAAAGACGGGCCGCGTCACCTTCGACGATGTCGCCGGCATCGACGAGGCGAAGCAGGAGCTCGAGGAGATCGTCGAGTTCTTGCGCGATCCGCAAAAGTTCCAACGCCTCGGCGGACGCATCCCGAAGGGCGTGCTGCTGGTCGGCCCTCCGGGTACCGGCAAGACGCTGCTCGCCCGCGCCATCGCCGGCGAGGCGAACGTGCCGTTCTTCACGATCTCCGGCTCCGAGTTCGTGGAAATGTTCGTCGGCGTCGGCGCGTCCCGCGTGCGCGACATGTTCGAGCAGGCGAAGAAGAATGCGCCCTGTCTTGTCTTCATCGATGAAATCGACGCCGTCGGACGCCACCGCGGCGCCGGCCTCGGCGGCGGCAACGACGAGCGCGAACAGACGCTGAACCAGTTGCTGGTCGAGATGGACGGCTTCGAAGCGAACGAAGGCGTCATCCTGATCGCGGCGACGAACCGTCCCGACGTGCTCGACCCCGCGCTACTGCGCCCGGGCCGATTCGACCGCCAGGTCGTGGTGCCGAACCCGGACGTGCTGGGACGCGAAAAGATCCTCAAGGTGCATCTGCGCAAGGTGCCGCTGGCGCCGGACGTCGAGGCGCGCATCATCGCGCGCGGCACGCCCGGCTTCTCCGGCGCCGACCTCGCCAACCTGGTGAACGAAGCGGCGCTGCTGGCGGCGCGCAAGAACCGCCGCGTCGTGTCGATGCAGGAGCTCGAGGACGCCAAGGACAAGGTCATGATGGGTACCGAGCGGCGCTCGATGGTCATGACCGACGAGGAAAAGAAGCTGACCGCCTATCACGAGGCGGGGCATGCCATCGCCACGCTGCATTGCAAGGCGTCCGATCCGATCCACAAAGCGACGATCATTCCGCGCGGCCGCGCGCTCGGCATGGTGATGCGCCTGCCGGAGAAGGATCAATACGCGATGGCGCGCGACCAGCTCGAAGCGAACCTGGTTGTCGCGATGGGCGGCCGCGTGGCCGAGGAGATCATCTTCGGCCGCGACAAGGTGACGACCGGCGCCTCGAACGACATCGCGCAGGCGACGGCGATCGCCCGCAAGATGGTCACCGAGTGGGGCATGAGCGACAAGCTCGGTCCGCTGCGCTACAACGAGAACCAGGAAGAGATCTTCCTCGGCCATTCCGTGGCGCAGCAGAAGAACGTGTCCGACGCGACCGCGGAAGTGATCGATCAGGAAGTGCGGGCGATCGTCGACAACGCCGACCTGAAATGCCGCACGATCCTGACCGAGCACATCGCGGACCTGCATACGCTGGCCAAGTCGCTGCTCGAATACGAGACGCTGACCGGCGAGGAGATCAAGGCCCTGTTGCGTGGCGAACAGATCGTGCGCGAGAAGGACGACGACATCGTGCCGCCTGCAGGCGTGCGGTCGTCGGTGCCGACGACGGGCGGTCCGATCGGCGGAGCCGCCGGTCCCGCGCCGGAGCCGCAAGGCGGCTGAAAGGACCAATATTGCGGCCCGCCGGGTTATGCCGGCGGGCCGTTTCCTGTCGGAAGGTTCGATAGATCCGGCAAGGCGACGCAGCTCATGAATCAGCATGGGGGATGAGATGAGCCGCAAATACTTCGGCACCGACGGCGTGCGCGGCAAGGCCAACGAGCCGCCCATCACGCCGCAGACGGTGCTCTGCCTGGCGATGGCGGCCGCGGAGCGGTTTCGCCGCGGCGACCATCGCCATATCGCGGTGATCGGCAAGGACACGCGTCTTTCCGGCTATATGCTCGAGCCCGCGCTCACCGCCGGCTTCATCTCCATGGGCATGGACGTCGTCCTGGTCGGCCCGATGCCGACCCCTGCCGTTGCGATGCTGACCCGTTCGATGCGCGCCGACCTCGGCGTGGTTATATCCGCCTCGCACAATCCATATGAAGACAATGGCATCAAGCTGTTTGGCCCCGACGGCTACAAGCTGTCCGACCAGGCCGAAGCGGAGATCGAGGCCCTGATGGAAAACGGCAGCTTCACGCTCGCACCATCGGCGGGGCTGGGACGGGCGCGCCGCATGGACGACGCGCCGGGCCGCTATATTGAGTTCGTCAAGCAGACCTTTCCCCGCGGCATGCGCCTCGACGGCCTGAAGGTGGTGATCGACTGCGCGCACGGTGCCGCCTACAAGGTCGCGCCGACCGTCTTCTGGGAGCTGGGCGCCGAGGTCGTGCCCGTGGGCGTGAGCCCGAACGGCTTGAACATTAACCAGAAGTGCGGCGCCACCGATCCCAGCATGATGTGCGAGCAGGTTGTCGCGCACGGCGCGGATATCGGCATCGCGCTCGACGGTGACGCCGACCGCCTCATTATCGCCGACGAGAACGGGCGGCGGCTCGACGGCGACCAGCTGATGGCGCTGATCGCCGGCAACTGGCACGGCCAGGGCCGGTTACGCGGCGGGGGCGTGGTCGCCACCGTGATGTCGAACCTGGGCTTCGAGCGCTACCTCGGGTCGATTGGCCTCGCGATGGTGCGCACGCCGGTCGGCGACCGCTATGTCGTCGAGCACATGGTGCGGCACCAATTCAACGTCGGCGGCGAGCAGTCTGGCCATATCATCCTCAATGACTACGTCACCACCGGCGATGCGTTGATCGCAGCCCTGCAGGTGCTCGCCGTCGTCGCGGAGAAGCAGAAGCCGGTGAGCGAAGTCTGCCGTGTGTTCAATCCCGTGCCGCAGCTGCTGCGCAACGTCCGCATCAACGGCGGCTTCCCGCTGGAGGACGATTCCGTGAAATGCGCGATCCGCGATGCGGAAGCCGAGCTCGGCAAGTCGGGCAGGCTGGTCATCCGTCCTTCCGGCACCGAGCCGGTCATCCGCGTCATGGCGGAGGGCGACGACCCGGCCATGGTTGACACCGTCGTCGACAGCCTGGTCGGCGCGATAGAGCGCGCGGCGGGTCCTTGAGCGCGGCGCGGCCTCTGAAAGGACGGGTTCTGATCGTCGCCGGTTCGGATTCGGGTGGCGGGGCCGGCATTCAGGCCGATATCAAATCGGTGACCGCGCTCGGCGCCTATGCGATGACCGCCATCACCGCATTGACCGCGCAGGATACCAACGGGGTCCAGGGCGTGGTCGGCGTCGATCCTCCCTTCATCGCGCAGCAGATGCGCATGGTGCTGGACGACATCGGCGCCGATGCCGTGAAGACCGGCATGCTGCACAACGCCGCCGTGATCGAAACCGTCGCCGCCGTGCTGCGCGAGAAGGCGGCCGGCATACCGCTCGTCGTCGACCCGGTGATGTTCGCCAAGGGCGGGCACCCGCTCCTGGAGGCGTCGGCCGTTTCCGCCCTCAAGGCGCAGCTCCTGCCGCTCGCCGCGGTCGTCACGCCGAACATTCCCGAGGCGGAAGCGATCGCCGGGCTTGCGGTCCGCTCCGTCGCCGACATGCGCGCTGCGGCGCGGAAGATCGTCGCGCTCGGCCCCCGCGCCGTGCTGCTCAAGGGCGGGCATATGGAAGGCGGCGACGTCACCGACGTCCTGGTACAGGGCGACACGATCGAAGAGATGACGCAACCCCGGATCGAGACGCGCCATACCCACGGCACGGGCTGCACGCTGGCCTCGGCGCTCGCTGCCGGCCTGGCGCAAGGGCTGACGATGCGCGCCGCCGTCCTGCGGGCGCGCGCCTATGTGTTGACGGCAATCCGCACCGCGCCCGGTTTCGGGCACGGCCACGGGCCGCTCAATCACGCGCATACGGTGGCGCCGTTCGAAGGTTAGACGGCCGCGTCAGACGATGGGCGGGCCGCTCGCCGCCGGCGCCGCCAGGATCTCCGCCAATGTCCAGAGGCCCGCCGCGA
>Ga0299914_10003532_pt1 | contig 11064 bp, 10 predicted proteins | sample RVTome_10_FD_201361 | JGI IMG/M metagenome (GOLD analysis project Ga0299914, IMG submission 201361) | Soil microbial communities from uranium-contaminated site in the Upper Colorado River Basin, Wyoming, United States - RVT153D57 (version 2) ... | reverse complement strand
ACGTCGCCACCTGCATGATCGACGCCCTACAACGCGCCGTTGCCCGCTACGACACGCTCAGCAAGGACCGTGACGCCACGAAGCAGGAAACCGCCCGCCGCCTTGTCGACGCCGCCGTCTTGACCCACACCCAATGGCGCAACCTGTTGGACGACATGACCAGCGGCAACCCGGAACGCCGCAAGGCCGCCGCCGCCGCGCTCAAGGCCGCCGCGCCGCTCCGATGGCTGGCAGCACCACCGGTCGAGTGAAGGATGAGAAAGGACTTGCGCATGGCCTATACCGGCAGGAACGCTTGGGACGCGTGCTGGGAACTGGACTCCGACGAGCGTAAGCCGGTGTTTGTCGGCGTTCTCACGCGCGACGGCGTACCGCACGTCGCGGTCAGGGTGGGCACCACTGGAATACCCGCGCTGATCAGTCCCGACGACGCCCAGACCCTCCGCGAAAACATACAGGCGGCGTGCGATGAGGCGGAACTGTCGCGGCAGTTGGCCGACCGGCGCGACCGCAACCGCGGCGACGCCCTACGCCGAATCGGGGCCTGCGCTGATGCCAGCGCCACGGCAGGACGCGACGCGGCGATCATCGACGCTATCGACGCAGGCGCGACGTTCGGCGACGCGGCCAACGCTTCCGGGGTGGCCATCGAACGTGTGCGGGAGATTTGGCGGCACCGCCTCGGGATGGAGCAGGGCAGCGGCCGGTCAGACTGATGCCAGCCGGTCGGCTCCCGCCTGGCTGTCACGAGCGTGAGGGCCAACGCACCGTCACCACAATCGAGTCAACCTCGGCCCGCCAGATGTGATCGATGCCCGGACCCCAGACCGCGTAGTCGCCCGGTTTGATCAGCTCGTAGGCTCCGGTCGACAGGGTGATGTGGAAGTGCCCTTTGACGAGCAGGAGCAGCGTTGTCCGCGTTTCGCCGGTGACCCATCCGTCGCGGTGGTCACCAGCAGGGTGCTCGCTCCACTTGACCTCGACATCCTTGGTGTGCCTGACATCGGACTCGGCAGCCACGAAATGCCCCAAGATCCATCCGCGAGCGCCTGCGCTGTTGCCGACGTTGCCAACGTGGAAGCTGCCGGCCGGGAACTCGGGTGGTGTCATATGAGGCTCCAGGTGATGTTGGGGAGGTCGACTCGGTTGCCGCCGGTGGTGGTGAGGCGTCGAAGCCCCTGGGACAGGGCGAAGGGGCCTTCGACGGTCCAGGCTTCATCGACGATGAGTTCGGCGATGGATTCGGGGTCGCGACTGCTGTAGCGATGCAAGCTGGACGACTCCCAATTGGCCTCGATCAGCCCGCCAAACCGAGCCCAAAACTGCTCGTCCTCGATCACGATCAGACAGGCCAGGTCGTAGTTGCCGTTGACCGTGTTCAAGCCGATTCCAGTGCACTCCAGCCTGAGCCGGTCCGCATGATCGAGTAGCCACGTCATCGGCTCCGACCAGCGGCTGGGATGCAGCGGGTCCGCACTGCGCTGGTCACCGGTGGTGTTGTCCACGTCGTCACGCCCGAACAACTCCTCTTCCATCTCACGCAGCACGGTGACGCCGATCCGCGCATCCTCGCGATAATCGGCAAGCGGCTGATGGAAGCCCCTCGGGATCACCGCCATCCGCCGAGCGGCGTTGACAACATGATCCGAACGCCGCTGCGCGAGCATGAGGTAGTCGGGGCCTCCGTGCGGGCCGGACGGCCGGGCAATAGCGCACAGCGCCACCATCCCGCCGACGCAGAGCCGCCGCGAGAAGTCCACCACCGAGGCCATGTCCGGCAGGTACTTGTCCCGCAACGGCAACTCGCTCGATCCGCTCGCGATAGCGCCCAGCAGCTCGCCTTCCAGAAGGTCCAGCGTCAGCCCGAAATGTGCGAAGTGGGTCACGCCCAGCCGACCAGCGACCTTGCCGGCGCTGATGTCAAGTTCGGCCAGCCAGTACAACGGCAAATCGATCAACCGCGTGCCGATCGCCAACGTCTCCGCGAGCCGGTCCACCGCGCGATCGGCGCTCTGCTCGTCCAGCCGGACAGCGGGTGCAGACAGGCTTGCCGAGAACCGCAGCCGATCCGTTTCCGGCGACAGGACACAGCCCAGATCAAGCCACTCGGGCCGGGTGACCACGCTCGTACCGACCGTTTCGCCACCGTCCACGGTGACCCCGTACGTGCCGTACCCGTCGACACCGACGTCGTAGTAGCTGCGTAAGACCTCGGCGACCTGGCGTTGCGTCACGCTGCCCCGATGCACCGCCAGGTCGCGCAACTGCCCGACGTCCACCGACGCGAACCGCGACGCCACCGCCCGCCTAGCCGCACCCGGAGCCCACCCCGCAGCACGATCAAGCCACTCCAACGCCGCCGCAATATGACGGTCCTCGACCAGAGCCATATCCAGCCGCGCGAGTCCGCGCTCCTCCTCGGAACCGGTGCGCTCGCTCGTCGCGTCGAGGCTGTCCAGGCGGTCAAGCTGAGCTTGCGCCTCTGCTAGCACCGCTTTGCGTTGTCTGAGCTCCTCGTTGGCCTGCAACGCCTGAAGCTCGGCATACGCCGTGAGTAGCGCACCATCGGTACCGCACATCTGGTCTGCGGTCGCCCAGAATCGGTCGTCCGCTCGCAGCCGACCCTTCTCAATGTGAGCAACGGTGGTCCGATCTCGAAATGCGGCAGTGGCAAGTTGGCTTTGAGTAAGCCCTGCCGTAGAGCGGGCGAGTTGCAGCCGCGCACCGAGTTTCCGACGCAATAACACCACCCGTTCCGATTCGCGCACCACGATTGCTCTCCTTCACACGACTCCTGCCGCCCATCAAGAGTAACCGTAGAGGAACGCCCCGTGTCCGTGCCCGCGCTACCCAATTTCTCATCGAACCGAGTATTCCTATCGGACAATTTCGGCGTGATGTCATGTGAGGTTCCAAATGATGTTGGGGAGGTCGACTCGGTTGCCGCCGGTGGTGGTGAGGCGTCGAAGCCCCTGGGACAGGGCGAAGGGACCGTCGACGGTCCAGGCTTCATCGACGATGAGTTCGGCGATGGATTCGGGGTCGCGACTGCTGTAGCGATGCAAGCTGGACGACTCCCAATTGGCCTCGATCAGCCCGCCGAAATGGTTCCAGAACTCCTCGTCCTCGATCACGATCAAGCACGCCACGTCATAGTTGCCGTTGACCGTGTTCAAGCCGATTCCAGTGCACTCCAGCCTGAGCCGGTCCGCATGATCGAGTAGCCACGTCATCGGCTCCGACCAGCGGCTGGGATGCAGCGGGTCCGCACTGCGCTGGTCACCGGTGGTGTTGTCCACGTCGACGCGGCCGAACAACTCCTCTTCCATCTCGCGCAACAACGTGACGCCGATCCGCGCATCCTCGCGATTATCGGCAAGCGGCTGATGGAACCCCTTCGGGATCAGCGCGAGCCTGCGGGCGGCGTTGACCACGTGGCCAGAACGCCGCTGCGCCAGGATCAGGTAGTCGGCATCGCCATGCCGGCCGGGCGGCCGGGCGATGGCGCACACGGCCACAGCGCCGCCGACACAGAGCCGACGCGAGAAGTCCACCACCGAGGCCATATCGGGCAAGTACTTGTCCCGCAACGGCAACTTGTCCGACGACCCACCTACGACAGCGCCGAACAACTCGCCTTCCAGCAGGTCCAGCGTCAACCCGAAATGCGCGAACTGGGTCACACCCAGTCGACCGGCGATCTTGCCACCGCTGACATCGAGTTCGGCCAGCCAGTACAACGGCAAATCGATCAACCGCGTGCCGATCGCCAACGTCTCCGCGAGCCGGTCCACCGCACGGTCCGCGCCGAACTCGTCCAACCTGACCGCGGGCGCGGACAAGCTCGCCGAGAACCGCAGCCGATCCGTTTCCGGCGACAGGACACAGCCCAGATCAAGCCAGTCGGGCCGGGTGACCACGCTCGTACCGACCGTTTCGCCACCGTCCACGGTGACCCCATAGGTGCCATACCCCTCGACGGGTTGGTTGTAGTAGCTGCGCAAGACCTCCGCGACCTGGCGTTGTTCGACCCGGCCTCGATGCGCCGCGAGGTCCCGTAGCCTCCCGACGTCCACCGCTGCGAACCGCGACGCCACCGCCTGCCGAGCGGCGCCCGGAGCCCAACCCGCAGCACGATCAAGCCACTCCAACGCCGCCCCAATATGGCGATCCTCGTTCAGCCTGCGCCCAGCCTCCAGGACATCGGCCTGAGCGACCTGCGCATCGTCCGGCACCTGATCGCCGAGCAGGCTCGCGAACCGCTCCTGCTCGTCCGGTGACGCCTGCGCCAGCGCGGTGTCGAGTATCTGCTGAGTCATGTTCGTCGGCGATCGGTCGGGGCGTTCGCGCCAGCCCGCGACCGTCCGTACGGAGACGCCCAGACGCTCAGCGAACTCCTCGTTGGTCATCCGCATGGCGGTCTGGAGAAGCCCTGCCGTCTCCCCGGACCACGAGGACGCGGTCGCCATGAGAAATCTCCTCCGGGTCGGGTTGCACTGTCTTGCATTGCCGATTCATCGCCGCACCATTTTCATTTCATTGGAAGGCGGGCGAAGCTGGTTTTGAATTGGAGTCATGAAAAGCACACGGCTCCACGAAACGATTTCCCACCGGCTAGCGTCGGCTATTCGCGCGGACATGAGAGAGCAGCGCCTCAAGATTGGCGTTCATTTCGGAGACTTGTCCGGCGAGTTCTTCAAGCCGTGCTTCTACAGCGGAAATTCGCTCTGCGGTGCCGTCGCTTTTTTCGTAATAGACGGGCTCTCCGAGTTCGGGCGGCCGACGGCCGTACGCCACAGCTTCCAGGTGTCGCGGGTGCCATCCCAGCGCAAGCGACAGCGCTTCCAGCGTTCGGCTGCTCCGGCGACGCTGGGCGGTGTTCCGTTGCAGCTCACGCACGACGGCGACGGAGACCTTCGACGTCTCGACGAGTTCGCGCTGAGTCATGCCGAGCGCCCGCAGGCGGGCATTGATGGCCTCGGCCACCGACTTCCAGTCTTCCGGCACGTATTCCTCCGCGGTCCGCCTCCGGCGACGACTTTAGGACACATCGATCCAATTTTGTGAGCCGAGTCGTCGTATTCCGCTCGGCCGGGATCCTTGCGCCCGCTGAATCGAAGAAATAATCGCTGAAATCATTCTTTTCTCTCGTTCAAAGGACTTCATTCATGAGTACCGCTATGCCTGACGCCGGCTCGACCGGCGAGTTTTCGGTCCGGGAGTCCGCGTGGATTCTCGGCGTGTCGGAGGCCGACGTGTGTCGGTTGATCCGTATGGGGGTGCTGCCGAAGGTTCGGCGGCGTTCCCGCCTGGTCGTGCCTGCGCACGCGCTTGCCCGACTGTTGCCCGCCCCTGGTGAGGGGAGGGCGCGATGAACCACGAGGAGCGCTACCCGTTCGACCGTGATGCGCTGGACCTGCGCCTGCTGAGGTTGACGAGGTTCCGGCACGCGCCCGATGACGTGCTGTGCGAGTTGGTGACTCGCGACGGTTTGTGCTTCTGGGTGTTCGACCGCGACGAGATGCCGGAGACGTCCGGTGACGACGACGTTGACCGCAGGCTCGCCGCTGCGATGTGTGCGGGCTGTCCGGTCATGGACGAGTGTCTTGAGCTGGAGCTGCGCGCCGCTGGTGAGTACACCGTCGGCGTGTGGGGCGCGATGTGCGAGACGGATCGCCGCGCGTTCTACCGGATCTGGCGCTGGCACCGCGATCACCCGCCCGAAGACACCGACGAGGCGGGTGAGTGGCGATGACGATCAACCTGACACCCGTCGAAGCCCTGGCGGCGGTCGGCGTGCTGCTCGCGCTCGTCGTCGTCTGGCGCGCGGGTAGCCGTCGAGCGCGGCGAGCGGCCGACACTGCGCGGGCGAGCGCGCGTGTCATGTCGCTGGCCGGGCGGGTGATCGCGAGCGGCGGCGCGATGCTGGGCGTCCAATGGCTCGTGATCACGCACGTCGACAACCTGACGTTGCTGCTCATTCTGCTCGCGGTTCCCGATGTGATCGCCGCTCACGTGATCACCCGCGCGCTGACGGTCACGGAGTTGGGCACAACTCATCGCCGAGGTGATCGGCGGTGACCGAGCAGCACCCGTGGGGCGACGAGGGGGTGGCCGCCGCAGGCGGTTCACCCGACTCGCCGTCTGGATCGGAGATCGAGCGGGTGGGGCCGATCTACGACGCCGGGCTGGTCGACGACACACCAGAACCGCTACGGCCGACCCAGTGGGAACGGCTCGTCTCGTGGTGGCTGCGGTCGCCACGAGTGCCCGCCGCATGGAAGTCGCGCACGCTGGCAGCACAAGCGGGCAAGGACTTCGCCGTGCGGGTGCTGCGTTCGCCGTGGCGGTTCCTGCTCGCCGTGCTGCATGGCGTGGTGACGGTGTTCCGGGTGTGGCGTCGCTGGATCACGGTGCGCGACTTCCGTGAGGCCGCTGAGGAAGCGGGCAAGCTGGCGGACAAGTTCGCCGATATCCGTGAGCTGACGCTGTTCCGGTGGCGTGTCACCGCCGCTGTCGTCGGCGCGGTGACCCTGGCGTTGATCGCGCTTACCGTCGTCTACGGCACCAGAACCTTGTGGATCGCGGGCGCGCTGGTGCCACCCGCGCTAGCGATCGCGGGGCGTCGCAAGGACGGGAGTCCGGGGCGCACGCCGTCGCTGGCTGGGCCGCGCACGCTGACGTGGACGATGGACCCGCAAATCCTGGTCGACGCCTTCCGCGATGCGAAGCTGGTCGGCAAGGACGAGTCACTGCGCCTGGTCGAGCGGGCGTGCCGCGTGGGCGATGGCTGGGCGATCACGGTCGACCTGCCCGCGACCCGCAAGGCCGCCGATGTGGTCAAGAACCGTGAGGCGTTGGCGTCGGCGCTGGCCGTCGATGAACTGCAGCTCATCGTCGAGCGAGTGCGGGGGAACAAGGGCCACGCCGGGCGGGTGGCGATGTGGGTCGCTGACGACGATCCGTATTCCAAGCCGCCGTTGCGCACGCCGTTGCTTGATGTGGCGCGGTGGGATGCGTGGCGTCCGGTGCCGTTCGGCCGCGACGCCCGTGACCGCAAGATCGACCTTCCGTTGGTGTGGACGTCGCTGCTCGTGGGTGCGATTCCGCGCCAGGGCAAGACGTTCGCGACGCGGCTCGCAGCGGCCGGGCTGATTCTCGACCCGCACACCCGGCTCTATGTCGCCGACTTCAAGGCCGGTAAGGACTGGGATGCCGCCGCGCAGGTGGCGCACCGGTTCCTCTCCGGTGACGAGCCCGAGCATGTGCTGATGCTGCGGGATTGGCTCGTGGAGCTGGTTGGCGAGGTGCAGGCCCGGTATCGGCGGATGCGCGACCTCGACGACGCCACGTGTCCCGAGTCGAAGATCACGCCCGCGATCTCACGGGAAACCGAGCTGAACATGCCCGTGACGGCGATCTTCGTCGACGAGGTACAGGTGCCGTTGGAGGACCGGAGCCCGGTCACGATCGCTGGTAAGCGGCTCACCGCTGGCGAGTACATCGGCGAGCTGTTGACCTGGCTGGCGAAGAAGGGGCCTGCGGCCGGGATCGTGCTCGTGCTCGCCACGCAACGGCCGGACTCCAAAACGATCCCGTCAGGCCTGCGCTCGGTGCTCGGCTCGCGGTTCGCGCTGCGGGTGATGGACTGGCGTGACTCCAACATCGTGCTCGGCGAGCAGATGAATACACGGGGCTACGACTCGTCGCGGCTGCTCGCCTCGCACAAAGGCGTCGGCATCCTCCGGCCGGACGGCGACGCCCAGGCAGGGGGAGAGGTGCTGGCGCTGACGGTGCGGACGTACTTCATGCCCAACGACGACTGGCGCGCCATCTGCCACCGAGGCCGCGCGCTGCGGGAAGCTGCAGGCACGCTCAGTGGGCACGCCGCCGGGCATGACACCTTGCCCGCGCTCGATCACGCCAGCGCGGTCAAGGCGATCGGCAGCGGTGCGGCACACCAGCCCGCCTCGCTGCCCGAGCCGTTGGCATCGGTCGCCGACTACGTTGCCGACGAGGAGCGCGAGTTCGTGCCCACCGCCGAACTATGCGAGGCGCTCGACGCGGACCCCAACGTGTTCGCCAAGGACATGAGCGCGCTGAGCTGTCGGCCCACCAGGCAGTACGTCCCGACCGAGGACGGTGGAACGCGGCGAGTGCGCGGCTACATGATCGCGGACATTCGCGCCGCGATCGAGCGTGTAACCGATGAAATTGGCGGTCAATCGACCGCCAAGGACGAGGCGCCGTGACCAGCCGAGACGACGACACGGCAGCCGTGTCCGTCACGGTACCTGCCGAGTTACCTGTACTAACGCCGTCAGCATGTCGCATACTACTCGGCGTGCTGATCGAGCTGACCAAAGTTGAGGTTCTGGACGAGCAACCGGGAGATGGGGGATATGACCGCTGATATTGGTTGCGATCCGTGGTCGACGCTCGATGACCTGTGGGGCGTCGACGTCACAGACGCGCCGGACGATGGGATCGGTCCGGTTGCCTTCTACGGACGCTGCTCGACCGAGGACAACCAGGACCCGGAGACCTCGCACGGTTGGCAGTTGTCGAACGCGCAGAAGTTCGTCGAGCCACTGGGCGGCACGGTGGTGGCTGAGTTCTTCGACATCGGTCAGTCGCGGTCGGTGCCGTGGGAGCGCCGCGAGGACGCCTCGCGGCTGCTCGCGATGTTGAAGAACCCGCAGCGTGGCTGGAATGCGGTCGTCGTGGGAGAGGGCACGCGCTGTTGGTTCGGTAACCAGTTCTCGCTGATCGCGCCGAAGTTCGCCGCCTACGGTGTCGATCTGTGGGTGCCGGAGCTGGGCGGCAAGTTCGATCCACGCAATCCGTCGCACAAGATGTTGATGAGCGTGCTGGGCGGGATGAGCGAGTCCGAACGCCAACACGTCCAAGCACGCGTTCGTGCCGCGATGGACGCCCAGGTGATCAACGAGGGCAGGCACCAGGGCGGTCGTGCACCGTACGGATATGTCGTCGTCGATGCCGGCCCGCACCCCAACCCGCGCAAGGCCGCCGAGGGCTACCGGCTACGGGTCTTGGAACTCGACGAACCTGCCGCTGAGGTGGTGCGGCGTATCTTCGTCGAGTACCTCGACGGCAAGGGCGATCGCGCGATCGCCAACGGCTTGAACCGGGACGGCATCACGTGCCCCTCCGCACGGCGGCCGGATCAGAATCGGCACCGCATCGCGGACGGCTGGCAAGGCAGCACAGTGCGCTCGATTCTGGAGAATCCGCGCTATACCGGCTACGCGTTCTTCGGCCGCTGGACCAGGCACGAGACCCTGCTCGACCCGGACGACGTGGCGGCAGGTCACGTCGTCCGGTTCCGGCGCGCCAGCCCTGATCGGATTGCGCGTTCACTCCGACCCGCCCATCCACAGATCATCTCGGTAGAGGAGTTCACCGAGGTGCAACTGTTGCGGCGCTCGCGTGCGGCAGGCGGGATCCGCAGCATCGGTCGGCTAGAACGCACCAGGTCGTCCGCTTCCTCGCAGCGCTACGTACTGCGTGGACTGCTCCGCTGCGAGATGTGTGGCCGGAAGATGCAGAGCGCACGCATCCGACAGGGTGTCTACTATCGCTGCGTCGCACGCCGCACCGTGCCGGGCTCGCCAACGCTGGCAAACCACCCGAGGACGGTGAACCTCAGACAAGACCACGTGCTCCCGGCGCTGAATGACTGGCTTGGCGAATTGTTCCATCCGGACAATGTTCATCGCACTGTCGCGGCGCTGGTCGACTCACAAGGCGACGTGGCGCAACCACGCAACACGAACGCTGCCGAGCAGCGCCAGCAAGACGCCGAGACCCGCCTGCGTCGACTCCAAGCCGCCATCGAGGCGGGAGCGGACCCGGCCGCTTTCGTCGACGCGATCAATGAGGCTCAGGCGCGAGCCTCCGCGCGAGCACAGCTCGACGGCGCGCGACCACCTGAGTCGCTCACCGAAGCCGAGGTCTACGCGATGATCGACTCGCTGGGCGATGTCGGAGCGGCGCTGTCCAGCGCGGAACCGGACAAGCTCAACACGCTCTACGAAAAGTTGGGGCTGAGCTTGGTATTCGACCCACACGAGCGGGCCGTGGACGTCACGGCCACGCCCCGTGTGGCTAACGTGTGTGTCCGAGGGGGGACTTGAACCCCCACGCCCTTTACGGGCACTAGCACCTCAAGCTAGCGCGTCTGCCATTCCGCCACTCGGACTTGCTTTGTCGCTGCATCACAGCGTATCTGATCGCCGGAGCTACCTGCACCCGGGGTGCCGCCGTGTCACCGGCGTGTCAGCATCATCCGGGTACCCCCGCAGCCGCCGTCCCAATGGTAGGAAGACGCTTGTGACCGATCATCGACACACCCCGCCCGGCGCCATCACCAGCCCCGACATCGAGGCGGTCGCCGAGGAGGCCGTGGCACTGACCAGCGAGCTCATCCAGATCGACACCACCAACACCGGCGATCCGGACACCGTGGTCGGGGAGCGGGCCGCCGCCGAGTATGTCGCGGCGAAGCTCACCGAGGTCGGCTACGACATCACCTACGTCGAGTCGGGCGGGCGCGACCGGCACAACGTCATCACCCGGCTGCCCGGCGCCGACCCGAACCGAGGCTCATTGCTCATCCACGGTCACCTCGACGTCGTCCCGGCGGACGCCTCCGAGTGGTCGGTGCACCCGTTCTCCGGCGCCATCCGCGACGGCTACGTCTGGGGCAGGGGAGCGGTCGACATGAAGGACATGCTCGGCATGACCCTCGCCCTCGCCCGGCACTACAAACGCAACGGCATCGTCCCGCCCCGCGAGCTGATCTTCGCGTTCCTCGCCGACGAGGAGGCGGGCGGCCAATACGGCGCGCAATGGCTCGTCGCCAACCGCCCCGAACTCTTCGACGGCGCCACCGAGGCCATCAGCGAGGTCGGCGGCTTCTCCCTCACTCTCGCCGAGGACGTCCGGACGTACCTCATCGAGACCGCCGAGAAGGGCATCCGCTGGATGAAGCTGCGGGTGCGCGGCACCGCGGGCCACGGCTCGATGATCAACCACGACAAC
>Ga0299914_10003531_pt1 | contig 11065 bp, 6 predicted proteins | sample RVTome_10_FD_201361 | JGI IMG/M metagenome (GOLD analysis project Ga0299914, IMG submission 201361) | Soil microbial communities from uranium-contaminated site in the Upper Colorado River Basin, Wyoming, United States - RVT153D57 (version 2) ... | reverse complement strand
GCCAGGCTGGAATCGACGGGCGAGCTGGACCGCGCGGCCGACGTTCTGGCAGGCATCCTCTCAGAGCATCCCCACAACCTCAGTGCACTCCTCGCCTACGAGCGGGTGCTCGGCATGCAGGGACGGCTGAGCGAGCTGCTGCCGGTCGTCGACATCGTCGTTTCGCAGGATCCCACGTCCACGATCGCGCACCAGATGCGCGTCCGTGCGTTCTCGACGCTGGACAATGTGACGGCTCTCTCCCGTGCGGCCGACGCCTGGATCGCGGCGACGCCGAACCTGGAGACGCCGTACCGTGAAGTTGCCCGGGTGTGGCGAACGCGAGGCGATCTCGTTCGGGCGGCGGCCGTGCTGGAGGCAGGGCGCGAGCGGATCCGGCGGGACGATGCGCTGGCGCTCGAGTTGGGCGATGTCTTCGCGGCGGGCAGCGACATGGTGGGCGCCGTGAGGGAGTGGAACCGTGCGATCGGACCGGACGGCCACGGATTCCTGCTCGTGCAGCGCCGTGTTCAGATGCTTCCGGGCGGTGGCGCGAGCATCATACCGGACCTCGTCGAGTCACTTGCGGCGCCACCGACCACCGTGCCGCGCCGGAAGGCGGCCGCCCAGCTCGCAATGGAAGCCGGTCTGGCCGAGGCGGCCGAGCGAATCGCCCACGGGATCGCGGGCGAGCTGGACGGCCATGCCCGGCTCGCCTATCTGGTCGAGGTCGCGCGCCGTGCCGATGGCGGCGGTCTTCCGCACCTTGCCTACTGGGCATATGGCGAGCTGGTCGCGGCAGGCGGACCGGACGACCAGATGCTGGCGCTGCGCAACCGGCTGGCGGAGCTGGCGCTCGCCGTTGGCGATACGGTGCAGGCCGCGGAAACGTACAGGCAGCTGGAAGCCGCGTTCGCGCCGGACTCGCCCCAGCGGCGGCAGGCGCTCGCCGTTCGCATCCAGCTCACGGCCCGCAACGGCGAACTGGCCGCGGCCATCCGCGGGCTGAACGCATTCCGCGCCGAGTTCCCCGATGCGCCGGAGACCGATGCCACCGCCGCGGCAGTTGCGAATGCGCACCTGGATGCGGACGATGTCGTCGGTGCCGAGCGGGCGCTGGCGGGAATGACGGGGCCACGATCGGGCTTCGCACGCGGGCGGATCTATCTGAGGCGGGGAGAGATGGCGCTCGCACGCTCAGAGCTGCTCGAGTCGGCCCCCTTGTTGCACGGGGCGGAGGCAACGGAAGCGATCGCGCTCGCAACCCTGCTCGGTCGCCTGTCGGAGCCGGGCGGCGCCCTGATGGCGAGGGCCATGGCCGCCGCCGCAGCGGACGACCCGGCCGGCGCCGCACGTCTGCTGTTCGACGACTCGGAACGGCTGTCCGCCGCGGAACGGGCCGCGATCCTCGACTTCGCCGCCGGACTGGCCGAGCGGGCGAAGCTGGGCGAGTGGGCGGAGCAGATCCGGCGCGAGATCGTCAGCGCGTATCCCACGACGCGCGAAGCGCCCGCTGCACTGCTCTCGCTTGCGCGGAGCCTGGCCGCTCGCGATCGTCCGCAGGAGGAGGTGCGGAGCCTGCTCGAGAAACTGATCCTGGAGTACCCACGGAGCGCTCTCGTCCCACAGGCGCGGCAGGAGCTGGAACGGCTCGACGGACGCGTGACCGGCTCCTCTCAGTAGTGAGGAAGGACGTACATGATGCGCATGTTGCTCGCCTTCATAGTCATGGCCGCCGCGACCGCAACGCCGGTCCGCGCCCAGTTCGTCATGGTCCCCATGGATGGCGACCAGACCAACCACCTGAAGGCGTACGGCCTCACGTACTGGGCGCTCGAGCGAGGTATGACCACCGAGTGGCTGTTGAACTACCGCGCCGGCTCGTTCCTTTTGCCGGACCGGCCGGACATCCGGCGGGAAGCAGCGTTGCGCGGCGTGACGGCGGAGCCCGTGACCGCGGGCCAGGTCGCGCAGGTGCGCGGCCTCATCGAGGAGTCGAACATGGAGACGATCATCCTCGAGAAGGCGCCGAAGATCGCCGTGTACACGCCGGAGAACGCGAATCCCTGGGATGACGCAGTGACGCTCGCCCTCGAGTACGCCGACATCCCGTACGACAAGGTGTGGGATGCGGAGGTGCTCCAGGGTCGACTGGACGAGTACGACTGGCTGCACCTGCACCACGAGGACTTCACGGGCCAGTACTCGAAGTTCTACATCAGCCATGCCGGCGCGACGTGGCTGCAGGAAGCGGTGCGGATGAACGATGCGGTAGCCCGCCAGTTCAACTACGAGAACGTCCCTGCGCTGAAGAAGGCGGTGGCCGAGGAGATCCGCCGATACGTGGCGCAGGGCGGCTTTCTGTTCGCAATGTGTACGGCCACAGAGACGATCGATCTCGCACTCGCCGCGACGAACGTTGACATTGCCGCTGCGTTCAGCGACGGCACGTCCATCGATCCGGATGCGTCGAGCAAGATGATGTGGGACCGGACGTTCGCGTTCCGGGACGCGGACGTGCAGACGAACCCCGGCGTCAACTCGTTCAGCGACATCGATGGCCACCAGGTGAACACGCCATGGCGCCAGCCGTTGGGTGCGTTCGGCCTGTTCGACTTCAGCTCGAAGTTCGACCCCGTTCCGTCGATGCTCGTACAGAACCACGAGAACGTGATCGGCGACTATTACGGTCTGACCACCAGCTTCAACCGCGACCGGCTGAAGCCGGGCATGATCGTGCTCGCCGAGGAGGAGGGCACGAGCTGGACGAAATACATCCACGGCACCCTCGGCGAGGGCACGTTCACGTTTCTGGGCGGTCACGATCCGGAGGATCCGCAGCACCAGATCGGCGATGCCGCGACGGACCTGAACCTGCACCCGCATTCGCCGGGCTACCGGCTCATCCTCAACAACGTCCTCTTCCCGGCTGCGAAGAAGAAGACGCTGAAGACCTGACCGCATGACGCGCGTCGTCGAGCTGGGCCGCGACGCGGCGGACGAGATCCGGGCGGAAATCGCGCGCGCCGGCGGCAACGAAGTCTGCTTCATCGCGGCCATTGACGGCGACGGGCGGGTGCGCGATCCCCGCGTGGTCGCCCGGGGCCACGGGCGTGCCGTGCTGGCTGCGGTCCGCGATGCCGAGCCCGGCGAGATCATCCTGCACAACCATCCGTCCGGCGAGCTGACGCCTTCCGATGCCGACCTCGCCGTAGCGGCCGAGCTGCACGCGCACGGTCTCGGCATGGCCATCACCGACAACGGTGCGCGCGAGCTGTTCGTCGTGCTCGAGCCTGCGAAGCCGGGCGGGCTCGAACCGATCGATGAACAGGATGTGGTCCGCGTTCTCGCACCCGACGGGCCGGTCAGCCGCGCACACCCGAACTACGAGGACCGGCCCACGCAGCGCGACATGGCGCGGCAGGTCGCGGCGACCTACAACGACGGCGGCGTCGCAGTGCTCGAGGCCGGAACGGGTACGGGCAAGTCGGTTGCGTACCTCGTTCCCGCCATACTGTGGAGCCTCGCGAACCGCGAGCGCACGGTCGTGTCGACCAACACGATCAACCTGCAGGAGCAGCTCGTGGGCAAGGACCTGCCGTTCCTGCGCCGGGCACTGGGCGTACCGTTCCGGTTCGCGCTCGTGAAAGGTCGCAGCAACTACATCTCGATCCGGCGCGCGCACCTGGCCGCGGCTACGTCGCGCAGCCTGTTCGAGGATGCCCAGCAGACCGAGCTGGACGCGTTGGTGCAGTGGATCGAGACGACGCGCGATGGCTCGCTCCAGGACCTTCCGTTCCAGCCGAGTACGGAGCTGTGGGACGAGGTGGTCAGCGATTCGGACGTCTGCCTGCGCGCGCGCTGCCCTCACTTCGAGCGGTGTTTCTACCAGCGCGCACGTCGCGACGCGACGGCAGCGGACATCCTCGTCGTCAACCACCACCTCCTCTTCAGCGATCTGGCGATCCGGCGTGCGCAGGGCAACTACACGGCGCCCGCCGTTCTGCCGCCGTACCGGCGGGTCATCCTCGACGAAGCACACAACCTGGAGGATGCGGCGACGGCGCATCTGGGTGCGACGACGACGCGGCGCAACGTGCTGCGAGCGCTGGGCCGGCTGGACCGGCGGGGACGCGGCGCGCTCGGCGTGATCGAGTCGAAGCTTGCGGCGTGGGACAACGACCTGCTGCGCGCCCAGGCGTACGAGCTGATCGAGCAGACGCTGCGGCCCGGCGCCGATGCAGCGCGCGACCGGACGGCAATGCTGTTCGACCAGCTTGCGGAGATCGTCGCTCGCTCGAGCGATGGCGTCGTGCGGCTGCCCGACGATTTCCGGCAGATGCCGCGCTGGACCGACGGGCCCGACATTGCCGTGGAGGCGTTACTGCTCGTTCTCGATCAGCTGGCTCGCGGAATACGACGGCTGCGCGAGCTGCTCCGCATCGACGAGCAGTGGGCCGCGGCCATGCAGGAGCAGCTCGTGGAACTGCACGGCGTGGAGGTCCGGATCCACGAGGCGGCCGGTGCGCTCCGGCTGACGTTCCAGCCCGGCGATGATGTGGTACCCATGGTGCGCTGGCTGGAGCGGCGGGGTACGCAGCGCGCCATCGAAGCCGGCGCAGGCCTCGGCCGCGCGAACGTGGCGGCGTGCGCGGCACCCGTCGAGCTGTCGGGGCTGCTGCGCGATGCCTTGTTCGAGCAGATCGACACTGCGGTCCTCACATCGGCCACGCTCGCGACGGGCGACGGCTTCGGCTTCCTGCGACGTCGGCTCGGGCTGGACCGCGGCGTGCGCGTACTCGAGGCGACGCACGCATCGCCGTTCGACTTCGAGACGCAGACGCTGCTGGCCGTGGCGACGGATCTGCCGGGCGCGCAGGGCGCCGAAGCTGGTGCGTTCGACATCGCGACCGCCACGGTCGTCGAGGATCTCGCCCGACTGAGCGATGGCGGGATCTTCGTGCTCTTCACCTCCTACCGCGCGCTGCGGGGCGTTGCCGCCGAGCTGCGGCGGCGGGGCACGGCGGGGCGCTGGCCGCTCTACATCCAGGGCGAGTCGCCGCGCGCTCGGCTGCTCGAGGGCTTCACCGCCTCCGGACGCGCGATCCTGCTCGGTGTCGCATCGTTCTGGGAGGGGGTGGACGTGCCCGGCGACCCGCTGCGCGGACTGGTGCTGACCAAGCTGCCCTTCAAGGTGCCGACCGACCCGCTGACGGCGGCGAGGATCGAGGCCATCGAGCGTGATGGCGGCAACGGTTTCGCCGAATTCATGCTGCCCCACGCCGCCCTGAGGCTGAAGCAGGGATTCGGGCGGCTGATCCGATCGAGGAGCGACCGCGGCGCCATCGTCATCCTCGATCGGCGTCTGCTCGAGCGCGGCTACGGCCGCTATCTGCTGGATGCGCTGCCGCCTTCGCCGGTGCACGCAGAGCGCTGGGATGTGCTGCGAGAGCGGCTGCGCGCGTTCTACACAGCGATGGAGTTCGGGACCCGACCGTACGCAACGGAGATCGTGACGTGAACCAGCCGCTGCCCACCAAGATCGTCTGTGTCGGTCGCAACTACGCCGCCCACGCGCGGGAGATGGGCAACGCGATGCCCGACCGCCCGCTCCTGTTTCTGAAGCCGCCGTCCGCGCTCGTGGGCTCCGGTGCAGCGATCGTGTTGCCGGCGGACTCCGAACGGGTCGAGCACGAGGGCGAGATCGCCATCGTCATCGGCCGGCGGGCTCGCGCCGTGAGCGAAGCTGAAGCGATGCATGTGGTGGCCGGCTACGCGCCGCTAAACGATGTCACGGCTCGTGACCTCCAGAAGCTGGATGTGCAGTACACGCGAGCCAAAGGGTTCGACACGTTCTGCCCGGTCGGGGTGGCTGCGCCCGCCGCCGACCTCGACTGGAAGGAGCTGGAAGTGATCTGCCGGGTCAACGGAGAGGTGCGTCAGCACGGCAGAGCGCGCGACATGGCGTTCGGGATCCCGGCGCTCGTGACGTTCATCAGCAGGATCATGACGCTGGAGCCCGGCGATCTGATCGCCACCGGTACGCCCGAAGGCGTGGGTCCGCTCCGTGCCGGCGATGTGGTGGAGGTGGACGTGCCCGGCGTGGGCGCGCTGCGCAACCCGGTCGTGGCAGCGAGCGGGACTTGAACGAGAGAACTGAAATGACGGATGCCGCTACGCTCGTAGCGCCACTGGAGATCCGGCTCGCCTCCCGATTCAACGGCTTTCCGGACTATCCGCTGGCCGATGTTCCGGAGATCAAGCGGCAGCTGGCCGCGAAGGGCGTGGACGTCATCGACCTGGGCGCCGGCGATGCGGATCTGGCGCCGCCACCGGCTGCCGTCCAGGCCCTGATCGACGCCGCGCAGCAACCGGCAATGAGCCGCTATCCGTTCCAGCTCGGCCTGCCAGCGTTCCGCGAAACCGTGGCCTCCTGGATGGCGCGCCGGTTCGGCGTCAGCTTGGACCCGTACCGGGAGCTGCTGCCTCTCGTCGGATCGAAGGAAGGCATCGCGCACCTCGCCTTCTGCTACGTGGGCACCGGCGATTGCACGATCCTGCCCGACCCGGGTTACCAGCCGTACATCGGCGGCACCCTGCTCGCCGGTGGAGAACCCTTTCCGGTGGCGTTGCGACCCGAGAATGAGTTCCTGATCCCGCTCGACGCGTTGCCGGCGGATGTGGTCCGCCGCGCCCGCATTCTCTACCTCAACTACCCGAACAATCCGACGGCGGCCACGGCACCACGATCGTACCTTCACGAGGTGGTGGCCTTCTGTCGAGAGCACCGGATCCTGCTGGTGTACGACAATGCGTACAGCGAGATCGGATTCGACGGCTACGTCCCGCCGAGCATCCTGGAAATCGACGGTGCGCGTGATGTCGCCGTCGAATTCCACTCGCTCTCGAAGACGTTCAACATGACCGGCTGGCGCATCGGCTGGGCAGCGGGCGGCAGTGCTCCGATCGCAGCACTGGCGCGGGTGAAGTCGTTCGTCGATACCGGTCAGTTCCTCGGCGTTCAGGCAGCAGGGCAGGCCGCACTCGAGAGCGCGGAGCAGTGGGTGCCGTCGAACGTCGCGACATTCCAGGCGCGACGAGATGCGGCCGTCGAGGCCCTGAGAGGAGCGGGCTTCAATGCGGCCGTTCCACGGGCGACGATGTACATCTGGGCAGCCGTTCCCGGTCAGCACGACTCCCGCGCGTTTGCGCGACGAGCGCTACTGGAGCAGGGTGTGGTCATCATGCCGGGTGCGGCGCTCGGGCCAGGCGGCGAGGGATATTTCCGTGTGGCGCTGACGCGGCCCGAAGAGCATCTGCGCGAAGCCGCAGCACGGCTCGGCGCACTGCTCTGACCGGAACTGTGGCAGGAAGGCGGGTTAGAACCGGCATGAGCGCAACGCTCCTCGAACCACCCCGGCGTGCGTCACGGCTCGGGCCACAGACGCCGTCCGAACCGCCGGCGATGCCACCGGCTCGTCCGCGTCCGGGTCGCCGGGTCCTGCCGATTGCGCTCCTCGCGTCGGCTGCGATCCATCTGGTCCTGCTCGCGATCCGGTTCGAAGCGCCGATCGTGGGCCCGGCCGCGCCCGCAGTGCCGCGTCTGGTCAACGTGGAGGTCGTTCCGGCCATGCGCGCGTACGACATCGTTGCGGTCGAGGGCGATGCGGTGGTGCCAGCCGTGCAGGTAGTGCCGGAACCGGTCGCCGCCCCGCCCGAGGTGAGCGAGCCCACCGCCGACCCGGCGGAGGCGCCGCCCCTCGACGCGCCGGCCGTTGCAGCGCCGGAGCGTGATCCGGTGCCGACGTCGGTTGCCGAGCGGATCACGCCCCGTACGGGCGATCCACGGCTGTGGGAGCAGCGGAGCGACCCGCTCCGGCCCGAGCTCGACCCGCTCAACAACGTGAGAGCGCGGGTCTACGGCTCGATCGGCGCGTTCAACGACTCGATCGCAGCCGCGGTGCTGGCTGCGGAACGCGCAACGGATTGGACGTACACGGACGATGAAGGCAACCGCTGGGGCGTCTCACCCGGCAAGATCCACCTGGGCGGCGTCACGCTTCCGCTCCCCTTCGGCTTCACCGTTCCTCCCGGCCGCCGGGATGAGTTCAACGATCGGATGCGTACGTTCAACGAGATCCAGCAGCAGGTGCTCCGTGCCGAGGTCGAGAACGGCTTCAAGGATCGAGTACGTGCCATCCGTGCGATGAACGACGCCAAGCGCGACTCCACACGCCGGGGCGGCGGCGGTCCGTAAGCCGTAGATTCCATTTCCAACACGACGACGAGCGGGCGTCCGTTGCGCGAGGGTGTCCGGGTCTGGTCTGTGACTTGCACATCCGACCCCTGACTTCAGGGCTCATTCAGGGACAACGCCATGCGGTTTAGGGAGTTTGAAAGCGATCGCGGTTCGGCCATCGCTCTGACGGTGGGAATCGCTGCCGGCGCTGCGGTCGGAATCTACTTCGGCTGGCGCGAGTGGCGACGCCGTCGCATCCGGGCCGACGCGCCAGTGGGCCACCTCGCCGAGCTCGAGGAAGCCGCGGTCGAGGCATTGCGCAGCGACGATCTTGCCGGTCGGCGCGCGATCGATGTCGCGGCCGTCGGCGATGGTATCGTCGAGCTGTCCGGCGTGGTCGAGGAGCAGGACGAGGCCCGTCGTGCCGTCGACATCGCCCAGCGCGTCGAAGGCGTGCACACCGTCATCAACCGACTGTCCGTCGGCACTGTGGAGCGGCAGCTGATCCGTACGCGGCGGCGCTACGAGACCGGCGATCCGGCGCTGACCGAGCCGCACTGGTACGGCATGCGTGTCGGTATGGGCCGGCGACGTCAGTCGGCCGCGACGGACCCCGATCGGTCGGACGACCGGGTAGACACCGTCACCCGAGTACTCGAGCCGTCGCCCGACCTCGAGGAGCCGGATGGCACCGAGATGGGAACGGCGACGGAGCTTTCGAGCGAGGAAGCCGGCGTATCGCCGGCGTCGAGACGAAGTACCGGAGAGACGAACTAGCGGCGCGCACGCCAGCCGACAACGCGGCGGCCGCGGCCCCGGATCTCCGGTGCTGCGGCCGCCGCGACCTTTTTGGAGCATGGTACCCGCGGCTGCGTTCCGTTGACGCGAGCTTTTTCGAAACGCTAACGTATTCGTTCCGGCGAAAGGCACGAAAGGACCATGCGAGAGCCGCTTCCATCGAAGTACGATCCGATTCGCATCGAGCGCCCACTCTACGAGGAGTGGGAGTCGAACGGTTACTTCCACGCGGACGCGGACGCGGTCCTCGACGGCGGGCGGCGACCGTACGTCATCGTCATTCCACCACCGAACGTGACGGCCGTGCTGCACATGGGCCACGGCCTGAACAACACCATCCAGGATGTGCTGACGCGTTGGCGCCGGATGACCGGCCGGGAGGCGCTCTACCTGCCGGGCACGGACCACGCGGGCATTGCAACGCAGAACGTGGTGGAGCGTCTGATCGCCGGGGAGGGGACGACGCGCGCACAGCTCGGGCGGGAAGCGTTCGTCGAGCGGGTCTGGCAGTTCGTCGATGAGACCGGCAGTACGATCCTCCGTCAGCTCCGCGCGATCGGCTGCTCGTGCGACTGGAGCCGCACGCGCTTCACCCTCGAGCCGGAGCTGTCGCGCGCAGTCCGGGAAGTGTTCGTGCGACTGTACGAGAAGGGACTGATCTATCGCGGCAACTACATCATCAACTGGTGCCCGCGCTGCCTGACGGCGCTTTCCGATGAAGAGGCCGAGGGGCAGGAGACGACAGGCAAACTCTACCATCTCCGTTATCCGCTCGTGGGTGATGCCGACGACACCAGGCTGCCGCGATTGTCCGATGGTCGGGCGTACGTGGTGGTCGCGACGACACGCCCGGAAACGATGCTCGGCGACACGGCCGTGGCCGTGCACCCGGAGGACGAGCGGTACCGCGCGCTCGTGGGCCGCGAGCTGGATCTGCCGCTGACCGGGCGGCGCATCCCGATCGTGGCGGACGAGTACGTCGATCCGGAGTTCGGCAGCGGTGCCGTGAAGATCACACCCGCGCACGATCCGAACGACTTCCAGGTCGCGCGCCGCCGGCAGCTGCCGGCACTCGACGTGATGAACCCGGACGCGACGATGGGTCCGAACGCGCCGGCGGAGTTCCGCGGGCTGGACCGGTTCGAGGCGCGCCAGCGCGTGGTCGCCGCGTTCGGCGAGCAGGATCTGCTCGAGAAAGTCGTGGACCATGCCTACACATTGCCGCGCTGCTACCGCTGCGACACCATAGTCGAGCCGCGTCTGTCGGAGCAGTGGTTCGTGCGGATGAAGCCGCTCGCGGAGCCGGCACTCGCGGCATCGCGGGATGGCAGCGTCCGGTTCACGCCGGAACGGTGGAAAAAGGTCTACGAGAACTGGCTCGAGAACATCCACGACTGGTGCATCTCGCGTCAGCTCTGGTGGGGCCACCGCATCCCCGTCTGGTACTGTCTCACGGACGGTTGCTCGGAGATGGTCGTGGCGCGCGACGATCCCGAGACGTGCCCCCGGTGCGGGGGCACGGCGCTGCGCCAGGATGACGACGTGCTCGACACGTGGTTCTCGTCGTGGCTCTGGCCGTTCTCGACGCTCGGCTGGCCCGAACCGACGCGGGACCTTGGCGCGTTCTACCCGACGCACACGCTTGTGACGGCGCCCGAGATCCTGTTCTTCTGGGTCGCGCGCATGATCATGGCCGGCATCGAGTTCATGGGCGAGGTCCCCTTCGGCGACGTGTACCTGACGGGCACTGTGCGCGATCTCGAGGGACGCAAGATGTCGAAATCGCTGGGCAACGTCATTGCGCCGCAGGAGATCATCAAAAAAACCGGCGGCGAAATTCTACGCCTCTGGGCCGCGGCCGAGGATTTCCGCGAGGATGTGCGCATCTCGGATGAGATCCTCAACCGTCTGGTGGAAGCCTACCGGAGGCTACGGAACACGGCGCGATTTTTGATCAGCAACTTGTACGATTTCGATCCGGGGACGGATGCCGTTGCGATCGCCGATCTCGACGAGATGGACCGCTCGATTTTGCAGCGGACGCAAACC
>Ga0299914_10003530_pt1 | contig 11066 bp, 9 predicted proteins | sample RVTome_10_FD_201361 | JGI IMG/M metagenome (GOLD analysis project Ga0299914, IMG submission 201361) | Soil microbial communities from uranium-contaminated site in the Upper Colorado River Basin, Wyoming, United States - RVT153D57 (version 2) ... | reverse complement strand
GGGCTTCGCCCGCGAGACCGCCGATCGGGTGGCGTTCCTCCATTCCGGGAGGGTGTGGGAACAGTCGGAGCCACATCGCCTGTTCTCCCAGCCCGAGAAGCCCGAGACCCAGGACTTCCTGCGTCGTATCACCCAGGCCGGCCGCTTGTGAACCGCCCCGTGAGCCGCCCCTGCCGCTCGTTTTCGCGCATCAAATGCGCGCTATAGCGCGCATTTGATGCGCGAAAAACGGGTGGTTGTCACGGGTCTGGCAGCTGCACGCTCGTTGTCAGGGGGCGTCATCCTCGACGTTCGGCAGCCAGATGGTGAATGTGGTTCCGGACCCGAGCTGGGACTCCACCGTGATCCTTCCCCCATGGTTCTCGACGACGTGGCGAACGATGGACAGGCCCAACCCGGTCCCGCCTGTGGCTCGTGACCGAGCGTCGTCGACCCGGTAGAAGCGCTCGAAAATCCGCTCGAGGTCACGTTGGGGTATTCCGGCGCCCGTGTCGCTCACGGCCACCCATGCGTCCTCCCCTTGCTGCTCCACCCGAATCGTCACCATGCCGCCCACATCGGTGTAGCGGACTGCGTTGTCGAGGAGGTTGCGGATGGCGAGCCCCAGATCGGAACTCTCACCGGCCACCGTCACCGGCGTCGTTTCGAGGCGGAGGTCGATGCCTCTCTCGGCTGCGACGGGGCGGATCCGATCCACCTCCAATGTTGCCACCTCGTCGAGGGCCACCAACCCGTCGTCGGCGGGACGCCCTTCGAGGCGGGAGAGATCCAGGAGGTCAGCCACCAGCAGGGCCAGAGAGCGGGCAGAGCTCTCGATCTGGGCCGCGAACCGTGGCACCCGATCCGGGGCCCTGTCGATGGCTACCTGTAGCGATTCGGCCGTGGAGAGGATCGATGCCACCGGAGTCTTGAGCTCGTGGGAGGCGTTCGTGACGAAATCCCGGCGGACATCGTCGACGCGACGCCGCTCGGTCACGTCGGCCACCACCACCAGTGCCCGTCCATCCTGGAAAGGTGAGACGATGATGCGGAGGGTGCGGACAGGCAGGCCGTGATCGGCGTCGGCGTCCACTACGTCTCCGGCCTGGCGGGCACGCCGAACCATCTCCTGGACACGAAAGGGAACGACCTGGTCCAGGCTGTCGGGCACGCTCCCCAATAGGTCGACCAGCGCTCGATTCGCGTAGACAACGCGATCGTCGTCTCCTACCAGCAGCGTTCCCTGCGGCATGGCGTCCAACACGACCTGCAGCGTCCGCCGCTCGTCGGCGACCTCGCTGAGCCGGCTGCCCAGCTCATCGGCCATCGAAGCGATCGACCGGCCCACGTCGTCCAGCTCGCTTATCGACGACCTTGGATAGTCGACGTCCAGGTTCCCGGCGGCCACTTCGGAGGCCACCTCCGCCAGCTCGCCGAGCGGGCGCGCCAGTCGCCTGGCCACCAGAGCCACCGCCAGCACACCCACCGCTCCGGCCAGGACGACGAACAGGAGCAGCCGGTTGCGAAAGTCTCTCACCGGAGCGTTGACGGTGCTTTCGGGGAGGGAGAGCCGCAGGATGCTCTCGCCATCGGTTGGGACCGCCACGTAGAGCTGCGGAAAGCCGGTGGAGACACTCAGCCTCCGGTCGACGCCCACCTCTCCCCCGAATGCTGCCCGCACCTCCGGCCGCCGGGCGTGGTTCTCCATTGTCTCGAGGTCACCGTGGGAGTCCGCAATGACCACTCCGTCACGGCCGATGACGGTCACTCGCGCCAGGATCTCGCCCTCCACCTCCGCCACGAAGTCGAGGACTTCTTCCGAGGTGGTGGGTACCGACTCGGCGAGTGCGAGCGTCTGCTGTCTGAGCCCTCCCTCGACGGTGTCGAGCAGAGCTTCCCGCGCGATCCGCTCGACCACGATGCCCAATGAGCCCACGACCACGACGACGGCGAGGGCGTAATTGAGGAGCAGTCGGCCGGCCAGGGATCGGCGCCGGGGAACGGGCATGTGCAAGTTGTAGCGGGTCGGGACTCCCGGGACGACTTCACGGCCAACGATGGCGGCCTACCGGCGCGGCGACCGCGCTCAACCCTCGATCGGTCGGCTCGAAGGGCGACCGATCGCCGCCGCCGGGGAGTGTCCCCGAGCAGGGTTAGGGTCGGGCGAGTGATGAGCCTCTCGACCCTGCCGCGCCGCGGCACCCTGGTGTTGGCCCTGGCTGTGACCCTGATGGCCTGCGGAGGGTACGGCGAGTCCGACCGGTCGGCCCGGTTGGAGGCCGAGAACGCTGAGCTGCGACGCCAGATCGCCGAGATGGAGGCTGCCACCCCGACGACCGCCACAGATTCCGTCCCTTCCCCGGCTGGGTCGACAACGGTAGATGGACCCGAATCGACGACCACCACCACTTCTAGGCAGGCCATCTCGGACACATCGCCAGGGATCGAGGTGCTCTCGATCACCGACGGGGACACCCTGCGACTGCTCATTGACGGTGTCAACCAGCCGGTACGGCTGATCGGGATCAACGCCCCCGAAGGTGGCGAATGCCTCGCCGCCGAAGCAGCACGCCGCCTGGGAGAGCTGGTCGCTTCCGGATTAATCACCATCCGCGGCGACCAGACCGACCGTGACCAGTTCGACCGATTGCTCCGCTACGTCTATGCCGATGATGTCCTCGTCAACGAGGCGCTGGTGGCCGAGGGCCTGGCGTTGGCGGTGCGGTATGAGCCCGACGTCGCCGAATCCGACCGTCTCGAGGTCGCTCAGGCAAGCGCCGAATCCCGTGGAGTCGGCATGTGGGATCCGACTGCGTGCGGGGCTGTCTCCTCCGGCACCATCGAGATCGGCGAGGTGCACTATGACGCGGCAGGCAACGACAACGACAACCTCAACGACGAGTGGGTAGAGCTGATCAACCCCGCAGAAGCCGCCGCCGATCTGACCGGGTGGAGCGTCAAGGACGAGTCGGCGACCCACCGATATCGTTTTCCCGACGGATTCTCATTGGCGGAAGGCCAGACGGTCCGACTCCACACCGGGTGCGGTGAGGACACCGCGTCGTCCCTCCATTGGTGCAACCAGGGATCGGCGGTGTGGAACAACTCCGGGGACACCGTGTTCGTGCTCGACCCCAACGGGAACGTGGTGGTCTCGGAGTCCTATCCGGGAGGCTGACACATCGTCGGTAGCAGGCCTGCCGTCAGCCGTCTGTGACCGCGTGTAGCTCCCAGCTCTCCGACGTTCCCCTGAGCACGTGGTCGCCCCGGGAGTCGAAGACGAATCCTCCCCCGGCCACCAGGTCCTTGACGGTTCGCGAAGCCAATACCTCGCCGGGTCGGGCGAGCGATCCGATGCGAGCAGCGATGTGCACTGCAACCCCCGCCACGTCATCGCCCACGATCTCCACTTCCCCGGTGTGGAGGCCGCAACGCACCGAGATGCCCAGCGGCTCCACCGCCGCAACGACCGAACGGGCACAGCGGATGGCACGGGCCGGGCCGTCGAAGGTGGCGACGAATCCGTCACCGGTGGTGTTGACTTCGCGACCTCGCCAGCTCCTCAGCTCGGTCCGAACGATCTTGTTGTGCCGCTCCAGCCGATCGGCCCAGACTCGATCTCCGAGGTCAGAGGCCAGTTCGGTGGATCCGACGATGTCGGTGAACAAGACCGTTGCCAGGACCCGGTCGGGCTCTCGGGCCATCCGGTGACCGGTGACTAACTCCTCGATCTCGGCCAGCAATGGCTCGGGATCCCCGGCCCAGAAAAAGTGATCCGACCCAGGTAGTTCCACCAACCGAGCCCCCGGAATTCGGTTGGCTATATAGCGACCCTCCTCCACGTCGACATCCGGATCACCGACGCGGTACAGACAGAGCGTCGGTACCTGGATGACGGGCAGGATGGTGGTGACATCGATCTGTGAGTTCATCCGCAGCATGGCTGCAGCCGCCCGAGGGCTGGCGGAGAGGCGGGAGTAGCGGCTGATCCACTCCCGAAAGGCTTCATCGCCTATCCGGCTGGGTGCCATGCTCTCGATGGTGATGGTGTCGGGCCAAGTTCGCTCCGTCTCCTCGATCTCGCCGAGGCGCTGCTCCCACGACGGAGCCCACGGGTAGTCATCGGAGTGGATGCGCTTGGCATAGCAACCGGTGAGGATCAAACCGTCGGTGCGCTCCGGGTAGCTGGCAGCGAAGAGCATGCACATGTTGCCGCCCTCGGAGTGACCGAAGAGGGTCGCCCTTTCCGAACCGACTGCGTCCATCACCGCGCGCACATCGTCCATACGCACCTCCAGTGTGGGTAGTTGGTCCAGTTCGACCGCGTCGGACAAACCCGTTCCCCGCTTGTCGAAGATGATCAGACGCGAGAATGACGCGAGCCGGCGCAGGAACCTGGCCAGACCGGGGTCCTCCCACATCAGCTCCACGTTGGAGATCCAACCGGGCACGTAGACAAGATCCCGGGGACCGTCGCCGATCACCTGGTAGGCGATGTTCACCTCACCGCTTCGGGCATATCGGGTGGTCGGCACACTGCGATCCTAGGTCGCCACCCCCATCGGCGAAGCGCTCGCGCCCCGCGTGACATGACCGGCAGGACAACACGGGATCAGCCCAAGAACTTGTAGCCCAACCCGCGTACCGTGACGATTTGGGTCGGCCGGGACGGGTCCTCTTCCAGCTTGGACCGAAGCCGCTTGATGTGGACGTCGAGGGTCTTGGTGTCGCCGAAGTACGACGGTCCCCACACTTCGTCGATCAGCACCTCGCGGGACGACAGGCGGTTCCTCCGTCGCATGAGCACCTCGAGAAGCTCGAACTCCTTTGGTCTCAGGCTCACCGGCTCCCCTTCCACCCGCGCCTCATGGGCGTCGATGTCGAGCTCGATCCTCCCCCCTCTCAGAACCTCGTTCGTTTCGGCGAAGGTCCCCGTCCGTCCGGCTCGGCGAAGATGCGCCCGCACCCGGGCGAGAAGCTCACGGTTCGAGAATGGCTTGGTTATGTAGTCGTCTGCCCCCATCTCCAGGCCCAGCACCTTGTCAGCTTCACCATCCTTGGCGGTCACCATCACGATGGGAACGTCCGACTGACGGCGGATCTGCCGGCAGACATCTATCCCAGACATGCCCGGAAGCATCAGGTCCAACAGGATCAGAGACGGGTTCGTGTCGCGAGCCAGGCCCAGACCTGCCACGCCGTCCGAGGCGACCACGACCTCGTACCCCTCCGTCTCGAGGGTGAAGCGAATCGACTCGACCAGGGCCTCCTCGTCCTCGATGAGGAGAACCCGCTCTGCCACCTCAGGTAGCCGGTTCATCACCGGCCCCGATCACACCCTCCTCGTCGAATTCGGCCATCTCGCCGGTGAGGAGGAAAGCCAGCTGCTCGCCGATGTCGACCACCTGATCACCCACCCGTTCCAGGGCACGGGAGACCATCATGGCCTTGGTGGCCCACTCGAGCCGCTGCAGATCGGGGCCGGATCGCACGACCTCCCGATACATGTCCCGATTGAGGCGATCCACCGGCTCGTCCATAGCCGGTAGGAGACGAGCCTCGTCGGCATCGCGTCTGATCACTGCCTGGATCCCGGTGCGGATCATGGCGCGAACGAGGTCGCTCATCTCGCGCAGCTCGTCGGATATCACATCGACCCTGGGGAGGCCTTCGGTGGCCAGCGCCATCTTGGAGATGTTCACGCACTGGTCACCCATCCGCTCGAGGGTGGTGTTCATGTGGAGCAACACCGACATCATGCGCAGGTCCGACCCCATTGGTTGCTGTCGGGCCATCAGATGCAGCCAGCGGTTGTGGACGTCCAGATAGATCTGGTCGATCTCGTCGTCTCGCGCGATCACATCGTTGGCCTTGGGAACCTCACCGTCGGTAAATGCCTCAACGGCCAGCTTCACCATCTGCTCGGCGCGGTCGGCCACACCGAGAAGCGTCTTTTCGAGGTCCTCCAGCTCCTGGTGGAAATGCGAACGGGTGTCGGTCATCCGAACCTCCCGGTTATGTAGTCCTCGGTCTCCTTCTCGGCCGGCGAGGTGAAAAGCCTGTCAGTCTCGTCGAACTCGACCAGCTTGCCGGTTCGCTGACCTCGCTCGTTCACATCGACCGTGAAGAAGGCGGTTCGGTCGCTGACACGTCCGGCCTGTTGCATGTTGTGGGTCACGATGATGATGGTGTAACGCTCCTTCAGCTTGAGCATGAGCTCCTCGATACGCAAGGTAGCGATGGGGTCCAGAGCCGAACAGGGCTCGTCCATCAAGAGCACCTCGGGGCTGGGGGCCAACGCCCGAGCGATGCAGAGCCGTTGCTGCTGGCCCCCGGAGAGGGAGTAGCCCGACTCGCTCAGCTTGTCCTTCACCTCGTCCCACAGGGCAGCCTGCGTGAGAGCCCGCTCAACCAGATCATCGAGATCAGCCCGCTTGCCCTTGAAGCCGTTGATGCGTGCACCCCAGGCGACGTTCTCGTAGATCGACTTGGGGAACGGGTTGGCCTTCTGGAACACCATCCCGATCCGCCGTCGCACCTCGACTGGATCCACGTCGGAGTCGTAGATCTCTCGATCGTGGAACAGAACTCTCCCCTCTACCCTCGCCGTGGGGATGAGGTCGTTCATCCGATTCAGTGAGCGGAGCACGGTTGACTTGCCACACCCGGACGGACCGATCAAGGCCGTTATCTCGTTGCCGGCGAAACCCATCGAAACCTCTTTGACCGCCCGGAACTCCCCGTAGAAGACATCCATTGCCTCGGTGCGCATCACGGAAGGCTGATCGAGGGGATCCACTGACCCCGAGCGCTCGGTTCCGGTCTGGGTGATTGCTTGCGGTTGTTCCATTGGATCTTCCATGGTGGTCGGTGGCCGGTTCTCTTCCACTGTGTCGCTGGTCGTCTCGGGGGTCACCTCAGGCCTTCCTGGCGTACCGATTGCGGAGTATCACGGCGCCTGCATTGAGGACCAACAGGAGAATCAGCAGAGCAAGGCTGGCCGCGGCTGCGATTCGCTGGAACTCCTCCTGCGGGAACGAGGTCCATTGGAAAATCTGAATTGGCAGTGCCGTGAACTTCGAGAAGGGACCGGTCGGATCGACGGTGATGAAGCTGGCGGCACCCACCAGGATCAGCGGGGCGGTCTCGCCTATCGCCCTGGCAACGGCCAGGATCGTCCCGGTGAGGATTCCCGGCAGGGCCACGGGGAGGATCTGGCTCCTCACCATCTGCCACCTGGTGGCGCCCAGACCCATGGCGGCCTGACGCAACGAGTTGGGTACCGCCTTCAAGGCCTCCTGTGCGCTGATGATCACCACAGGCAGGGTGAGGAGCCCCAGCGTCAGCCCCGCCGAGAGCACGGTTCGGCCGTTGTCGGATGCTCCCGTTCCGCCGAAAACGGATCCCGACGTGAACGGCTCCAGCACCCTGACCAGGATCGCCAACCCCAGCATGCCGTAGATGATCGACGGCACCCCGGCCAGGTTGTAGATATTGGTCTGGATGAAGTCGTTCAGCCGGGACGGCTTGGCGTACTCGACGAGGTAGATGGCGGCACCGACCCCAACGGGCACCGCGAAGAGAATCGTTATCGCCACCAGCCAAGCCGAGCCCAGGATGGCGGTGCGAATGCCGGCGGTCTCGGGGGTGGCGCTAGATGGAGTCATCAAGAACGTCGGGTTGAACCACGCCCTCCACTCGATCCGTATCTGCTCGGGGGTGTAGTCCTCGAATCGCCCAGCTTCGAAGCCCGCAGCCACCTGGGCTTCAAAGCCCTCAGCGTCGAGCAGAGAAGGCACCAGGTCGTAGGTGGCGACGATGTCGGGCTGCACGACCCTCTCCTGCACGAGCGCGTAGATGTTCGCCTGATCCCGGGGAGTGGCCGTGCAACCCGGCACCGGCTCCTCCGAGGAGCACACCTCGTCCCAAGACGGCTGGGGCTCGAAGACGAGACGGTCAGGGTAGAAACGCTGCTCGCGCTCGAGCCGGCGGCCCACACCGGTTCCGACCGTTGCCTCCAAGAGGCCCACCAGTCGGTCATAGGGAACGTCGATCAGAGCGACGGTGGCGGGGTCGTAGCCCAACTCGGCCACGATGTCGGCAGGTTCCCTTTCGTTCACAACCGCTACCAGCCCGAAAGAATCGTTGATGATGGTGTAGAGCAGGGTGGCCAGGGCGACCACGGCGATGGTCAGTGCCAACATGCACCCCGCCTGGAAGAGACGCGCTCGACGTGTGCGCCTGTCCAGAAGGTCCCGGTACTCCACCTCGGTGGGGAACAGCTCTTGCAGCTCGCGTTCGGGGGCGTCGACCGTCACTCGTACTCCTGACGGAAACGCTTCACGAACCTGCGGCTCAGCGAGTTGAGACCCAGAGTCATGAAGAAAAGCGTCAACCCGATAGAGAAGATCGAGTTGTAGTCGATGGTGTTGTAGCTGAGGTCGCCGCTGGCGGTGATGGCCACATAGCCGGTCATCGCCTGCGCCGACTCGAAGGGGTTGAGGATGTAGCCGAACAACGAGTCCTGACCCAGGTCGAAGTTGCGGGGTGAGGCCCCTGCCGCCAGGGTCACGACCATCGTCTCTCCCACGGCACGGGACATGGCGACGACGAAGCCGGCGGCGATACCCGACAGCGCCGCCGGCACCACCACCTTCAACGACACGTCCAGCTTGGATGCCCCCAGGGCGTACGCCCCCTGCCGCAAAGAGTCCGGGACGGAGGCGAGGGCGTCCTCCGAGAGCGACGAGATGAGCGGGACGATGAGGATTCCCACGACGATTCCCGCCGAGAGCACGTTGAAGAACCCCACGGTGCTGGTCCCGAAAATCGCCCTGAGAAGGGGGGTCATGAAGGTGAGGGCGAAAAACCCGTAGACGACGGTGGGAATCCCTACGAGTACCTCCAGCACCGGCTTCAGAAAGCCGCGCACCCGCTTGCTGGCGTACTCGGACAGGTAGATCGCTGAGGCCAGGCCCACCGGCACGGCCACCACCATCGCGATGACGCTGATCAACATCGTGCCCAGGACGAGGGGCCAGATCCCGAACCCACCCACCTGGGGCTGCCAGACGGTGGTGGTGATGAACTCGATGAACGAGACCCGCTCGTCCTGGAAGAAGAGGAGGGATTCAGAGCCCAACTCATAGACGATGCCGACCGTGATGGCTATCGACAGGGCACCGCAGACGAAGAGGAACCCACGGATCATGGTTTCCCCGGGTCGCGGGCGCTTCCGGAACGGCGTCTGTTCGCTTTCGGTTTTCTCGTCGAGGGTCATTCCGTTGAGACCGGCTTTCTGGAGTGGGGCCAGGGGGTGGGGCCTCGGACCCCCACCCCTGGTCTTCTGCTCGGCTACCAGCCGGCGGCAGCGGCGATGTTGTCAGCCGCTTCCTGCAGCCGCTCGTCAGGAGCAGGGAAGTACCCGACGTCGTCGATCACGTCGTTGACGATGTTCAGGTAGTAGGCAATGAACTCCGCCGCCTGCGGCTTGTCTCCGATCACCTGAGGGGAGGTGTACATGTAGAGGGGACGAGAGATGGGATAGGAGCCGTCGTCCACCGTCTCCGCGCTCGGCTCGACACCATCCACTGCCACCGTCTGCAATCGGTCGGCGTTCTCCTGGTAGTAGGCGTAGCCGAAGTAGCCGATGGCACATGTGGAGCTCTCGTCAGCTTCGGTGCATCCGTCCTCGGCGACTCCCGTCACGGTGAGATTGTCGTCCTCACCGACTACCTCTGCGATCGACGAGAGAATCGGGGGCGGGTCGGCCTCCTCGAAGACGATCTCGTTGAAGTAGTCGAACGTGCCGGAGTCGGCTCCCGGGGATAAGAGCTGGATCGGATGAGCCGGGAAGTCGGGGTTGACGTCCGCCCAGGTGGCGCCGGCCTCAGTCAGGGAGAAGGCTGTGGCGATCTCCTCCAGGGTCAGTTCCTGGGCGAAGTAGTTTCCGGGGCTGATCACCAGGGACAGGGCATCGCTTCCCACCCGGATCTCGATGTGAGGATCACCCCAGGTCTCGGTACAGGCCTCGGCCTCCCCGCCCTCGATTGCCCGGGAAGCGTTGGCGATGTCGGAAGCACCCTCGACGCAGAACCGCTCCAGGCCGCCGCCCGAACCGATCGAGTCGATGGAATACTCGGGTCCGCCCTCGTCGATCCACTGCGAGAGCACCGCCGTGGACAGGGGGAAGACCGTCGATGAACCCGCGATCGCCACATCGACCCCCGGATCCACTTCGATCGGGTCGATGACCGGCAGTCCCCATTGGGAGACTCCCGGGTCGCCCATCGACTCCCCCTCCGCGGCCTCGGTTTCGGATGAAGCTTCGGTCTCAGTGGGTGTCTCGTCGGCCGGAGGTGCCGTCGTCTCGGGGGTGGAGCCGCCACAGGCGGCCAGCACCATGGCCAGGGCGGCGAGGGCCGGCGACAGGCGCGGGGTACGGGGTTTCATTCAGAAGTCTCCTTCTCGGGTTCCAACGGGCACCCGGTCCAGTCCGAGCACCCGAGAAGAAGCTAGGAAGCCGAATCGACCCGTCGGGAGTCGTCAGGTGAACGGCCGATGAACTTCTCCGGCCCGCGGGTCGACGGCTGAATCAGCCCGAGTAGCGGATCGCGACGAGAGCGTCGACGGCCGACTCTGCACCCCAGACCTCCCCCGGCCGGCCGAGAATCTGACGCACCTCACCGTCGGCGGTGGGCAGCGGAAACGACTCGAAGGTCTCGGCGTCGGGGTCGAAGCGCAGCAGGGCGTCGTCGCCCCCGAAGTCGCTGACCCAGGGATGGTCGGTCTCGTCGACGTAGACGGCATACGCCTGGGGGTTCTCGCCCGGCAAGGGCCACTCGGTCCACGTGTCGGTGCTGGGCTCGAAGCGGGCGAGATGGCCGGTGTTCCAGTAGCTCACCCATATGTGTCCCAAGGAGTCGGTCCACACCCTTCGGGCTCCCTGGTCGGGAGTAGGCGGGTCTATCCGGGTGATGTTGCCGGTCTGGGTATCTACACGGGCGATGTAGCTGGACCCCAGAGCGGCGAAGTAAACGTCCCCTGCCGGAGTGGCGGTGATCCCGTACGGTCCGCCTCCGCCGGTT
>Ga0299914_10003529_pt1 | contig 11066 bp, 8 predicted proteins | sample RVTome_10_FD_201361 | JGI IMG/M metagenome (GOLD analysis project Ga0299914, IMG submission 201361) | Soil microbial communities from uranium-contaminated site in the Upper Colorado River Basin, Wyoming, United States - RVT153D57 (version 2) ... | reverse complement strand
GCAGTACGGCAGCGGCGAGCGGCGACCCGCCGGGGGCGAGCTCGGGCGATCCCTCCCGCGCCGGCGGGCCGGGCAGACGGGCGCGCGGCGGGCGCTGGAGCTGCCGGCCCTGGCCGGCAGCACCGGATGGCGCCGGCGTCGCCCGCCGGCCCATCAGCCGAACAGGCCGCCGGCGAGCCCGAGCAACCCGGGCAGCGCCGAACCGAGCACGCCCTTTCCGGCCTCCTCGATGCTCCCGCCGCCGATCACCGAGCCGAGCCCGCTGCCCACCGACGAGCCGAGGCCGCCGACGAGCGAGCCGGCCTGCCCACCGATCGCGCCGCCGAGCATGCCCATCGCGCCCGAAGCGAGCGGGCTGGCGGCCTGCGCCCCGAGCGCCTGCAGCCCGCCGAGCGCCGCGCCCGGCCCGCCCGTCACGAGGCTCGACGCCACGCCCCCGAGGCCGCCGCCGAGGCCGCTGATCATCTGGCCGGCGCCCCCGCCGACGGCGCCGCCGAGCGCACCGACGCCCGCCTGCGTCGCCTGGCTGGCGAGACCGCCGAGTCCGCCACCGCCGCCGAACATCGAGCCCAGATCGTCGAAGAAGCCGCGCTGCATCACCCCGGTGGCGTGGTCGGCGCTGTGCCGCGGCGCCAGCTCACCGCCCGGACCGTCGTGAGCCGTGTCGCGGCGGGCGCGAACGGGGTGACGGCCGGCATCGTGCCGTTCGGCGTGGTTGATCATGGTCGCGATGCTCGCACGGCGAGGCCGGCTCAGCGGCCCGAAGCGGTGCCCGAACGGGCACGCTGCGGTGCCCCTGCGGGCACCGCGGCCGATGAGCTCTCGACACCGCGGCCGGCCACGGGGGCATCGGCGCCGGCGTCGGGGCCGTCATCGTCGTGGAGATGTGGCCCGAACTCGGACGCGGTACAGAGCCGGCCGAGCTTGCGGTACTCGCGGCGTGTGGCGCGGATCAGGTCGCTCATCGAGACGGGCCGCTGCGCCGCTGCGGCGAGGAACGCCGCGCTGACAGCGATGGCGCGGATGCTGCCGCCGGTGAGGCGGAACGACGAGGCGCAGAACGGCAGGTCGACGTCGGGTCCGAGCGGGGCGCCGGGGCCGAGCGCGTGACGCCACAGGCGGAGCCGCTCGCCCTCCCCGGGCACGGGGAAGTCGACGATCGCGTCGAGGCGGCGGGTGAACGCCTCGTCGAGGTTCGCCCGGAGGTTCGTCGTCAACACGGCGATGCCCTCGAACGAGTCGAGCAGCTGGAGCAGGTAGGCGACCTCGATGTTGGCGTAGCGGTCGTGGGCATCGCTCACCTCGGAACGCTTGCCCAGCAGCGCGTCGGCCTCGTCGAACAGCAGCACGCCGTTGACCCCATCGGCCTCGGCGAGGATGCGCTCGAGGTTCTTCTCGGTCTCCCCGATGTACTTGTCGATCACCGTGGCCAGGTTCACCTGGTACAGGTCGAGGCCGAGGTCGGCCGCGAGCACCTCGGCGGCCATCGTCTTTCCGGTGCCGGAGTCGCCGGCGAACAGGACGATGCTTCCTCGACGCCGGCGGCCGGGCGGGCGCACACCCCACGAGGCGACGACCACGTGCTCGTGCCGGGCGCGCGACGCCACGTGGCGCAGCTCCGTGATGGTCGCGGCGGGCAGGACGAGGTCGTCCCACGAGACCGCCGGCTCGATTCGTACCGCGAAGCGCTCGAGACCGGCCGCGTTCTGTGCCCGGGCACCGGCACGGAGCGCGTCGATGGTGAGCTCGCCGCCGCGCGCCCGCGCCGCGGCACGACCCGCCGTGACGGCGCGCTCGATCTGGCCGGGGCCGAGGCGGTAGCGGTCGGCGAGGCTCGCCAGCGCCGCGTCGTCGAGACCGCCGCCGTCGCGCTCGGCGTCGTCGAGCCGTGCGCTCCACGCGGCGATGGCCTGCTCCCGGCTCAGCGGCGTGGCGAGCGCGGTGTGCGGCACTGCCCACGACCACCGCGGCTCCCACGTCATCCGGCCGACGAGCACGACCCGGCACGGCGCCTCGGCGAGCAGCCGCAGCGCGGCCAGGTCGCGCTCGGCGAGCGCGTCGATCGGGCCGGCCACGATGACGCGACCCGACAGCCGTGCCTCGCGCGTGACGAGGCGCAACGTCGCCGCGGGGTCGGGCTGGATCACGACACGATCGACGTCGATGGCGAGACTCGGCACGCCGTGCTCGGCCAGCGCTGCCGCGATCGCGGCCGGTTCTGCCGTGCCGTCGAGATCGCGGAGGTACGTCAGCCGGGCAGCCGACGCGACCGAGATTGGCGGCGCGGCGCCGGAGGCGGCCGTCAGCGCCGGCGTGACGACAGGCGCGACCGCTGGGTCGACGGCATCGTCGCCGTCGCCGAGCAGGTGGGCCACCACGCGATCGGGCACCCGCAGCTCGCGGGAGAGCAACGGCCGCGAGGGTTCGTCGATCACCACCAGCCCGGCCGCTCCCAGGCGCGCGCCGGCCGCGCAGCGAGATCTCGCCGGCGCCGAGAACGGCGAGGCGCGAGCCAGCTCGAGCGCCAAGCCGACCGACACCCGGCGACGGCTCACATCGTCGTGAAGATAGGCGTAGAGACGCTCGAAGCGAGCGTCCACATCCGGCGCCGCGGCGGCGAGCAACAGGTCGACGTCGAGCTCGTCGAGCCCGAAGGACCGCGCCAGCTCGCGCAGCCGAAGGCGCTCGCCGCGTTGCTCGGCAAGGTCGGCCGCGCCCTCGACGTCGGCGAGCAGCTGCGCAGTGGCCGGTTCGTCGGCGACGCCGCGCAGGGGGGTGGCGGCCAGGAGCCGATCGATGTCGTCGTCGCCGAGATGGAGGCCACGAAAGCGAGGGTCCTGCGGGCCCGGTTGCTCGGCCCGGCGCCGCGCGACGGCGGCCCGGGTGCGCAGCTCGAGCACGGCCAGGCGAGCGATCACGTGGCCGACCGAGGCCGTTTCCTCCGCGTCCGTGCAGCCGTGCCCGTGGTCGCCGTCGTGCCCCATGTCCGTGTCAGGCAGGCACGCGTGCATCGGGCGGCCAGTCGGACGGGCGAACGTCGGGTGGTGCGCTGCCGTCGGCGCGATTCGCCGCGCGCAGCACGGCGCGCTCGGTCGGCGGCCCTGCCTGTTCCGGCTGGCCCGCCTCGAGCGGCGTGCTCACGACGAGATCGAGCGACGGTTTGAGCTCGCCGCCCAGGGCGGTCCAGACGTCGGAGATCGATCGGTCCTCCGGCGGCGGGAGGGCGATCGTCACCGGGGCGATGAGGCCGAGCTCGGCGAGCGGTCCGTCGAGGAGGTCGGGCGGGATCCGGTCGTGACGGAGCAGCGCGACGAGCGTCTCGGAGAGCAGATGGTGCTCGTCTTCGGGCCGCTGGGTCCAGGCGGTGACGAGGTACGAGAGCTTGAAGTAGCGGGGCTGCGGCCGACGAGCCAGCAGCCGGCCGTCGTCGTCACGGATCTCGGCCATCCCGGCCGTGTCGCGCTCCAGATCGCGGCGGATGTCGTAGAGGTAGAGGTCAAGGGTCGGCACACTGCGCTTGGCCGCCCAGTCCTTCGTCGGCGCGTCGAAGACCACGGCCACGTCGTCGGGGAGGGACGCGTCGCGGTCGAGGAGACCGCGCAGCGCTCGATCGATCTCCTGGATCATCGCCCGGTGCTCACGTCCCGGTCCCGGTCGCGGCCGCCATCGCCGCGCGCGTGTTGGGGCCGACGATGCCGTCCACCGCCAGCCCGCGCGATCGCTGGAAGTCGCGCGTCGCCCGGTCGGTGTCGGGCCCGAAGATGCCGTCGACGTCGATCAGGTCGGCGCGGACCACGTTGAGCTGGCCCTGCCACTCGGACACGTCGATCCCCTGGGTGCCGCTCCGCAGCAGTCGCGAGCGGTTGACGGTGCCGTCGAGTGCGGGCGCGAACACCGTCGTCCTCGTCACGTCCTCGCCCCGGCAGCCGCTGGCGGGACACACCAGCGAGACCCGGCAGCTCCCCGCGCTGACGAAGTCGACCTCGCCGCGCACGAGGATCCCCTCTACCTCGTGGGTGTCACGGTTGAACACGGGCGAGCCGGAGTTGCCGCCGTACGTGTCGAGGTTGGCCACGAACACGGCGGTGGCCGAGTTGTTCCGCACCCGTGCCCCGTCGGCGAACTTGGTGGGGAGCCCGGACGGGTGGCCGATCACATGGACGGCCTGGTCGTCGCCGATCTTGCCGGCGCGCCGGATGGGGACCGGCCGGTGGTCGGGAACGGGCCGGTCGAGCCGGACCAGGGCCCAGTCCGCGCCGACGCCGCCGGCCTCGATCTTCTGGCGCCCGATCACGGCCACACCGCGGTACACCTGGGTGTTGGCCACGGTGGTGGTCGCCGTCGTGGCGTCCTGCATCCGGAAGCCGAAGACGAAGCGCACGTTGCCGATCAGCGGCGCGCGCACACAGTGGCCGGCGGTGGCGACGATGTCAGGGGCGACGAGGAAGCCGGAGCAGAACGCACCGACCGGCTGGTTGGCGAATCGCTCGCTCGGGCACACGTTGTTCGCCGCGGCGAACGTCTGCGTGACGAGGCGCGAGGTCCCGTCGCCGTTGTCGGTCACCACACCCGCCGCGAACAGGGCGGCCACCGCGTCGCCGTCGGCCAGCACGGCCGCATCGGTGACCTCGAACAGGTCGACACGGTCGTCGACGCCGTAGATCACCCGCTGCTGTTCGCGCACCGCGGCCGCGAGCGCCGACGACTCGGCCTCGGCCAGCGGTCCGGTGGAGCGCGTCGCCGGCGCCTCGCCGCGGTCGCTCGCCTCGCGGCTGCGCAGCTCGGCCAGCAAGTCCTCCCACGATGTGTCCGCGAACTCGTCGATCGTCGCCATCGCTCGTGTCCTCCCGGGTGGTGTGTTCCGTGGTGTGCGCGGCCGCGCGGCCAGGATGCGGGCGGGGCCGGTGACGGTCAACGGTCGCTCGTGCTCCCCGCTGGGCGCGGCCCCTGCCCGAACGGGCAGCTCGCCGAGCGGTCAGATCACCCCGGCGCGCAGCGCGTAGGCGATCGCATGGGCGCGGTTGCGCAGGTTGAAGCGGGACGTCACGTCGTGGATCACGTTCTTGATCGTCCGCTGCGAGTAGGCGAGGCGGTGGGCGATCTCGGCCGTGTCGCAACCGTCGGCGACGAGTCGCAGCACCTCGATCTCGCGCTCGGTGAAGCCGGCGAGGAGCATCGTGTTCGTCGCGCCGTTGCGCTGGAGCTGGCCAACCTGGTCGAGGAGCCGGGCGAGCAGGTCGGCCGGCACGGTGCCCTCGCCACGCGCGGCTCGCCGGACAGCGGCCGACAGGCGGTCGCCGCTCGCGTCGCAGCGGCGCACGAGTCCGGAGACCCCCGCCTCGGCGGCCGTGAGCACGCCGGCGTCGTCGAGTCCGGAGACGACGAGCACGACGCGGACGTCGCCAGACCGGCGAAACGACTGGATCGCCTGCGTCGTGCGGGTGTCGACGTGGTCGGTGACGATGACCGCGACCTGCGCCTCGTCGCGGTCCTCCGGGGGGAGCACGCGCACGTCGGGCGACATCCGCAGCTCGCTCACCACCCCGGACCTGGAGACGGGATCGCTCGCCTCGACGACGAGCGGAATCCGATCGGCCATACAAACCTGCCCTTCGCTGTCGATCGTCGGTTCGGCGGTGACCGCCTGCCGCGGCACCGTCGGGACATCGCATCGATACCGGCGCGCCCACGAGCGAACGTACGGCACGCCGGTCAGCGGTCGCTCAACGCCGGCTCAACAACGGCGCGACGCCGGGCTAGCTGGGGGGCTAGCGACCCGGTTGATCGGGGGGCCGGGGCACAGGTGGCGGCGGCGACGATTCGCCGCGTCCGACGGCGCCGACGAGGAGCGCGGCGGTGCCGATCGCGGCCGGAATGGCGAGCATCGCCCCGACATCGCCGAACAGCTTGGCCGCGAGGAACGCAACGATCAGTCCGGCGACCAGACCGCCGGCACCCACGATCAACGTCTGGGCGAGGGTCAGCGGATCGGGTCCGGGACGAACGAAGCGCCCGAGGCTGCCGGCCAGCAGCGCGCCGCCGACCGCGAGGACGACGAGCAGGACCACGAGGAGCAACACGATCGCGCCGAGGCTGAGATCGCTGAAGTCGGCGAGCATCGGGATGACGGCCACGACGAGCGCAGCGATGGCGAGCATCCACCACGCGATGAGGGGCTTCTGCACGAGCGTTCCACCGGTGGCTCGTCGCGCTTCGTCGCCGCCGGTCACGGCGAGCTCGAACGGGCGGGGCTTGCTCCGGCCGAGGAGGATCCGCTTGCGCGGCGATGCCGTCACGACGCTGCGGCTCCACTCACCCGCCGGCACGGTGCACGTCGGCGGCGACGGGACGAAGCGGAGCTGGTCCTCGGGATCGGTTCCCGCGATCGCCAGCCCGTCGACCCCGGCGTTGCCGCAGTTCATCACCCACAGCTCGAACGAGGCCGCCCGGCGCGCTTCGGCGCGCTCGGGCCGGAGCACGAGCTGCAGTTCCGAGAACGGCCGGATCGCCACGTGGACGGGCTCCTGCACCGACACCGCCGGGTTGGTCGTCGACGTCACCTTGATCGCAGCAGCGACCGCGCCGGCCGCAGGCGTGGAGGCGCGCGGCGGGTGGAACGTGATCGTGGCCGTCGCCGCCTGGCCAGGGGCGAGGGGCAGCCGGGCCGGCTCGGCCGACGCCCAGTCGCGTGCACCGAGGACGTCGACGACCAGCTCGTCGATGACCGTCCCCGTGTTGCGCACCGACGCCTGCACCGTTGCCGTGCCGCCTGCATCGCACGTCACTTCGACCGGTGACACGGCGACCGTGATTCCCGCCGTCGGCGACGACGGCGCGCCCGTGGCGGCGGGCACGAGCTCGAGCACCCGTTCCTTGACGGCGAACACACCGGGGCTCTCCACCGACGTCGCGCCGAACCCGAGGGCGATGCGCCGCGTCGCCGCCATCACGCTCGCTGGGGGGCGCACCCGAGCCGTCGCCGTGACCTCCTCACCGGGCTCGAGCCTGACCCGTGCCGGTTCGACCACCGACCATTGCGACGGTTCACCGAACACGTGGAGCAGGAAGTCGCCGGCCACGGTGCCCGTGTTGCAGACGCGCGCCTCGCACAACGCGTCGGTGCCGGGCGACGTCCGGAGCACGTCATCGGCGAGGACGACCTTCACGCCCGCCCGACCCGCCGCGTCCGCCGGGGTGGCGCCACTGGGCGTCGCGGCCTCGGTCGTGCCCCAATACGGCAGGTAGGAGCCGCACGACGCGTTCTGGCAGAACTCCTGGTCGTCGGCGTTGGTGGTGAGGCACTTCGTGCAAACGATCATCAACCGGTCCCAACGCTAGGGGTCGAACGGGTCGAACGGGTCGAACGGATCGAACGGGTCGACCTCGAAGGGCGGGCGGAACACCGTCGGCGAAGGGAGCACGAACGTCGGACCCGGCGGCACCGTCTGGGCCGGCGGGAACACCAGTGTCGGGAACACCAACGTCGGGGTCACCAACGTCGGCGGCACCGTCGGCGGCGGCGCCGGGGTGGTGGGCGTGGTGTCGTCGTCGCGGACGGCGGCGACGACGCCGATGAGGACCATCGCCGCGGCGATGACGGCGCCGCCGATGAGGGTGAGGGCGAGCGGGAGGCGGGCGGTGGCCGTGACGGTGCCGGTGGCGCGGCGGGTGGGGATCCTCCCGTCGGTGGCGGTCACGGAGAAGTGCCGGGCGGTGCTGCGCCCGATCAGTCTCGGTCCGACGATCGTGGCGGTGAGCGCGGTGTCGGCCGTTGCGCTGGCGGCGACCTCGAGGTGGTCTTCGGCGAGCTCGAGCTGGAGGGCTTCGTCGTCGCCGCCGTCGTCGGCGGTGAGGTCGACCGAGACAGGGGCGTTGCCGACGTTGTCGACGACGATGCGGTGGGTGGCGATGCGGTGGGCGGTCGACGCGGCGGGATCGACGCGGAGCTGGAAGTCGACGACGGCGGCGACGCCGACCACGGCCTCGGCCGAGACCGCCGCGGTGTGGTCGGCGGGGGTGGCGCGGACGCCGAGGCGTCGTGGGCCTCCGGCGGTGGCGCCGGCCGCCGGCGGGAGCAACCGGATGTGGGCGCGGGCCTGGCCACCGCCGGGAACGACCAGGGTTGCGGGCTCCACGCTGGCCCACATCGCGGCGGACTCGTAGAGGTCCAGGGTCAGCTCGACGGGCGTGGTGCCGGAGTTGCGCACCCACACGGTGCAGCCGGTCTCGGTGCCCGGCGTCACGCTGAGCGCGTCGGCCGAGAGCTGTACGGAGATCGCGGCGGGAGATGCGTCCGGCTCGGGGTCCGCGCTCCAGCCCAGGTACGTCTCACAGTTGCTGCAGAAGGCGGCCTCGTCGGCGTTCTCGGTGCGACAGTTCGGACACGTGACCACGCTGCTACCCCTCGCCCAACCAGCGCCGGACCGGTCAGATCGAGAACGGCCGCGCTCGCTCGAACGATTCGTTCGATGCGCCAACGCACGAGTAGTTGGGCTGCTGGGTCGGGGGGAGCTTGGCGCGGATCTGCTGGTGGAACTCCCGCCAGTTGCCGTTGAAGCCGCCGTCGGACCAGACCTCGCGGAGCGCTCCGGTGAACGCACCGTTGCGCGCGCCGTCGAGCGAGGTCTGATCGTCCTGGCAGCCGGAGACGAGCAGGACCGAGGCCTTGACCTGGCTGCGCACGTCAGCGGGAATCGACCGGTTGATGCTGTCGTAGAGCTCGCGGTTGGCTGCGTACGTCGCCTGCTCCGTGTCCTCCGGCATCGCCCGGCCGACCGCCTCGGCGGGGATCTCGCCACGCTCGCGCAGCTCCCTGGTGACGGTGCCGCTGTGGCAGCTGTCCGACAACACCGCGATGCGCACGCCTGGACCGAAGCGCGACCACAGCTGGTAGAGCTCGTCGTCGAGCAGCTCGCGATCGTAGAGCACCCAGGTCTCGTCTTGCGCGTCCGCCTCGTCGCCGGTCACGTCGGGGATCTGCCCGCCGTGACCCGAATAGCTCAGCAGGAACGTGTCACCGTCCCCGAGCGCGGCCGCGGCGCGTTCGATCGCCGCGGCCACCGCCGACGCGGTCGCGGCCGTGGTGAGCAGCATCTCGGGCGCGAATCCCTGCGACGCCGCGATCGCCTGCATGTCCTTGGCATCGAGCTCGCACGCGGCGAGCGCGCCGTCCCAGCCGCCGTAGTGGTTCGGGTCGACGCGGTCGATCCCGATGTGGAGCGAGACGCCGCGTCCTCCCTGGGGGCTGGGTTGGGTGCCGGATGCAAGCGCGGCCCAGGTGCGCGGCCCGACGATGCCGTCGACCATCAGGCCGCGGGCCTGTTGGAACGCCCGCACCGCGGCGTCGGTTCTCGCCCCGAAGATCCCGTCGGCGGCGCCGGGATCGAATCCGGCCGCGCTGAGTTGCTCCTGTAGCTGGGCGACCGCGGATCCACGTGATCCGCGACGCAAGATCGGCTCGCCGGCCATCAACCGCCCTCCTCGTTCGGTGTGCGACCAGCGCGATCCTCGGTGGTCGGCGGCACACGACCAAGAGTCCCGGGCGCAGCCTTTCGGGAACCCGCGGACGCCCGCGGGGGCAGCGCGACCGGCTTCAGCCGTCGGTGAGCCGCATGTTGAGGTCGCCGTAGTGCTGGTACGCCGCCCACGAGGCGTGCTCGCTGCGACGCTGGGACAGCCGGCGTCGCGCCTGCAGCATGGCCGCGCCGAGCGTCGCACCGGGCGCACCCGGTTCCGGCGTCACCAGCAGCTCGCCGTACAGCGTGGTGGCGAAGTCGATCGCTTCGTCGTCGTCGATCGCCCAGGCAGTGCCGACGTAGTCGCGGACGCCGCGTCGGAAGAACTCGTCGGCGAGGCTCGGCAGCAGTCCCACTTCGGTGCCGAGGTCGTCCGCAGCCTCGGACACGCGGCCGGAGTGGCAGGCGTTGGCAACGACCAAGCGAGGAGGGTTGTCGACGATCGCCAGCTCCTGCGAGGTGAGCAGGCCGTCGGCGAACACCCAGCCGGCCCGTTCCGAGGGGTCGTCGTTGTCGAAGGCGGCGTGTCCCGCGTAGTGCAACACGTCGAACCGTTCCGCGGTGAGCCGTTGCAGCACCTCGAGCCGCGACGCCGGCTGGGCGGTCGGCGAGTGCCCCGGTGGGCCGATCAGCTCGACGACGTCGAGGCCGAGCTCGCGGAACAGGTTGGCGACAGTCATCGCCTCCTGGCGGGCGCCGGCGAGGGCCATGTCCGCGGCGGGATCGCCGGGGTCCCCGACGACCAACGCCCGCAAGGTGCCGCCAGGGCCGCCCTCACGCCGCGGCGGCGGGCTGTAGACCGTCCGCAGCTGGCGGGCGACCTGGACGCTGAGACCGATCGGGTGGGTCGTCCAGCGGCCGCCGACGTCGGCGCTCAACATCTCCCAGTGGACGAGCGCCATCGGGCGATCGACCTCGAAGACGACTCGGGGTGCGCCCCGAAGCAGCGAGCGGAAGTCGCGCGGGACGACGAGCTGGGCCATGAACGACGCCATCGGCGCGAGGTCAGCGACGGCGGGCTTGGTCATCCGTGCGGCGGCTTCGCGCACGAGGGCCAGGTCGACGCCGATGAGACGCTCCGGCACGGTCGCCGTGTCGGTGATCGCCGAGGCCGTGAGCTTGCCGCCTTCGGTCACGAACGACAGCCGTGTCGTCGCCGCCTCCCGCCGGCGGGAGCGTTGCGCCGATAGGTCGATGGCCACGGTGCGGGCGAGGTCGAGCGCGTCGCGCGCATGCTCTGCCGACGCGGCGAACGCGCACAGCGACCGGCGCGCACTCGCCCGCAGACCGTCGCGCTCTGGGATGTCGGCGAGGATCGCGTCGAGGTCTGGCGGCGCACCCTCACGCGCAAGCGTTCTGGCGACCGAGGCGAGCGCCAACGCCAGGTCGAAGGCGTCGCTCGTCCCGCCGCTGCCGCTGCGAACAAGCTCGGTCGACGCCTCGAAGGCGACGCCCTCCACCGGCTCGGCGCAGGCGATCTGCAGTCGCTCGAGCGCGCCGACTGCCCGATCGAACTGCCACTCGACGATCTGCACGGTGGCCAGCTGCAGT
>Ga0299914_10003527_pt1 | contig 11067 bp, 10 predicted proteins | sample RVTome_10_FD_201361 | JGI IMG/M metagenome (GOLD analysis project Ga0299914, IMG submission 201361) | Soil microbial communities from uranium-contaminated site in the Upper Colorado River Basin, Wyoming, United States - RVT153D57 (version 2) ... | reverse complement strand
AAGACGATCAACGACACGCAGGGGCACCAGGCCGGCGACGAGCTTCTCAGGGCGGTCGCCGATGCGCTCAGCCGCAGCATCCGGCCACAGGACACGGTTGCGCGTCTCGGCGGTGACGAGTTCGCCGTCCTCATGGAGGACGCCCGCGAAGGCCTCGCCAGACGGTTGGCGGAGCGAATGCACGCGGCGCTCCGCATGCCGATGCGCGTTGCCGGCCAGGATCGCGCGATCGGCGTCAGCATCGGCATTGCCCTCGGGCACAGCGGCGCCTCCGAGGCGGAGAGCCTCATGCGAGAAGCCGACATCGCGATGTACGTCGCCAAGGGCGCCGGGAAGGGCGGATCGTCGGTCTTCGACTCCCGCACCCATGCCTCGGTCGTGCGCGGCCTCGGGCTCGGGGATGACCTCCAGCGCGGCATCACCGACCAGCAGTTCGAGCTCGAGTATCAGCCGATCATCGATCTGCGCACCGGCACCATGGCCGGCGTCGAGGCGCTCGTGCGCTGGCGCCATCCGGTGCGCGGCCTGCTGCCGCCCGACGACTTCATCCCGGTTGCCGAGTCGACGGGGATGATCGTCGACCTGGGCAAGTGGATCATCACCGAGGCGTGCCGCCAGGCGGTCACCTGGTCGGAAGCCCCTGGCGGGCTGCTCGCCGGAGATCGGTTCATGAGCATCAACCTCTCCACCGTCCAGCTCACCGATCCACGCTTCGTCGAGTTCCTCACCGAAACGCTCCAGCGCTTGGCCGTCACGCCGCGACAGCTGATGCTCGAGGTGACCGAGTCGGCCAATCCCGACGCGGAGGTGGTGGCCGAGACCCTGCGGCGCATCCACGACATGGGCATCCGGCTGGCCATCGACGACTTCGGGACCGGCTACGCCTCGATGAGCCGGCTCGCCAATATCCCGTTCGAGATCATCAAGATCGACATCTCGCTGGTCGCGGTGGTCGACACGGATGCGCGCACCCAGTCGGTCATCACCGGCATCACCGACCTCGCCCGGCGGCTCGGCGCCCGGACCGTTGCCGAAGGCGTGGAGCGCATGGAGCAGCTGGCCCCGCTGCGCCAGATGAGCTGCGACCTGGCCCAGGGCTTCCACTTCACCCCGTCATTGCCCGTCGCCGAGCTCGAAGCGCTCCTGGTGCCCGACGGGGAGATGGCCCCCATTCCCAACGCCGCCCCCGTGCCGCGCCCGGCGATCTAGCCTTCCAGTCGGTCGAGGGATATGACCACCTTGCCCGCGGCGTGTCCGCCCTCGACATGGCGGATCGCCTCGGGAACTTCCTCGAACGGGTAGACGCGGTCGACGACCGGTGTGACCTTGCCGGACTCGACCAGATCCTTGAGCACCAGCAGATCGTCCCGGCTGACGCTCGACAGGAACGGCCGCACCTTCTGGCGGCGGAAGCGTGATGTCACGACCGCGCCGATCACCCGCGCGATGGGACCGATCCACTGGCCGGCCGCCGGCGCGACCAGGATCGCCGTCCCGTCCGGGGTCAGCGCGCGACGCAGGTGCGAGAGGGGACGATTGCCGCCCACGTCGAAGACGACGTCGTAGCGCTGGCCGTCCCTGGTGAAGTCGTCCGTGGTGTAGTCGATGACCCGATCGGCCCCGATCGAGCGCACCATGTCCACGCGTCGCGGGCCGGTCACCGCGGTCACCTCCGCGCCGTACGCCTTCGCGATCTGGACGGCGAATGTCCCCACGCCGCCGCCGGCGCCATTGATGAGCACCCGCTGCCCGGCCTTGACCCCGGCCCGGTCGCGGAGGCCCTGGAGGGCGGTCTGACCCGCGACCGGGACCGCGGCGGCCTGCTCGAAGGTCAGGTTGGCTGGCATCGACACCATGGAGCGGCCGCTGACGTACTCGGCGAATGCGCCCGATCGCGAGCCGAATACCCGGTCGCCGGGCTGGACATGCGTGACCGCCGCGCCGACGGCCTCGACGATGCCGGCGACGTCGAGGCCCAGGATCGAGCTCTTCGGCCGACGCACGCCCTCATCAAGGCGCGCGATGTACGGCTTGCCGCGCAGCATATGCCAGTCGTAGGCGTTGACCGAGGTGGCATGCACACGCACGAGCACGCCTTCATCTGTGAGCTCGGGCCTGGCGACCTCCTGGAGCTCGAGCACGTCGGGGGATCCGTATCGGTCGCGGGCGAAGGCTCTCATCGGTGTCCTGCTATCATCATGGTCTTACGGCGTAAGAGCGAGACTATCTTACGACGTAAGAACCGTCAACCCCACGATGAGACCTCACCGATGACGCAGACAGCTGACGGCGCCGAAGCGCGGCCACCCTTGGGCCGGGAGCGGGTGCTGCACGCCGCGATCGACCTCGCCGACCAGGCGGGGATCGAGGGCCTCACCATGCGCCGGCTCGGCCGGGAGCTCGGGGTGGAGGCCATGACGCTGTACTACCACGTCGCCAACAAGGACGAAATCCTCAATGGCATGGTCGACCTTGTGGTTGGCGAGTTCGAGCTTCCGAAACCCGGACCGGATTGGAAGGCGGCGCTGCGCGGCGCGGCCATCTCCGCCCACCAGGTGCTGCTCCGTCACCCGTGGGCCGCCAACCTGGTCCTGGGGTCATCCGGTCTCAGCCGTGCCCGCCTGCGACACATGGATGCGATCCTCGGCTGCCTCCGCTCCGCCGGCTTCTCCGCGGAGATGACCGATCACGCCTACCACGCCCTCGAGAGCCACATCATGGGCTTCACCCTGTGGATGGTCGCGATGGATCTCGGGACGGATGAGGACCTCCGTGGCCTGGCATCCGCCGTCCTGGAGCAGCTGCCGCGCGCGGAGCTGCCGCACCTTGTCGAGCACATCGAGGTCCACCTCAGACCGAGCGATCCCGCCGACGAGGGGTCGTTCGCGTTCGGCCTGGACCTGATCCTCGATGGACTGGAGCGACTGGTGCCCGCGGCGCCGCTTGCCCGGCAGCGGGACTGACGGCCACTCCCGGCCGCCGATTCCCTCTCCGGCCGCCGCTCATTCCCACGCCTGGCGATTGCTTTGCCCCGCAGCGGAACTAACGGCCACGTTGGGGCTCCTGCCATGCCGGGAATTGCCCGGCGGCGCAAGGCGGGGCAACGGAGAGCTCCGCGCAGGCGGCTACGTGTCCGCTAGTTCCGGTGGTGGGCAATAGGCGGCAGAACCACCGCGATTCCCGGCTGCCGCTATCGGCTCTCGGCAGGCCTTTGCCCGGCAGCGGGACTAACGGCCACTCTGGCGCTCCAGCCGTGCCGGGAAATGCCCTGTGGCGCAAGAAGCGGCAACGGAGAGCACCGAGCAGGCGGCTACATGTCCGTTAGTTCCGGTGGCGGGCAATCGGCATGGTTCCGCTGGCGAACGCCCCGGTCAAGCGTCGGCGGGCGGTCCCCAGCTCGGCGCGCTCTCGTCGGAGGGATCGAAGGTCAGCTGCTCCGGCGCCTCACCGTCCACGCGCATGATGAACAGGTCGCGCGCCTCCTCGGTGGCTGTGCTGAAGACGAACGCGGTGCTATCCGGTGCCCAGCTCGGACCCTGGTCGGCGGGAATCGTCGTCGAGATCGATCGATCCTCGCTGCCGTCGGCGCGAGAGAGACGGAGCCCGTCATCGGCGGCATATGCCAGCCATGCGCGATCCGGCGACGGCCAGCGTGCGAACGCGACCAGCGGATCACCAAGGAGCTCGGGCTCGCCGCCCGCGGCGTCCACGATCCAGCTCCGGCGAGATCCGGCCGCCTGGTCGGTGTCGCGATCGCTGACGAAGACGAGCCGGTCGCCGTCGTCGGTCCAGTAGCCCACGACGTCGTTCCAGTGATCGGAGGTCACCTCGTGGACGGCGCCGGACGCGATCTGGACGATGCGGACGTCGGTCGCGACGTTGTAGGCGATGCTGCCCCCGTCGGGCGACCAGTGCGGGGCGGTGCCGCCGTCATCGGTCAATCGCTCCAGCTCACCTCGCGCGATGTCATACACGCCGATTCCGCGTTCCGCGCCGTCACCACCCACCGCCAGCAGCGAGCCGTCCGGGGACCAGGCCGGCGGCGCATAGGCAAAGGCACCATCGACCAGGATCGGCTCGGTCTCGTCCGGATCGATGACGAAGACGCCGCCTGCGAGCGAGCCGTCGGCGCTCATCGTCGTGTAGGCGATCAGCGCGCCGTCGGGGGACCAGGTCGGGTCGAGCTCGTGGACCGTGGGATCGTCGATCAGCTGGACGACATTCGACCCGTCGGCATCCATGACGTAGATGCCACTGGTCTCGTTCGCCAGGTTCGCCTGGAACGCGATGCGGCCGGCAACGCTCTCCACGGGCGCGCCGCTCGCCGGCGGCTGAGGCGATGGCGCCGCGGAGGCGTCCGAGGGGACCGGTGGCGTGGAGCACGCCCCGAGGAGCAGCGCCGTGCACACCAAGGTCGTCTTCACGGAGGCGGTGAGGCTGCATGACGCGTACCGGTTCATGCGGATGAGCCGGCGCCGTCGGGGAGCACGCCGGGGCGGCTTCGAGAGAAGGCGCCGACGTAGACGCCCAGCAGGATGATCGCCGCGCCGATGAAGAGCGCGGGGGTGATCGGCTCATGGGTGAGGATCGCCGAGTAGACGATGGCCGGGATCGGCTGCAACAGGAGGGTGTACGACACGGCCGAGGCGTTCCATCGGCCGAGCAGGAAGACGAAGAGGCCGAAGACGGCGACCGAGCCACCGATCACGAGGAACGTCATCGCCACCCAGGTGTCCGACTGGGTCGGGAGGCGCCACGCGTCACCGATCACCGCTGAGCCGGCGAGCAGCAGCAGCCCGCCGCCGAGCATCCCGACCGCGTTGCTTGCCACCGGGTGGGCGCGCGGCGTCAGCTTCACGATCACCCCTGACTCGGCGAGGAAGATCGCTCCGCCGACGATCGCCAGCAGGGAGAGGAGCGGAACGTTCGCCTCGATCCGATCCGCCACCAGGAAGACCAGCCCTCCGAAGGCGATCAGCATCCCGACCAGCGCTCGCAGGCTGAAGCGCTCGAGCCCGTGGGCGACCGCCAGCAGCAGCGTGAGCAACGGGACGAGAGCGATGATCACCTGGCTGGTGCCCGGTGGCGTCTCGCGCAGGCCCCAGAAGAGAAGAGCGAAGGCCGCGAAGAAGCCGAGCACGCCGTACGCGAGTGAGCCGATGAGCGCCTTCCCGTGCGGAATCGGGATCCGCCGCACCACCATGATCAAGGCGAAGATCGCTCCTGCCGCGAGGAAGCGCATCGCCGCCGCCCAGAACGGGTCGAGCTCGTCGACGGCCACCGCCACGCCGACCGGATTGCCGCCGCCGATCAACGCGATCAGCACGAAGATCGTGGCGTTGAGCCGATGGTCGCTCGAGGATGCGCGTAGCCGAGCGGTCACACCCGTACGCTATCAGCCGGGATGCTCCCAGAACGGACGCACTTCGATCGGCTCGTTGATGGCGGCAGAGGTCTTCGACGCCCAGGCGAGAGCGGCATCGAGGTCGTTGGCGTTGACGATGTAGAAGCCGGCGATCGCTTCCTTCGCCTCTGCGTAGGGGCCGTCGGTGGTCATCACCTTCCCGTTCGATGCCTGCACCACCGTCGCGGTGCTCGGCTCGAGGAGGCGGCCGGTGATCGGCCGGGCGCCTGCCCGTGCTCGCCAATACTACGAATGGGCGGCGGCGAGATCGACACCGGTTCCTGACACGCCCTGACAGGAACGGCCCCCACGATGGCCGCATGACCATTCAGACCGATGCGCCCGCCTCCGATTCCATGGAGCGCGACGGCCAGCACGACTTCGACTTCCTCCACGGCACCTGGCGCGCGAAGCTCTCCCGGCTCGCCAAGCCGCTCGCCGGCTCGAGCGAGTGGATCGAGTACGAGGGGACGTCCACCTGCCGGCCGCTCTGGGACGGCCGAGCAAACATCGACGAGTTTCGCGTCCACAGTCCCGCGACCGACGCCAAGATCGAGGGTCTGACCCTCAGGCTCTACAACCCGCAGACTCGGGAGTGGAGCCTCTACTGGGCCAACGCGACCAATGGCGTGCTCGCGATGCCGCCCACCGTCGGTCGTTTCGTCAGCAGCGAGCTCGGCGAGTTCTTCGATGACGAGGAGTTCGCTGGCCGCCCGATCACCGTCCGCTACACGTGGTCGGAGATCACGCCGACCTCCGCACGGTTCGAGCAGGCCTTCTCGGCGGATGGCCGCCAGTCGTGGGAGCCCAACTGGGTCTCGACGATCGACCGCATTGCGGATTGAGCTGCTCGCGTTCGAGCCTGCCTAGCTCATTTCTCAGCGCCGCCAGGGCCCGATGCCCGAGACGCGTTCCACCGCGACGCGGGTCACGAATCCCGGCGGTGGATCCGGCATGGCGGGGAAGACGGCGTCAGGGCCGATGTAGGTGCGCGCCAGCCGTTGGAGCAGCTCGGCCGCCCCACCCTCCGTGACCCGTGCGGTGCCGGTGATGACGAGGTACTCGCGCAGGCCCCAGTCGTTGATGCGGTCCGACTGGACGGTCAGGGCGATTCGCGGGTCTCTGCGCAGGTTCCTGAGCTTGCGCTGATCGTCAAGGGTGCCGAACACGATCTCTCCGTCCTCCACACCGACCCACGCCATGCTGAGGTGGGGCGAGCCATCCGCAGTGAGAGTGGCCACCGTGGCGACCGCGTCGGAATCCAGGAGCTCGATGGCGGCCGGGGAGAGCTGCTCGAACATGCCCGTAGGGTACCTGCCGCGCGGTCACCGGGCCGAACGGCCCGCCCGGGTCGGGCCGCTGTGCACTACGCCGCGGGCTTCCGGCCCGCGAGGCTGGGGGCCACACCCGAGGCAAGGCCGCGCGGCGGCCGGAAAGGCAGATCGTGGCGACGACCACCCATCCGTCCACTCGAAGCACCAGCGGGGTCCACCCTGCGACCTGGCGCACCGCGGTCTGGGAACACCGATGGGTCGGGGCCGTATCGGCGATCGGGCTCGGGGTGCTCACCGCCGCGGGAAGCAGCATCCCGATGCCGCGTGGACCGGTGAACACGGTCGAGACCCTCGTCGCCATCGGCATGTCGGTGCTGGTGGGCATCCTGGCGGGCTATCTGATGCGGTCGCGATGGGCCTTCGTCCTCCTGGCCGTTGCCTTCCTTGCGACCTACGAGCTGACGCGCGCCGGGCTGGAAGGTGCCACCTTCGGGGCCATCCGGCTCGACTCCATGTACGGCATCGTGGCATTCGTCGTCGGGCGCGGCTTCCACGCACTGGTGACGTTGCTGCCGGTGGCGCTCGGCGTCAGCATCGGCGCCGCCCTCGTCCGGGGCACCGGCCCACGGCGGGGGCTGGCCATCGTGCCGCGCGCGATCCTCTCGATTGCCGTTCTTGGCCTGGCGGTCCTGGTGGCATTGCCGGCGTCGACGCCGCCCATCCTCGGAGCCGACGGCCAGCCGGTGCCCGGAAGCATTGCTGAGCTGCGGCGGATCGAGATCGGCGGTGCTGAGCAGGGCATCCTGCTGCGTGGCGCGGACACGGACAATCCGGTGCTGCTCTACCTGTCCGGTGGCCCGGGTCAGAGCGACCTCGCCTTCGGACGGGTGCTGCTCGAACCGCTGGAGGAGGACTTCGTCGTCGCCATCTGGGACCAGCGTGGCAACGGCACCTCGTACGGCGCGATCGATCCGGCATCGTCGATGACTCTCGACCAGGCGGTGCGCGACACGCTCGCAGTGGCCGAGTACCTGCGATCGCAGTTCGACGAGGAGAAGATCTATGTCCTCGGCGAGTCATGGGGATCCACCCTCGGCGTCCTGGCGGTCCAGCGGCAGCCGGAGCTGTTCCACGCGTACATCGGCTCGGGCCAGATGGTCAGCCAGCGCGAGACCGACCAGCTGATCTGGCGCGACCTTCTTGCCTATGCGGAGGGCATCGGCGATTGGGCGCTGTACGACCAGGTCCTGACCTTCGGTGAGCCGCCGTATCGCGACAGCCCGTGGGCGAACAGCTTTGTCCTCGGGTACTACGAGGCACTCGCGCCGGCCTATTCGCCGCCGGCCGCCTACCAGGAGCGCGGGCAGCGCGCCGGGCTCGGCATGTTCGGGGTGCTCGGCAGCGAGTACGGCTTCGTCGACAAGGCGAACATCTTTCGTGGGCTGATCGACTCCTTCTCGATCCTGTACCCGCAGCTCCAGGACGTCGACTTCCGCGATGACGTCACCCGGCTCGAGGTACCGGTGTACGTCTTCGACGGCGCCAACGAGCTGAGCGGAAGGCGAGCCCTGTCACACGAGTGGTTCGAAGCGCTCTCTGCCCCGAGCAAGGCCCTCATCACCTACGCCGATGCCGGTCATGCCCCTGCCTTTGAACATGCGGACGACCTCCATCGGCTCATGGTCGACGAGATCGTGCCGGCGACCTACGGAGGCTGAGAAGACACGTGGCGCGGATAATGCGCGCGTGGCAGCCGCGGACGGGTGGGGCAGCGACTTCGAGCCGGACCGGCTGGCGCGCCTCGAGCTGCGCGCCGAGCGAACGGGCTGACGATGGAGCCGGTTGCCCTCATCGGACTCGTCGCACTCCTGCTGGTCAAGGAGGCGGGCATTCCGATCCCCATCCCCGGTGACCTGGTCGTGATCGGCGCCGGAGCGACGCTCTCTTCGGACGGTCCCGCCGCGCTCATGGGCCTGGCGCTGATCCTGCTTGCCGGGTACCTCGGCGGAACGGTCCAGTTCGCGCTCATGCGCGGTGCCATCCGGCGGCCGCTGCTCGGGATGCTCGAGCGCGTGGGCGTCGGGCGCGATCGGCTTGATGCCCTGGCCGAACGCCTGCGGCGGACGGGCGCCCGCGGGGTGGCGGTCTCGCGCATGACGCCCGGAGTGCGGATCGGCTCGATCGCTGCCAGCGGGCTCGCGGATCTGCAGACGGGCACCTTCGCGCGCGGGCTGGTTGCCGGGAACACGGTCTTCGTGAGCGCCCACTTCGGCCTTGGCTTCGTCCTGGGTGCCTCTGCCGAGCGCGTGATCGGCGAGGCGTCCGCATCGCTGCTGCCGATCGCGATGTCCGTCGCCGGGCTGGCCATCCTCGGCGCCGCGGGGTGGTATCTGTTGCGGCGCCGTCGGAGACCCGCGGGGGAGCTGCTGCCGCCGGTGGGTGACTGGGCCGATGCCGCCTGCCCCGCCTGCCTGGCCGCGGCGCTGCTCGCGCCGTCCGGCGAGGTCGCGGATCGGCCCCGATAGCCGATCAGGGACCGCCAACCACCTCGATCTCGCGCCACGCCACCCACGACGGGCTCACCAGGGTCTCGACCCGGATCACGCGGCACGACGTTCCCGCCACGCTGACGCTGAGGACCTCGCCGTCGGTGGTGCTGCCGACCAGCTCGGCGAGGACGGTGGGGACGGCGCCTGCTGCCTCGAGGCAGCTGACCCGGTGGTGCGTCTCGCCCTCGGGTGACTGGCTGACCATGAGGCGGATCTCGGTGATCGGCTGCGCCGCCCCGAGGTCGACCTCGATGCCCGCCAACGGCCCTGCGCCGGCGTTCCAGATGGTGTCGCCATCCCCGTCGAAGGCGCGGCCCGCCGTGGCGTCTTCGAACGAGGTCGACGCGACCGCCGGCCGCCCCAGCGCGAGGTTGTCGGTGCCGCCCGCAAGCTCGCCCAGCGATGCGCGATCGTCGAAGTAGCGGTTCACGAAGGCGCTGAAGCTGGTCGGCTCGCCCTCCGGGAGCACCCGATCCGGCTTGTCCATCCACGATTGGAAGAGGACGTGATCGGGATGCGCGCCGGCATCGTCCTCGTAGGCGAGGACGCGTTGCCCGGCGATCGCCAGCCACGCTGCGTCCGAGGTGGCGGCCCCGCCGTTGTAGATGATCCCGACGGGAACGCCGCGTTGCGCCGCGGCGGCCTCGACCGCCACGCCCAGCTGGGGCCAATCGGTCCGGCTCCAGTCCATGTCGAGGTGGAGAAAAGCGAATGGCTCACCGGCGGCGGCCTGGTAGGCATCCAGCCACGTTGCGAGACCCTCGGGAGCAACGCCGAACGGCATCGGCTCCGTATCGCCCACCATGATCTCGGGCCACTCGGCGCGCATCGCCGCGGTGAAGCCGGCCGTCGCCTCCGCCACCCGTTCGATGGACCAGCCGCAGGCCTGCTCGCCGTCATAGACATGGGCGAAGTAGTAGGGCTCGTCGAGCGCAATCACCTGGAGCGTCCCCCCGGCCTGGCGCAGGCGGGTGCTGATCAGCTGACCCTCGTCGATCCCGGCGAAGCTCTCGACCCCCTGCCCGCATTCCGGCGGAGGATCGAGCGGACCCATCTCGACCGCCAGGACCAGGCCGCGGCGCGCAATCTCGGCGACGGCGGCCTCCAGCTCCGGGATCGTCGCGTGGTACGCCACCCATTCGCCGTAGAGCTTGAAGACACCGATGCGGTCGGCGGCGAGACCCCAGTCCGCATCGGGCGAAAAGAGCTCCATGAAGTCCTCGGAGCCGATGAACGGACGGCCGGCGTCGGTGGGCATCGGAGGGAGGGGCGCGAACCAGGCGAGCGGGCGGGCCGAGAGGTCCGGAGCCGTGGGAGCCGGCGTCGCGGTCGACGCCGGGGCGGAGGTCGCGGGCGTCGATCGGACGGTGGCCGCGGGGTCCGCGGCGCACGCTGCGACCACCACTGCAAAGACGAATGCGATCGTGACGTGGCGCATCGGCGAGACCTCCCGCCGGCCAGTCTGCCGAGGCAGCGCCATCATGTCGAGGGTAACCTCGTGGCGTAGATATCGATGATGATCCGCATCCGCTTCGCCCTCCCGGCCATCGCGCTCTTCGCTGTCGGCTGCTCGACCTCCTCGACCCCGTCGGCAAGCGCGGTGCCGGAGCCGTCGCCCACGGTTGCCGCCAGCGTCGGCGCCGCGGCATCGGCATCGGCTGGACCGTCCCAGACGCCGAGCCCGACGTCCGCTCCCGAGCTGACCTTCTCCGTCGCCACCTACCCGGTGCCATCAGGGTCGCGTCCGCACGACGTCGCGCCGGCGGCGGACGGCGGGATCTGGTACACGGCGCAGGGGAGCGGTGAGCTGGGGTGGCTGGACCCGAAGAGCGGCGAGGTG
>Ga0299914_10003526_pt1 | contig 11068 bp, 12 predicted proteins | sample RVTome_10_FD_201361 | JGI IMG/M metagenome (GOLD analysis project Ga0299914, IMG submission 201361) | Soil microbial communities from uranium-contaminated site in the Upper Colorado River Basin, Wyoming, United States - RVT153D57 (version 2) ... | reverse complement strand
AGTGATTGTTGAACTCAAAAAATAGAGATGAAGTAAAGCTACAATAGAGATATCTCGTAATGCCTCCTGCAAAGTTTGACTGGTACGTAGGTCACACCTTGTAGTGTGAAACAAAGCTCAATTGGCATTGCTGCAGAATTTGTCCTCCAACTAATCAAAATGAGCTCAAAACAATACCGTAGTTTCCTCACAAAAAGAAATGGACCGGGTGGGATTTGAACCCACGACCTCAGCCCAAACAATCGTAGTCAAAATCAAAGTACAATCCTACTCACAAGTAGTTGTTGGAATCGCATACGGACTCAGAACAAAGTCAGGTAATGTGGTTAGCAATTTAGCTCCATTAACTTTATTACTTTCTGAGCAAGAAACAAAAAATTGATGTCTCAACAAGAACTAATTTCTGTTTTTGATAATGCGAAAGCATCGTTTAATAGCCAAGGGGATAGGTCAGGCTATCTTAACATATATGATTCCAGCGTGATTGCACATGGTTTTCCACCAAATCTACCTGGAAACTTTGAGGGAGTAAAGATGTTTTACAATGCTTTGTGGGCAGCCTTTCCTGATAGTCATCTAGAATTTGACGACATTGTGGTTCAAGGCGACAAAGTCGCAGCGAGATTTACATTTTCCGGAACACAAAAAGGAGAGTTAATGGGAATTCCACCCACTGACAGGAAGGTTAGCGTTCAAGGTATGAGATTCTTTAAATTCAAAGGAACAAAATGCATAGAAACATGGAATCTTGTAGACATGTTATCAATGATGCAGCAGCTAGAGATTATCAAAACATGATGACCACGGTCATGTCATCGACGGGCTCTCAACCCGTCAGCTCGCTTCAGGGATTACAAAGAGGGTGGGGTTATTCGACTCACTCACCAACATGGCGGCAATTGGCATTGCTGCTAAATTTGTCCGACAATTGTTAAAATCGAGCTTATTTTAATACCGTAGTTCCCTCGTAGATAAATGTGGACCGGGTGGGATTTGAACCCACGACCTCAGCTCTCTTTAAGGACAGCTCTTTTCCTTATCCAAAGGGGCAGCAGCTAGCTAAAGTATGACACAGATGTGCTATATGGGATAGAAAACAAAGAAAGAAAGATGATAAGAAAATGACAGAGGGCTACCTAAATGAGGATTTGCATGAATGTTGTGCGGTTGACTGTAGAGAAGCTGGAAAGCACCTTCTAATATTAAAAGAATGGACTGGTACTCAATACGGAGGAAAAACTGAGATAGGCACTCAATTTCCTGTTACTAGCGCTTATTATTGTAGGAATCATATGGCTAGGAAATTAGAATTACTGGCTAACCGTTATGGGTCAAATGATGATTACGAAACTGAGAAGGACATACCACCACCACAATATGATGGTGATACGCCCCTCTGAGTGTTTTTTGCAGCACTAGTAATTTACTGTATTGTAAGTAGAAAAATACAAAGGAAGGCTTAGGCACTTGCACATCAAGAACTATTAGTATTATTATTATTATTTCTCATTTTGTATCCACAGAGTCTCAAATATCGAAACATAGCTTGAAACAGTTGATTCACTGTTAGAGTATGTAGCCAGTCCTATACCTTCTTCTTCATTTCTTCTTCTCATTCTTTCTCTTGAACCATCTTTTAATTCAACTGTCAATGAGAACTTGTTATCAACTACAACGTTTGTAAGTTTGGCAAGCAAGGGCTTTTTGTTATCTCTTATGTCTATTCCAAGTTCCTCTAAATTCTCTACCATTTTTTCCTTTTCTATCTTGTTACCCATTGGCACCAGGATTCGAATTTTCATTCCCTGTGGCAATGCCCTCGAATCCATCATCTCTTCTTGAAGAATCTGCAAAATACCTCCTTTCCTTGCTTCCCGATGGAACTCACTGGCTGTAGAGAAAATGATTATTATTTCTTCTTTAGCAGATTTTATCAGGTCATAGCCAATCTTTTGTATTTCAGATGGGTCTCGGATAGTTTCGATAAATTCTCGCTTGACTCCTTCTTCAATTTCTCTTATTCTCTCTTCTGCAGGAATTGCCTTTTTCCATAGTTCATCAAATAAGTATTGCGTTGCTCTACAAACGACCTTACATTGCTAATCAGTATTTGTTCTGGAGGTATTCCTTCTTTTAAGATTGCAAACATCCTAATTTCTCTACCATCCCCTATTGCAAAGTTACCTACGGCTCCATCCAAGTGACGTACTTTATGTCCAATTTTAATAAGTTCTTTGCAGTGACTAATATTCTCATTAGTCATTTCGGTAACGAGTCTGGGTCTTATTCCTCTTTTTTCAAGCTGAAGAAATAAATCTTTGATAATTCCAAGAGTCAACATGGACGGACCGCTTCTATCAAAACAACCATCAAGGCTTTCCTTCAAGTCAGAAATGCTCTGAGGGTTTCTCTCAAATATTTTCTCTGCGCCATAAACTACCTCTGTCTTTTCTTCGCTAGATGGTAGCATATACTGCAGAGAATGAAAGCAATGCAATAAACATTTAGATGGACAATCTTGGGCTGTTACTTCCTTTTGCTCTCAAAAGTGCTCCCAACTTTCATTTATTTATTATTTTCCTAGGAGATATCAGAAGGGTGTTCTAGATATCAAAGGTGTCAAAACATGTTATGAATGTGCATTTATGTTTCTGAATGTCTATTTGTTAGACTAGGCATTGCTGCTGAATTTGTCCGACAATAACCGAAAACGAGCGCAAAATAATACCGTAGTTCCCTCACAGTAAAAAATGGACCGGGTGGGATTTGAACCCACGACCTCAGCACACTCTATTCCAGTCCCGTCAGCTCTAGATGAAAACATCTCTATAAGCACCAATGCAGCAAAGAGATTTTCAGTGATGAACCTGAAGAGATTTGCAAAATCTCTTCCTAACTCAGCTGCTTCTGCATTTCCATCATCATTCTTCTATTCCTGGCTTGTCAGGTTCTTTGTTTGATAAAACAAGAGGTGAAGAATGCCATTACTCTAAAATCATGCTATATTCTCTACATCCATACAAATGGTAACAACTGCCGAGTACATTCAGATTATTGCCGCTGGCATATACGCTATAGCATTATTTTATACTATTGTGACATTCCGTCGTACGAAAAGACTAGATCAGATCACATTATCAGATCGCATCTTCTCTGAACTACGAGAATTGGATCGAGAACTCGCTAAAATACCTCCAGAATCTCAATACGACAATGCTAGAAATCAAGTCTATTGTCGCATATTTAGTACTCTAGATTACTTTTCGTTTTTGGTCAATCAAAAGATGATTGATGATAGAAGGTTGTTAGAGTATATGAAACCCATCATAATCAGTTATTATGAAGACATATTCATGAGACATCCATCATCAATGGATGAAAGAGATTCCAAATCTTATCAACAATTTAGAAAATTTTATCTCAAACTCAAGAAGTGAAATCCGCTATTGTTATCATTTGTCGCTTAGTCACTCTCCGTCCCAATACTTGGCTCTTCTTCTTCCTCTAAGAGATATCGAGTTCAAAACAATGCGGTAATTCCCTCGTAGTAAGAAATGGACCGGGTGGGATTTGAACCCACGACCTCAGCCAGAATGTTCTCTATTTCTTATTGCAGTCAGCTTTGGATGAAATAAAGCTTGTTCAAATCCACCCGGTCCAGTATTTTTTATGTATTATTGCCCATACCACCAAGCAAGACTTGGAAATTCATTCAAGGGAACTAAAACAAGTATAGCAGCTTTTGTCAGAAAGGGAAAGTAGGAGAGGTGAAGGGCAGTTAGTTCACTTGAACAGTTCCAACCATATTTGGATGCAGTTGGCAGAAGTAAGGATACTCACCTGCTTCTGTAAATGTATGCTCAAAAGTCTGACCTGAATTCAGTAATGGATTGAAGTTTGGTGAGGAGTCAAACCTACCATCTGGCTGCCCATTTACTCCTGACGTAACTGTGTGCGGTTGTGAATCATCATTTGTCCATGTCGCTGTAGTGCCAATACTAACTTGAACTGGGTTAGGTTGGAATGCATTATCAGTTAGGCTTGAAGCGCCCAAGGCTATCGAGACACTTTGAGTCTGTTGCTGCCCTTGCTCCTGTTGTTGTTGTGGTTGTAGCTGTTCTGGAGAGGGCAGTAGTGCAGGGGGTTGTTCCTCTGTTGTTGAGAATACAGAAGTGTTATTGTTATTTGCAGGGATAGAGACATTTCTCTCCTGTGATGCTGCTTGCTGTTGCAGAGACGTTAGAGCCTGTTGAAGTGAGTCCACAATTTGCTGCAAAGCAACTATTTCTTGTTGGAGATTCTGAATTGCGGTATTTGCGCTGCTGTTTGTGGAGGTGTCGCTGCTGCTGTTGTTGTTGTTTATAACAGTCATGGGTGTATCATCCTGCAGAGTGCCATTGCTAGACGAAGCAGTGGATAAAGAAGAAGGGATAACTTGCAATGTTCCTCTCATTTCCGGATGCACGTTACAGTGATACGGTATTGTCCTTGTTTCAGTGCTTGTGTTTATCAATGCACTGCCCGAAGACCCACCATTGATGATTCCTGTATCGAAGGAACCATCATCTGCTGTAGCAGTATGAGGTGTACTATCAGCGTTGTTCCAAGTCACTGTTGAGCCACCGCTCACTGATGCAGGATTTGGGTTATAAGCTCCAGTGCCAAGGTCGTCTGCATCTTGAGGGATTGTAATTACCGTAGTAATAGTTCCAGTGAAGTTATTATTGCCTGTTTGAATTGAAGAGTTCTGCGCAGGTGTAATTGGAACTTGATTGTTACCGTCGTTGTCGTCAGCATCAACATCTGCGTTGAAGCTGCCACTTAGTACTAATTCTGTTCCTTGGAAGATTTGAACCAGGTCTCCTCTCAATACCCTTGGCACATTCTGACCGTCGTTTGTGTTTAGTTCTAATTCAGCAATTCCAAAGCTATTTGTTGTAATTGTTCCTAGAGTATTTCCAGATACTTCGATGGTAAAAGTAGTATTAGGAGTCACATCTTCAACCTCCACGTTAAGCCTCATGGTGCCATCTCTTTCTCTGTAATCAGCCCTACCGTCCGCAGCAGCTATTCCTCCTCCAAGTGGAGGAGGGTTGAGGTCGGCTAGCATCCGAATTTCAGAGCTTGTTGCGTTTGCATTATGCGTGATAGTAGCAGGTATTAGCAATGACATCGAAGCCATAAACAAGGTGGTAAAGTACAGGTTCTCATGTATTACAGTCATTAATAAGATACGCGGAATACTCTCTAATAAAGCGATTAAACATTACAGGTGCTTATTGCTGCTAAATTTGTCCTACTCTTACCATAATCGAATTCAAAACAATACCGTAGTTGTACAACAGGAAGAAATGGACCGGGTGGGAGTTGAACCCACGACCTCAGCACATGTATATTCTAATCCCTTCAACCGTGGGTAGAAAAGGAAGCTTGTTCAAATCCCACCCGCTCTGACTTTTTTCTTTCTTTGTGCGCTCCCGTAGCGTTTACTATCAAGTGAAGTTTTAAGAAAGGCGAACAAAACTTATAGCCACATCACCTCCAATTCTATCGGCTTCCTATGTCAGGTCATCTAAATTCAAAGGCATCTATATTCTCTCTAGGGTTGCTAATAGTGGTAACCATATTTCCGTTGTCTATCCTATCTAATTCTACTTTCAACAACTATTCTACAAGTGCTCTTGCTCAACCCTTTATTCAAACTGTAAAGTACAGAGACTTAGTGATTGACTTAGGAAAGGGCATCCAAACCAATGCCCAGCTAACTATTCCAGCTGTTGGAAAAGGACCTTTTCCGGGTGTGTTGCTTGTAGCAGGTTCGGGGGTAGTAGATATGAATGAAACATTATCACCGGATTCTAAACCATTCTGGGAGATAGCCCATTACCTGTCGGAAAGGGGATTTGCGGTACTACGATATGATAAGAGAGGAGTTGGCACCAATAGCCAGATTGTGGATAGTAACATATGGGGCAATGTAACATTTAATGATCTAAAAAATGATGCTGAGATAGCTCTAGGTGTTTTGACACAACAACCAGAAGTTGATCCAAGCAAAATAACTCTTATTGGTCATAGTGAAGGCACAATAATTGCTCCAAGAATTGCGATTGACCAAGTGAAGAATGCCAATACAACCACAATTGAAAATATTGTACTTATGGCATCAGTAGCTCAGAATGTTGTGGATTTACTCCACTTTCAGCAGGTAGACAATTACTTAGCATATGCAAATCAGGTATTGGACAGAAATCATACAGGGTCATTTTCGATACAAGAAGCAATAATTAACGATCCTATATTTGGGGAACCGCTTGCGGCTTTGTTTGGCAATAATGCTACAGGGAACCTTGATATTGATAAACAACTCAGACCCTTCCTTGAAAAGCAGTATGAAAACATTACGTCAGGAGATATTCGTGATAAATGTAGTTTTGAAGGTGCATGCCCTATATGGCTGAATTCACATGCTAATTTAGAGCCAAACTTGAGTATCATAGGCAATATCTCAAATTCTACAAATATCCTAATACTACATGGACAAAACGATTCACAGGCTCCTATTCAACAATCTTTGCTTTTGCAGCAAAGACTAACTGAAGTGAATCATCCTGACCATACTTTGATAACTTACCCTGGCTTGGGACACCTATTCACTCCTTCTTCGCAATGGTTTACAGAATTTGGACCTATTGAACAGAATGTCCTGTCAGATTTGTATAGATGGCTTTCAGATCGCACTCATGGCTCAAGAGGTTTGGACGGCGGTTAGTGGTTTTGTCCGACAATTGTTAAAATCAAGCTCAAAATAATACCGTAGTTCCCTCGTAGAAAGATATGGACCGGGTGGGATTTGAACCCACGACCTCTATCTTGCCAAGGTAACACAAAATGAGAGAATAACAAGAAATAATGGAAGCTATCCCGTCATTATTATCATCATGGCTACACCAGAGGGCGATGACGAAGCAATGGAGAAAGAGATGTCGCATATTCTCGACGAAGCAGAAGCTATAATTAATGATCCTTCAGAATCGGTCGAAAGGAAAAAAGAAGCGCAGACACTGATTCAGAGGGCTATCGAAAAAAGTAGTAGTAAGACCAAGAGGGGGGAGGAATTTCGGAAACGTTATCTGTACATTTCGAGGATATACTACATGCGACAGATACAAAAACTAAAGGTTATTAAAGAAACTCTGAAGAGACAAATAGAAGAAGAGTCTTCATCACTACCACAGCATGCAGAAGAGCTCAGACGGGACTTAGAAGAATGTGAAAAGACTATAGAATCGCACAAGAAGTTTTTGGAAAAGATGGAGCGATAGTGGTATGAGAATGAATAATGTTTTACGCGTAAACTTGCGGACTAGCAGCGCATAGGAGTACGACTGTCATAGCTATTAACCACTGCAAATTCTTTCAAGGCGATGACGTTTCTTAGTCGTGTTGAAAAGGCTTACCTGTCTGGAATGAATCATGAATTGTTTTAATTGCTATTCTGAAGTTGTCCTACAATTGTTAAAATCAATCTCAAAATAATACCATATTTGTACAACAGAAAGAAATGGACCGGGTGGGATTTGAACCCACGACCTCAGTCAGTAAGGGTTCTATTTCGTCATCCTATCGATTTTGTATGAATAAGAACTTGTTCGAACCCCACCTGGTCCATTATACAGGTGTTACTCTCGGTTTTGAGGAAACGTGACACCCCTGAAGACGACAGAACCAGGATAGTTACAACTTGCAATGCTCAAAGCACACGTCTAGCATTCCCTTACTTTATAAACCCAACTAACTTTTTAGGGTAAAAAAATGCTAAAAGAACTTGTGCTTAATCCAATTACAGGACAAAAGAAGACCATATGCCGACGGTTAGTTCCGATGCTGCAGTGAGAATAGCATATCAAATTCTATCCTCCAATGACCAGATATTACTTTCATTGAATAATACGCAAGTTCGCGTCATTGCATGGTAGGCTTTTCCATTGATTACTGTTTGCTAGCTTATTCGCAATGCTCCACTATCCGTTTATGACGTTGAGTATGTTGCCATCAGGGTCCTTGAACCAAGCGACCTTCATGTTGTCGGCGACGTGAATATCGCCCTCTCTGGTCACGTCAGGCATATCGTAGTGTTCGAAAGCGACGCCCTTGGTCTTCAGTTCTCGCACGACACTCTCTATATCTTTGCCGACCACCCATGTCACGGCTGTGGCTTGATTGGTTCCGGCGTATTGCGACTTGTAAACGTAAATCTTGGAACTTCCACTCCGGAATACGATTACTTCCTGACCTTCAGCGCCGATTTGAGTCAGACCAAGTGTCTCTTCATAGAATTTCTTGGCTGTTTCCAAATTCTTAACCGCGATATTCGCAACTGCTTCTTTATCGCCTAACATATTGATTTCTTTCACCTATCCACCTACCTAGAGGCTGCTTTACTTGAACCTTCTCCAAACAGTAAATAGAAGAAACTAAGAGAAGAAGAGGAATATCTCATTTTGCTGCTGAATTTGTCCTACACTTATTCAAAATGAGCTCAATTCAATGCCGTAGTTGTACAACAGGAAAGAGTGGACAGGGTGGGATTTGAACCCACGACCTCAGCTCTCTGTAGAGCTCTACCTCCGATCTAAAATTAGTAGCAGCTATGGAAAGAGAACAGCTCAAGTTACTTGGGCTATTTGATATCTCTTTGCCGGTAAGCATATAGTGTATTTTTTATACGCCTTCTGTTCTATCAGAACGGTCGATTGCAGGTAAATAGAATGCATGATTATGAACATAGATGTCTACTGTTGGAACACTCCAAAATACAAAATGGCAAAGCTGTATAGATGCCTGCATGCATTGTGCTGAAGCATGTGAATTCTGTGCCACATCTGACCTCAAAGAGCAAGATGTCAAGATGATGGCAAGCTGTGCACAAATAAACAGAGAATGTGCCGCTGTTTGTTGGACATCTGCAGCATTGATGTCAATGGACAGTCAGTTTGCAAAGCAGTTTTGCAATCTGTGTGCAGACATCTGCAATGCATGTGCTCAGGAATGTGAAAGGCATAATGTTGATCACTGCAAAAGATGCGCACAAACATGCCGCAGCTGCGCTGAAGAATGCAGAAGGATGGCTGAGTAATTGAGCTATTCCAATTTTTTGATTCTATTGGAACTATTAGTCTACTGCCATTACTACCACTCCCACCAAGAAACAATCAGCACGGGCTCGCTCTTCTACCACTCATATCATCCTCTACCTTCTGCTGATGTTGCTATTGCTCTGCTTGTGTATGAAAATCATAAGATTTGTCCTTAACTATATTGATTGGATAATGTATCATCCCCGAGCTGACCAAAAAATTGGTTGAAAAAATAAACGTTCTATATTATGCCGCAGCGGCAACAACTGCAATAGCTGGCATTCTACATTTGATTCAAGCTTCAAATGTATTGGGATTTAGCCTTAATATCGCGATATTTTTCATAGTAGCAGGAATAGCCCAGCTATTCTGGGTAGTGCCCATGATAAGAAGGTGGGGACTGCCATGGTATTTGGTTGGCATTGGCGGAACAATAGTGCTAATCATACTTTATGTGATAACAAGGATGCCGAATAACCCATTCTTTGGAAGGGCGGGTCCCATTGAGCCTCTAGGAATCGCCATTGAAATTTCACAAGCTGCCTTCATTGGATTGACTGCTGCCACCATAGTCTATGAAAGCAAAGGCAAAAAACATATCAGCGGAAAAGCTGCATCTGAGACAGCATAACATAGGCTCTTCAAATCTTCACGTATAATAGAGAGAAGAGGGGCTGTAAAGCATAAGTGCAATCTAAGTATGGAGATCAAATATTTCATCAAACTTCATTCTATCAGATTCATCAAGACAATTGCTAGGGGTTTTGTCTGACAACCGCCTAGAACAAGCTCAAAACAATACAGTAGTTCCCTCATGGTAAGAAATGGACCGGGTGGGATTTGAACCCACGACCTCAACAATGCCCATAAAAATTAGAGCGGATGGTTACTTACCATAAGTAAACAGATAGTACTAAATGGAAGGATATAAGCACGGCTATTTTTAGCCACCATTTTTGTGAAGTCGCCCCTCAATGTTTGTATACTGATAATCTAATGTCACCTCATACTCGTTAGCTCGGCAAGTTGGGACTAACCGACCAAATTGAATAAAAGGAGGGTCAAGCGTTAGTACTCGCCAGTAATGTAAGTATAGATCAACCACTGCTGTTTTCCCTTGCAAGCTGTGTGCAAAGCTGGAGATGTTGCTTTTCTTCTCTCAAGATGGATCTAACTTCAGATCCAAATTTCTTATCTTTTACTTCCTTGGCTAGTTCACCCAGAACTTCATAGTGTGTAACTTCTCCACCTTCTGCCAAACATAGGAACTCTAATGCATCTAGAGTATCAGGGTCTTCTCCAAGATATGTCTGCATCATTTGTGATGCCTTTTGTGATGTTTCTTCTGCGTTTTGTCTGATGCTTTGCTCATCCAGACCTTCTGACTCGGTGACACTTTGCATTACTTGTTCAATCCTTCTCTGGTGGTCCCCCGCCTCTTTCTTCATGCCCTGAAGCTTACCTTTTAATCCTCTTTTGTCCAAAAGCCCTTTTGCAGATAATTCTTCTACTGCTTTTTGAGCCGCTATCTCCAATCCCAAAACTTCACCTATCTGTTCTTCAAGTTTTTCTTTTTCTGTCATGTTATATCATTTCCAATTGCAAGCTACAAAGGATAATAAAGAATACAGAAAATCATAGCTAATAAAAGATTATGACTTGTTCTGAAAGGTCTGGCGGTATGTGAGTACTGTATGGACTTAGCATATATTTCGACGTTACAGTCGCCGTTTCTGCTTCGTAATATATTAAGTCTTTGAATTGTTTCATAATCGCTAAATAGTCTATGGTGCAGCCATAACCATGTCTGATAAAGAAAGAGAGTACGAGGAAGGCGCTCCAGGAACAGAAACTAAGAGAAAGGATAATCCATTAAATGAATACCGCGAAAAAGAACCCATGACGCCTGCCAAGATAAAGGAGCACGA
>Ga0299914_10003525_pt1 | contig 11070 bp, 9 predicted proteins | sample RVTome_10_FD_201361 | JGI IMG/M metagenome (GOLD analysis project Ga0299914, IMG submission 201361) | Soil microbial communities from uranium-contaminated site in the Upper Colorado River Basin, Wyoming, United States - RVT153D57 (version 2) ... | reverse complement strand
CGGACGTCGCCGCGGTCGGCTCCTTCACCTGTCCACCAAGACGAAGGGCATCTTCGATCTCGCTGAGCTTCGCGGAGGACAGGGCACCTGCCCGCTCGATCGGGTCCTCCCGGGACAAGGGGCGATGCCTGCGCGGACGAACGCGACCACCATCCCGCAACCGACGCCCTCATACCACTCACCTGCAACGAGATCCAACGACTGTTCATCACGCTCGTCGTCCAACCCGTCTACGACGCCTTTCACCGGCTCGGCTGGTCCGACTGGCGAGGCCGCCACCAGGCCCGATCCCAGGCCAGCCACTACCGACGACAAGCCACTCCTGCATGAAGATCACGAACTACGGCTGGAGTACTGGGTCCGGGTCGGGCACGGAGTCGGTGATCCCGCTCAGGAAGCGCTCACTGAAGTAGGCATGGCCGATCCGGTAGAGGCGCAGCATCACGTCGACGCTGTAGCCGCGGGCCGCCATGGCACGCGCATGCTCGAGCGCGGTGCCGAGTGCAGCCGAAAAGCAGGCGCATCCGAGGCAGCAACGGCGATCGCGCTGCCGAACACCGTCGACTCGTCCAAGAACAGACACGCATGGTCCAGCACACGACCGACGTATCCCAGGCAAGACTCCTTCGGGACGATCGTGTTGAGCAAGCGATGACCTGAGCGACCACACACGTGCCTCTCACTACGTTCAAGGCCGACATTGCCAGACTCCCCCGTTTCCGCCGGCATGCGACCTGGCGCAACGCCATTCGCTCTGCATTACACGCGCCCTGGTGGCGCAGTGATCAAGCGCTTCACCTACGCGCAGGGGTCAACAGTCACCCTGCATATCCAGGTTCGAGGCGGCACCACAGCTAGAGAATCGCGAGCGGGTTCACTGGGCTCGCAGTTCCGCCGACGATCGTGAGGGGCGCAAGGACGAAGAGGAACTCCTTCTGACCGTATGTAGCCAGTTCCTCGAGCCACAGCATCTCCGCGAGCGGGATTCCACGCTCCCAGAGGCAAAGTAGATGCACATCCTCGTCGAGCGGGGCTGCGAACGTCCCGTCCATGGCGATCTGGCCGACGCCGGAATTGTCACAGGCGATCATGCAGACATCTTGTTCGGCGAGCCAGTGCGCCCCGTCATACGCCAGGCCGGGTTGCCCGCCTTGGTATCTAGCCTCGTCCGTCTCGAACACCGTTGGCCAACCGGTGCGGACGACCGCGACGTCGCCGGGTCTCAGCTCCTGCCCGGACGCGTCCAGGCACTCGCGTAACAGGTCTGCGTCGATCGCAACGGACTCATCAAGGAAGGGAACGCCCAGGTGCCCAGCAACGTCGAAGAGGACACCGCGCGCCGCCACGCCGCCCATCTTGTCGATGCCGCATCTGGCCGCGCCGAAGCTAAGGATCTTGCGCGCCTCGTGCCCGTTGTAGAGGACGTCGCCACGCCAGGCGTGCGCTAGTGCGTCGACGTGGGTGGACGTGCCGTGGGCAGTGACGATCACCGTGTCGTCCGAGAGACACATCTCGTCGTGTAGCCGGCGGGCTCCCGCGGCGTAGTCGCCTCCGTCGACGTTCATGTAGTGCTGCGGTAGAGGACGTCCACGTAAGTGTGGAGCCGGCCGGGCCCCAGCGTTCGAGGCTCGGATCGGCAGCCCAAGGTTCACGATCCGACCCGTCCGAACTGCGCCCGCCGCTGCGACCACCACCTCAGGAGTCAGGAGGTTGAGGGCGCCCCGTTCGTCGTCCTCCCCCCAACGGCCCCAGGTGTCAAACTGCTCGGCCATGCTCGTCCTCTCGGGTTCGTCTCCTGTTGACCCGTGCCCTGGCAGATCGCGCGTCCTTCATGTCAGGACACTAGGTCATCGTGACGCCGCCACTGACGCTCCATGCCTGACCGGTGACGTACGCGGCTCGCTCCTCGCACAGGTAGGTCACCAGACCGGACACCTCCTCCGGCGTGCCCGGGCGTCGAAGCGGAATTGTCTTCGTGAGTGCGTTGACCACCCCGCCCCACTGCTCCTGGTTGTTCCGGAGCATCGGCGTGTCGATGAGGCCTGGACATACAGCGTTGCTCGTGACGGAATACTTCGCTGCCTCACGAGCCAGCGTCTTGGCCAACGCCACGACGCCAGCCTTGCACGCGGCGTACACTGCCTCACCGCCTGCGCCGACCTTGGCAGCGTCCGTGGCAATGAACACCAGACGGCCCCAGCCACGCTCCTGCATTCCCGGCAGGAGGGCGTGGGCCAGCTGCATCGGGGCGCGTAGATTGACCCGCCACATCCTGTCCCACGTCTCTGGATCGCTCTCTACGAACCGCTGGACCGTGCTGACTCCCGCGTTGTTGACCAGGATGTCCACGTTGATTCCCTCGGCGGCGATCATTGCCAGGCAGTCGTCGACCGCGCTTGGCGAGTCCAGGTCCACGTTGCCGATTGCTCGGCCCAGGCCATTCGGGAGCTCCGCCGCGACCGTCTCGGCCCGAGCGGCATCGACGTCGAGGACGAGGACGCTGGCGCCCTCGGCCGCGAGGTCTCGGCAGATGGCGGCACCGATACCACTGCCACCACCGGTGACCAGTGCAAGCCGGTCCGCGAGCGCAGCGCTCATCAGCCTGCCGCCGTGGTCGTCTCGCGACGGCTTCTCGCTGCGGCCGTCCCGTCGTCGTCGATGCGGCGGTCTGCAGTCATCACCACGCCGTACGTCGTCGCGGCTGCCTCAGCGGAGACCCTGCCGTCGATGACGTCGCTCAGGACGAGCTCGGGCTCGCGGGTCAGTGGATCTCCGATCCCGCCGCCACCGGTCGTCTCGACGATGAACGCGTCCCCGGCTCCGAAGGGTTCGTTGTTCATCTTCGCCGGCAGTCGCACGACGTGGCCGTCCGCGCTACGCCTGAAGAACCCACCCACGACGCCGCCTTCCCCGCCATCTCGGCCCGGCGGACTGATCCGAAGCCGATCGCCGCGGGTAGTGACGTAGGCCGGAGCGAGTAGCTGAAACACCGTTCGTGTCCCGAGCCCACCGCGCCAGCGCCCGGCCCCGCCGGTGTCGGGGACGAGATCGATGGTCTCCACCACGAATGGGCAGCGGTCCTCGACCGGCTCCACCTGCGGTACGGCGTTGCGACCGAGTCCGAAATGCACCCCGGTTGCGTCCGGTCCGTCCTTGCCGTGTCGGGCGCCGACGCCTCCGAAGTCGTAGGCGAGATGGATCCAGTACGGCGCGTCCTGGGCGGCGATCGTGAAGGGCTGGAGGATCCCCGATGCGGCGATCGCCCGGTCCGGGAACGCGCCCGAGAGCGCCTGCCAGATCGCCTCGATCGCGGCGTAGCACGCCACGAAACGACCACCGCAGGGGAAGGGCGATTGGGCGTTGAGGAGCGACCCGGACGGCAGGTCGATGTCCATGACCCTTAGGCACCCGTCGTTCATCGGGATAGTCGGATCGAGGAAGCAGCGCACCGCGAACACGGCCGCCGCCATCGACTGGGACAGGCTCGCGTTGATCGCCGCGGGGACCTGGTCGTCTGTCCCGGAGAAGTCGACCCTGATCCTCCCACCGCCGACGGTCACGGCCGCCTTGATGAGGTACGACACGTTGGCGTGGATCCCGTCGTCGTCGATCGGGTACTCGGCGCTGAAGGTGGCGTGGTCGAACCCCTCCAGAGCAGCGCGCATGCGCTGCTCGGTGTGGTCAAGATAGGCAGTGATCCCCTCAGCGAGCCCCGCCGCGCCGTACGTCTCTACGAGCTCGGCGACCCTGGTCGCCGCGACCTGGGTGCCGGCGATGAGGGCACGGACGTCACCGAGCACCTTCTCCGGGGTGCGGGAGTTGATCGCAAGGATTCGCATGATCTGCTCATCGAGCCCGTCGCTGGTCGCGACCCGCACCGACGGTAGCTGCAAGCCCTCGGCGAAGATCTCGGTCGCGAGGGCAGCCATCCCTCCAGCCGATGCCCCGCCCAGGTCCGAGACATGGATGAGGGTCGAGGTGAAGTACTCCACCGCGTCGTCGACGAAGACCGGTCGGAAGACCAGTAGGTCGTTGGTGTGGATGCCACCGCGATAGGCGTCGTTGGTCATGTAGACGTCGCCGGGGCGCATCTGGTCAAGCGGGAAGTCCTCGAGGAGGAACGGCAGTGCGACCGAGAGGGCCATGCTGTTCATCAGGGTAGTCGCCATCGACTGTGCGACCAGACGGCCGTTCTTGTCGAGGATTGCGGACGAGGCGTCCGAGCCCTCCACGATGAAGGTGGAGTACGCAGAGCGCACCACCACGACGCTCGCCTCCTCCGCGGCGACGACGAGTGCGTTGCGAAGCACCTCTGAGGTCAGGTCCTGCGTCATGCCACTTCCTCCTCACCGGTTGCCGTCGTACTCGCCCCGTGGAGGGTGAGCACCACGTTGAACTCCTCGTCGACCGTGCCCGTCCAACGTGGCGGGATGACGATTGTCGACTCGGTGTCCTGCACGATCGACGGCCCCTCCACCTTCGTGCCCGCCTGCAACCGCGAGCGGTCGTAGACCGGGGTGTCGTGGTAATCGGCGTACTCTTTGAACCAGACCGGGCGCGTGCTGGACCCTACGACCGCATCGACCTGCGGGGCACGGCGGCCGATCGAGACCTTCGGGACCACTTTGGTGACGCGTGCGCGATAGGTGACCAGCTCGACCGGACCCCGCATCGGGATTCCATAGGCACGCTGGTACTCGTCGTAGAACCGCTCGGCAATGGTGTCAAGCTCGGCGGCGCCGAGGGGTGCTCTGACGGGGACTGTCAGCTGGTGCGCCTGGCCCTGGAACCGAACGTCGACGCTGCGGTGCACTTCGACGTCGCCGTCGCCGAGCTCGACCTTCAGGTCGGCTGCCGCCGCCCGCGCCAGCGCGTCATACGTCTCCTGCAAGAACTCCGGGGCCGCCTTCTCGAGCGCCACGATCTCCGTAGCGACGCGGTCGGTGCTCAGGTCCGTTACGAGCAGGCCGACCGCGGACCCCACCCCGCACGAAGGCGGAATGATCACAGTGTCGATGTCGAACGCCTCCGCCACGCGCGCAGCGTGCATCGGACCCGCCCCGCCAAAGGCAACCATCGCGAACCCTCGGGGATCGATCCCCCGCTGCACGGTCACGACGTGCACGGCCGCAGCCATCGTGGCATTCGCGATATCGTGCACGGCGCTCGCTGCCAGCTCGAGGGACGTGCCGAGCGGTTTCGCGAGCTTGAGGTCCACCGCTTGATTCGCGAGGTCCTCGCGGAGGCTGAGCGTGCCGCCTGCAATCGCTGTCGGATCGAGATAGCCGAGTACGAGGTTACAGTCGGTGGTGGTCGGATCCTCGCCGCCGTTGCCATAGCATGCGGGGCCCGGCTCCGAACCGGCCGACCGTGGTCCGAGGTGCAACGTCCCGATGTCGTCGACCCAGGCGATGCTGCCGCCGCCAGCACCGACCTCTGCGAGGTCGATCGCGGGGGTCTTGATCGGTATTCCGGTGCCAGCTCGTCGGCCACCGAAACTGCCCGTACCACCGACATGGAACTCGTGGGTGATCTCCGGTTCGCCCCCGCGCACGACGCATACCTTCGCGGTGGTACCGCCCATGTCGAAGGACACGATGTCCGGGCGACCGACACCCATCGCGGTGGCCCGGGCCGCAATCACTCCGGCCGCGGGGCCCGATTCGATCGTGGCGACCGCCCGGCGACCCGCCAGGTCGGCCGACATCACTCCGCCACCCGACTCCATCACCTGGACTCCGACCCTGACCCCGAGCTCGCCCAGGCGTGCCTCCAGTCTGCGCAGGTAGGTGACCATGACGGGTCCGATGTAGCCGGACATCAGGGTCGTGGTGGCGCGCTCGTACTCACGAATCTCGGGCCAGATCTGCGACGAAGCAACCAGCGTCACGGTGTCGGGAAGGATCTCACCCAGGACCGCCAGCACGCGCTCCTCGTGGGAGGGATTGGCATAGGAGTGCAGCAGACACACCGCCACGGCGTCCACATCGAGTTCGAAGATCTCGGCTGCGACCTGTCGCACCGAGTCCTCGTCGAGCTCGGTCAGGACGCGACCACGGCTGTCGACTCGCTCGGCAACCTCGAAGCACCAGCCAGGCGGGACCGGCGGCTCGGGCGGATTGAAGAAGATGTCGTAGCGATCCTCTTCGACCCGCGCATACCGCCCCAGGGTGAGCAGCCGACGGAAACCTGCAGTCGTCACGAACGCCACCCGCGCGCCGGCCCGCTCGAGGATCGCGTTCGTGGCCAAGGTGGTCGCGTGCACCACGCGATCGATCGACTCGGCGGTGACACCGGCCTCCGCCAGAGCTAGCTCGACGCCCCGGCAGATCCCCTCGGTCGGATCGCCGTGCGTGCTCAGGCTCTTCGCGACCGCAACCTGCCCCTGGGGGCCGGCGAGGACCACATCGGTGAACGTCCCGCCGACGTCGATTCCGAGCGAGTACGTGGCTTTCTCTCGACCTTCCATGAAAGGCATGCTAGGACTTGAACAAGCGCTTGTCCACCAAGGCGGCGCGAGGCGTTGGGAGACTGAGATGGACTTTGCAGACAAGAAGGGCGCGGCCGTCGTGACCGGGGGTACGGGCGGAATCGGAGCCACGATCGTGGACATGTTCCTGGAGCGGGGCAGTGCGGTCTCGTTCACGTATCACCGCAACACGGCGGCCGCGGACGCCAAGGTCGCCGAGCAGACCGCTGCCGAGCGGAGAGTGAGTGCCGCCCGGGTTGACCTCACCGACGAGGAGCGTGTCGCGGCCTACTTCCACCGCGTGGTGGAAGAGTTTGGCGCCATCCACACCTTGGTGTACGCGTCGGGGCCTCATGTACCCATGGTGCACCTGTCCAAGGTCTCGCCGGCGCAGTACGCCCGGCAACTGAACGACGATGCGCTCGCCTTCTTCACACTGGCCGTGACCGCACTCCCCCACCTGCGCGAGACCCAAGGGAACATCGTCGCTGTCACCACGGCGGCCACTCGTCGCTTCCCGGTCCGAGACGGTCTGTCGTCCGCCCCCAAGGGCGCGGTCGAGGCGACGGTGAGGGGCATTGCGGCTGAGGAGGGCAGGTTCGGGATCCGCGCCAACACCGTCGGTCCGGGCATGCTCACCGACGGGATGGCCGACCGCCTCATCGGCACCGGCGAACTCTCCGATGAAGCTCTCGCGATCACTCAGCGGAACATCCCGCTGCGCCGGTTCGGGCGGGCCGCCGACATTGCCGAGGCCGTGTGCTTCCTCGCATCCGACCGCGCCAACTTCATCTCCGGACAGCATCTCGACGTCGACGGCGGCTACGGCGTCTGATCCGACCACCGGTCGTTGGAGCAGGACCCGAGAGGGCCTCCGCACCGAGCGCCTGAGTCTCGGCGGCACGATCAACCGTGAGCCACCTGACCCTCAGCTCAGGTCGAGCACCACCGACTTGGCGTCCATCCACTCCCGAAGCGCGGTTGGACCGTTTGCAGTGCCGCCAGTGCCACTCTCCTTGTGCCCGCCGAACGGCACTGCCCAGTGCAGCGCCTTGTAGGTGTTGACCCACACGCTCCCCGCGTCCAGGCGCCGGGCGAGCCGATGGGCGCGGCCGACATCCCCGGTCCAGAGACCGGCCGCTAAGCCGTACGGTGTGTCGTTGGCGATCATGATGGCCTCGTCCTCGGAGCGGAACGGGATCGCGACAGCAACTGGGCCGAAGATCTCTTCCTGGCTGACGCGCAGCGAGTTGTCCCGTGTCGCGAAGAGAGTCGGCTCGACGAAATATCCGTGCTCCAGTGACGTGGAGGAAACAACGTCGGCGCCTACACGTCCGCCGGTGACGAGGCTCGCTCCCTCGGAACGACCGAGTTCCACATACGACTGAACGGCCTTGAACTGCCCAGCGGTGGCGATCGGCCCCATCCCAGTGCCCGGATCCAGCGGATCGCCCACCTGGATTCCCCCGGCACGCACCCGAAGCCTTTCGACGAAGTCGTCATACACCGACTCCTCGACGAGGATACGGCTCCCGGCAACACATGCCTGACCGGCGTTGGGCGTGAAGATACCTGCCGAGGCTCCTGCGGCGGCGCGATCCAGGTCAGCGTCGGCGAAGACGATGTTCGGCGACTTGCCCCCGAGCTCGAGCAACAGGTTCTTCACATTCCCAGCAGCCCGGTCGATGATCCGCCGGCCCGTCTCCGTCGACCCGGTGAAGCTGATCTTCCCGATGCCCCGGTGGGAGGAAATCGCATCGCCGACGGTCGACCCGCGTCCACTGACGACCTGGACCATGCCGGGCGGAATGTCCAGCTCGTCGAACAACCGCGTCGCCGCCAGGATGCCGGCCGAAGCTTGCTGAGCCGGCTTGACGATGATCGCGTTTCCTGCAGCGAGTGCTGCGGTCGCCTTGGCGAAGAACAGGGGAAGTGGGCCGTTCCACGGGATGATCAGCGCGCAGACCCCGACAGGCTCCCAGACGGTATAGGCGAAGGCTGAAGGACGAACGTCGATCGTGTCACCAACGATCGTCTCGGCCAGGCCGGCGAGATAGCGCATCTGCATGGCTGCGCCCGGGATCTGGGTGTGTTGCGTCTCGTTGAGTGGGCGACCGTTGTCCCTGGTCTCGATCTCCCCGAGCCAGTCCGCGCTTGCCTCGACCGCATCAGCCCATGACCTCAGCCGGGCTGCACGCACTGCCATGGGCACCGTGCGCCAGTCGCTGTCGTCGTACGCCGCACGCGCGGAGCGAACCGCGTCCTCGAGGTCATCGACATCGCTGTCTGGCACCTGCGCCCAGACATCACCAGTCGCAGGGTTGACCGAGTCGAGCCACCCTCCCGCCCGGGCCGGCCTGTGCTCCCCGGCGATGTAGTTCAGGAACTGTTGCATGTGATTTCCTCGAGTCGGATCGTGGTTGGGCAGCCCTCTCAGACGGACAGCGCTGGGCCCGGGTAAGCAGCGAGCATCAGCTCTCGGGACTGACCTGACAGAAAGTCTCGGCTGATCTCGTCCCACCTCAGGAAGCGCTCGTCGGCGAGGCCAGGCGCGTCAAGGCCGAGCGCCGCGTCGCGCGCTCGCTGCGCGGCCACTTGTGCATCGACATCACCGACCCACAGCGTGCACACCTCGGTTCGCCGGAAGGCGACTTCGTACAGGCCGGCGTTGCTATAGCCATAGTCGGCGAGCAGCGGCACACGAACCTCCCGGACCGCGCTCAGATAGTCGAGGGCGGCTCCGTGGCGCACCTGGGAGAACTCGACCATCGCGAACGGCCCACGTATCGGCTCGACGGCGATGTCCGCCGCGGTTGGACATCCCGGCGCACCAACGAGCGGAACAGTGGTCGCCTGAAACCGAAGACCGTCGATCGCCGACAGAAACAGGGAGTCGGGTACGCCGCGGTAGAGCTCCATCATCTGACGCCAACCGCCGTCCCAACCGCCTGCGCATTCGTAGAGCGAGAAGGCACGGAACTGGTCGTGACCGGTCACGCCGACCGCGTACCAGGCACCGATGAGCTCGAGTGGCGAGGGGCCGCCTGCGCCCCCGGACTGTAGTCGGGACGCGGTCGTCTCCGACGTGCTTTCGTCGGACCCGCCGTGATGGCCCCTGGTGAGCCAGCGCAGGAACTCCAGAGCATTTCCGCTCACCATCGGGCGGAAATCGGTGATGTCCAGGCAGAAGACTGGGCGAGGTGAGGTGGTCATGGGCCGAGCTACCGATCAGGCCTCTGCCTGATCGGTAGCCTCTTGAGACTGACGCGTGCTCTCATAGCGTTTCCGTGCTCGCTGGTTCGCGGCACCGAGCTGCTTCTGGAACTCCCCCTCCGAGGCGTGGAACGACTCCCAGTTCACAACACGCGAACGGTTCGAGTCCTGGAAGTGGGGCGCCACCTCGCGAGCAAAGAGCTCGAGCGACCTCTTCGTGTCTTCGGGGCTCGCCCAGTCGATAACGCGGATCAGGTGCTTGCCGTAGCCGCCCGAGAGCTCCTGCATCTCCTCGATGTGGGCAATCGCATCCGACGGGTCGCCGATGACGCCGAGACCTGACTCGCGGAAGACCTCCAGCATCGGGGCATCCTGCGGCAGGCCCGCCTGGTCGTAGATGGCCTTCAGGAAGCCCGCGTCGCGGAACATGTAGCCGGCCGCGGCATCCATGTCATATGCCGTCTGCCGCTCAGCCTCCTCGCGAGTCGCGGCAACGTGGATGGTGCTGACGAGGCGCCAGTCCGCACGCGAGGGCTCTGAGTGGCCATGGATCGCCGACTGCTCGGAGTAGATGCGCCAGTGCTCTGCCAACGCGTCCCGACCGGCCGGGCTCGCGGCAGCAAGGGCAAGCATCGGCAACCCGAACCGACCGGCGAGCATCGCTCCTGCTGGCGAGACGACGGCGGTGACCGCCACCTCGAAGCGCGGACGGGTGTAGGGCTTCATCTGCAGCTGCGCCCGGCGCAGCTCGAACCAGTCCGTCTTGCGGTCGACGTAGCCATCCTCGTCGAGCAGCGCCAGGATCGCCTCCAGGGACTCTTCCATCCGCTCCCGCAGGCTGGAGTACTCCAGTCCGAGCATCGACGCATCAGACGGCAAGGCGCCTGGGCCGACGCCGAGGATCACGCGACCCTTGGTCAAGTGGTCGAGCAGGACCATGCGCTCGGCGACCATGAAGGGGTGGTGGTAGGGCAGCGAGATCACACCGGTCGCGAGCTTGATGTGCTTGGTGCGCTCGGCCGCCGCGGCGATGAAGACCTCGGGGCTACCGATGATCTCCCAGCCGCTGGAATGATGCTCGCCGACGAACGCTTCGTCGAACCCGATGCGGTCGAGGTGCTCGACCAGCTCGAGGTCGCGCTGAAGATCCCACGTCGGGTTATTGGTCGGCTTGTGCTCCGGGCCCAAGAAGACCCCGAACTTCATCTGGCTCTCAACTGGCAGATTCATCCTTGACGTGCCCCTCTGCTGGGTTTCCCGACCGGACTGCCGGGAATGATCGATCTGACGAGGCCGACGTTCCTAGCCTCGTGACACAGGTCACTCTATCCAAGCATGCGCTTGGTTGGTAGCCCGAATCGGGTGCTTTGTTGTCGTTTTCTACGCTT
>Ga0299914_10003524_pt1 | contig 11071 bp, 10 predicted proteins | sample RVTome_10_FD_201361 | JGI IMG/M metagenome (GOLD analysis project Ga0299914, IMG submission 201361) | Soil microbial communities from uranium-contaminated site in the Upper Colorado River Basin, Wyoming, United States - RVT153D57 (version 2) ... | reverse complement strand
ATCGTCGACGAGTTCACCGGTCGCATCCTCGAGGGTCGTCGATGGAGCGAGGGTCTGCATCAGGCGGTCGAGGCCAAAGAAGGCGTGCGGATCAAGGAAGAGAACCAGACACTCGCCACGGTCACGCTCCAGAACTACTTCCGGATGTACGAGAAGCTCGCCGGCATGACCGGCACGGCACAATCCGACGCGGCCGAGCTGGCGGGTACCTACGACCTACAGGTCGTACCGATCCCCACGCACATGCCGATGATTCGTCGGGATCAACCGGACCTGATCTACAAGGCCGAGGATCCGAAGTACGAGTCGGTGGTCGACGACTTGGCACATCGGTACGAAACGGGCCAGCCGGTACTGGTCGGCACGATCTCGGTGGCCAAGTCCGAGAAGCTCTCTCGTCTGCTCGACAAGCGTGGCATCGAGCACGAGGTGCTGAACGCCAAGCAGCATTTCCGAGAGGCCGAGATCATTGCGCAAGCCGGTCGACTGCACTCGGTCACGGTCGCAACGAACATGGCCGGACGCGGCGTCGACATCCTTCTCGGTGGTAACCCTGAAGCGTTGGCGGCCAGGGACGTCAGAGCCGAAGGTCTCGAACCCGAGAGCGATGAGGGCCAAGCGCGTCTCGCCGAGCTCACCGCCAAGTACATGCCGGAGTGTGCGGCCGAAGGCGATCGAGTGCGCGATCTGGGCGGTCTCTATGTCTTGGGAACCGAGCGGCACGAGAGCCGGCGCATCGACAACCAGCTCCGCGGTCGATCCGGTCGCCAGGGTGACGACGGTGAGAGCCGTTTCTACCTTTCGCTCGAAGACGACCTCATGCGACTGTTCGCCACGGGGGCGATGGCATGGGTGATGGGCAAGGCGTTGCCCGACGACATGCCGATCGAAGCGAAGAGCGTCACCAAGGCCATCGAACGAGCGCAGAACACGGTCGAGCAACGCAACGCCGAGATCCGCAAGAACGTGCTGAAGTACGACGAGGTGATGAACGAGCAGCGCAAGGTCATCTACAGGCGCCGCGACCAGATCCTCGACGACGCCGACCTCCGTGACGAGGCGATCGAATATCTGGCCGAGGCCATCGAAGGAGTCATCTCGGCGTTCTGCGTCAGCGACTTCAACGACGAATGGGATCTCGAGGGCCTCGTACCGGAGATCCAACAGTTCTGGCCGACCACCGCCACAGTCGACGAGCTCAACCAGCTCTCCACCACCGACGAGATCTACGAGCGCCTGATGGGTGAGGCGCAGGCGTACTACGAGCAACGAGAGCAAGAGCTCGGCACCGACACGATGCGCGAGGTCGAGCGGCAGGTCATGTTGCGAATCATCGACCAGAAGTGGCGCGAGCACCTCTACGAGATGGACTACTTGCAGGAGGGCATCAATCTGCGGGCCATGGGGCAGAAGGACCCGCTCGTCGAATGGCAGCGCGAGGGTTTCGAGATGTTCGGGTCGATGATGCAGGGAATTGCTCAGGACTTCGTCAAGTACGTGATGCACGCGCAGGTCGCCGTTGCCCAGCAGCCGCAGGCCGCGCCGCAGGTTGGCAATGTGCAGTACACCGCGCCGACCGATCCGTCCGAGTCGCAGGGTGGCATGGCCGCCGCGGCGCGGGCGCAGGCCGCGATCGACTCCGACGAGTCGGCCGCACCGGAGCCGGTAGAGGAGGTCACGCAGAAGCCTGTTGTGAAGACCGACTGGGAGAAGACCCCTCGTAACGCCCCCTGTCCGTGCGGCTCGGGTAAAAAGTTCAAACTCTGCCACGGCCGCTGACTGCGGTCCGCTCGCATCATGCGTGACTATTCCGAAGAGCTCGCGTCGCTACGCCGTCGACTCGACGCGGCGCACGCCTATCTGCGCATCGGGGAGCTCGAACGGCTTCGACCTCAGCTCGAGACCGAGGCGTCCCGTGCCGACCTCTGGGACGATCCCGATCGCGCGCGGAAGGTCACGGGTGAACTGGCGGCATTGGCCGACGACATCGCTCGGTGGGAAGGTTTGGCGAGCCGCCTCGAGGACGCCGCGACGCTCTTCGAGCTCGGTCGCGATGAGGGCGACGACTCGGTGGAGACCGAAGTGAGTGAGGCCATCACCGCGCTCGGACGCGAGTTCGACGAGCTCGAGCTACGCGCCCTGTTCACGGGTGAGCACGACGAACTGGACGCCGTGTGCGAGGTGCATTCGGGCGCCGGCGGAACCGACTCTCAGGATTGGGCAAACATGCTCCTGCGCATGTACCTCCGATGGGCCGAACGACGTGGCTTCTCCGCGGAGCTCGACGAGGTGCAGGCCGGGCAAGAGGCTGGCATCACCTCGTCGACCTTCATCGTGCGTGGCCGCTACGCATACGGATTGCTTCGGGGCGAGCGTGGCGTTCACCGTCTCGTGCGCATCTCGCCGTTCGACAGCAACGCTCGTCGTCACACCGCGTTCGCGTCGATGTCGGTAATCCCGTTCACCGAGGACAGTGAGGTCGAAGTCGAGATCGACGACAAGGATCTCCGCATCGACACTTACCGTTCGTCGGGCGCGGGCGGCCAACACGTGAACGTCACCGACTCCGCCGTACGCATCACCCATCTGCCCACGGGCGTCGTCGTCTCTTGTCAGAACCAGCGCAGCCAGCACCAGAACAAGGATCGAGCCATGCAGATCCTGAAGGCCAAACTGGCCGAGCTCGAGCGCGAGAAGCGCGCCGAGGAGATGGCCGCCATCTCCGGTGAGCAGCAGAAGACCGAGTGGGGCAGCCAGATCCGGTCCTACGTGCTCCAGCCCTACCAGCAGGTCAAAGACCTCCGGTCGGGCTTCGAGGTCGGCAACGTCGACGGGGTGCTCGACGGCGACCTGGACGGCCTGATGGAGGCCTATCTGCGGTGGGAGCGCTCGGCTGAGGGTCCGGCCGGCGACTGATCCAAAACGTCCGCCGGCGCTCTCGGCGCTGTCTGACCTGGGCGTCTACCCCTTCGAGCTGACCGGCGACTACGGTGGCCGACCGCGCTGTCGGCCCGGCTCGTCCCGGAACCCCTCCCGCCGGCAGTGACGTTCTCGCACCGATGATCAAGCTCGAACATGTTTCCAAGACCTACCTGCAGGGGACCATCGCCGCGCTCCGTGAGGCGAACGTCGAGATCCAGAAGGGCGAGTTCGTCTTTCTCGTCGGTCCGTCCGGTTCCGGCAAGTCGACATTCATACGTCTGCTCAATCGCGAGGAGATGCCCGAAAACGGGCACATCTTCGTCGCGGGCAAGGACATCGGAGAGCTCTCGACATGGAAGGTGCCGTTTCTGCGCCGCAACATCGGGTGCGTCTATCAGGACTTCAAACTGCTCTCGAACAAGACCGTGTTCGAGAACGTCGGCTTCGCCCTCGAGGTCATCGGTCGCCCTCGCAACGTCGTTCGCACGCAGGTGCCGGCGATCCTCGAGCTGGTCGGATTGGGCAACAAGGGCGAGCGCTTTCCCCACGAGCTCTCGGGTGGTGAACAGCAACGGGTGTCGATTGCTCGAGCGTTCGTGAATCGTCCTTTGATTCTGTTGGCCGACGAACCCACCGGCAATCTCGATCCGGCCACGTCGGTCGGCATCATGCGTTTGCTCGATCGCATCAACAAGACAGGCACCACGGTTGTCATGGCCACACACGATCGCGGCATCGTCGACACCATGCGGCGACGCGTCATCGAGCTAGACCGTGGCTCGATAGTTCGCGATCAAGTCCGTGGCGTGTACGAGTAGGGCAGCATGGCACTCAAGGTCGATTATGTAGCCCGTGAAACCGCGAGCAACCTGGTTCGCAACGTCACGATCAGCATCGCAACCATCCTCACGGTCACCGTGTCGCTGTTCCTCGTCGGGTTCTCGATGATGGTCAGCCAGGGTGTTCGGAACGCCACGCAGCGGTGGCAGGGCGGCGTCGAGTTCGTGGTCTTCCTCAACCCGAACGCCACTGGTGACCAGATCGCCAGCGTCGAGTCGGACCTGCAGGACAGCCCGGATGTCGAGCAGATCACCTTCATCGACAAGGAGGCGGCTTTCGAGGAGTTCAAGAGGCTGTTCGCAGACTCACCGGAGATGCAGCAGGCGGTCGAGCCCGAGATCCTTCCGCCGTCGTTCCGGGTGGTCCCAGTCAACAAGGATGCCGATACGGTCAGCACGCTCAGCGAGCAGTACTCGACCAAGCCGGGCGTTCAACAGGTCGTGAGCGCGACCGACACGATCCGATTGGTGCAACAGCTGTCGAGCCGGCTCACGGTGGGCATGGCCATCGTGGCGTTTTTCCTACTCGGCGCGGCCGGTCTGTTGATCTTGAACACGATCCGTATGGCCATGTACGCGCGACGTCGAGAGATCGAGGTCATGAAGCTGGTAGGCGCGACGAACTGGTTCATTCGCGTGCCCTTCATGGTCGAGGGCTTGGTGCAGGGCATTGTCGGGGCAGTGCTGGCGATCGTGTCCCTGGCGGCGTTCCGTCCGTTCTTCGAGGACTGGTTCCCCCAAGACTTTGCGCTCTTCAGTGCGATCAGCCTCAACACGACCGAGGCGTTGTGGATCTACAGTGTCATGGGTGTCATCGGCTGTGTGGTCGGTGCCGCCGGAGCGGGGGTCGCAGTGACCCGCTTCTTGGACATCTAGCAGGCTGCGCGGACCAGCTGCACGTTCGTCCACGTTCCTCTCGCTTGATCCTCAACTCGGCGGGCTCGAGACGCCGATAGGCAGGGGGAGGAACGGCCGGTCGAAGGGGGAGCCGTCGATAGCAACTGGCGAGGAGTGAACGCCGGCCAGCGCGGTGGTCGCTGGTGGCGGCGGGGGATCGTCGCGTTCGTGACGACCTCGTCGTTACTCGCGCCATCTTTCGCCGCCGCCCAGGACGAGCCCGGCTCTGGGTCTTCCCGGCCGGTCCCTCGCCCATCTGACTCGGTGACGCAGGAGTACCTGCACACGCTCGAGGAAGAAGCCGTGATTCGTGAGAAGCAGTTGGCCGCGGTCAACCGCGTGACCGAACTCGGCGACCAGATCGCACTGCTCGACCTCCGGTTGCACGACGTTCAGGCCGAGCTCGACGAAGCCCAAGGGTGGCTCGACGAGAAACAGGCGGCCTTGGACGAGACCGATCGCGCGCTGGCCGACGCCGAGGCTCGGCTCAGCCAGGAGCAGCGGCGCTTGCGGGCTCAGGCGATCCAGGCGTACGTGGGTGGCGGCACGGTGCCGGTCCCAGACCTGGCGGCGGCACTCAAGAACGCGGCTGCTGCCGAGGACGTCGCCAAGAGTCAGGTCTACGCCGAGGTCGTTGTCATCGACCGCAAGGAACTCGTGCAACGGGTCAGCGTGCTGCGCGCGCAAACAGAGGGCTTGCGCAACCAGGCCGACGCCGAGCGTTCGATCGCAGCCGAAGCACGAGACGAGGTCGCCAGCCGTCATGAGGAGCTCGAGCGCACTCGTGCCGAGCAAACGGCGGCACAGACCGAGGCGTACGTCGCGGTTCTCGAGCAGCAGAAGGTCGGTGAGGAGATCGAGACTCGGCGGCGTGACTACGAGCTGCGCTACGCCGAGCAGGTCAGCGAGTCCGACTCGATCACGAGCATGCTGGCAGCCTGGCAGAGGAGTCAACCCGAGGCACCGGCGACGTTCGGTATCTTCCTCAACCCGATCAAGAACGGCAAAGTCGTCTCGAGCTACGGACCGCGCGTGCATCCGATCTACAACGAACTGAAGCAGCACAACGGGCTCGACATCAACGGTGCGATGGGTGAGCCGATGCGCGCATCCGAGAGTGGTCTGGTGGTCCTCGCCGAGGAGCGCGGGGGCTATGGCCTCACGGTCGTGATCGACCACGGCAACCGGCTCGCCACCCTCTACGGTCACATGAGTCGACTGGACGTGAAGAAGGGTGACCTCGTCGCGAGAGGCCAGCAGATCGGCGCCGTCGGCAGCACCGGTCTGTCCACCGGGCCGCACTGTCACTGGGAGGTTCGTTTGCTCGGTCTACCGATCGATGGTCGGCCCTACCTCAACACCATCCCCGAACGCTGACCGCCACACCCTTCCGAACTTGTCGCGGGATGGCGCGACATGATGCGCGATCTCACGACAGGTTCGCCGGGGAACTGAGTGGTTCAGCGATTCAACCACTCGTCTCGCGCGATGACGAAGAGAAGCGCTTCGAGCTCACCGCGCCGTTCGTTGGCCGGGATGGTGACGACACGGTCACGTCGCATCCCGAGGCGTTCGGCGACCCGGACCGAGGGCGGGTTCTCCGACTGGGGAATCGAGCAAACTTCCTCGAGGGCGAGGGTTTTGAAGGCCTCATCGAGGGCCGCGCTCGCCCCCTCGGTCGCGTAGCCCTTTCCCCACGCCAACGGGTCGAGCCGCCAGCCGACCTCGACCGCCGGCAGGACCTCGGGCAGGAAGGTGGGCACGGATATGCCGACGTAGCCGACCATTCGGCCGGTCGCTCGCTCGATGGCCAGCCAGCATCCGAAACCCACTGACGCCCACTCGTCGATCTGCGTCTTCAGGAAGGTCTGTGTCTCATCACGCGAGAACGCGCGGCCGTACGGGTATTGCCATACCTCCGGCTTGGCGAAGATGACCGCCAGCTCGTCCAGATCCTCGGCGTGGAAGCGTCGCAGCTCGAGTCGGTCCGTCGTCGTGTCGCCGAGCGGCGCCGCGATCGGCGGGTGCAGGGTCCCGGACATGGCGCCGAGCCTATGGCAATGGCCATGTAGCGTTCGACGGTGGACTTCACCGAGATCTTGTACGACGTCGACGGTCCGGCCGCGACCATCACGTTGAACCGCCCCGACCGGCTCAACGCCTTCACCATCACGATGCAACGCGAGATGAACGCGGCGTTCGATCTGTCCGATGCGGACGACGAGGTGCGGGCCGTGATCGTCACTGGTTCGGGCCGCGGATTCTGCGCGGGCGCCGACCTCGGGGTGGGTGGTGAGAGTTTCGACGCCGACTCAACGGGTGTGAAGGCGAGCGGTCATGCCTTCCCCCGGGATTTCGGCGGCTTGTTGAGCTTGCGCATCTTCGAGAGCCGCAAGCCCGTGATCGCGGCGATCAACGGACCCGCGGTTGGCATCGGGATCACGATGACGCTCCCGATGGACATCCGACTGGCGTCGGAGAACGCCAAGATCGGCTTCGTGTTCGCCGGCCGCGGCATCGTGCCCGAGGCGGCGTCGAGCTGGTTCTTGCCGCGTGTGGTCGGCATCAGCCAGGCACTCGAGTGGAGTATGACAGCGCGCGTGTTCAAGGCCGAGGAGGCGATGGCCGGCGGGCTGGTTCGGAGCGTGCACTCTCCCGACGAGCTGTTGCCCGCCGCGCGGGAGCTTGCCGACGAGATAGCGATCAACGCTGCGCCGGTTTCCGTGGCTCTGACGCGACAGATGATGTGGCGCATGCTCGGTGCCGATCATCCGATGGAAGCGCACAAGGTCGACTCGCGGGGCGTGTACTCGACGGGCCGATCGAGGGATGCCTTCGAAGGGGTGACTGCGTTCTTGGAGAAGCGGCCGGCGGCCTGGACGATGCGTCCGAGCGCCGACATGCCAGAGTGGTACCCGTGGTGGACGGAGAGAACCTACGAGTAGAACCGTCCGATGCCCCGGTCGGGCGAACCGCCTCGCTGGTCCGCGTCTCCCGACCCGCTCACCCGGCCGTACCTGCCGCGGCGCTCGTGGAACAGACTTCTCGCACGGTTCTCGGCGTAGTGCTCATCGCCCTCGACGGCATCTCCCATGTGGTCGAGCGCGCCAGCAACGATGCTGCGTCATCGCCAGGGCTGACGGAGCCGGGTCTCGCCGTGACGACTCGCCGGGTGGCGGTCGGTCTCGCCTTCGCATCGCAACGCCGCGTACTCGGAGGCCTCGACGCGGCCGCACGTGTCGTCGGTCCGTCCGCACGATGGCTTGCATCCAACCCCTTGCTGCAGGCTGTTGCGGCCCCGGTCAAACGGCAGCTCGATGCCGCCTACGAGGTCGGTCTCGCCGAGGAGGAGCAGGCGCGGGCGGTGGCGGGCCGATCGGGCGAGGAGGCGGTGCAGCTCGCGGTTCCGGTGGTCCTCGGTCGGGTCGATGTCGACACGCTCGTCGACCAACTGCTTGCCGAGGTCGACCTGGGGGCCCTCATCGATCGAGTGCTGGGCCAGATCGAGATGAAGCCGGTGATCGAGCGGGTGATGGGCGAGCTGGACCTGCCCGAGTTGGTCGAGAACGTGATGGGCCAGCTGAATCTCGATCCGATCATCCAACAAGTGCTCAATGATCTCGACATGCCCGCGCTCGTGAACGAGGTCGTCGGCGAGATGCAGATGTCGAGCGTCGTGATGAAGGCGACGGGTGGCATGGCCGACGATGTGTTGGGTGAGGTCCGCAACCGCAGTGCCGACGGCGACGCGCTCGTCGAGAGGATCATCGCCAAGGTATTGCGCCGGCGGCTGGGCGAGCTGCCACCCGCATCGGGTTTCGCCGATGAAGGCGATTCGCCATGAACACGACGGCGGCCGGGACCGCCAGCCGTCCGACGCTGGACTTCGCGCCCGACGTCGATCACCTCCAGGGCCGACGCGCTGGCTTCGTGTCCCGCGCGGTGGCGTTCAGCATCGACGGCCTCATCGTGATCGGCGGGGTGCCGGTGATCATGTTCGGCATCGCCGTCGTGCAGGGGCTGCTCGAGTTCGAGGCCCCGATGTACCCGCCCGACCTCCCCGACTGGTTGACCGGACTGATCTCAGGCCTGTGGAGCTTCTGGTACTTCGTGGGACTCTGGTTCGCGACCGGCCGCACAGTGGGCGCCGTGGTCATGGGGTTGCGCGTCGTCGGGCGGAGCAAGGAGCACGTGGGGATCGTGGCGGCCACGATCCGGTGGTGGGTGATGTTCGCGACCCTGTTCTTGATCGGCGAAGCGTGGCTGATCCTCTCGAAGTCACGGCTCGCGATCCACGATCGCGCCGCGGGCACACAAGTGATCTACGACAGCGCGGTCAAGCGCCGAGAGGTTCAGGTTGCATTGGCTCCCGAGGGTGCGACCGACACAGATCCGCCGAGGTAGTCAGCTCAGCCGAAGTAGTCGGGCTCGTTGCCCGCCTTCCATTTGATGTTGCAGCCAATGCTCGGCCATTGGTCGTTCGGTGGTGCATCGCCCGCCAGGGCGGCCCTTACCGCCTCGTTGAGGTCTCGACCGGTGATGGCGACATCGTTGCGCGGCCGACTCTCGTCGAACTGGCCGCGGTAGAACAAGTGTCGATCGCGATCGAAGAGGAAGAAGTCGGGGGTGCAGGCCGCCCGGAAGGCATGAGCGACCGATTGGTCTTCGTCGACGAGGTAGGGAAAGTCCCAGCCGTACTGCCTCGCGGTCCGCACCATCTTGTCCGGGGCGTCGTCGGGGTATCCCTCGATGTCGTTGCTGTTGATGCCGACCGCCGCCACGCCTTGCTGCATCCACCGTTGCGTCAGCAGGCCGAGCTCTCGACCGATGTGTTTCACATACGGGCAGTGGTTGCAGATGAACGCCACGAGCAGGGCCGACGCGTCGGCAAAGTCGTCGCGTCGCCAGATCGTGCCTGTGGCGTCGGGGAGCTCGAAATCAGGGGCCTCGGTTCCGAGCTCGAGCATGGTGGAGTTCACCGAAACCATGAGTGGATCGTAGGCTCGATCGGATGTCTTGGGTGCCGTACGGCAATTCGTCTGACGTCTTGGCCGGCCAGATCGTGTCGTTCGAACGGGACGATCTCGAGCTGGTGATCTGGCGCAGCGCGGCCGGTCGTCTGTGTGCGATGGATGCTCGTTGTCCACATGAGTGGTCGCATTTCGGTGCAGAGGGGGTGATCGACGGCGACGAGATCGTGTGTACGGCGCACTTCTGGCGTTTCGACCATGGAGGGCATGGGACCAAGCTCAACGTCAAGGGCCGCCGGGACGACAAGGCGGACGTCGCCGTCTTCGCGGTCCGCGAATCCGGCGGCGCGATCGAGCTCGACCTGCCCGACTGACCAGCCATCCATCCACCATTCGGGGCGGTCGCGGTGGCAGCGTTTCGGGCGTGTCGAACCAGGCGCCGCCCGAGCAGGCGGAAGATGACGCGCCTGCACGCGACCGCATGCCACCGTGGGTGCCCCGGGCGATCCTGCTGTACTTCGTCGGGCTGGCCGCGTTCGGCACACTGACATGGCTGATCGGTCGGCTGCAGACGCTGTTGCTCGACCTGTTCGTCGCGTTGTTCTTGTCATTCGCGCTCGAGCCGGTCGTCAACTGGCTGCAGAATCGCGGGTGGCGCAGGGGTTGGGCGACCGGCGCGGCGTTCGTCGGGATGTTGGTGTTCACCACCGTCTTCCTGTTCGCGATCGGTGCCGTCGTCGTCGATCAGGTGAACCAGTTCATCGATCGTGCACCCGAGTACGCGCAGGACGCGGCCGACTTCGTCAACGATCGGTTTGATGCGAACGTCTCGGTCGACGAGTTGCAGGAGGAGCTGACGCGCGAGGACGGTCCGGTACAGACCCTCGCCACCCAGCTCGCTGGCAATGCGCTGGGTGTGGGTGCGAGTGCGCTGGGCGTGCTGTTTCGCATGCTCGCCATCGGCCTGTTCACCTTCTACCTGGTGGCCGACGGGCCCCGGTTCCGGCGAACGGTGTGCTCGTTCCTTCCCGAGAACCGGCAACGTCGAGTGCTCGAGGCGTGGGAGATCGCCATCGACAAGACGGGTGGATACCTCTATTCCAGGGCACTGCTTGCCCTCGTCTCGGCCCTTTTCCATTGGGCCTTTCTCCAGATCATCGGGGTTCCGTACGCCGCCGCACTCGGCCTGTTCGTCGGCATCATCTCCCAGTTCGTCCCGACGATCGGCACCTACATCGGCGGAGCGGTTCCGGTCCTGGTTGCGGTGGCGACCGACCCCGTCGACGGGTTGTGGGTGCTGGCGTTCGTGGTTGCCTACCAGCAGGTCGAGAACTACGTGTTCGCCCCACGGATCACCGCACGGACAATGGCGCTGCACCCCGCCGTGGCGTTCGCGACCGTCATTGCCGGCGCGGCTCTCTTCGGCGCGGTCGGAGCTCTGAT
>Ga0299914_10003523_pt1 | contig 11074 bp, 15 predicted proteins | sample RVTome_10_FD_201361 | JGI IMG/M metagenome (GOLD analysis project Ga0299914, IMG submission 201361) | Soil microbial communities from uranium-contaminated site in the Upper Colorado River Basin, Wyoming, United States - RVT153D57 (version 2) ... | reverse complement strand
CCTGCGGCGATCTGGTCGTCGGTGACTTGGAAAGTGACCAGACGCTCGAAGGGCCCGGTCTCGGTGACGGTGGTTGTCATGTGGTTCCTGGATATCGGTAGTCGGTAATCACTGAATACGTGGCCGCCCATACGAGCGGCCACTCTCGGGTGACCGACGGGATTCGAACCCGCGACTTCCTGGACCACAACCAGGTGCTCTAACCGGACTGAGCTACGGCCACCATGTCTCGAATGGTCTTCCTCTGCGCCCCCGGGAGGACTCGAACCCCCAACCTGCGGATTAGAAGTCCGCTGCTCTATCCCATTGAGCTACAGGGGCAAAGCGCCAGGTCTGTGCCTAGAGGCCACCCATTCGAGCGGGTGAAGGGAATCGAACCCTCACCGCCAGCTTGGAAGGCTGGAGCTCTACCATTGAGCTACACCCGCGGGACAAGGCATTGTAAAGCCTCGGTCGGGCTGGTCGGACTCGAACCGACGACCTCGTGCTCCCAAAGCACGCGCGCTACCAAGCTGCGCCACAGCCCGTGATCCGATCAGGCTACATCCCCGCCAGTTTGTGTCCCACCCGATTCCTATGTTGGAACCATGACGGTGGGGGCCGCATTTCAGGAACGAATCGACTCCTGGGATTCGCTTTCGCGATGGGAGCGGGCGGAGTTGGGCAGGGACCTGCGAAGACTCGGGCTGTCCTACAGCGAGATCATGGATCTGATCCCGGTCAAGAAGTCGACGCTGGCCACCTGGTGCCGGGAGGTGAAGCTGACCGAGGAGCAAATGGCGGCCTTGAAGGTCCGGCGCCCGCCCCTCCCGGGGATCCCGAGAGACACCCAACGCAAGCGTCACCGGGAGATCGAGATGATCAGGGCTCAGGCGAGCCTCGAGGCGATCCACCTTCAGGACAACCCATTCTGGGCGATGGGAGTCGCCCTGTACTGGGGCGAAGGAAGCAAGACGAGCAGGCGACTGGAGATGGCGCACTCAGAACCGGGCGCTCTCCGGCTCTTCATGCGATGGGCGCGGCGTTTTCACGATCCAAATGCGGAATTTGCCGCGTCACTGAATCTTCACTTCAACAACGACGAGTCCACAGCGAGGCTTTTCTGGTCGACCGAGTTGGACATCGCCTTGGGAGATTTCACGAAGACGTTCATAAAGCCGGACGGCACTGGTCACCGTAAGAACCATCTCGCGACCGGCGTATGCCGAGTGACCATGAGACGAAGCACCGACGCCTTCCTAACAACCATCACTTGGATCCACTTCATAAATGAGCACTACGGTCAGTAGAATCAGGGCGGGCCGCTAGCTCAATTGGCAGTAGCAGGAGCCTCTTAAGCTCAAGGTTCCGGGTTCGAGTCCCGGGCGGCCCACCCAAGCCCTCGGACACAGCCGGGGTCTTCTCCATGAGACAGTGTTCATCCACGCGCGGGTGTGGCGAAACTTGGCAGACGCGCAGGGTTTAGGTCCCTGTGGGCGAAAGCCCGTGGAGGTTCAAATCCTCTCACCCGCACTCTTACTCAAAAGGGGGGGCGACCCCCCTTGAACCCCCCGCCCTACCCAGACTGACCACCAAGCGATCTGAACCGGAGATGCCCAGCGGTCACCCGCGGGACGAAAGCCGAACAGGAACCGTTCCCTCGAACCCCCCGCCCCACCCAGGCTGACCACGCCACCATCTGACCGGAGTCACCCGCCGCGGGCGCAGCGAAAACGGCGGCCAGGGAAGCAGCCCCTCCCGCTTCGATTAGTTCGAGACGTTCAGCTGGTTGTGGTCGTTCGAGCCGTGAACAGGCGAACGAGCTCCCACAAACCGGCCAAGCCGACCAAACCGTAGATCACCCGTGTCGCGGTGTTGGTCTCCCCGAACCCGAGCCCGAACAGCTCGGCGACGAGATCGAACTCGGCGACCGCCACGAGGCCCCAATTGAGGGCCCCGATGATCACGAGAATCCGGGTGACGTAGTCGACTGCCGTCACAGTGACCTCCCTTGTGCGTCCTGCTCCCCGGCCCCCACCATGTGGAACCTACTCCACACACTCTCCGCCAGGTCGGGGCGATTGGCGCCTTCAGGGTTCCCTCGGCCCGGGCAGTCTGGGCACCCCGGTGATGATCCTCGCCCCTCGTCTGAAAGTGATGTAGCTCCATGCCCAGGAGACCAGCACGAAGAGGCGGTTGCGGAACCCGATCAAATAGAAGATATGGATACCCAGCCACGACACCCAGGCGAGAAACCCCCCAAACCGCACACGACCGAAATCGGCAACTGCTCGGGCCCGCCCAATGGTGGCCAGCGAGCCCTTGTTCCGGTAACGGAAGCCGGTTCGCTTTCTTCCGGTCAGGTCGGCTGCGACCATCCGCCCGGCGTGCCGGCCCATCTGCATCGCCGCCGGAGCGACTCCGGGAACGGAGGGAACCAGGGCCAGGTCCCCGATGACGAACACCTCGGCATGACCAGGCACCGAAAGGTCGGGCTCGACGAGCACCCGCCCGCTCCGATCGGTCTCGACTCCTAGTTGGGCGCCGAGCGGCGATGCCTGCACACCGGCTGCCCAGAGCACCGTCCCGGCGGCGATGCGGCGACCGTTGCTCAAGGTGACCCCGTCGTCATCTATCTCGCTCACCATGGTGCCGGTCACCACCTCCACGCCGAGCGTCTCCAGCTGGCGACCCGCACTCTCCGACAAATCTTCGGGATAGGCAGGAAGGACGTGAGGGGCGCCTTCGACCAGGATCACCCTGGCTCGCGCCGGGTCGATCACATCGAACTCGTCTCCCAAGGAGTGGACCGCGATCTCGACCAGGGCACCGGCCAGCTCCACACCGGTTGGCCCGCCCCCGATCACGACGAAGGTGAGCAACCTCTCCACGGAATCCGGGTCTCTCTCTGCCTTCTCGAATGCTGCCAGCACCCTCTGTCGCATGGTCAAGGCGTCTTCGAGTGACTTCAGACCCGGCGCTCGTTCCGCCCACTCGTCATGACCGAAGTATGAGTGGGTGGCCCCGGTGGCCACGACCAGGTAGTCGTACCGGACCTCCAACCCGTCGTCGAGAGTCACCACCTTCTCGACGACATCGACGCCGATCACCTCCGCGAGCAACACAGCGGTGACATTCCTCTGCCGCCGGAACACCGACCGAATCGGATAGGCGATGTCACTGGGATTCAATGCGGCCGCGGCCACCTGGTAGAGCAGTGGCTGGAAGAGATGGAAGTTGCGTCGGTCGACGATGGTGATCTCCACCGGTGCCCGCCGCAACGCTTTGGCGGCGTTGAGCCCGGCGAAGCCAGCCCCGATGACGACCACACGGGGCAGCGGGTTCATTCCTCACCCAACCCGACCATCACTGCCAGAGTCTGAAGCGCCCTGGCGCGATGAGACAACTGGTTCTTCGTCTCGACCCCCATCTCGGAGAGAGTCCTGCCCTCCACCTCGAAGACCGGGTCGTAGCCGAAGCCGCCACTCCCCCTCGGCTCTACGGCGATGACGCCGTCCAGGGCTCCCTCGGCCACAAGTTCGACACCGTCGGGCATGACCAGTGCGACAACGGTGCGGAACCTGGCCGTCCTATCCGCCACCCCTTCCAACTCCTCGAGGAGACGCCGCACATTGTCGTCGTAACTTGCATCCGGACCGGCGTAGCGCGCAGTCTCCACTCCGGGCCGCCCATTCAAAGCGGACACTTCCAGACCGGTGTCATCGGCAATTGCAGGAAGACCCACCGCCTCCATCACCGCCCTCGCCTTGAGCAGCGCATTCTCCTCCAAACTCGATCCGGTCTCGTCGACATCTGGCCAGTCGAGGCCCTGGACGATCTCCCCGACCAGACCCTCTTCGCCCAAAACTGCTTCGATTTCCCCCACCTTGTCCTGGTTCTTGGATGCGACTACGAGACGTGGGATCACTCGGCTACCGCTCGGCGTTGGAGATCATGCAGCTCGGCGATGCCAGACGCAGCGAGATCGAGAAGCTGGTCGAGCTCGGCTCGGGTGAAGGGAGCCCGCTCCGCCGTCCCCTGCACTTCGATCAGAAGACCACGCCCGCTCATGACCACGTTCATGTCGACTTCGGCCTCGACATCCTTGACATAGTCGAGGTCGAGCATCGTCTTCCCTTGGACGATCCCCACCGACACGGCCGCGACTTCGTCGATGATCGGCGACGAAGCCAGCTGCCCCCTCTCCACCGCGTCCTCGAACGCATAGTGGAGCGCGATCCATGCGCCCGTTATCGCTGCCGTCCTCGTACCCCCGTCGGCTTCGATCACATCGCAGTCGACGACGGCCATCGCCTCCCCCATCGCCTTGAGATCTACCACGACCCGAAGCGAGCGCCCGATCAGCCGGGAGATCTCCTTGGCCCGGCCACCAGACACGTGGTCCCGGCGGATCCTCTCCCCTGACGAGCCGGGCAGCATCGCGTACTCGGCGGTGATCCATCCTCTCCCCGTGTCCCGCATCCACCGTGGCACCTCGCTCTGAACCGACGCGGTGCACAAGACCCTGGTCCTGCCCATGGAGATGAGCACAGACCCCGGCGTCGATGTGGTGTACGGAATCTCCAATTTGACGTCGCGGAGTTGGTCGTAGGGGCGATCAGACATCGAAGCTCGCCCCAGGCACTGCCACCGACACTGGCCGGTCGAAAGCCGTCTCAGCCTCGCTGACCGATCTGCTCACGTCGAGATATGGCGGGATGTGCGTAAGCACCAACCTCCGGGCCGCCACCTCGCGGGCGATGCGGCCGGCCTCCGCCGAGGTGAGATGGTGCGGGTAGTCATCCTCGCCACGCTCCTGGTAGGCGGACTCGCTCAGCATCAGGTCGACTCCTGCGGCCATTTCCCCCCAGTTGCCGTTGGGGCCGGTGTCCCCCGTGAAGAAGAGGGAGCGTCCCTCCCCCTCCCACTTCGAGCCCACCGTGGGCACCGAGTGGTCCATCTCGGTGAAGGAAACCGAAAGCTCACCGATCTCAACCTCTTCCCCGGTCCAGACCGGTCTGAAGTCGAAGGTCTCCCTGAGACGTGATCCCTGACCGCCGTCGAGGAAACCCGAGACCTGGTCCCAGACCGCTTGCGGGGCATAAAGGGGAACTGCGGCCCTCGGCTCGGGGCAGTAGGTCCAGGCGTGGAACGCGGTGAAGAGGTCCGAGCAGTGGTCGGGATGCTGATGTGAGACCACAACGGCGTCGACCATATAGGAGTCCACTGGGAGGTTGACGAAGGTCCCGGGCCCGGCATCACACCAGACCCTCGTCCCCGATTGCTCGATCACATATCCCGAGGCGGGCCTCCCCGGTGCCGGGAATGTTCCCGATGAGCCGACCACATGGAGTCTCACGGAGCCAGTCTCTCCATCCGCCAGCTGTCACCCTCTCGCACATACCGCACCCTGTCATGAAACCTGTTCGGCTGTCCCTGCCAGAACTCGACGCTGTCGGGGGTGAGCATCCACCCACCCCAAGCCCGCGGTCTCGGCACCTTGACTCCACGAAACTTTGCGTCCAGCTCCTCGAAGGCATGGTCCAGGTCCTGGCGCGATTCGACCAGTTGGCTCTGCATCGATGCATGGGCTGCGATCTGGGCGCCTCGTGGTCTCGTCTCGAAGTAACGATCGGCGTCGGTATCCGAGACCAACGCAACTCGTCCCTCGAATCTGATCTGCCGATGCAGAGGCACCCAGACGAAGGTGGCGGCCGCCCAGGGATTGACTCGTAGGTCCCAGCTCTTTCGACTGGCCAGATTGGTGTAGAAGACGAGCCCATTTTCGTCGATCGCCTTCATCAGGACCGCCCGGGCCGAGGGTCTCGCGTTGTCGTCTGCGGTGGCGAGGACAAAGGCATTCGGCTCGTCGAGCCCGGCCTCGAGCACGCCATCGAACCAGACACGGAACTGAGCCAGGGGGTCGGGGGCCATGTCCCTCTCCACCAGCCCCATCGCCTCATACTCGCGGCGAAGATGAGCCACCTGGTCTTCGATCACCCGGCTGACGATAGCCTCGGCATGGTGAGCCAGATCGCGAGCAATTCCATCCTGACCAAGGTCGGGTGGGCCATCCGACGGCGTTGCCCCCGATGCGGCGGGAGGGCGTTCGCCTCCTTTTTCCGCCTCCTCGACCGCTGCTCCCAATGCGGGCTCCGCTTCGAGCGCGAGCCCGGGTATTGGGTCGGGGCGTTGATCATCAACACAGCCGTGGTCTTCGGCGCTTTTCTCCTCGTATTCGTCGGCGGTATGGCCTTGACCTGGCCCGAGGTGCCATGGGTGCCGCTCGGAGCGCTCACGGTGGTCACCATGGGGTTCCTCCCGGTTGTCTTCTATCCGCTCTCCAAGACACTCTGGATGGCGTTGGAACTGTCCTGGCATCCCCTCGAGAGCCACGAGATCGCCGAGGCGGAGGAGGCCTTGGGTAACAGGCCTTAGGCCCCAGGCCAGAGGCGCATCTGGCTCATGGCTTATGGCTTATGGCCTGTTCTCATAGCCGCTTGGCTATCTCGTCGAGCATTACCTCGGTGGCGCCGCCTCCGATCGAGGCGATCCTCACGTCCCGGTACATCCTCTCCACCGCAGTCTCCGCGATGAAGCCCATGCCACCGTGGAACTGGACACAGTCGTAGAGCACGCGGTTGACCATCTCCCCAACGTAGGCCTTCACCTCGGACACCTGGCGCACGGCGTCCTCTCCCTGGTCACTGAGCCAGGCGGCGTGATAGGTCAGCTCCCGACCCGCATCGATCTCGGCCTGACGGGTGGCGAGACGTTGCCTGATCGCTTGCTTGTCCCATAAGGGCCCGCCGAATGCGACGCGATGCTTCACATGTTCGATGGTGAGCTCGAGTGCTCGCTGCGCCTCCCCCAGAGCCTGCCCCATGATGGCGAGGCGCTCGTTCTGGAAATTGGACATGATGTAGTAGAAGCCGCGGTTCTCCTCGCCGATCAGGCTTGCCTCCGGCAGCCAGAGGTCCTCGAGGACGAGCTCGGCGGTGTCCGATGAGTGCCAGCCCATCTTCTCCAACGCCCGGCTTGCCTTGAACCCCGGGGTGTCACGTTCGACCGCGAAGATGGAGATCCCGCGCGACCCCTTGGCGCTGGCATCGGTCCTGGCCGCGATGAACACCAGGTCGGCGATGCCTCCGTTGGTGATGAACATCTTGGTGCCGTTGAGGATGTAGCCGCCGGCATCCTTTCGAGCGGTGGTTCTCATCGCGGCCACATCGGAACCGGCGTCGGGCTCGGTGACCCCGATGGCGGTGAGTATCTCGCCACTCGCCATCGCCGGCAGCCACCGCGCCTTTTGCTCCTCGCTGCCGAAGTGGGTGAGATAAGGCATCGCTAGGTCGGTGTGCACCAGCACGGTGATGGTGAACCCTCCGTATGTCGACCTGCCCAACTCCTCGGCGAAGACAACCGAAGCCAGCGCCCCGAGACCCAGGCCCCCGTGCTCCTCGGGAACTCGCAGCCCGAAGAACCCGAGCCGCCCCATGTCGTTGAGCACCTCCCTGGGCACCCCTTCTCTCTCCCATGCCTCGGCCCTGGGAATGATCTCCCGTTCCACGTACTCTCGGACCTGGGCGCGGATGGCCATCAGGTCGTCGTTGAGGTAGATCGACTTCGTGCTCGTCATTCCCTGTCCCTGGACGCCAGCAGAGCCCTGCCGGCGGCACTGTTGTAAGCCAGATTGTGGTCGGCGCAGAATCGTTGGGCTACCCCGGCAAGGGCGGCGATGTCGATCCCATGTTCGATCCCGAGACCGTCCAGGAGATAGAGAACGTCTTCGGTGGCGACGTTGCCAGTCGCCCCGGGTGCGTAGGGGCAACCCCCGAGCCCCCCGGCCGAGGCATCCATCATCGCGATTCCGCGGCTTAGGGCGGCCATGGTGTTGGCAACACCTTGCCCGTAGGTGTCGTGGAAGTGAACGCCGACCATCTCGAGCGGGACACGATCGAGGACGTCGTTGAGCAGACGATCTACGTGGGCCGGAGTTGCCTTGCCGATGGTCTCCCCGAGAAACACGGCGTGAACACCCCACTCCACCAAGGTCTCGGCCAGGTGTGCAACCCAGTCGGGATCCTGCTCGCCTTCGAAAGGGCAATGAGTGGCGGTGGACACGTAGCCGCGGATCACCAGGTGTTCGGGAACCTCGAGCAAGATGCTACGAATCCGGTGCATCGACTCGTCAACGGTGGCATTGATGTTCCGCTCGTTGAAGGTATCCGAGGCGGCAGTGAGCACTCCAATGCCGTCGACACCGGCGGCCACGGCTGCCTCCAGGCCCCGGAGGTTGGGAACGAGTCCGAACAATGTCATCCCCTCCACTCGCTCGACGGAGGCGATGACCGCGGCCCCGTCGGCCATCTGCGGGACGGCCCTCGGGCTGACGAAGGACACCGCGTCGAACGTGTGAACACCGGTCTTGCTCAGGTCGTTGATCAATCCGGATTTGGCCGGTGTGGGCAGGAAGGCACCGAGGCTCTGTAGCCCGTCGCGCGAGCTCGACTCGGTGATGGTCACCCGCGACGGAAGATCGCTCACACCGTGACCGTAACGGTATCGGGTCTTCTAACCGCCCAGCTTGAACTCGGCCAATTGCTCGATCAGCTGGACCCGACGTCCGCTTCGTGCCAGACGATTGCCGATCTGCCCGTAGGTCTCCCCTTCACCGCGCAGTCTCAGGACGACACGCTCCACCGGGCGCAGGGTGTGATCGTTGGCACTCGCGTTTCCCGGCACGCCCTGCTTCAGCTCGACCATGTCCAAGATCCGATTGACCGTGCCCGGCTTCTTGCGAATCTTCTTCCCGATGTCAGCCGGGTTCATTCCCTCACCGTGCAGCCGGACCACGACCCGCTCGATGGGGCGCAAGGTCGGATCGCCTGCAAGCTCAGGCATGAACAACGTCCTCGTTGTACGGCTCGATCATGATGCACTCGCCGGGGCACTCCTCGGCTGACTCGATGGTGTCTTCGATGAGGGCGTCGGGGACACGAGCCACACCTCGAGCCCCTTCGGGGGCGTCTTCGCCGTCGAACACGACGGTCCGCCCGAAGTGCTTCGACTCCTCTTTCACCACCCAGAGGCCATCGTCGCGTCCGACGAAGACATCCGGGGTGATCTCCTCGCAGATGCCATCACCGGTGCACAAGTCTTGATCGATCCAAACCATCAGCTTGGTCTTGTCGGCCACTTGGATTCACCTCGTTCTCAGGTACAGCCGTCATTATGACCCTACCCGCGCCTGCTCCGAATCAATCGCGGCCGCCGCTGACAGCTTTCTCGAGCATGAACACCCGGACGGTGCGGTGCCGCGCCCACGTCGCATAGTTGGCGTAACCGGGGTAGACGCGGCGTGCCTGATCCCAGATCATCTCGGCTTCGGCTGGTCGCGCAAGCCGGGCGCGCACCTCGATTTCGATTCCGAGATATGACACCACAGCCTCCCCTCTCGCCTCGAGATTGTGCACCCACCCCGGCGTCTCTCGCTGACCGAAACCGGTTCCGATCACGGCGAGGTCGTCGCCACGGGGAAATCCGAGAAGAGGGACGGTTCGCTCCCTGCCTGATCGGGCTCCAGTCGTCGTCAACCAGAAGGTGGGGAGCCCACTGATGAGAGACGTTGCGGTCGCCTTCCCTCTGGTGAGACGAAGCACGAGACGGTCGGCTCGCGGCAGCATCCTTCGGTTGAATGCGGACATCACACGGGTCGAAGCCAAGCCGATGAGCCAGCGCTGCACCGCTGTCGGCTCCCGAGACGAGTAGGCCATCTCGCTGACAAGTCCCACCATCAGGACGGTACGCCCCCACATCGACGATGTGCCCTTGTCCCCTACCTGACCAAAGCCGAGACCGGGAGGATGGAGCATGAACGCGAACGGACATCGTTCAGCCCCACCGGATCATGTGGGGGTTTCCTAGCATCGCCGGCTGGCGATGAGCGAGCACGGGTTGGTCCTGGTCACATGTGGTGAGGTGGGTGAGGCCCACCGGATCGCACGACGTCTGGTCGAGGGGCGTCTCGCCGCCGGCGTCCAGATCCTGCCGATCGAAAGCATCTACTTCTGGCAGGGCGATGTCGTTGAGGACACCGAATGGCTCCTCATCGTCAAGACCAGGACCGATCGGTTCCCGGCGATCGAGGCGGAGGTCAGCAAGATGCACTCCTACCAGGTGCCCCCAGTGGTGATGATCGAGATGGCCGCGGCGAATCAGCCTTACCTCGGATGGATCGACCAGGCTCTTGGCCCCATCGAGGCTTGACATATTCCCATATAGGAATATGATCTGGGCCTCCATGGCCCGCAGCCCGACCACAGCCGATGCCTTCAACGCGATCGCCGAGCCCCGCCGTCGCCATCTTCTCATGTTGCTCAAGGAGCGTGAGCTTCCGGTCGGTGAATTGGCCGCGGCGTTAGGGCTGCAACAGCCGGCAACTTCCAAGCATCTCCGTGTCCTCCGTGAGGTCGGCCTGGTGTACGCCCGGCAGGTCGGCAGACGACGTCTCTACGGCCTCGACGCCCGGGGCCTCCGGCCGATCCACGAGTGGACCGGTGGCTTCGAGCAGTTCTGGGACGAATCGTTCGACCGTCTCAACGAATACATCAAAAGCCTGCGATCAGAGGAGCAATCAGATGGAACCTGAAGTGAGCGATGTGCCGATCTCCGACCGGGAGATCGTGGTCTCACGGGTGATCGAGGGCGCCCAGGACCTCGTGTTCGCTGCCTACTCCGAGGCCGCGCATCTCTCCCATTGGTGGGGACCGAACGGGTTCACCACCACCACTCACTCCTTCGAGTTCGGTCCCGGAGGAATCTGGAACTTCACCATGCACGGGCCCGACGGCACGGACTTCCCCAACTGGATCGAGTGGCTTGAGATCTCGCCGCCGGAGCGGATCGTGCTCCGCCACGGCGCCAGCGCCGACGATCCCGATGCCTTCACTTCGACGGTGACCATCGTCGGGCGGGGGGACATCAGCGAGGTCACCCTCCGCTCGGTGTTCAACACCAAGGCACAACGGGACGAGGTGGTCGAGAAATACCACGCCATCGAAGGCGCAGAGCAAACCCTGGGTCGATTGGCGAG
>Ga0299914_10003522_pt1 | contig 11076 bp, 11 predicted proteins | sample RVTome_10_FD_201361 | JGI IMG/M metagenome (GOLD analysis project Ga0299914, IMG submission 201361) | Soil microbial communities from uranium-contaminated site in the Upper Colorado River Basin, Wyoming, United States - RVT153D57 (version 2) ... | reverse complement strand
TGAGGAGATGAAAGGTGGCAAACCCTGCAAACAGAGGAAGTTGACCCATTTCCCAGAGATAGTTGAAGACCACCGCACACAGAAACACATTGGCGCCGACGCCAGTGCCAGCGCAAGAACGCCACTCCTAGACTGATGGCAATCAAGAGAAGAAGATTCGGCATAATGAGATGGGACTATAACGGCCGGCGTGGCGGATGTCAAAAAATCCATCAGCCGCAGCGCGATATCCCTAGCCAATGGCAGTGAGAGACAGGGCGTGGGAATAGTGACCTATTCTCCTGTGTTCTCGCCTACAGGAGGATAACCCCCAAGACAGCAGAGCAGGTGGCATGATCCGACGTTTCTGGCATTGTAAATGGCATATACGGCGTCGCTATCAGCCGTTGGCAGCCATCAGAATTCTGTGGGTTGTGGGGTTGGGGATGATCCTGCTTGGGCAGTGCCTCACGCAGGCTTTACCAGCTGCTCCGTTCATGCCAGTAGGCCTGGGATGCGACGATGACTGTTGGTATCAACACAAGCCGTCCTGGCAACCCGTCGCGCTCCTCCAGCACGTTCCAGGACTGTCGGCGCCTCGGTTAACGCTCCGGTTCTTCATGCCAGCCAGCAGGGCCTTTCCCGGATGTGAAAATCATAAGCGCACTCTCCCGCCTCGCGCTCCGCCTCTGGCTCTACATGGCTCGCGTTTTTTCCATACCGCCACATGACGTTGCTCATCCCGTTCTCATCCAGACGACACCGAGTCGTGCCTGGAGTAGGGAGCAATATATGCCTGTCGTCATATTCCCCTTGGCATTGCCCTTTTGCTTGTCGGTCATGCCGCGAGTGCGGCCTCGCTCGAAAGGCCACGCGCCCGCTCCTGGCCGCCATGCTCAACGATGCCAAGTGCCGTCAACCGTCTTCGGGCCGTTCTCCCGTGCATCAGGAGCAGGGATCATGACCGTCGATCTGGCGTCTCGGTCGAGGACATGGATATGAAGGCGCTTTTCCGGCGCCTGCTGTCAGCGGATGCCAGCAGGACAGAGCCGTCTCAGAGGGGATTGTCCGCACTCCCGAATCGGCTCGGCGTATCGGAAGAAAGAGAAGGCTACCCGATGCGTCTCTCACCGCGGCCCCGCCTCCGGCACTGGCCCTTCATGCTGGCCACGGCGATGGTGTCGGCCACGGTTCTGCTATTAGAGATGACCTTCACGCGCCTGTTTTCGCTGTTTCTGAATTATCACTATGTGTTCGTTGTACTGGCCGTGGCGCTTCTGGGGCTGGGCGGCGGAGCGACGCTCTGCGGTGCCACTCGACACCGGTGGCTACGACCCTCTTCCCATCCCCCTGAACGGACACTCTGGCAGGTGTGTCTGGGCACTGGGCTCATCCTCATCATGGTCACGACGCTTCTCACACAGACCGCGTTGGCCAGCCGGCTACTGTCAGCGGCGGCTCTGGCGCTCCTGCCCTTTCTGGGCTGCGGCCTGTTCCTGGCGCTCGTGTTCACGGGCAAGGTCATGCATAGCCGCGAGTTGTACGCCGCCGACCTGTTCGGGGCAGGGATGGGCTGCCTCGTGAGCCTCCTGGTCTTGCAGGGGTTGGGCCTCGAGAATACGCTGGCGCTCTCGGCTCTCGGTCTGCTCGCTGTGGCAGTGTTCTTAGCGTTAACCACTGACCGCCGTCGTTGGCCGATACCTGTCTGTATCAGTCTCTGCGTGGGTGGCTTGCTCGGCTTCAAGATGATGTTGGGCTCACTGACCATTGGGCCGGTGGCCGTGATGCATAGCGACAAACATCTCGGGCACATCTTGCGCCAGGCTCCGCATGCCCGTATGGTCGACTCGCGCTGGTCCGCCCTGGCCCGCACCGATGTGGTCGAATTGCCTCGTCAGGGGGGACACCAGTACGCAGCGTTCACGGATGGTGGGGCGGCAACGTCGCTCATAGCGCTCCCAACCACGCGGGCCGAGTGGGCCCAATTCGAGGGTGATGGGGGCCTGTTTCCCTATCGCACATCCCCACGAGAGCGCGTGCTTATTATCGGTTCAGGCGGTGGTCTCGACGTCCTGCTAGCCCTGCATGGTGGCGCCCGGGCTATCACGGCTGTAGAAGTCAACCCAGACATCCTCCACGCCGTCGAACGCTTCATCCCACCGACTCGTAATGTCTACCGTCAGCCTACAGTCCAGGTGATACGCGGCGACGGGCGGCAGGCGGTACGCCGCAGTCGGCAGGTCTACGATCTCATCGTCCTCCCGCAGGTATATACCGGGGCCGCACCGCAACGCGGAGGGGCGTTGGTCGAAAATTACGTCTTGACCGTTGAGGCATTCCAGGACTATTTAAGGCACCTGACGCCCCAGGGACGCCTGGTGGTGCAAGTGCATGATTTGGCTGAAATTGTCAAAACGGTCTGGATGGGTGTGGAGGCGTTGACTCGAAGTGGCATTCCCCGGTCTGAAGCGCTCCACCACTTCCTCATCCTCCAGGGCTCTCCCAGTACCCCAGCCAATTCCAGGCCCATCCGGGCGCCGCTCGTCATGGTGAAAACCACCCCGTACTCGCCGGCCGAGAGTCGCTGGCAGGCATCGCTGGCACAGATCATGCCAATCACGCCGCTGTTCATCCCATACATCACCGCCGTTAGCCCGCTCGGGTGGCTGCTCCAGAGTGCAACCGAGAGCCCTCCGCAGTCGAGAGCCCTGAGCGCAACCTGGCGGCCGGCAACAGACAATCGCCCCTTCTTTTATGAAACCGACGCTGCTCTGACCAGCTTGTCCTGGATAAGCATGGCAGTTCTCTTGATGTTACTGGGTCTGCAGCTAGGGCCCTACCTCAGACCGAGAAGCATCGACGCCACGGTCCCGAGAGCCACGACTTGGTTGCCCTTTTTTGCTGCCACGGGCTGTGCGGCTCTCCTTGCCCAGGTAGCGCTGCTGCAGCGGTATCAGTTGGTATTGGGGTCTCCTACCCTGACCTTGGTAGCCCTACTCTTTCCGCTGCTGTTCTTTGGTGGGGTGAGTAGCCTGGCCAGCACGAGGCTGAGCGACGACGCCCTGCGTCGAGTCTTACCCTGGAGTTGTCTGGCTCTCGGTGCGCTTCTGGTGCTCCACCTCGCCGTCTTCTCAGTGGTGCGTGACCTGATCGAAAGCCAAAGCTTACTGGCGCGTGTTCTGTCGATCATGATCCTCTTGGCCCCACTGGGCATGTTGACGGGGCTACCGTTTCCGGTGGCTTTGCGCCGGCTCTCACCTCTGGCCGAGACCATCGTGCCCTGGGCCTGGGGGGTGAACACGGTGGCGTGTGTGCTGGGTTCGGTGGCCGCCGTCCGACTCGCTGTCTCCTTCGGATTGCAGACGGTCGTCCTCATGGCAGCACTGGTCTATGGGCTCGCTGGGTGGTGGGCGTGCCGCTTAGTTCGAAAGGAGTGGGAGGTGGGGTGTTGATGATCCTCGTTGGGACTCTGATCTTGACGGGATATTTCACCGTGCTGAACAGCTAGGCTCTGCGCCTGGTGCCGGCCTGGTTATGGCAGTACTTGTGAGGGTGATGAATAGGTGGCTTCCCGGAATTTTTTTCAAGGAAGCTGTTATGGCGGTTGCATTGAGCATCACCACACGCTCCGTTGGGTGTCCATGTCTCTGTTTCTTGTTCAGCTGACGCTTCCAGGTCTGGTGCGGTGCTTCGAGAGAAACAGCGTAGTACGGTAGAAACACCGCATTCGTTGCAAGCCAGATGGCGATTATTGCTCTCGCGCATTGGCGCGGTCCTGGAACGTCCGAATCTCAGGTGGCCAGAGGCTTTTAATGAAGGCAAGCACAGCCCAGATCTCAGCATTCGACAGGACACTCTGAAACGCGGGCATATTGCTTTTAAAACTCGGATCAGCAACACCGCTTTGGCCACCGAATTTGACAATTTTGAATAAGAGGGCGTCCGCATGATGCCACGTGTGACCGGTTTCATCGTGGGGAGGCGCCGGCAGACCACCGGTCGGGAGGGGCTGCTTCCAATTCGGCTGCCCCTCCAGGTTGGCGCCATGGCACACGGCGCAGTGCTGGGCATACACGGCTTGGCCAGCTTGCACTTGCTCGGTATTAGTTGGGTCGGCGCTGTGCCAGGACGACACGGTGCGCGCGGTTTCCGTCGCTCGCGCTCCCTGTTGGGTCAACAGGCTCTCAATCAGCTGGTGGGCCGCTGGCGCGGCCCAATCTCGGTAGCCTGAACCGCCGCCCACGATATTCCCGGAGCGATCCACCAGAAAGTTCGTCGGCGTGCCGCGCACGCCAAACCACGAGGCGACCTGCGTGTCGGGATCCAACACGTGCGGAAAGCTCAGGCCATGCTGGATGACATAATCCTTGACCTGCGCGGCGGTCTCCCCCATGTTCACAGCCAGAGTCACCAGGCCCTGGTCCTGATACTGAGTATAGAGGGCTTCGAGAGCAGGCCGCTCCCGTCGACACCACGGTCACCAGGTGGTCCAGAAATTGATGAGGATCACTTTGCCCTGAAACGAGCGGAGTTCCACCGCTTGTCCATCAAGGTTGGGGACGCGCATATCCGGCAGCGCCACGGCTTGTTCAAGCCGGGTGAGCTGCAGGGCTTCAAAGTGAGCCGTATCAGCCCCCAGCGCCACCAGGGCATGGCTCACCATCAAGGTGCAGACAATCAGGGATCCAACGATCATATGACGGGTCATGGTGACGGTCCTCAGTTCTTGAATTTAAAATGTTCCAGCTCGGGCTTGCTCAAGCTGTGCGATCATGGTGTGGACGGCGCGGTAGTCCTGTCCCTTCCAGACGAATTGTCCTTGTGGGGTGTAGATCGCAAACAGGGGCAAGAACGGTTGCCCCCCAATCCCGCCTAATTCGGGAAAATGGGGATCCTGTTGAAACGTCGGAAAGATCGGGTCGGTATCATATATTTTCACCAGCACGGCTTGTTGCAGGGCGGCGTTGAGCTGCGTCTGGCGAAGCGCCAGACGCTCAAATTCTTTGCAATTGGCGCACCACGTGGCGTAAAAGTCGACAAAGATCGGCTGCTGTTCGACCTTGGCGCGTTGCAGGCCGGCATCAAAGTCTCGGTGCCAGGTCAAATTCCCTTGCACTTGAACTTGAGGGGACTGGACGCCAGGAGTGGATGTGCCTTCCACAGCGCCAGAGGTTAGGGCGGTGGGAGGCCGGGTGATCAGGATGCCAGAATGGCCCAGGCCGTTGTAGAGAAAATGCACGCCTATGATGAGCAGGACGATGCCGACCGCACGGCGCAGGAGCATGTGGCGCTGCGGCGGTTCGCCAAGGTGATGGAAGGCGCCGATGAACACCGCGGCGGCGATTGCCACGATGCCGACGAGAATGGCATGGGTCACGTTGTTGGCAACGCCGGTTGTCTCCATGCCTTTGAGGTAGTAGGTATAGGCGACATACAAAATCGCTAACCCTAAGAGGACTTTCACGCGTGTGAGCCAGGTGCCCGACTGCGGCAGCCGGTGGCTCAGCAGCCCCACAACGAGGAAAACGAGGCTCAGCCCGAGACCGAATCCGGTCATCAGCACGATGCCACGTCCAAGGACGCTCAGGGCAACTCCCGAGCCGGTCCCACTCCCTTGCACGACGGCTTGCCCCGTGATCTCAAGCAAAATGCTTCCGGCCACCGGCCCCACACAGGGCGAGACGACCAGCCCGGCGGTGATCCCCATGAGGAAGGTGCCGGAAAAGCCGCCCCGGCGGCTGGCGGCCGTATACAGCTTTGCTGTCAAGGCGGGCAGTATCTGCACCTCGTAGAGCCCCAGCATGCTCAGCCCCAGATAGGCAAAGAGCACAGCAAATGCGAGGTTGACCCAGGCGCTGGTCATCACCGCCGACAACGCGGCTCCCGTCGTGGCTGCGACCACCCCGAGCAGGCTATAGAAACTCATCATGCCGATGCAATAGACCCCCGTGTGCCAGCGGCTGCGGCGCCGCGAGCCACCGCCACGCGCCGCGAGCACCGCCGCCGTCACCGGAATTACCGGGTAGACACACGGGGTGGCGGACGTCAGCAGCCCGGCCCCAACCACCAGGACAAAGGCCAGCATGAGGTTGCCCATCGAACGTTGAAACAGGGCCGTGATCCGCTCGCTGAGGGTCAACGAGGTGGTGCCGGAGGGCGCGGGTTGAACGGGAGCGCCGCTGCGACTCCCCACGACCGAGGCGCCCACGACCTTCAGGGGAATCTCGGTCGTTTGCGGCGGGTAGCAAATGTTGGTGAGATCATTGCAGATTTGATAGCGTAGCGTGGCGGGCGTCGCATGATCCCCAGACCAAGTCGCGCCGTCGGTTTCCAGGCGAAAGGCAAACTCCCCCCGGCCCCGGAATACAGTGGCACGGACGTCGTCATCCCGCTCTCCGGCAGGACGGGAGAGCAGCGCCACGCGTGCGCCCTGTGCCTCAAGCGGCGCAAAGGTGCAGGCAAAGGGAATGAGCAGGCCGTCATCGCCTTTGTCCAGATAGCCATGATGGTCGGGTGGCAGCTCGACACCAATCTGAAAGAGCCCGACTCCGTTCGGATCCAGTGCCACCTCATCGCCCACAACCCACGCTTGCACGCTGGGAGGTTGCAAGGGCTGGGCACCAGCCACCCGCGGCGCGTCTGCGAAAAGCAGGGGGTGCAAACTGAACCCAATCAACAGGAGAGCGGTGAGATAACGCATGCGCTTACCCCCATTACTTCGACGCCAACACCTCATCAATCAGGGCCTGAAAGGCGGAAAACGGCTGGGCTCCGTCTCATCATTCGTCCCTGCGGCATACACCAGACCGCATAACACGAGGGCAATCCCACCCATCCCCATATACAACCCAATAACGGTTTGACGCACGATCTCGACCTCAATGGGGCGGAAACGGTGTCGGCGTACTCGGTCCAAACGATCCGTACCTCTGGTCGATGGCGGTCCGGATGTCACGAACGGGCTTGCCCTCCGCCTGCATGGTCATCACATCCCGTGTGATGTTGAGACAAATGTCTCAACCAGTGGCATGGCTGTTGAAGGTCACCTGGCCATCGGGAAGCCGCTCGATGATATAACAGGCCGCATTGTGACGATGACCGATGTTGTTGCAGCCGCAAAAGCACGGGATGTATTGCAACGTGTCTTCGTGGTCAACGGCGTAGCGGTAGGCCGCCTGCACTTTCAGGCTCTTCTCAAGCGCAAAGGAAGGCAGACGTCCCGGCGGTACGGTTTCCAACCAGTCGCCATTGGGGGTTCGCCGTCGGGGCACGTTGGCCGCGGTCGAACCCGCCCATGACCACGAACGACCCGCACAGACGATGCCGAACCCCATCGCCCACTCCCAAAGCAACTGTCTCCGATGCTTATGATAGGTCATGCCTTCCTCTTCTATTCACTCGTTTTGATTGTCTCTGGAACAGACTACGCCTCACTCACACGATTCGCGTCTAACTGATCTGCACAAGAGTCATCATGCCACCTTCCATATGCATGGGTTTGTGACAGTGAAACAACCAGTCGCCAGGATTGGAGGCAACAAGCTCGACCTCAACCGCCCCCATATGGGCTTCGACGTCTACGCTATCTTTCACCAGCGGCCGGGCGAGCGGCCGGCCATTAATCGATAGCACCCGAAACGATTGGCCATGCAGGTGCATGGGATGGGCTTCCATGCTGTGGTTGAGGAACCGCACCCGCACCAGGTCGCCTTGGCGCAGCCGCAGCGGATCGACCTCGGGATATTGCTGACCGTTGATCGTCCAGGCGTCGGAGCCCATCATGCCCCCGCTCAGGATCAGGTCAAAGGCGTGTGTCTGGCCCGAGGGAGAGGGGAGCAACGTCCGCCCTTGGCCGAGGCCGTAGTGCCAGGCCTGTAAGTCGCCCACCGCCCCTGCAGGCGCGACGGGCGAGGCGTTTTCATGACCTTTGTAGATGACCTGAACTTGTTCCCCGGCGCGGGCATGTCCAGGCTCGGCACAGGAGAGGAGCCACACCCCGGGATGGTCGGCCACGAACTGGACATCGTAGCGTTCGCTCGGGGTGATGGGCACGGCATCGACCTCGACCGGCTGGGCTAACGGATTGCCATCCGTATGGGTGACCTGCAAACGATGGCCCGACAGCCGCACAATATGAGTATGATCGGCGCTGGCGTTGATGAGCCGCAGGCGGACGCGTTCCCCCTTGCGGACCATGAGCGGCTCGGTCGCCGGGTAGGCCTTCCCATTGATGGTCATGGTGTCGTAAGCCGGGGTACGACCACCGCCCATCATCATGCCCCCCCTCATACCACCGCGGCCCATCATACACTCCATCATGCCCCCCATGCCTCGGCCCATCATGCCCCCCATACTTCCCCGGGCTCTGGCGGTCCCCTCGACTGTCCGCGGCAAAGCGGGACGGCTTCCGGTGCTCCAGTCGTCGAGCACCAGGGTGTACTCGCGATCAAACGGAAACGGGTCAGACTGAGCAGGCTCGATAATCAGCGGTGCGTAAAGCCCCAGGTCGAGCTGCGTCACCGAGGCAAAATGCGTATGGTACCAGCGGGTCCCGGCTGGCCGCGCCTCGAACTCATACACAAAAGTTTCCCCCGGCGCCACCGGCTTCTGAGTCAGGCCCGGCACCCCATCCATGGCGTTGGGGACATCGACACCGTGCCAGTGCAGCGTCGTGGGCTCAGCCAGCGCATTGGTGAAGACGACCCGCACGCGTTCTCCCTCGTGGAGGCGGAGCTCAGGGCCTGGCACCTGGCCGTAGGTCATGGCCTTGATGCGCTTGCCCGGCGCCAGCTCCCACCTGACCTGGCGGGCTTCGAGGTGGAATTCCCGGGTGCTAGCGCTCCCGGGCTGGGCAAAGGCTCGCGGCCCGTGGCATAACGCACCGGCTCCCACCGTCAGGGCCAACCCTCCAAGACCAGCCTGGCCGGATCGCTTTAGAAACGCGCGCCGCGATAGGGATCGTTTCCTTCGTGCTTGCATCGTGCTTCCTCACCCTTTCACTGAAGGTTCTCGAAGTACCGTGCGCAGGTCGCGGCGAAGGCGACGCAACGCCGCCTTCTCGTCGCTGTGGTAGTACCCCCGCAGGCGAGCTTGACGATCCACCAGAACAAAACGACCACTGTGGAGCATCGGTTGATGCACGATCCCGCTGTGCGCCAGTGCGGCCGGCGGCGCGACCATTGCCCACAGTTCAGAGAGCAGAGCGGGTAGCAGCGTCAGGTAACGGGCTTGACGGTGGCGTGATAGAGGACTTTGGGCTCCCAACGGCTTTCCCGGTATGAGCGCGCCGGGCTTCTGCGATGGCGCGGCGCCTGGATCCACCACGCTGAGGTGGAAGCCGTCCTGAGCGAGACGAACAATTGCCGCTTTCTCACCGGTCAGAAAAAGCCACCGCTGAGGGTCCGCTCCAAAGCGCTGAGCATAGGCCCGCAGGATCTCAGGGGTATCGTGATCGGGATCGATGCTGATGGATACCAACCGGACATCCGGCGCGTCGGTAAGATCGTGCTGAAGGTTCGCCATCTCGGCGCTTTGCAGAGGGCAGGTGTCGAGACAACTCGCATAGAAAAAATTCACCACCCAGACCCGACCGAGCAAATCGTTGCGGGTGATGCGACGCTCGCTGCGCTCGATGAGAGTGAACTCGGGCACCACACCGAAGTTCCCCAGCTGCTCCAGCGGTCGGTCGCCACCAACGCGGGGAATCCGTCCTTGCCCGTACCAGAGGCTACCGCCACCCAGGCCGACGACGATGAGAAAGATCAGACCCCGGAGATAACGAGGCGACGAGCGCGTGAGCGCTTGAGGGGCGTGCTCATTCGTCGAATGCCGCATCCGATACCTTCCATCCCCAAAAAGCGTTGGAACCCATTGGAACCTACAACAAGGCGATGGTGTCGCCCCAGTGCTACACCGCGTAGCAATTCTAACTATATGCGACACGGTGTAGCATGTCAAGACTTACCACCCCAGCCAGATGCCGGGTTAACCTCAACATCTGTGGGTGGAGTCCTGCCTATCAGCAGTAGATCGGAACGTTGTTACATGCCATTTACTCCTGTGGCAACTGACCCTGGCGCTGCCACGTGGCCGCCCCATCGGTGCTGCGAAACACCACACCACTCGCTGTCAGGGCATAGACCCGCGACGGCTGCGTGGGATGCAGCGCCACGGCGACCACACGCGTCTCTGACAACCCGGTATTCACGGTCTGCCACATGTCGCCGGCATTCTCACTCTTAAACACCCCATCGCCGCTACTGGCGTAGAGGATCTGCGGATTTGACAGGTCGCTGACCAACGACGTAATCGTCTTCTGGGTGGGTACCCGACCCACCTGGGACCAGCCTCAAAATCAATCGGTATTTTTAAAGACTCCATCGGCGGTTCCGGCATAGATGAAGATCCCGCCCATGCCCGTCGCAATATTGACCGAGGCCAGGGCGCGCACTTCGGGGTTAGGAGGGCCGTCTGCTGCGCGATGCCAGGAACGTCCACCATCCTGGGAGCGATACAGCCCGCGATCGACCACCCAGGCGTAGAGTTGCTGGGGTTTGTGTGCATCAGCTGTCAGGGCATGCACGTCGGCACTGGGAATTCCCTGATCGGCGCGTTGCCACGTCTGCCCAAAATCCTCACTTCTCAGGATGCCCAGGTCGTGCCCGCCCGCGTAGATGCGCGAATGCGTCTGGGGATGGATAGCCAGCGTCATAAAGTCGCGCCCTGACACATCCCCCTGCGGGGATACCCGGCTCCAGGTGACACCGGCGTCCGGGCTGCGAAAGAGTCCTTGGTGCGTCCCCACCAGGAGGGTGTCGCCCTCGGGATGCACCAGTAGGGCATGGACGTGTCCAAACCTCTCGGGGGTGCCCGACGAAGCTCCTGCGGCAAAGATCAGCGTCAATAGGACACTGGTCACCCAGAGCCAACCCCACATGAAGCGTTGTCTTGACATGGTCGGTCCTCTCTCGTGAATCAGTCGATCGTTGACAAAGCGGCGCGCCGTTGCCCATACACGGAAAAGCGGCTCAGCACCGGTGTCGCGTTATGTTTTTCAAGCGTCTTAGGAAAGGGAGAGGGACGAATAGGGCGGGCCAC
>Ga0299914_10003521_pt1 | contig 11076 bp, 11 predicted proteins | sample RVTome_10_FD_201361 | JGI IMG/M metagenome (GOLD analysis project Ga0299914, IMG submission 201361) | Soil microbial communities from uranium-contaminated site in the Upper Colorado River Basin, Wyoming, United States - RVT153D57 (version 2) ... | reverse complement strand
CCGCTTAGTGGGTCCGGGAGGAGCTCCGGAACCGCCGAGTGCTCATGCTGCGTACATGAACCCGCGGGCGCCGCACCTCGTCCCGCCTCAAGATCGCCTCATGAAACGCCCTTTAACCGGACGAGGTGCGCGCAGTGTAACCCGCGGATTCAGAGGCGGGGATAAGCCGCCCATCTATCCCCGCTAATTCCCAATCTAATTTTTCGTCACCCCCGCGCTTGTCCCGGGGGCCCAATAGGGCGTTAGCTTGCCTGTATGCATGAGTTTTACGCCTACATTCTCGCCAAGCATCGCCACGGTGCGCTCTATATCGGCGTCACCAAGATCCGCACCATCGAAAAGATGAACCCGACCTGGACCGATCTCTACGTTGAAATCTGCCGATAGGCCCTATTGGATGGCCGGGACAAGCCCGGCCATGACGAGTTGGTTGGGTTGATCAAAAAATCGCGGAAACGGGGATAGTGCAAGGGGTTATCCCCGCCTAAGCCGGTTTGCCGGCGGGTTTGGCGGCGGTGGCCGCCGAGGCGGCGTGCTTCTTCTCGGCCAGGCGCACCGCGTAGATGGAAAGCTCGTAGAGCAGCACCGTCGGCAAGGCGAGCGCGATCTGGCTTACGGGATCGGGCGGCGTGAGGACCGCGGCGACGACGAACACGCCGAGTATGGCGTGGCGGCGATATTTCTTCAGGCTTTCCGAGGTGATCAGCCCGGCACGGCCGAGCAGCGTGAGCAGCACCGGCAATTGGAAGCAGATGCCGAAGCCGATGATCAGCGTCATGATCAGCGACAGATATTCGCTGACCTTGGCGGTGAGATGGATCTGCACCTGGTCGTCGCCGGTCTGCTGCATCGACAGGAAGAACGTCATGGCTAGCGGCATGGCCGCGAAATAAACGAGCGCCGCGCCGAGCAGGAACAGGATGGGCGTAGCGATGAGGAAGGGCAGGAAGGCTTGGCGCTCGCTGCGGTAAAGCCCCGGCGCCACAAACATGTAGATTTGCGCGGCGATCACCGGAAAGGCGATGAAGATGGCGCCGAACAGCGCAAGCTTCACCTGCGTGAAGAAGAATTCCTGCGGCGCGGTGTAGATCAGCTCGATCGGCGCGTCGGTGCCCGCCGCCCAGCGATAAGGCCAGAGCAGAAGATTGTAGATCGGCTTGGCGAACCAGAAGCAGACGATGAAGGCGAAGAAGACCGCGACCAATGCCCACATCAGCCGCCGCCTAAGCTCGACGAGATGCTCCATCAGCGGCGCCTTGGTGGCTTCAATGTCCTCGTCGTCGCTCATGACTTAGCCTGGGTCTTGCGGCGCTTGGCGGCGGGTTTGCTTTTCGCCGAGGTCTTGGCCGGAGCACGCTTAGGCTTCGGCGCGACCGGCATGGGCGCCATCGCGGGCGGGCCGGCCGCTTGCGGCGGACCCGCGTTCTCTTGCTTCGGCAGCATCACCGGCTTGTCAAGAATCGATTTGTCGAGAATCGGCTTGTCGAGGCCTGAGCGGATGCCATCGATGTTCTTACGCACCGCGTCGACTTCGCTCTCGGCCATCGCCGCCTCGAACTGGCGCTGGAAGTCGGATGCCGCGTGACGCAGCTTGCCGGCATAATGGCCGAAGGTGCGCATGAGCCTCGGCAGCTCCTTCGGCCCCACCACGACGATCGCCACGATGGCGATGACCAGAAGCTCAGACCAACCGATGTCGAACATGATTCAGCGCCGCATGACTTGGGCCGCTCACGCGGCCGCCATCGCCGCCCGGACTATCCCGATTTCCGGCTCTTGGCGGCGGTGCGTTTCGCCGACTTGGACTTTTCCGGCTTGTGCTCGATGACGTCAGGTTCGTCATCGGCCATGCCCGCCTTGAAGCTCTTGATGCCCTTGGCGAGGTCCCCCATGAGCTCGGAAATCTTGTTGCGCCCGAACAAGAGTACGAACAGCAGGACCACGATGAGAATGTGCGACCAACTCAGTCCCATGATGCGATCTCCAACAGTGCGCCTGCGCGCGCGCCAAATTCGGGGCTACTATGGCAGCAAAGCCCTCATCGTCGCAAGCGTGGCTCCTGTTATTGTGAAGCGGCCGTCCCGCCATTGTCGGCCGGAAAGACAAGGACGGCTCCGGAATCGGCCGCAACGCCGATTTCGGTACCCTGCGGCGGCGCGTCGCTCTCCCGGACCTTGGCGAACAGCGGCGCGTCGAGCCCCTGCACCGCCAGCTCGACCAGGGCCACGTCGCCGAGAAAGCGCGCGTCGAGCACGCGTCCCGGCACCCCCTCGCCCGCCTTGAGCAGACGCACGCCGCGCTGGCGCACGCAGACAATGGCTCGTGCGCCGTCGGCAAGACCGTTGGCGCGGAACCGGCCGAGCGGGGTGACGGCTTCGCCCTTTTCGATGCGCGCCGGCACCTCGTTGAGGTCCGAGAAGGTGCGCGCGGTGAGGATGTCCTTGGGCGCGCGGTAGAGATCGAGCGCCTTACCGGTCTGCACCACGCGGCCCTTATGCATCAGCGCCACGCGGTCGCCCATGCGCATAGCCTCCTCGGCGTCGTGGGTGACCACGATGGACGTGGCGCGGGTCTCGTGCAGGATGGCAAGCGTCTCCTCGCGCATGCTCTCCCGAAGCCGCGCGTCGAGGCCGGAGAACGGCTCGTCCATGAGCAGCACGCTCGGGCGCGGCGCGATGGCGCGGGCGAGCGCCACACGCTGCTGCTCGCCGCCGGAGAGGATGTGCGGATAGTCGCCTGCGTAACGCGCGAGCCCCACGCGTTCGAGCGCGGCGTGCGCCTCCGCTTTCGCTTCGCTGCGGGTGAGCGAGCGCAGGCCGTAGGCGACATTGTCGAGGAGGGTGAGATGGGGGAACAGCGCGAAGTCCTGGAACATGAGACCGACGCCGCGCTTCTCCGGCGGCACGAAGCGCTCGGGTCCCGCGACCTCCTGGCCGTCGAGCAGCACGCGCCCCGACGACGGGCGCTCGACGCCCGCGGCGATTCTGAGCAGCGTGGTCTTGCCGCAGCCCGAGGGGCCGAGCAGGCAGAGGATTTCTCCAGGCGCGACGTCGAGGCTCACATGATCGAGCGCGACGGTGTGATCGTAGATGCGGGACACGTCGTCGACAGTGAGCCGCGAAGCGAACGTGACCGCGGCCTTGCCGCGTGGAGCCTTGTTGCGCCGGTTATCGGCGTTCGCGGCGCGCTTTCGCCGTTTGAGGAAGTCGAGCATGGCGCCCATCTAGGCGCTTGCGCAGCCTCGACGCAAGCGAGACGGATCAGGTGATCTCGTCCCGATCCTCGTCGTCGTCGCCCTCGCCGAGGGGTTCGTCCTCGAGCGGGTCCTCGTCCTCGCGCAGATCCGGCGCGTCATCGGGATTGGGCATGGAGAAGCCGGGCGGCAGGCTCGAATCCAGCAGCCCGGCGCCTTTCAGCTCGTTCAGGCCCGGCAGGTCCTGGATGGAATCGAAGCCGAAATGTTCGAGGAAGAATTCGGTGGTGCCGTAGGTCACGGGACGGCCCGGCGCGCGCCGGCGGCCGCGCAGTTTGATCCAGCCCGTCTCCAGCAGCACGTCGATGGTGCCGCGCGACATGGTCACGCCCCTGATCTCCTCGATCTCGGCGCGGGTGACCGGCTGGTGATAGGCGATGATGGCGAGCGTCTCCAGCGCCGCGCGCGACAGGCGCCGCTGGGCGACCGCCTCGCGCTCGAGCAGGAAGGACAGATCGTCGGAGGTGCGGAACGCCCATTTGCCGGCGACGCGCACCAGATTGACGCCGCGCCCGGCATAGAGGCTTTGCAGCTCCTCGAGCAGCGCCTTCATGTCCTCGCCCTCGACGAAGTGGCGGCCGAGCGTCGCCTCGTCGAGCGGCTCCGAGGCGGCGAACAGCAGCGCCTCGACGATGCGCAGCTTCTCGCGCCGGTCGGTTTCCTGAAGCGCGATCACATTGGCGGGTAGCGGCAAAGACAGTCGCGGCCCGCTTCGCTCGCGCCCCGTCTCGTCTTCCGTCATGACCGTTACCCTACTGACTTGTTTCGCTGTCATTGCGGCCTCTTCCTCCCTAGGCGCAAGCGCTCATTATGCCGCGCGGTTGCGACGGCGAACCAGGAGCGGCGCAAACGATTTCGACTGGCTTATTTCCAGCGCGCCCTCCCGTGTCATCTCCAAAGTAGCGGTGAAACTCGACGCCAAAGCCGTGCGCCGAAGCTCCGGCTCGACCAGGAACTCGGCGAGCAGCGCATCGAGCGGCGCCCAGCCGATATTCATGCCGAGCAGCCGCTCAAGCTCGTCGCGCGCCTCCTTCAGCGACCACACGGTGCGCGGCTTGATCTGCCACGTGCGTGTCGCGGTGCGTACCCGCTGCTGGGAATAGGCCTTGAGCAGATCGTAGACATTGGCGTCATAGACGCTCTTGCGCGTGATGCGCGTCGGCTCGGGCATGCCGCGTGCGAAAATATCGCGGCCCAAGCGCTTGCGCGTCATGAGCTGGGCGGACGCCTCGCGCATGGCGTGGAGACGCTTGAGCCTGAAGGCGAGCAGCGCGGCAAGCTCCTCGCCGCTCGGCTCCCCCTCTTCGTCCTTCTCCGCCGGCAGCAGAAGCTTCGACTTGAGGAAAGCGAGCCATGCCGCCATCACCAGATAATCGGCGGCGATCTCAAGGCGGAGCCTGCGCGCTTCGGAGATGAAGTCGAGATATTGCTGGGCAAGCGCCAGCACCGAGATCTTGGCGAGATCGACCTTCTGCGTGCGCGCCATGGCGAGCAGAAGATCGAGCGGCCCCTCGAAGCCTTCCACATCGACTCTCAGCGTGTCGTCGGCTTGAACCTCGATGCGCTCGTCAGCTCCCCAATCGGAGAGGTCGTCGCGCTCCGGCGAATCTTCGCCGATTGATGTGCCGTTGCCGCTCATGCACGCACCGTGGGGTCGTCGCCGACACGCGTCACGCGGCTGCCGGCGGCTTCATTCACCAGCGCCATCGCTTCGGCGGCGTCGAAGGGTTGCGGATCGTGGAGCGCGTCACGGGCGCGCGCGAAACGTGCCGCGGCAATGCCATCGAGCAGCGGCGCGGCAGAGCCCACCTCTTTCATCTCGGCCAAAGTGCCGCTGCAATGCAGCGCCACGTCGCAGCCTGCGTCGATCACCGCCCGCGTGCGTTCCGCGAACGATCCGCCAAGGGCCTGCATGCCGATATCGTCGCTCATCACCAAGCCGTTCAGTCCGATCAAATCCCGAATCACCTCCCGCATTATAACGGGCGAAGCGCTCGACGGTCGCCGGTCGTCATAGGCCGGGAGCAGAATGTGGGCGGTCATGGCAAGCGGCGAATCGTTGAGCGCCTGGAAGGGCCGGAAGTCCCTCGCCTCAAGCTCCGCTCGCGTGGCGTCGATCCGCGGCAGGGCGAGATGGCTGTCCGCCTGGGCCCGCCCGTGACCCGGTACGTGCTTGATCACAGGCAATACGCCCCCCGCCAAGGTCCCGTCCATGACCGCGCGGCCGAGCGCGATCACCACGTCGGGATCGGTGCTGAAGGCACGATCGCCAATGACCTCGTGCGCCCCCTTCTCGGGGATGTCGAGACACGGCGTGCAATTTACGTTGACGCCGACCGCGCGAAGCTCCTCGGCGATCAATCTCGCGCCGGCAAAGGCAGCAGTCTTACCCAACCCGGGATCGACGTCATACAGATGACCGTAGCAGCAAGCCGGAGGCATGTTCCGCCAATGGGGCGGCCGCATCCTCTGCACGCGGCCCCCTTCCTGGTCGATCAGGACGAGCACCTCATCGCTCTCGACCGCATCCTTGAACGATGCGACCAGGTCCGAAATCTGCTCCGGGGTTTGGCAGTTTCGCGCAAAGAGGATGAGCCCGCAGGGCCGCTCTTGCGCAAAGAACGCGCGCTCGGCATCGCTCAACGATAAGCCGGCGCAGCCGGAGATGAAGGCTTTTAGGGTCACGAAGCGGGGTAACTTGGCCCGCGGCTCCCGGTCAAGACCCGTGCAGTCCGTCCGGCTATTGGGCCACCACGAAACAGTCGGTGCCTTGCGTCTTCAGCTGGCCGCAGAGCTTGTCGGCGGCGGTCTTGCCGTCGATGGGGCCGATGCGTAGCCGGTACAAGGTCCCCTTCGCGCCGAGATCGGCCTTGCTGACCATGGGCCGATAACTGGCAAGCAGGGTCGGATTTTTCTGCTGGATATCGGCAAAGGCGGCGAGGGCTTCGGTTTGGCTCTTCTGCGCGCCGAGCTGCACGGCATATTTGGACGGCGCCGCGGCTGCTGGGGCCGCAGCCGGCGCGGCGGCGGGCGCCTCGGGCATTGCCGGAGCGGCGGCTTCGGCCGGTGCTGCGACGGTTGGTACAGGCGCAGGCGCGAGTGCGGCGGCGGTTGGATCGACCGGCGCGGCGGGAGCCTCGCCACTGGCGGCACCAGCGGAAGCAGCATCGGTTTCAGGCGACGGCATCACCGAGCCATCGGGGCGAACCACGAGCGTCTTCACGCGGCGCGGGCCGCCATCGGCGCTCGCATCTTCGGCCGGCGCTGCGACGGCTGCCGTGGTTTGCGGCGTGACCATATCGGTGGTGGCCACCGGGTTCGGCAGGCTGCCCATACCGGTCGATGGCGGGAGGGCCGGCACCGCGACGTCTTCCTGGCGCGGCACCAATTGCTCGGATTCAGCTTCGTTCTCGTTGGTAAGACGGTCGTAGATGAGCTTGCTCTTATGCGGGAATTCCTTCCCTCCTGCATCGGCAGGTAGCTCCTTGACCGGACGGTTGTCGGCTTGCACCACAGGTGGCGCCTCGCCCATGCTGCCGCCGCTCTGCTTGTAGGCGAAGGCGAGCGCCCCGCCGAGAGCGATGGCACCAAGCAGCGCGCTGCCCACCATGAAGGCGCTGCGGCCTTTCATGAACGCCAATTTCGAAAATTTCGAACGCGCCGCCGGCGGCGGCACCATATGCCCCTCATCCATGAAATCGGCGTCACCCCGCTCGGCCTCGTAAAAATCTTGCGGGGGCCGGCGCGGTATCTCGGTCGAGCCGAGAGCGATCTGCGGGGGCTGATCGTAAATCGCGTCGAAAGCCTGGAGCTGCCGGCGCGGGTCGCTTTGCGGGACCTGATCGTGCGAGGCCCTGCCGTAATCCGGCACGCCGTGCTCGGGGTAAGGTTCGAAGCTCGGCTGTGCAGCCTGGTCGTAGCCGCGGTGGTCGCGGTTCAACGACTCGTCGGGCGCAAAAGACGGTGAGGCGGGAAACTGCTCGGGGAAGCTCGCATCGAAATTCGGCTCGGGGAAGCTCGCATCGGCATAGCTCTGTGGAGCAAAACCCGCATCTGTGAAGCTCGTCTCGGGAAAGCTCGCATCGGCGATGCCCGCGTTCGAAGGAGTGGCTTCGGGAAAGATCCTGTCGGGGAAGCCCGTGCCTGCGCCCGAATAGGCTTGGGGCTGATAGCTCTGGCTCGGAAGGTCCGGGGATCCTTGGTAGCCCGAAGGCGGATAGGTCTGCGGCGCGGGACGGTAGGCTTGCGGCTGGAGGTCCGCGGGCTGATAGGACGGCGTCGGGCTAGGCTGAAGGTAGCTTGGCGGTGCGGCCTGGGGACTCGGTTGATGGGGGTGAGGCGCTGGGGCTGCGGGCGTCGGTGCGAACGAGGTGTAGGAAGGTTGCGGCTGTGGCGGCTGAGGAAGCGGTTCGGGAGCCCGGGTTACCGGCGTATAGGTAGGCATCTGCGCAAAGACCGGACCGCCTCCGCCGAAAATCGAGTTCTGACCAATCGGCTGTCCTGGCCTGCCCGCTCCTTGAACCATGTAAGGTACCTCGCTTGTCTGTGTGCGATGAGGCGCGCTGGCGCTCCAGGATAGCCCGCCCTGACCGTCACGCGGACCGTCAGAGAAATCAGACTGCAACTCAGGGGCTGGATCGACCTTACGGCCGTATCCGTTATCGTGCATGGACATGGTTACTTTCCCTCGACCACCCCGTGCCCCCGCATAAGGTCAGTGCAGTTCGTGCATGGCATGAACACCGAGGATCCCAAGACCCAATGCCAATACACGCTTTGTGGCAACCACAAGCGCTACACGAGCACGCGTTAACTCTCGGTCACCCTCGTAAATAAATCGTAATTGTGGCAAGTCTTTGCCTCGATTCCAGAGGCCATGGAAGTCCCCTGCGAGGTCATAGAGATAAAAACTGATCCGGTGCGGCTCATGTGCCTCGGCCGCGGCCTCCACCAGGCGCGGGAATTGGGCCAGGCGGCGGATCAGGGCCACCTCGGCAGGGTCGTTCAGGCGGTCCAGGTCGGCTCGCGCCAAATCATTCCCCTCCGTCACAAGATCCGGGAACGTTTCACCTAACTGACGCAGAACGGAACTCGCCCTGGCATGGGCGTACTGGACATAGAAGACCGGGTTGTCGCGCGACTGCTCGGTGACCTTGGCGAAGTCGAAATCGAGTGGTGCGTCGTTCTTCCGGTAGAGCATCATGAAGCGGACGGACCCGGCGCCCACTTCATCCACCACGTCTCGAAGCGTGACGAACGTTCCGGCACGCTTGGACATTTTGACAGGCTCGCCGGCCCGAAACAAGCGCACCAGCTGACAAATCTTGATGTCGAGATAGGCTTCGCCCTCGGTGAGCGCGGCAAGCGCCGACTGCATGCGCTTGATATGGCCGCTATGGTCGGCGCCCCAGACGTCGATCATGGACCTGAAGCCGCGGCGGAACTTGTCGCGGTGATAGGCGATGTCGGAGGCGAAATAAGTGTAGCCGCCATCCGACTTGACCAAAGGCCGATCCTGGTCGTCGCCGAATTCGGTGGAGCGGAACAGGAGCTGCTCGCGGTTCTCCCACTCCTCGTCGATCTTGCCCTTGGGCGGCGGCAGGCGGCCTTCGTAGATTAGGCCCTTGGCTTTCAGCTCGGCGATGGTCTCGGCCACCTCGTCATGGGCGCCGTTGATCAGCGAGCGCTCGGAGAAGAACACGTCGTGATGAATGCCGAGCTGGCTGAGATCGTCCTCGATCATGGCCAGCATCGCCTTGAGCGCGGTGCTGCGTACGATGGGGAGCCATTCGCTCTCTTGCATGGCGAGCAGCTCCTTCCCGTGATGGGCGGCAAGCTCTTCGCCCACCGGCTTCAGATAGTCGCCGGGGTAAAGGCCTTCGGGGATCGCGCCGATGTCCTCGCCGAGCGCCTCGCGGTAGCGCAGATAGACGGAGCGCGCGAGCGCATCGACCTGAGCGCCCGCGTCGTTGACGTAATATTCGCGCGTCACGGCGTAGCCGGCGAAGGCGAGCAGATTGGCGAGGGCATCGCCGAACACCGCGCCGCGGCAATGGCCGACATGCATCGGGCCGGTCGGATTGGCGGATACGTACTCGACGTTCACAGCCTCGCCATCCCCCATGGCGCTCCTACCATAGGCGTCGCCCAGTTCGAGCACCATGCGTAGAACGCCCGGCCAGAAAGCAGGGGCAAGTGACAGATTGATGAACCCGGGACCGGCGATTTCGACTTTCTCAACATGCGGGTCCGACGCGAGAAGCGGCGCGATGCGCTCGGCAAGCTTCCGCGGCGGCAGGCCTGCGGCCTTGGCCAGCACCATGGCGGCGTTGGTGGCAAGATCGCCGTGGGAGGCATCCTTCGGCGGCTCGAGCGTGATGCCGTCGAGGCTCGCCTCATGCGGCACCACGCCGTCATGCTTGAGCTGCTGGACCGCGGCAAGGACTCGACCGTGGAACCCTGCGAAGACGTCCATTGAGGCTCCGGGGAAGGTTTCGGGGCGACTAACGCAAATCCGGCGTGGCGTCAAACAGGCGGGCATGCTCGACGAGCGCGTAACGGTCGGTCATGCCGGCGATGAAGTCGGCGACGTGGCGGGCAAAAGCGGGGGTGCCGGGTTCCGGCGCCTGCTCCCGCCATTCGGGCGGCAGGGCGGCAGGGTCGGCGGCGTAGCGGCGGAACAGGTCGCCGACCACACCTTCGGCCTCGCCCATGATGCGCATGATCCGGGGCTCGCGATAGACCCGGGCGAACAGGAAGGCGCGCAGCGCATCGACGTCGACGCGCATGGCATCCGAGAAAGCGACCATGGCGCGATCGGCATGGCGTATGTCGGCGGCGCTTTGCGGCTGGAGCATTGCCAACCGGCGCGTGGTCTCGGCTGAGACGTCCGCGATCATCGCCGTGATCAGGCGGCGAATGGCCTCATTGAGCAGGCGCGCGCCATCGATGCCGGGATGAGCGGCCCTCGCTTCGGCCAGTCCCCGGACCGCGAGAGGCACTTCCGCCAAATCGTCGAAAGTGAACAATCCGGCGCGATAACCGTCGTCGATATCGTGATTGTTGTAGGCAATGTCGTCGGCAAGCGCCGCAATCTGCGCCTCGACCGAGGCGAAAGTGGAAAGCTCGAGGTCCTGCTTGGCGCAATAGGTCAGCACCGAGTCCGGCACCGGCTTTTCCGCCCTGGGCCCGAGAAGCGGGCCGTTATGCTTGACCAGGCCTTCGAGCGTTTCCCAGGTGAGGTTGAGCCCGTCGAAGTTCGCATATTTGCGTTCAAGATCAGTCACGACGCGCAACGACTGCGCATTATGGTCGAAGCCCCCAGCCCTCGCCATGGCGGCAGCGAGCGCACGCTCGCCGGCATGGCCGAAAGGCGGGTGGCCGAGATCGTGGGCCAGCGCCAGCGCCTCGGTCAGATCCTCGTCGACCCGAAGCGTTCGCGCCAAGGCGCGGGCGATCTGCGCCACTTCCAGGCTATGCGTGAGCCGCGACCGGTAATGATCGCCCTCATGATAGATGAACACCTGGGTCTTGTAATTGAGCCTCCGGAAGGCCGCGGAATGCAGGATGCGGTCGCGGTCGCGTTGGTAGAGCGTACGCGTGGGGCATGGCGGCTCGGCCACGAGCCTTCCGCGGCTTTGACACGGATCGACCGCATAAGGCGCCAGCGCCGCGCCGCTAGCGCCTGTTTCTGCGGGAAAAATACGGTCAGGCTTGCGCCTGTGGTCGATTGACAAGGCCGTGCGCCATCCTATGTTCAATCAGAGATGGCTACACCCAACATGAGCGAACCGTCCATCACCATAAGCCCGCGCGCCGCGCAC
>Ga0299914_10003520_pt1 | contig 11080 bp, 10 predicted proteins | sample RVTome_10_FD_201361 | JGI IMG/M metagenome (GOLD analysis project Ga0299914, IMG submission 201361) | Soil microbial communities from uranium-contaminated site in the Upper Colorado River Basin, Wyoming, United States - RVT153D57 (version 2) ... | reverse complement strand
GGGCCTCAGGTGTGCGGCCCGGCGCCTACATGGGCTCGCAACTGGCCATCACCACCGTGATCGTGGCGGTGGGCTCGGCCCTGGCGATCGTCGCCGGCTTCGCCACCGCCGACCTGACCCCTCCCGAGTCTCCCGGCGGGGTGGTGGTGGGCCTACTCGCCGGAGTCGTGGCCTTCACGGGCATCGGGCTCGTCCTCGGCGCCGTACTCCCCACCGCACGCGCTGCCCAAGGGGTCGGGTTGCTGATCTTCTTCGGTCTGTTCTTCATCGCCGGCGGAGGTCCACCTCCGTCGTTGCTTCCCGACGCGATCAACGACTTCGTCGAGGTGACACCGATCGGCTTGGTGATCTCGGCAGTGAGCCGACCCTGGCACGGCGAGGGGCTCGACACCGCGGCGCTGTTGGCGCTGGGTGCGATCGCCGCGTCCACTGCCCTGATCGCGTATCGGCTGTTCCACCGCGAGTAAACCGGTTCACACGTGAGCCAGGACGCCGCGGAGCGGTCGGGGCACCGCGTCGATGTCGAGGGCGTCGACCATCAGCGGGGCGTATCGGATCTTGTGGTTGCCCAGCCAACGCCACAGTTGTTGTTCCACCGTCTTGTGACGTTGGGCGGGCTGGTTCTGGAAGCTGCGGAACCGCCTCAGATGACGCTGCGACTCGATGAGCTCCACCATCCGGTCGGCCCCCAATGCGCGGATCAACTCGTCCTCGAGGTCCGTCTCGCAGACGTAGAAGCCCGCCTGTTCCATGCCGGCCCGGTCGAAGCGAAGCCCGACACCGGCGGCTTCCAGAGTGCGGCTGAACTCGAACTCCTCGCCGGCGTCACAGAGCCCGGCGAGTGGGACATCGTGACCGTTGGGGCCGAGCAAGTCGAGGAAACGTGCGAGGTTGGTCGCCCCTGCGATCGGGATGACCATGGTGTTCTCGGCTTCGAGGTCTCGCTCCCGGCGTCTGGCGAGCGCCTCCACCGCCCGCTGATCGCTCACCCCTTCTACCAGGATCACGGCCTGGCCGGCCTCTCCGGCGATGCGGGCCCGCTCGAGTTCCACGGCGAGCACTGCCCCCGAGCCGCCCAGGCGCTCACCGGTCACGGGCGGAGAGTGGTCAGGGCGTCGACGGCCCCGTCGAGTTCGTCTTCGGTGTTGTAGTAGTGCGGGGAGAGCCGGATCAGGTCGGGCAGGTCCCGTCTCCGGGCGTCGATCAGCGTCGAGGACGGTGGGGTCACCGACACGTTGATCCCCTGCTCGAAGAGACGATCCATCACCTCGGGAGCCTCGACGCCGGGGACTCTGGTGGTGACGATGGCACACAACCGGTGGCCGATGTCATAGGTCTCGAAACCGGCCTCCACCAACCTGTTGCGGAGGAGATAGCCCAACCGGATGACCCGATCCTCGATGTCTGCGATCCCCCAGCCGAGAGCCTCGTCGACTGCGGCGCCGAGACCGAGGACCGCGGCGTGGTTGAACTCCCAGGTCTCGTAGCGGCGGGCGGTAGGGCGCAGCTCGTAGCGGTCGGGTTCGACCCAATCGGCCCCGTGCATGTCGATGAGGGGAGGCTCGAGATCGCGGAGCATCTCTGACCGGACGTAGAGGAAGCCGGTGCCACGAGGGGCCCGGAGGAACTTGCGCCCGGTGGCGGTCATGAAGTCGCAGCCGATGTCTGCGACGTCGACGGCGAGTTGGCCGACCGACTGGCAGGCATCGAGCAGGAAGGGGACCCCGGCGTCCCTGGCCACCGCCCCTATCTCGGCTGCTGGGTTGATGAGACCTCCGTTGGTGGGGACATGGCTGACCGAGATGAGACCGGTGCGCTCGTCGACAGCGTCCTTCAACGCGGCCACGTCGAGTTGGCCCGTCTCGTCGCTCGGGATCACGCGGATCTCGACACCGCGTTCCCGTGCGGTCTTCAGATACATGATGTAGTTGGTGGCGTACTCCGCCTCCGCGGTCAGGATGACGTCGCCATCCTTCAGAGGAACCGACTCGAAGGCGAGGTGCCAGGCGGCGGTGGCGTTGTCGACGATGGCTATCTCGCCGGGTGATGCCCCGATGAGAGCGGCGGTCGAGGTGTACACCGCCTCGAACCGGTCGTTGGCGGTGCGGGCCGCCTCGTAGCCACCGATGCGCGACTCCAACTCGAGATGAGCGACCGTTGTCTCGAGGATTCCCTGTGTCATCAGAGCGGCGCCGGCATTGTTGAGATGGGCCCGGTCGGCGCATCCGGGGGTCATGGCCCGGGCTCGGGAGACGTCGATCATGTCGGGTGAGGCTAGGGGGAGTCGGTTCAGACGACCTCGGTTTTAGCCCACCATCGGGTGGTCACCCAGATCGAGGCCAATGCGACGATGGGGACCAGGCCGATCTGGGCCGGGCTCAGATCGGGTGCGCCCTCGGCGCCCGCTACCGCTATCAGCCCGGGGACGGCGAACGGAAACCAACCGCCGGTCCCGAACAGCACGGCCACCTGGGCGGAAGCGATGATCACGCTCATCGCGGCTATGGCGGGGAGGTATCCCCGACCCACACTGGCGGCGTAGCCCATGGTCAAGGCGAGCAGGCCGGAGCTGACGGCGATGATCATGAGTCGCGTCGTCGCCCCACCGACAACGGCGGCGTGGAGGGGCCCGACCCCGCCGACCACTCCGAAGAAGACGGCGACGCCGCCGATGACCACGGCCAGCACCACGATCCACACACTCAGGACCATGAACTTGGCCAGGGCGATCGTGGCGCGAGGGACAGTGAGTGCGAACAACGACGCAAAGGTGCGATCGACGTGTTCCCGGCCGAAAACCCATGCAACCACCACCCCGGCACCCAAGAACACGGCCACCGCGGCGATCTGGTCGACCAGTCCGAGGTAGCCGACCCATCCCTCGCCGACCAGGAATGCCGCCGCCTTGTCGGCGAGGGCACCGACACCGCCGTTGATCGCCACGTTGTAGAAGCCGAGCCCCAACGCCGGGAGCAGCAAACCCATGAGGATGGTGGCGACCAGAGTGACCCGCGATCGTCGCAACTTCAGCCACTCGACACGCAGGGCGGCCCTCACGACCTGGTTCCCATCTCGAGGTCGTATCGGTGGACGAGATCGAAGAATCTCTGCTCTAGGTCGACGCCGTCAGGATCGAGTGTGCCCACCACCCGTCCCCGGTGCATCACAGTGATCCTGTGTGCAACGCGGGCGAGTTGGTCGAGGTGGTGGCTGGAGACGAAGACGGCGACGCCACGGTCGGCGAAGTCGGTCAACAGGTCGCGGACGAACACGACCCCGGCCGGGTCTAGTGAATTGGCGGGCTCGTCGAGGACCACCACCGAAGGGTCGTGGACCAGGGCGGAGGCGAGTCCCAACCGCTGTCGGTTGCCCGACGAGAGGGTCGACGCCCTGCGATCGGCCCAATGGCCCAGCTCGAACCCGTCGATCACGCGGTCCACCCCGGAATCGTGTCGCCGGTCGTGCCCGTGGAGGAGGGCGGCGGCGGCCACGTTCTCCCGGACGGTCAGCTCCGGGTAGGCGAAAGGGGTCTCGATGAGATGGCCGACCCGACTCCAAGTCTGGGGAGGGGCCCGGTGGGAATCGTGGCCGAGGACGGTGGCCCGACCGGCGTCGGGCCGGAGCATGCCGAGGAGGAGCCGCATCAGGGTGGTCTTACCGGCTCCATTGAGACCCACGACGGCGTGGATCTCACCGGCGGCGACACCGACGTCGACCCCGTCGACCGCCTTTTCGGTGCCAAATCGGCGCCGCACGTCTTCGGTGGCCAGTGGAAGCGTCATCGACTGGCCTCGACCGATGCAAGTAAGTGCATCGCCCGGCGCACCCGGTCGCCGAGGGAGTCTCCTGTGAGGTTGTCGGCCCAGTCGAAGAGGGCCGCGGTGAGCGCCCCGAGTGCCGCGCCCGCCGCGATTCGCGCGTCGAGTGCGGGAACTCCACTCGTGGTGAGTGCGTCGACGATGACCTGCTCGGTGGTCCGGTTGTTCTCCCACACCCTGGCTCGCAGCCCCGGATGCGCCGCGGCCAGTTCGATGCGGGCACGGGTCATCTCGTCACCAGGCTCTTCGACGTGGTCCCACGCCTCGAGAACACCGCGCCTCACTCTCTCCAGAGGGGGTAGAGAGTCGTCTTGGGCGCTCACCGCGGCTCCGAGGAGGGGGTCGTAGGGGTCGTCGAGAACGACTGCCTCCTTGGTGGGGAAGTTGCGGAAGAAGGTCATGTGCGACACCCCGGCGGCCCTGGCCACCTCCTCGACGGTGACGTCGTCGAACCCCCGCGTCGTGAACAGTCTGATCGCCTCCTCCTGGAGACGCCGTCTCGTTTCCTCACTCCGGCTCATCTACGAGATGTTAGTCACTAACATTCCGTAATTCTCTCAGGAGTACGGCCGGATACGGGCCGCACCGCCTCGAGAAATGTGAGACCCACATGGGTCCACTACCTGAGGAAAGCGAGGCAGTGATTGGGGCGTCGGCGTAACCTGGCTCGGTGAGCACGGGTAGCGGTGGGATGTCGGCGGGGTCGTTCGACGCCATATTCAACACGGCGGCCGATGCGATCGTGACCGCCGACGCCACGGGGACCATCGTGGCCTCGAACCCGGCCGCCGCCGCGATGTTCGGCTATCGCGAGAACGAGATGGTGGGTCAGCAACTCTCCACCCTCGTCCCGGAGCGGTTCCGGGCCTCTCACACCGAGGGATTCGAAAGGGTGGTCGCTACGGGGGAGACCCGGATCATCGGCCGCACCGTCGAAGTGTTCGGGTTGCACAGAGACGGCAGCGAATTCCCCATCGAACTGTCATTGGCGACCTGGTTGCACGGCGATGACCGATTCTTCTCAGGGATCATCCGTGACATAACCGAGCGCACCGCCCTGACCCGCGCTCTCTCCGTATCCGAGCAGAGGCTCGACGCGATCCTCCAGTCGGCAACCGACGCGGTGATCTCGATCGACGCCGCGGGCAGGATCGTGGTCTGGAACCAGGGAGCCGTGGAGATGTTCGGCTACACGAGGGAGGAGATGATTGGAGAGACTCTCGACGCCGTCATACCGGACAGGTTCCGCGGTGCGCATGTCGAAGGACTGGAGCGGGTCGGTTCCGGTGGCGAGCACCACGTCATCGGCAAGACGGTCGAACTGGCCGCCCTGGACCGGGACGGCAGGGAGTTCCCGATCGAACTCTCCCTGGCCACGTGGGATGTAGGAGGCGAGCGCTTCTATAGCGGGATCATTCGAGACATCACCGAGCGGAAAGTGGCCGAACATGCCCTCCATCTGGCGAACAAGTCTCTGAACGAGAAGAACGAACAGCTGGAGGCGCTCTCGGCGAAGCTCGCCAAGTATCTCTCCCGGCAGGTATACGACTCCATCTTCGAAGGTCGAACCGAGGTGCGGGTTCAGTCGTACCGCAAGGAGCTCACTGTGTTCTTCTCCGACATCGAGGGGTTCACCGACCTCACCGACCGTCTCGAAGCCGAACAGATCAGCGAGATCCTCAACTCGTACCTGAGTGAGATGGCGTCGATCGCCGACGGGTGCGGTGGCACGGTCGACAAGTTCATAGGCGACGGCATCATGATCTTCTTCGGAGACCCGGAGACCAGGGGACGGAGAGAAGACGCCCTCGCCTGTGTCCGGATGGCGCTGCGGATGCGACGGCGGATCGAGGAGTTGCGCGCCGAATGGGAGGATCGGGTCGGGCCCGAGCCCATGCATGCGCGCATGGGGATCAACACCGGCTACTGCACCGTGGGGAACTTCGGGTCGGAGGACCGTCTCGACTACACCATCGTGGGAGCGGCGGTGAACACCGCCTCACGTCTCGAGTCGTCGGCCGCTCCCGACCAAATCCAGATATCGCACTCCACCTACATGCTGGTCAAGGACGAGATCTACTGCCGACCGTTGGGTGAGCAGGGCCTGAAGGGCATCAGCCATCCGTTGCGAACCTACGAGGTGGTGGGGGAGTACAGCGATTTCGATCTGGGAGAGACCATCAGCGCCGAGATTGGCGCGTTCAACCTCACTCTCGACCCCAAGAGCCTCGACCCGGAGTCGGCGGCCAGGGCCCGGGAGGCATTGCGTTCGGCGCTGGCCGCGTTGGGTGATGACGTCGACGTCACTGAGCTCGACCTGACCGAGGCGGATTGAGGCGTTAGCGTCGCAGACGATGCGAATAGCCGTGCCTGTCGAGTCGCCGGATGAGCGACGTGTGTCACTGACCCCCCAGGTGGCGCTGCGGCTCATCGAGGAACGTCACTCGGTCGTCGTCGAGACGGGCGCCGGAGGCGAGGCTGGTTTCTCCGACGAGGCCTATCGTGACGTGGGAGCGGAGGTGGCCGTCGACCCCTTTCCCGGCGCCGAGCTGATCACCGTCGTGGGCCCGCCCACCGCCGAGCAGGCATCTCGATATCCGGAGGGCTCTGCCCTGGTCGGCTTTCTCGACCCCTTCTCCGCCAAGGATCTCGTCTCGGTGTTGGCGAGACGTCGCATCACTTCTTTCGCCATGGAGGCGATCCCCCGGACCACATTGGCGCAGAGCATGGACGCCCTATCCTCCCAGGCCACTGCGGCCGGATATCACGCCGTTCTCGTCGCCGCCGCGGCAACACCACGCTTCTTTCCGATGCTCACCACCGCCGCAGGGACCATCCCACCGGTGAAGCTTCTCGTTCTCGGGGCGGGTGTCGCCGGGTTGCAGGCCATCGCCACCGCCCGCCGGCTGGGCGCCTCGGTGTCTGCCTACGACATCAGACCCGAGGTCCGGGAGCAAATCGAGAGTCTCGGTGCTCGTTTCGTCGCTGCACCGGTGGACGAGTCGGCGGCTGCCGCCACCGGCTACGCCAAGGAGGTCTCCGACGAGACGCAACGGAGACAGCAGGATGCCCTCGCCAAGGTCGTCGCCGACTCCGACGTGGTGATAACCACTGCCCAGATCCCCGGTTCGCCTGCACCACTCCTCGTTTCCCGGGAGATGGTGGAGGGGATGCGACCCGGCTCGGTCATCGTCGACGTGGCCGCTCCCTCGGGCGGCAACTGCGAGCTGACCCGACCCGGGGAGACTGTCGACGTCGACGGTGTGAAGGTGATCGGCCCGACCGACCTCCCGGGCCGGGTCGCTCATGACGCCTCTCAGATGTACGCCCGAAACCTGGCCTCGTTCGTGGCCAGGATCACCGATGAGGACGGTCAGCGGGTCTACGACTTCGAGAACGAGATCGTCTCCGAGGCGTGCATCACCCACGACGGCCGGGTGACCCATTCGGTGGTGCGTCGGTCGATGGGTCTCGAGGTGGAGTCTTGAGCCCTCTCCTCGTCGGCATCACCGTGTTCGTCCTCGCCGCGTTCGTCGGTTTCGAGGTGATAAGCAAGGTGCCGCCCACCCTGCACACACCCCTGATGTCGGGTGCCAACGCCATCTCGGGGATCACCATCATCGGAGCCCTCAGCGCCGCCGGCCTCGGGGCGACTCCCCTGGCACAGATCCTCGGTCTCCTCGCAGTCGTCACTGCGACGGTGAACGTCGTCGGGGGCTTTCTGGTCACCGACCGGATGCTGGAGATGTTCAAGAGCAGGTCGGAGAGGGAGCGGCCCAAGCGGTGACCACCATCCTCTACCTTGCGTCCGCCGTCGCGTTCATCGTCGGGCTGAAACGTCTCGGGTCTCCCCGGACGGCTCGGTCGGGTAATCGGATCGCCGCCCTGGGGATGCTGGCCGCCATCGTGATCACCCTGATCACGGAGGGGATACTGAACTGGGGGGTGGTCGCCGGCGGACTCGTCATCGGTGCGGTCCTCGGCGGCTGGGCGGCCGTGCGCGTCCAGATGACCGCCATGCCGCAGATGGTCGCCATATTCAACGGGTTGGGTGGTGCCGCCTCGGCGCTGGTCGCCGCTACCGAAGTGGTCGAGTCGGACATGGGCGGGCTCCCGGCGGAGACCATCGTCACGATCCTGATCTCGATGATCATCGGCTGGATCACCTTCACCGGCAGCTTCGTCGCCTTCGCGAAGCTGCAGGGGCTGGTTCCCGGCCGGCCCCTCCTGTTCACCGGCCAGAGGATCGTCAACGGTCTCCTCGTGGTGGCGGTGATCGGGTTCGCGGTCTGGGCGGGCGTCACCGGGAATGAAACGGGCTATTGGGTCGTCGCCGGGCTGGCGCTGTTGCTCGGGATCATGACCGTCGTCCCCATCGGCGGCGCGGACATGCCGGTGGTGATCTCTCTGCTCAACTCGTTCTCGGGTCTGGCTGCGGCGGCGGCCGGCTTCGTCATCGAGTCGAACCCGCTCATCATCGGTGGTGCTCTCGTGGGGGCTGCCGGGCTGATCCTGACCGTCCAGATGACCGAGGCGATGAACAGGTCGCTGGCCAATGTGCTCTTCGCCGGTTTCGGTACCGAAGGGGCCACCGAGGCGGCGACCATGTCGGACAAGCCGGTGAAGCGGGCCACACCAGAGGATGCGGCCATCACACTCGCCTATGCCGATTCGGTGATGATCGTCCCCGGATACGGCTTGGCCGTGGCCCAAGCCCAGCATGCGGCCCGTGAGCTGGCCGACGCGTTGGAGGATCGGGGAGCGAAGGTGCATTACGCCATCCACCCGGTCGCCGGGAGGATGCCCGGGCACATGAATGTCCTGCTCGCCGAGGCGGACGTGCCGTACGAGCAGCTGCTCGACCTGGAGCAGGCCGACCCCCAACTGCCTCAGACCGACGTGGTTCTGATCCTCGGGGCCAACGACGTGGTCAACTCGTCGGCTCGGGACGATCCGGGCTCGCCGATCTACGGGATGCCCATCTTCAACGTCGACCGCGCGGGGACGGTGATCGTCGTGAAGAGAAGCCTGTCACCCGGTTTCGCCGGGATCGACAACCCCCTCTTCTACAACGACAACACGCTGATGTTCTTCGCCGATGCCAAGGACGCGCTGGAAGAGACCGTGTCCGCCCTCCGCCAGATCTGATTCAGGCGGCCTCGTTGGGGAGGATCACCGCCCGGCCTTCGATGTCGCCCGACTTGAGCGCCTCGTAGGCGGTCATGGCTTCGTCGAGGGGGTAGGTGGTGACGTGGGAGCGGATGAGCCCCCTTGCGCCCAGATTGAGCACCTCGATCAGTTCGTGACGGGCTCCCCAGTAGGTGGTCTGCAGACTGACCTCGTATGGGACCGAGAAGAACGAGAGCGAGAAGCTCCCGCCGCCGATCCCGACGATGGTCACGTCACCCATCTGCCGCGCCGCGGCGGCGCCCATGGCGATGGTGGGGTCGGCGCCCACACAGTCGATGACCACGTCGGCTCCCCGGCCTCCGGTGACTTGTCTGATCTCGCCGGCGGTTTCCTCTCCGGAGACGAAGGTGAAGTCGGCACCAACCTCCTCGGCCACTTTCAGGGCTTCTTCTCTCATGTCGACGGCGATCACCGACGCTGCGGTCATTGCCTTGAGGATCTGTACCGCCATGTGCCCGAGCCCTCCGACACCGATGACCACGGCGTGGGCGTCGGCGGTCAGCTTGGGCAGCGATCGCCTGATGGCGTGGTATGGGGTGAGCGCGGCGTCGGTGAGGGGAGCGGCCTGCGTGGGTTCGAGCCCGTCGGGGAGCGGCAGGAGGAACCTCGCGCTGGGGATGAGCATGTATTCGGCCATCCCCCCGTCGAGCCCCAGACCTCCGCCGCCGCCGGGAACCGGGGCCGCTTCGACGTTCTCGCAGTAGTTCTCGAACCCGGCGAGACACCTGACGCAGGTGCCACAGCCCCAGGGGCCGTACACCGCCACCGCCTGGCCGACTTCGAGGTGGTCGACACCCTCGCCGACGTCATGGACCCAACCGGCGTTCTCGTGACCGAGGGTGAAGGGCGGATTCCAGGGAACCGCCCCTGACTCGAACTCGTCCATGAGGTGGATGTCGGAATGGCAGGCTCCGGCTGCACCGACTTTGATCACTACCTGACCGGGCCCGGGTGTGGGCTCGTCGACATCCTGGAGGACCGGCTTTGACTTCCAGTCGAGCAGTCTGAGGGCGCGCATTGAGACTCCTTTCGCTGTCCCGAGGACAAGATTCGTCGCTGACCCTTGATTTGACCAGGGGACAAGGTCTCTAAACCCCCGGGGACCCCGCCCTGCGCGGGATGCCGATGAGCCTCGGCGACCGGCCCGAGCATTGTCTCCGACCAACAGGGCGGGTTGTCGATGACCTCTGTCACGGCCGTGACCGGTCCATGGCACGAGCCACGTCGAGACGGATCCCGGTCTCGGCCTCAGACACCGCAATGAGGGTCGCGATGGAACGCCGGTTGCGGGATCGACCGAGCAGTGGGCGACGGACCGGTGGCCCGAAGTTGACCCACCTTGGTGCGTACAGCTGTCCGCCGGAAGCTCGGGGGTCTGTCGCCGCCCGTAACTGGGGGAGAGCCCCCTCAGCGGGTGTCATCCCGAATCGGGCGGCCGTCTTCTCCCAGAGGTCTCCGCCACCTTCCCGTGCGGTGTTCACCTGGAGGTCGGTTCTGGTCAACCCGGGATGGGCGACCAGGCTCTGGGTGGGCGCCCCTGCCGTGCGGAACCGCTCCTCCAACCCGAGAGCGAAATGGAGATTGGCCAGTTTCGACTGCCCATAGGCTCGCCAGCGGTCGTAGTTGCCGACGAGATGGGGGTTGTCCGGATCGACGGGTCGGCCGAAGTGACGGGCGGTGCTGGTCACACTCACCACTCTCGAGCCGGCCGTATGGACGAGCAGGGGAAGGAGCCTGGCGGTGAGGGCGTGGTGACCGAGATGGTTGGTTCCGAACTGCATCTCGAACCCGTCGTCGGTGCGTCTCTCGGGGATCGCCATGACTCCGGCGTTGTTGATCAGGATGTCGAGACGGTCGTGGTCGGCGGTCACGGACCCGGCGAGGTCGGCGACCGAGTCGAGAGAAGACAGGTCGAGCTCTCTCACCTCGAGTCGGGCATTGGGGTGGGTGTCGAGGATGGCGGCTTGGGATGCGGCGGCTTTCGACTGGTTGCGGGCCGCCATCACCACCAGAGCGCCCTTGGCGGCGAGGGATCGGGCGTTCTCGAAGCCGAGACCGCCGTTGGCGCCCGT
>Ga0299914_10003519_pt1 | contig 11081 bp, 9 predicted proteins | sample RVTome_10_FD_201361 | JGI IMG/M metagenome (GOLD analysis project Ga0299914, IMG submission 201361) | Soil microbial communities from uranium-contaminated site in the Upper Colorado River Basin, Wyoming, United States - RVT153D57 (version 2) ... | reverse complement strand
CAGCAATGGGAGCTGGAGCGCCGCTTTCAGGCCTTCGAGGCCGGCTTCTGACCGAGACTGTGAGCCGCGCCTACGCTGACGGTGCCAAATGATCGGTGTTGGCCCATTGCTCGACAATGCGGCCATTGACGATGCGCACGATGCCAATCCCGGTCCGGTCCTGGCTAGCCTTGTCACTCCGGATAATCACCCGCGTGGCCACCTCACTGCCTTCGCCAAGCATGTCCTCGACGGAAAAATGCAGGCCTCGATTGGCAGCGCGGAACTTGGAGATAAACTGTTTGAAAGCGTCGCGCCCTTTGGTCACGCCGCCATCGGCGTTATGCGTAATGAGGTCAGGGGCAAGCATTTCGTCGGCGATCCCAAGGCGACCTTGGTTCCAGACCTCCTCAATGAATCGCTGCGCGATGGCCTTGTTCTGCTCGATGGGCATTCCGCATCCTCCTCGTACTCGCGTTTGAAGGGGGATGCTAGCAGCGCGACGGCACTGTTCAGGCGTAACAATGACGTTACCGGCTAGCTCAGCGCCCGGATGCGGAAGGGGAGGCCGCCTTTGGGGCAGAGCGTGACGGTCGCGTGAATCTTGGCCGGCACCGGCCCCGCATATTCGGGGGTGAAGCGGCGCAGCAGCTGCACCAGCGCCAGCGTATTCTCGATCTGCGACAGCGCCCCGCCGATGCAGGCGCGCTTGCCAGCGGCAAAGGGCAGGTAGCTGTATTTCACCCGCTTCTTGGCGCGCTCGGGCGCGAAGCGCTCGGGGTCGAACTTCTCCGGTTCCTCCCAATATTTCGGGCTGTGATGCATCACATAGGTGCAGATCACTGCCTTGTCGCCTTTGCGAATCTGATGGCCCTCCATCACGTCGTCGTCGGCGGCGATGCGGATCAGCCCCCAGATGGGAGGGAAGAGACGCATGGTCTCCTGGATCACCATGCGGGTATAGGAGAGCTGCTGCACCTCCTGCCATTTCGGATCGCGGTCGCCACAGACGGCACGCGCCTCCGCCCGGATGCGCTCCATGGCCTCGGGATGCTGCGAGAGGAGGTATAGGGACCAGGCAAGCGTAAGCGCGGTCGTCTCGGTGCCAGCCCAGAGATATTGCTTCATCTCGTCGATCACCTGCTGGCGATCGAATTCGGGGAAGCTCGGGTCGGCCTCGGCGGCCTCGAGCATCTTCAAAAGCGTCTTCTCGCGCTGGTCGACGATGTTGGCGCCAATCACGGTCTCCGGGATCTCGCCCCAAATCTCCATGGCCTTGGCCGTCTCTTCGTCGGTAATCTCCGTGATCTCGCCGTGCATCTTCTTGAGGCGAATGGATTTGTGGTTCATCACGTCGGTATAGGTCTTGACCTGACCGAAGATGAAGTGTGGGTTGAACGGCATCTCGCGGTCGAACAGCGCCTTGCACACCATCTCGGCGGCGAGGGTCCAAGTCTCCTCCACCATCTCGATTGTCTCGCCGGTCGAGGCGAACTTCGCCCAGCGCGCCATCTTCGAGTCGATGGCCGACATCAGGTAGGGGAAGTACTCCTCGAACATTCCCGGATGAAAGGCGGGCTGTTGTGGCGCGCGGATCTTCTGCCAGAGCGCGCCGTCGACGGTGATCATGCTCTTGCCGAAGATCGGGCGCAGCCCGTCGAAATATTTGACGTAATTGTCGGCGTTGCTCACGAGCACGCGCTCGGCATGCGCCGGCTCTGAAAGAATCACGATGCGGTGGTTCTTGAGGTTGATGGGAACCGCGCCGCCATATTTCTCGCTGAGCCAGGAGAGAACCTGCATGGGGTTCTCTTGGTTCAAGAGTGAGGATAGCTTGAACCAGATCGACTGCTCTTCGCCGAGCCCATGCGATGGAGAATAGGCGACTGTCATATCCGCCATTTACGCCTTGCCCCCGCTCCCTGTTCTTGATCTCGGGCCGGAAAAACGGCCTTCCGCACCGCGGTCGTCTCGGCAGGAAGGCGCGGAATTGCCTCGGATTAGGCCAGTCTCTAGCATCTGGCCGTCGGCATTGTCCATCATTGGCACGCCCACATCTTGCGGTGCGACATGCCGTCCCGTCCAGGCCCGATCTTACGGCCGTTAACGATTTCAATCAAAGCGTTCATCAGGCGGAGAGAATAACGGCGGCTGGGCCCTGACCTGGGTCATTCCCACCACTTGCTCGCCTTCCACGCGGACTTCGCCGGAAGCGACCAGACCGAGCGCCAGTGGGTAAAGGCGATGCTCCGCCTCGAGCACACGTGCGGCGAGGGTGTCGGGCGTATCGCCCGGAAGCACGGGAAGGGCGGCCTGGGCCACGATCGGTCCTGTGTCCATCTCGGGCCGGACGAAGTGCACTGTGGTGCCGGTGATCATAACGCCCTCATCTAATACGCGAGTGTGGGTATGCAAGCCTTTGAACATGGGCAGCAGCGACGGGTGAATGTTGAGGTGGCGGTTCCACCAGCGCCGTACGAACTTTTCTGTGTGCAGACGCATAAATCCTGCATTGCAGAGAAGTTCCACGCCTGCCTCTTGCAGCACCTGGTCGAGAGCGGCGTCAAAGGCCTCGCGCGAAGCAAATTCCTTGTGGTCGATGACGAGCGCAGGGATAAGGCCAGCCTCGGCGCGCAGGAGACCTTGTGCGCCGGGTACGTTCGATACCGCGAGCACGATCTTGGCCGGATAATCGTGGTCCTTGCAGGCCTCGATCAGCGCGCCGAGATTGGAGCCCCGTCCCGAGATGAGGACGCCGACGCGTTTTTTCGTCATGGGCGGTTTCAAGCGAGCTTGCCTCCGTAGTGGATGGCGACGCCGTTTCCACGCTCTCCAATTGCGCCGATCACGCGCGCTTCCTCGCCGAGATAATCGAGTGCCCGTTCGACATCGCCCGGACTCACAATGACGATCATGCCGACGCCGCAATTGAAGGTGCGCAGCATCTCGTCTTGATCCAGCCCCGACTCCGCTTGCAGCCAGGTGAAGACCGGCGGAAGCGCGATGGCGTCAAGGTCGATTTCAGCGGCAAGACCGTCGGGGAGCACGCGGGGGATATTGTCGGTGAGGCCGCCGCCGGTGATATGGGCAATTGCCTTCACGGCGCGGGTTCCGCGAATCGTTTCAAGCATCTGCCGGACATAGATGCGGGTCGGTGTGAGCAGCGCCTCGCCCAGCGGCAGGCCGGGCGCAAATGGCGCTGGGTTGCGCCAGCCCAATCCCGTCCGCTCGACGACCTGGCGCACCAGAGAGAAACCGTTGGCGTGGACGCCCGAGGACGGGAGTCCGAGAATGACGTCGCCCGCGGCGATGTCCTTGCGCGGCAGGAGATCGCCGCGCTCGACGGCGCCCACGGCAAAGCCGGCGAGATCGTAGTCCCCCGGCGCGTAGAAACCGGGCATCTCCGCGGTCTCGCCGCCGATCAGCGCGGCGCCCGCCTCCTGGCAGCCTTTGGCGACGCTGCCGATCACCGTCTCGGCCACGCCGAGATCGAGCTTACCGGTGGCGAAGTAATCGAGAAAGAACAGCGGCTCGGCGCCCTGCACCATGATGTCGTTGACGTTCATGGCGACGAGATCGACGCCGATCCCGGCATGGATGCCGGTCTCGATGGCGAGCTTGAGCTTGGTGCCGACGCCGTCAGTGGCGGCGACCAGCACGGGGTCCTTGAAGCCGCAGGCCTTGAGATCGAACAACCCGCCGAACCCGCCAAGCCGGCCAAGCACGCCGGGACGCTTGGTCTTGGCCGCGAGCGGGCCGATGGCCTCGACCAGCGCATTGCCGGCGTCGATATCGACACCCGCATCGCGATAGGTCACTCTGGCTTTGTCCTTGGGAGTTGCGGGCACCGAACCACTCGGGGTGCAGAAGCAAGCGATTTGGCATAACAATCGTGCCGGAGGAGGCGCGTCAAGGCGCAAAAGGCCGTGGGGGCGCCACATTCGCAGGGTTTACCGAAGGTGATGGGCAGGGCGTCCGCGAGGCCGAAGCCGTCGCGGCAGAGTTGGACATGATGCGGTCAGGACTGAAGCGCGCGGCGCAGGCGAGTTTTGTCCTGCTGCTGTTTTGCATCGCCAGCCTCATGGGCGTGGCGGCCCAGGCCGCCGGCAGCCTCTATGAGGTCACCAAGATCTCGGTCGATACCACCGCCGCCGACGCCGTCGCGGCGCGCGGCATCGGCATGGCCGAGGCGCAGGCGCGCGCGGTCAAGACCGTGCTGCAGCGTCTCGTGCCAATGAGCGCCCAGGAGTCGCTTCCCGAGCTTGCCCAGGAGGACGTCGAGGGCCTGGTCAATGGCGTCTCGATCCGCAAGGAGCAGAACTCCACGACCCGCTACATCGCCACCCTCGACGTGAGCGTCAACGAGCAGGGGATCAAGCAGCTGCTGCAAGAGCAGGGCATTCCCTACAGCGAAGAGCGCGCGCCCCCGATCTCCATCCTGCCCGTGGTGATCGCCGGCGGGAGCGTCAAGAGCGAGGAGGGCTGGCGCCAGGCTTGGGAGGCTCTCGACGTCGCCCACAGCGTGACGCCGGCCACGATCCTCCGTGCCCGCCCCGAGCTCAGCCTCGAGACCGTCAAGGCGGTGCTCGACGGTCAACCGCAAGCGCTGGAGGCGATGCAGGCCGACTACGGCTATGGGCCGCTGCTGATCGCGGTGGGCGAGACCGCCGGCGGCAAGTTCGTGACCAGGCTGGCCGGCACCGATGGTGCGGGTCCCATCAACTACGGGCAGAGCGAGACGCTTGCCGGCGGGGCAGCGGCTGCGGCGCGCGAGGCGGCCACGTTCGCCTTCGCGGTCATCGAAAACCGCTGGAAGGTCGCCCAGTCGGGCGAGCAACCGACGACCGAAGTCAGATATGACGAGGGGGCGGCGACGCCGGAGGCAACGCCGCCGAAAACCGAGATCCCGCGCAATGTCGTCGCCCTGGTCGAGTTCTCCGGCCTCAAGGATTGGCAGGAGATTCGCGGCAGGCTGATGAGCGTGGCCGGAATCCAGGCGCTTGAGGTCAATTCCTTGTCGGCGCGGGGAGCCTCGATCACGTTCGACTATGCGGGCCCGCTTGGCCGTCTTCAGCAAGAGCTGGGCCAGAGCGGCTTCCAGTTCGGCGAGAGAGATGGGACTTTTGTGCTCCGCTCGCGCTAGGGTCAGGCCTGCCGACTGCGCCCCTCGAATCTGCTAGACTGGGGCCATGGAGGTCCGGCGCGGCGAAAGGCGCAGCCGGGCTCCGGGAGGAACGTTCGTGAATATCCCGAATAGCCTCACGCTTGGGCGGCTGGTGCTCGTGCCGCTGATCGTATGGCTGATCATCACCCATGAGATGACGGCGGCCTTCCTGCTGTTCCTGCTGGCTGGCTTCTCCGACGCGGCCGACGGCTTCCTGGCCAAGCGCTATGGATGGCGAAGCGAGCTTGGCGCCTATCTCGATCCGATCGCCGACAAGGCGCTGCTCGTCAGCATCTACGTCACCTTGGGCTTTGCCGGCCATTTGCCGGTGTGGCTGGTCATCGCCGTGGTGAGCCGCGACATTCTCATCGTCGGTGCCGTGGTGTTGTCGTGGATGTTGTCGCGTCCGGTCAGCATGCAGCCGCTGCTCATCAGCAAGGCCAACACGCTGTCGCAGATCGTGCTGGCGGGTCTGGTACTCGCCGAGCTCGGGCTCGGATTGGGCCTGCATGAGGTGGTCAATATTCTGGTGTGGGTGACCGGCGCCCTTACCATTCTTTCGGCCGCGGCCTATTTCTGGTCTTGGCTCGGGCATATGGCGAGCTACGAGCCGGCGCCGGCGCCGCTTCCGCCGCGGCAACGGAAGGCGCCGGGTTTGGACCAACGCCCGCGGGTCAGGGCTTCATGACGCTTGCGCAGCTTACTCTCGACTTGCCCCACCGCGCGGCGCTTGGCGCCGAAGACTTCCTGGTCAGCGATTGCAACCTGGCGGCGGTGAGGCTGATCGATTCTTGGCCCGCCTGGCGGGACGACGTCCAGCTTCTCACCGGACCGGCGGCGAGCGGCAAGACGCATCTCGCCAGAGTCTGGCAGAACCTGTCGGGGGCATGTTCGATCAATCCCGACAATCTCGGCATCGACTTCGTCGAGGCCATGGGCCCCGGAACGCCGCTCGTGGTGGAGGACGTCGACCGGGTGGCCTACGACGAGAAGCCGCTGTTTCATCTCTTGAACCTGGCGCGCGAGAAGCAGCTCTCCGTGCTGCTCACGGCGCGCAACTCCCCCAACCGCTGGCGGGTCGCTCTACCGGACCTGCTGTCCCGCTTGAACGCCGTTCCGGTCGTCGCGATCAGCCCCCCCGACGAGGCGCTGATCCGTACGGTGCTGCTTAAGCATTTTGCCGACCGGCAGCTCGATATCGACCCCAAAGTGCTTACATATCTTGCGCTGCACGTGGACCGTTCGCTGGCGGCGGCGGAAGCCGCGGTGGCGGCGGTCGACCGGGCGGCGCTCGCCACGGGTCGCAAAATCAGCCGCCAACTGGTGATCGAGACGTTGCAGGAAAGCGCTTCGACCGACTGAGCATGGTCGGCGCTTGGTTCCGGCCGTAACGCAAGTGATACAATTCTTGGGGTAACATTGCCGGAACGGCGCCTAGGCCGACCTGCGGAGCGGGCAAAAACGCTGAGTTTACAAGAGGTTGTCGATGAGTTTGCCAGAGCAGGTCGCCCGGCCCGAGCCGAGCCCCGGCATCGCCGCCTTCGGCGCGAGCCGCTTCGTCAACCGCGAGCTGTCTTGGCTCCATTTCAACCGAAGGGTGCTTGAGGAAGCCGAGAACGAGCGGCATCCGCTGCTCGAGCGCTTGCGGTTTCTGTCGATCTCCGCCTCCAATCTCGACGAGTTCTACATGGTACGTGTGGCCGGCCTGCGCGGCCAGGTCCTTGCCGGCATCGAGACGCCGAGCGTCGACGGACTTACGCCCGCCGAACAGCTCGACCGCATCAACCACACGGTCGCCAAACTCACCGCCGAGCAGCAGGAGAACTGGGTCACGCTCGAGGCGCTGCTCGCCGAATCCGGCCTCCATGTGCTGAGCGCCGACCAGTTGACCGATGCGGAGCGCATCTGGCTCGAGGAGCACTTCCTCGCCCATATCTTCCCGGTGTTGACCCCGATCGCGGTCGATCCCGCCCATCCCTTTCCGTTCATCCCGAATTTCGGCTTCACCCTCGGGCTTGAGCTGGTGCGCGAGGGCTCGCTCCGCACCATGCACGCGCTCATGCCGATCCCGCCGCAGCTGGTCCGCTTCATCCGGCTGCCGAGCAAGGGCGAGGCCAAAGAGGCGATCCGCTTCATCCGGCTCGAGACGGTGGTCGGCATCTTCGTGTCGCGCCTGTTCCCCGGCTACCGGGTGAGGAGCCAGGGCGCTTTCCGGGTGCTGCGCGATAGCGACATCGAGGTGCAGGAGGAGGCGGAAGATCTCGTGCGGCTGTTCGAATCGGCGCTGAAGCGGCGACGGCGCGGCTCGGTGATCAGGCTGGAGATCGAAGCCTCGATGCCGTCGCGGCTACAGCGCTTCGTCATGCAGGAGCTCAAGGTCTCGGAGCGCGAGAGCTTCGTGCAGAAGGGGCTGATCGGCCTCACCGACATCAATCAGCTGATCGTGGCCGACCGGCCCGACCTGAAATTCCAGCCTTACGTCAGCCGCTTCCCGGAGCGGATCCGCGAGCACCAGGGCGATTGCTTCGCAGCCATCCGCAAGAAGGACATCGTCGTGCATCATCCCTACGAGTCCTTCGACGTGGTGCTGCAATTCCTGAAACAGGCGACGGCCGATCCCGACGTGGTGGCGATTAAGTGGATGCTCTATCGCACGTCGAAGAGTTCGCCGATCATCGAGGCGCTGAAGGAAGCGGCAGAGGCCGGCAAGTCGGTGACCGCCGTGGTAGAGCTGAAGGCGCGCTTCGACGAGGAGGCCAACATCAAATGGGCGCGCGATCTGGAAAGCGCGGGCGTGCAGGTGGTCTACGGCTTCATCGAGCTCAAGACCCACGCCAAGCTCAGTCTGATCGTGCGGCGCGAGCGGGGCGAGCTCGCCACCTATTGCCATGTGGGGACCGGCAACTATCACCCGGTCACCGCCAAAATCTATACCGATCTGTCTTTCTTCACCGCCGACCGCACCATCGGCAACGATCTCTCGCGCATCTTCAACTATGTGACCGGCTATGCCGAGCCCGCCGAGCTCGAAGTGATGGCGGTGTCGCCTTTCGGCATCAGGGCGCGCATCCTCGACCATATCCGCGAGGAGATGTATCACGCCAAGGCGGGCCGGCCGGCGGCGATCTGGATGAAAATGAACTCGCTGGTGGACGCCGAGATCATCGACGCGCTCTACGAGGCGAGCCAGGTCGGGGTCGAGATCGACCTCGTGGTGCGCGGCATCTGCTGCCTCAGACCCGGCGTGCCCGGTCTGTCCGAGAATATTCACGTCAAGAGCATCGTCGGGCGTTTTCTCGAGCATTCGCGCATCTATTGCTTCGGCGTTGGCCATGGCCTTCCGAATCGGAAGGCGGTGGTCTATATCAGCTCTGCCGACCTGATGCCGCGCAACCTCGACCGCCGAGTGGAGGCCATGGTGCCGATCAAGAACCCGACGGTGCACGAGCAGATTCTCGACCAGATCATGGTCGCGAATCTCAAGGACAATCTACAGAGCTGGCGCGTGCTGGAGGATGGAAGCTCGGAACGGATCCATCCAGGAAAGGACCAGGAACCCTTCAGTGCTCAGGATTATTTCATGACCAACCCGAGCCTGTCCGGCCGCGGCACGTCTCTACCGGAGAACATGCCGCCGCGCTTTACGCGCCTGGTCGAGACGGGCTAAGCGGCTCGTCACCGCCATGGTCTTCAAGAACGATCAGACCCCGGTGGCGGTGGTCGATATCGGCTCGAACTCGGTTCGCCTCATCGTCTACGAAAATTCCAGCCGCGCCCCGGCGCCCGTGTTCAACGAAAAAGTGCTGTGCGGGTTGGGTCGCACGCTGGCCTCGACCGGCAAGCTCGCTCCGGACGCGGTCAAGCGCGCGCTCAGGGCGCTCCGGCGGTTTCGCGCCCTGATCGACCAGTTGGGGGTGGCCAATGTCCAGGTCATCGCCACGGCCGCCGCGCGCGAAGCGGAAAACGGGCCGGAGTTCATCGCCCAGGCCGAGCGCATCCTCGGCCGGGGGGTTACCGTGCTGTCCGGCACGCAGGAGGCGGAGTTCGCCGCTCTCGGTGTCGTCTCGGGCATTCACGCAGCTGACGGCTTCGCCGGGGATCTCGGCGGCGGCAGTCTGGAGCTGATCGACGTTCGAGGCGGAAGATTGTCGGACGCTGTCACGCTTCCGCTCGGTGGCTTGCGGTTGATCGACGCCGCCGGCGGCAGCCTCAAGAAGGCGCGCGAGATCGTCGATAGCGAGTTGGCCAAGGTCGATTGGCTGGAGAAAGGCAGGGGCCGCGATTTCTACGCCATCGGCGGGACCTGGCGCGCGCTGGCGCGGCTGCACATGACGCAAACCAACTATCCGTTGAGCGTCATGCACAATTATCGGATCAATGCCGACGACGCGCTCAGATTCTCCGCTCTGCTCGACCACCAGTCGCAGAGCTCGCTCGCCGGCATTCGCGATATCTCCAGCGCGCGCCGCGAGACCATCCCCTATGGCGCGCTGGTGCTGGAAAGACTGATCAAGCAGATGAAGCCGCGCGCGGTCGTGGTCTCGGTGTTCGGCATCCGCGAGGGGCTGCTCTATAGCCTCCTGAGTGAAGAGGAGCAGCGCAAGGACCCGCTGATCGCGGCCTGCGACGACATTGCCCGGCGGTGGTCGCGCTCCGTCGATAGCGCTTACGAGCTTTGCTTCTGGACCGACGCGCTGTTCCGCGCGCCCGGGCCGACCGAGACGCCGGAGCAGCGGCGGCTACGCCATGCGGCGTGCCTCCTGTCCGACATCGGCTGGCGCGCGCATCCCGATTATCGCGGCATCCAAAGCCTCAATCTCGTGGCCCATGGCAGCTTCGTCGGCGTGGACCATCCGGGACGCGCTTTCCTCGCGCTCACCGTCTACTACCGCAACCAGGGGCTGGTGAGAGACGAGCTGAGCCAGCGGCTGATCGAACTGGTCGACAAGGATATGCTGAAGCGCGCGCGCATCCTGGGGGCCGCCTTCCGCGCCGCGCATATGGTGTCGGCGGCGATGCCGGGCGTGCTGACCAACACGCCGCTGAGCTACGAAGGCAACCGGTTGATCTGGACCTTGCCCGATCCCTATTCCAACCTCGAAGGCGAGCGGGTCGAGCGCCGGTTGAAGGAGCTCGCCAATCTGCTTGACCGCGAGGCGGAGATCAGGGTGGGTTCCGCCTATCAGCTCGCGGCAGGATAGATGGCAGAGGACCTTTACTCCGTACTTGGCGTGGCGAAAACGGCGCGCGCCGCCGAGATCACCAAGGCCTATCGCAAGCTCGCCAAGAAGCTGCATCCCGACCTCAATCCGGGAGACAAGGCGGCCGAGGAAAAGTTCAAGAAGATCTCGGCGGCCTACGGCATCGTCGGCGACGAGGAGAAGCGCGGGCGCTACGACCGCGGCGAGATCGACGCGTCGGGCCAGGAGACGCAGCAGCAGCGCTATTACCGCGAATATGCCGGCGGCGCGGAGGGTGCCCGCTATCGCTCGAGCGCCGGCTTCGAGGATATCGGCGCCTTCAGCGATCTGTTCGGCGATTTGTTCGGCGAGCGGGGCGGCGCGCGCGCGGGCGCAGGCGGGCGGCGCTTCTCCATGCGCGGGCAGGATGCGCATTACCGCCTCGACGTCGATTTTCTCGATGCGGTGAACGGCACCAAGACGCGCATCACCTTGCCCGACGGCGGCACGCTCGACGTCACCATCCCGCCGGGCGTCACCGACGGCCAGGTGCTCAGGCTCCGAGGCAAGGGCAACCCGGGGCTCGGGGAAGGCGAGCCGGGGGACGCGCTCATCGAGATCGGCGTCAAGCCGCATCCGGTGTTCAAACGCGAGGGCGATGACATCGTGGTCGAGGTGCCGATCACCTTCGACGAAGCGGTGCTCGGCGGCAAAGTCGACGTGCCGACCATCGGCGGGCGCGTGTTCGCCACCGTGCC
>Ga0299914_10003518_pt1 | contig 11083 bp, 11 predicted proteins | sample RVTome_10_FD_201361 | JGI IMG/M metagenome (GOLD analysis project Ga0299914, IMG submission 201361) | Soil microbial communities from uranium-contaminated site in the Upper Colorado River Basin, Wyoming, United States - RVT153D57 (version 2) ... | reverse complement strand
GCCGCGTATCGGCCGTATAGCCCAGAGTGCGAGTAGTAATAAGGCTGATAGGGAGAGAACGATTAGGGTACGAACGATGGTTTTCATTTGCCTATTATCTCACAGAAAAGAATGACTACAACTGATGGAGTAATGACCCATCCTCCCGGAGGTTCCGTTCCAGGAGGTGCTCGAGGTTTAAACCTCCGGGAGGATTAATCGCACCAAAAAAAGCGTGGCCGCAGCCACGCTTTTGGCGGAGAGGGCGGGATTCGAACCCGCGACCCCTTTTGGGGGTACGCGATTTCCAGTCGCGCGCACTAGGCCAACTATGCGACCTCTCCGGATAGGATAAAATTATAACAAGGGTAAGAGTGGTTGCCAACCTTGCCCGGTTTGGGGGCGGCCGGAGGTTTTGTAGGCAATCTGGTAATGTGCAGGGCAATTTGGAAAAATTGCTGTACAAGTCTGGCAATGTGCAGGGCAATTTGGAAAATTGCCGTACAAGTCTGGTAATGCGCAGGGCAATTTGGAAAAATGCCGTACAAGTCTTTGCGCTGATGGTTGGACGTGCTCGGGAAAGTTCTGGTGGCTTTAATTAACGGAGAAGAGACCCTGATCTTCTTTGGGCATGTGGCGCATGAGGGCGATTTCTTGGCGGTAGGTGGTGTGCAAATCGCGGAGCAGTTGGGTGGCTCTGTCGGTTACCAGGAAGGCTTGTTTTATTTCGATGGGCACCTGAATGATGGCAGCGGCCAGGTAGACAAGATCTTCGGCAATAGTGGGGACTTGGAGGGGATCGAATTCTACATCACCCAAGCGGCTGAGGAGTTGCAGGTATTCAATAACCAGGGGACGCAAACGGCCGCTTCCTTTATTTATTAGTTGCTCATCCTCTGTCTCCAGGGGGAGATATTCTACGAGACCTACCAGGTAGGGTTTATCTCGTTTCAAAGATAAGATACGGAAACGCTCTTGGCCAATGGCCATGATGAGCAGGCGGCCATCATCTAGAGGCTGGACATGGGTGATTTCGGCGGTGCAACCAATCTCATAGGGAACGGCCAGAGGGCCTTGTTCGGCTTCGCCTTCCTGAATGAGGACAATGCCAAACGGCCGTTTCTCTTGCAAGCAGATGTTCATCATCAACTTATAGCGTTCCTCAAAAATATGTAGAGGAATGGGCATCTCCGGAAAGAGCACTGTATTAAGCGGGAAAAGGGGTAGTTCAATCATCAAGTAGTTCATTACTACTAAGCCTGTTCACCAGGAAGTTCAGATCCTTCTCAAGAGCTTTAGTAGTTACGCTTGCGGCTTATTATACATGAAGTTCCGTATCATAGCCTGTTCAGGATGAAGACAGTTTTCTCCGGTTAATAAATGCCAGTGCCAGGCCGGCCAGGCTGGACGGTATGCTCCCAAAAGTGGGTGAAAGGCGTCGGTGTCTGATTAAAGTCGCAGGTGAAGGTTGGCATATTCGGCCACTATTGGACAGAGATGAGGGCCAGCCCCGTTTCCTCGTCATATTGGCGCTGCAAATGCTTTGGGGATTCAACGACAACCAATTCTAGCGTCGGCCAGATGTGGGCTTCCAGGATATGACCGCCAAGGGTCGTGCCGTTTGCCGTAAAATGGCTGCCTGCCAAATTCCCCTTTTACCATAAGGTGAAGGCAACAGCAGAGCAATATGCCTGGATATACAAACTGGGCATAAAAGTGATATAGGTCGAAGCCAGCCTCTGGAAGCTCGTTTTTTTTCGTTTATAGCTGTAGGATTGAGAAAAATCTGTTGGTTCAGGTCAGTGAAATGAACAACTCACGAACGATTGAAAAGATTTTGGCTGAAACGAAAACAATCGCGGTTGTGGGCTTTTCGGCGAGCCAGTCGCGTGCTGGTTATTATGTGCCGGCTTATCTCAAAGAACAGGGGTATCGGATTATTCCGGTGAATCCCCATATTCAGGCCGGAGTAGGCGAAAAAGCTTACCCTAATTTATTGGTTGTGCCGGAACCGGTGGACCTGGTGCTCATTTTTAGACAACCACGGAAGGTGCCGCCTTCGGTTGAAGAGGCCATAAGGATGGGGGCAAAAGCGGTCTGGATGCAGTTGGGGATTGTGAATGAAACGGCCGCTGCCCAGGCACGGACGGCCGGTCTGGATGTGGTTATGGATGCCTGTATGTTGGTGGAGCATCGTAAGCGCCAGCGCAAGTGATTTATCATTGAAACTCTGACACGCTTGATAGCGTATAGGTGGTTGTTGGCGAATATTTATAAATTGGAGGTTTATGATGGCGGAAGAAATTTCGGAATTAAAAGAGGCGGAGAAGCAGGAGATACAATATAGTCATAATTGGATAGGTGGCGTAGTGCTCATTACTATTGGCGCTATCTTTTTACTAAGTAATCTAGATATTTTCCACCTGAACAATTGGTGGGCACTTTTTATCCTCATCCCAGCAGTTGCCAACTTTGGTAATGCCTGGCAAAGTTATCGGCGACACGGCCGTTTAACGCATGGTGCTCAAGGTTCCCTTACTGGTGGTCTGATTCTCCTACTCATCTCTGGTGCTTTTTTGTTTGGTTGGAGTTGGAATCTGATCTGGCCAATCTTTTTAATTATCGGGGGTCTTAGCGCGATTTTCAAAGCTCGCTAGTAACAGTATTCGGTATTCAGTATTCAGTAATCAGTGAGTAATTCTCTCTGGTGGCTCTTGCCGATAACCGTATATGGATTACTGATAACGGATATGGGAGAAAGAATTTGATGAGACGCTGCCGTTTCCCCTGGGGGGGATTTCTCATCTTATTTGGGGTTCTGTTTCTGCTGAGCAATGTCTTGCCTTTTCAATTCAGTGTTTGGAATGCCTTTGTGCCCTTGCTGATTATCTGGTGGGGTCTGCGCTTGTTGGCGGGCGGTGAGTCACGGCCGTTGCCCAGGCCCCAGACGGCCAATAAGCAGCAGACGGGCGAAGTAAAATATCTGTCGCTGCCAATCAAACAAGTAGAGGAAGCTCACATTCGCCTGAAGCATGGCGGCGGCAAGTTGGAGATCCACGGCGAAACGGCGCCGGATGAGTTGTTGGCTGGGACGTTTGGGGCGCGGGGAGTGGCTTATAGAATGGAAACGGCCGTTGGCGATGTTCTCCACCTCGATATGCAATCACCGTTGAGTTTGGCCGAGCCGGCAGAGGAGCAGGATTGGGTATTTGGCTTAAACCAGGAGATTCCTATGAGTCTGAATGTCAGCACGGCAGCTACCCAGGCTGCGTTGGATCTGAGTGCCTTGCAACTGACGGAAATACGTTTACACTCCGGAGCTAATGATTTGACGGTGATTTTGCCGGCCCAGGCCCGCTATACTTTGGTGCAGGTTGAATCGGGAGCAGCGGCTATCCGCCTGTATGTACCGGAGGGGGTAGCGGCTCATATTCGGCCGAGGGAAGGATTAGCGGCCGTTCAGGTAGATGAGGGGCGGTTTCCCCCTGTGGGCCGGGTCTATGAGTCCGAAGATTACGACGAGGCCGAGCACCGTGTAGACATTTATATTAATGCCGGCACGAGTAATATTTCTATTCAATGATCGCGGATGGGCCGGCCTGAATCGGCCGTTATTGACTAATGACCGGTCACTGGTTATGCTTGATAGGAGCGGTTTTCTAGCTCTCCGGCGGCTGCTCCTGGTAAGCGGCAATTAAGGTCAAAATATCTATTGTTTCCACCGGTGGTGACAGGCTCACCTTAAATTCGCCTTCAATAATCTGCGAGGTAAAGGTGTCGGGTTCAAATTGGTGTAGATAATTGTTGATGAGTACGACGCCTACGGTGGCTAATACCTGGCTGGCATCCAATGCTTTTTGAATATCATGACGCACACCCGTGTTGACGAAGGTTGTATCTGATAGCGAGAGCAGAAGGCCATTACCGGCGACATAACCGCCAGCAATTGTGGCCGAGAGGCCATGTTGGGCCAGAACGCCATCTACCAGGTAACAGATTCTTTCTAAATAGGATTCCATATAATTCTGTTCGTTATAAAATGTAGCTTGATTGTAGAGAATGGGGATCACCTGAGCCATTGATGGGGCGTGAATTTTTGAATTGACTTGTACTAAAGTGCATGATATACTCCCCATACTCACGAATAGGAGTCCGAAGCCCAATCCTCTTTATTAATTCACGTAGCGTCATAAGATTAGTACTCACCCTATCTGGATCCCCAATATAGAGGTTTTACAAAATATATTACCATTCACCTGATATATTACCGGTTTGAATACAGCCCAATCAATTACAAGCTGCCTGTAAAATAAACCAATGCCTATTCATTTGGTAGGCCCTTTGCTTTTGGAAAAGGGCCGTTCCCGACATTTAATTAGTGCATTGCCATATTATTCCCTTACACAGAACTCATTTGGAGAAAGATTATGGACATCGGAGAATTACAAGATAAAAAATTAAATGAACTACGCGACCTGGCGCGCGATTTAGAAATACCGGGTTACTCTACTAAAAAGAAGCAGGACTTGATCTATGAGATCATGCGTACTAATGCCGAGGCCCAGGGACATAACTTCCGTGGGGGCGTTTTAGAAATCGTTCAAGATGATAAACAGACCATCGGCTTTCTGCGTTCTAAGAACTATTTGCCCGGGCAGGAAGATGTGTATGTGTCTAATTCCCAAATTCGCCGTATTGGTTTGCGCACGGGTGATATGGTTATGGGACAGGTGCGGCTGCCTAAGGATAATGAAAAATATTTCAGCCTTTTGCGGGTGGAAGCGGTTAATAACACCAGTCCGGACAAGGCTAAAAACCGGACCCGTTATGAAGATTTAACCCCCATTTTCCCTGACCGCAAATTGAAATTAGAAACCAATCCGAATATCCTCTCGACACGCATGTTAGATTTGGTAGCCCCGATTGGTCGTGGTCAGCGTGGTCTTATCGTATCGCCGCCTAAGGCTGGCAAGACGACCATCTTGAAGGATATTGCCAATGGATTGACTGAAAATTACCAGGATATTCATTTGATGGTTGCCCTTATTGGTGAGCGGCCTGAAGAAGTGACGGACATGCAGCGTTCCATTGATGGTGAGGTGATTAGCTCTACTTTTGATGAACCGGTGCGCCAGCATTGTAAGGTGGCTGAGATGGTGCTGGATCGGGCCCGTCGCCTGGTGGAGATGGGACAAGATGTGGTCGTCTTGCTCGACTCGATTACCCGGCTGTCCCGTGCTTATAACCTGACTGTCTCGCCCAGCGGCCGTACTTTGTCTGGTGGTCTCGATCCGACAGCGTTATACCCGCCCAAACGCTTCTTTGGGGCTGCCCGTAATCTGGAAGAAGGGGGCAGCCTGACGATTATTGCGACCTGCCTGGTAGACACTGGCAGCCGTATGGATGATGTGATTTATGAGGAGTTCAAAGGTACGGGTAACATGGAATTACTGTTGAGCCGTCGCCTGCAAGAGCGTCGGATCTTCCCTGCTTTTGATATTGAACGATCCAGTACGCGGCGTGAGGATCTGTTGTTGTCGGGTGATGAGCTGCAGCGTGTTTACATGATGCGGCGTATGTTGAGCCATTTGATGGATACGCCTGGCTATGATATTAGCAATGCGACATCGGCCGTTTTACAACGGATGCGCGGCACGAAATCGAATTACGAATTCCTGGAAACGCTTACTAAGGATATGATGTAGTTGCTGGTGGCTGGTGGCTGGTGGGTGGGAGAGGGCGAAATAATTATTATGAGAGTTGGGGCCAGATGAGTCTGGCCCTTTTTGTTGTTCACGGGCTTTGTGATAGCATCCACATCTGACTTATGACAGGCTTACAGCGTATCTGGCAGCAGTTTGGCGGTCATCTGGTTTTGGGCGTCGCTGCTTTGCTTCTGGTAGTAGGTGGTTTGTGGCACCGGCGTGGAGAGCCAGCGGTTGGGGAGGAAGCGGCCGTGATTCCTCTGCCTACGCCGACTTTCTCGCCCCTGCCTACGCAAGCTTTCTTAACCGCCAGTGAACCGCAAACCTCACTTGCTGCTGTCTCTCTGCCCGTCATTGCTGATAACAGCCTGGCGCCGGCACCTAACCCCCACACCTACCAGCCTAAAAAGCCTGAACACAACTTTCGCGTCTATATTGTTCAGCCGGGTGATACTCCTAATCGCATTGCCGAATCACAAGATATCTCACCGGCCACTTTGCTGGGGGGCAACCCCTGGCTCAGCCAGGAATCCAACCTGCTGCAAACCGGGGCTGAACTTATTATTTTACCCACAGATGGGGCTTTGCATACTGTCCAGCCAGGCGACAGCCTGGAAAGTATTGCTGCCCAATATAACGTAGAAGTTGCTGATATTGTCGGTTATGCTCCCAATAATCTGGAATTTACGGAGCGTCTTTTTGCCGACACGCAACTGCTCATTCCTGGTGTTGAAATTGGGTCATTTTACTGGACAGCGCCTAAAGCTGCGCCTAATACGAATAATGGGCAGTGGGCAGTGGTGGGAACAGGCACTTTTACCTGGCCGGTGGCCGGCCGTTGCGCCACCAGCTACTTTTGGTATGGTCATCCGGGTCTGGATGTAAGTTTGCGGGTTGGTTCCTCGGTGGCGGCCGCCGATACAGGCACCGTCACCTATGCCAGTTGGGCTTCAGGCAGTTATTATGATTATGGTAACCTTATCGTTATTAATCATGGTAATGGCTATGAATCTTTTTATGCCCATCTGAGTGGTATTAATGTTGTGCCCGGTCAAATTGTAGAGAAGGGACAAACAATTGGCGCCAGTGGTAATAGCGGCCGTTCCAGTGGCCCCCACATCCATATCGAGATTCGCATTAATGACGTCCGCCTGAATCCTCTCAACTATCTCTCTGGTGCTGTACAAGATTGCAGCGGCGGCGGATAGAAGTGCGGCGCATAGAAGTGCGGGGCATTTAATCATAATTTATGAATGAACCAAAATCTTTTCCCCTGCAACGCCTTGGCGGCTATGTTATCTTGTTACTGGCTGCTTTTTTGTTGCTGTTGGGGTGGCGTTCGAGTCTGGCGGAGAGTTCGGCCGATCCCTCTGCTGAGGCCAACAGCACCCTGGCCGGCGCTCTCGAAACCACGCGCCAGCCCGTCACGACTGATGGTGAGCAGCTTGCTCTGGACGCGCTGCCCGTCATCAGTGATACAGCGATTTCGCCTGATGCTATTCCCCAAACGTATCAGGGCAGCCTGCCCCAGCATGAATTCCAAACCTACACCGTCCAACGAGGTGACACGCCTAACGCGATTGCCGATATGTTTGGTATTGCCCCCGAAACCCTGCTGGGTGGTAATCCTTTCTTAAGCGAAGAATCCAGCTTGTTGCAAACGGGTGTTGAACTTATCATCCTGCCTATAGATGGTGTCCTGCATGATGTCCAAATCGGTGACACGCTCCAGGGATTGTCCCAACAATATGGCATTCCTGAGGAAGAGATCATCGCCTATGGCCCCAACAGCCTGGAATTTCCTTTCCGGCTTTATCCTGATTCCCAAATCCTGGTGCCTGGGGCAGTCCGTGAACTTTTCGTCTGGACACCGCCCACGTTAGCCTCTGTAGGTGGTACTTCGGCCGAAGGCAGTGGCGTAAAGCCGATTATTGTGGGTACAGGGACATTCGTCTTTCCGGTCGGCTCGCGCAACTTCACCCAATTCTTTTGGTATGGACATCCTGGTTTGGATATTGCCCTGTCTGAAGGCAATGCAGTATACGCCTCCGATACAGGTACTGTCACCTATGCGGGCTGGAACCAATATGGTTATGGCAATCTTGTCGTCATCAATCATGGCAATGGCTATGAGACCTTTTACGGTCACTTGGGCGGCATCAATGTTGGCCCTGGCCAGATTGTCTACCAGGGTAATGTCATTGGCTCTACCGGCAATAGTGGCAACTCTTCTGGCCCCCATATCCACTTTGAGATTCGCCTTAACAACAACCGCGACAATCCCTGTTTCTATATTGGGTGTTGATGAGGATGCGGGTGGCGGGTGGCGAGTGATGGGTGATGGGTTAAGAACAACTAGCCACCAACCAGTTGCAGTAAGGAACGATATTTTTTGCTGTTGGTATGTAGGTGTCTAAGTCTTTAATTTGTCCTTAAATTCTTTCCTGAATTTGCGAACTTTGGGATCTATGACTACCCGGCAATAAGGCTGGTTGGCATTGTCGTTGTAGTAATTTTGGTGATAATCCTCGGCGACGTAGAAGGTATCTAAGGGTGCAATTTCGGTCACGATGGGATTGGACCAGAGGCCAGATGCATCTGTCTCGGCCAGGGATTTTTCGGCAATGCGTTTTTGTTCCTCATCATGGTGGAAGATGGCCGAGCGATATTGGGGACCTACGTCGGCTCCTTGGCGGTTCAGGGTTGTCGGATCGTGGGTGCGCCAGAAAATGGTGAGGATGTCTTCGAAGGAGATTATATTGGGATCGAAGGTGATCTGAGCTACTTCGGCGTGGCCGGTGGTGCCGGTGCATACCTGGCGGTAGGTGGGGTTGGCTACATGGCCGCCAGCATAACCGGACTCAACTTTGTGAACACCTTTTACATCTTGATAAACGGCTTCAACGCACCAAAAACAGCCTGCGCCTAAGGTGGCTTTTTCTAATTTTTGTGTCATATTGATCCTCCGCTATTTTTTGTTTGCCAATTGTTATTCCCTTAAGTATGTAGCAACTGTCCTGACTTGCCAAAGTTTTCGCTTATGGAGTTGGTGATTGAGGGCTTAGGCACCGTTAAACTGATTGGGAAATAAGGCCATCATGCCTCCGTGCGTATGTAGAGTAAGCAGGTAACCAGCGGCTTCTAACGGCCGAAAAGGCATATCGTTCTCCAGCCACCATTGCATAAAGCCTACCTGGGCGGCTGCCAGATAGCGAATGATCAGGGCAGGGGGAATTTTTGCTTGCCTCTCAACAATCCCGGCTGTAACCAACTGCTTCCTCATCTCTTTTTCCACGGATTCCTGTACCTGGTCACGGAAGCCGGGGATGCCGTTTTTGCTGATCATAGCCCGGTAAAAGGTGGCGTATTCGGCAACATGCTCAAACAAGACTGCCCAATTCTCGACAGTGCTGCTTTTTGAGTGTTCGCTGAAGTGGTTGACGACATCGCTAAATAAGATGTCAGTCAGCCGCGCTGCCAGATCATGTTTGTCGGTATAGTGGCGGTAGAAGGTGGCCCGATTGATCCTGGCTCGTTCGGTGATGGCCCGGACTGTCACTTTGTCGAAACCTTGCTCAATGATCAGCTCCATGAAGGCATCACGAATGAGGGTTTTGGTACGATGAACTCTGGGATCACTGTTTTGCGTCATTTTTTACTCCTGTGTTGCAAAGGCAACAGGGCCGGCTTTTTTGTTGATTGACAGATTGCGCCGAAGAATTTATGGTTATGTTTGCAACAGTGTGTTGCATATCTTAGCTAAATCTGGATATATTGCAATGAAGAAAATGACCTTTGCTGAAATGAAGGAGATGCAAAATGATTTACTGGGCTTTGCTCAGAAAACGGCCGTTGTCCAAGGCGGCGTAGCTCATTTGAAAATGTTGTGGATGCACCTATTCCTGGTTAATGAACCGGCCGTTATCCGCGAAATATTGGTTCACCATTCGCACCAGATGCACCGCGATCCTTTCGTGTCCAGGGTCTTCAAGCGGTTTATGGGCAATGGGGTGTTCATGGCTGAAGGGGAATTCTGGAAGAAGCAGCGCAAATTGATGCAGCCTGCCTTCCATGCGACGCGAATCCGTGAATACACTCACATCATGGCCGATTATACGCGGGATATGGTCAGTCATTGGCGGGCGGGTGAAGTGCTGGCAGTGGATCAGGCTTTGACTCAACTGACCCTGCGGATTATTGCCAAAACGATGTATGACGTGGATATTGCTGAGGGGACGGCCGTCATTGGCCATAATGTGAAAGAGATCCTGAGTGTGATGGAAGCGCAGCTCAAAATGAACTTTATTCCGCCCAAGTGGCTGCCTACCCGGCTAAATCGCCGCTTCAATGGGGCCTATCAAAAGATCACTGAACTGCTGCGGCGCATCATCCGGGAGCGGCAGGCCGAGGGGCGCGATCATGGTGATTTGCTCTCCATGCTCCTCAGTGTGCGTGATGAGGATGGTGAGGCTATGCCGGAGCAGCAACTGTTGGATGAATGTTTGACGCTTTTTGTGGCCGGACACGAGACAACGGCCGCTGCTCTGACCTGGAGCTGGTATTTACTGGCTCAACATCCTGATGTAGCTGCACAACTGTATGGCGAGATAGAAGAGGTATTGGGCGGAGAGCCGATTACTTTCGCTAAACTCCCCTCCTTGCCCTTGCTGGAGGCTATTGTTAAAGAGACGATGCGGCTCTATCCGCCGGCTTTTGGCTTTGGCCGTGCTGTTCAGGAAGCGTTTGCGGTTGGTGATTATAATTTCCCCAAAGGAGCTATTATTCTCTTTAACAGTTTTGTGACTCATCGCCGTCCGGACTTGTATGAGGAGCCGGAAGCTTTCCGGCCGGAGCGGTTTATGGATAAGGCGACGGAGCCAGACCGCTATACTTATTATCCCTTTGGGGCCGGCCCACGTATCTGCCTGGGCAATATGTTTGCCATGCTGGAAGCGCAGGTGATTTTGGCGACGATGATGCAGCAGGTGCAGTTAGAGTTAGCCGTTACCAGGCCGGTGGAATTAGACACGTTGGTAACGCTGCGACCCAAGGAGCCTTTGTTGATGCGGGTGGGGGAACAGCGGTCTGACTTGACCGCCCCTATAAAAGAAGATGTCGAGGGGGAAACCGTATCCTATCTCTCATAGTTTGAGCGACTGCAAACGCTCCATCGCTTCTTGTAAGGTCTCGTCAGGCACAGTCAGCGTCACCCGGATGTAGCGACTGCCACCCTCGCCGAAGAAGATGCCCGATGTCAGCCATACATCCGTCTGCTCTAGCACCATCTTAGAAAAGGTAAAGGAATCGTCATACCCTTCTGGCAAACGCGCCCATACGTATAGGGTTGCTTTGGGAATTAAGGGAGATAAACCTGCGCTCTGCAGTCCCTCAACTGCTAT
>Ga0299914_10003517_pt1 | contig 11084 bp, 11 predicted proteins | sample RVTome_10_FD_201361 | JGI IMG/M metagenome (GOLD analysis project Ga0299914, IMG submission 201361) | Soil microbial communities from uranium-contaminated site in the Upper Colorado River Basin, Wyoming, United States - RVT153D57 (version 2) ... | reverse complement strand
AGGTCGAGATCGACCAGGGCGACCCGTCGCCGACGCTCGTTGGCGATCAGCCAGGCGATGCTGGTCGCCAGGGTGGTGGCGCCGACCCCGCCCCGGGTGCCGCTCACAGCCACCAGCTTGCCGAGCTTGCTGCTGGACGCGCGGGCCATTCCGGTCTGGTCGGACGCGCCCTGGATTGCCTTCTGTAAGAGCGCCGGCGTCAGCGGCTTTATCAGATAGTCGGCGACGCCGTGCTGCAGCAGGTCGCGAAACAGGCCAACATCGTTTCGATCGCCGATCGCGAGCACGCTAACGCCCGGCTCGCAGACGTCGGCCAGGCTGTTGATGTCCGAGAGCGGAAGGTCCGATCCGCTGAGATCGACCAGTAGCAGCTTGGGCGAGCGCTGCTCGCTCAGATGTTTGACCGCTTCCTTGACTCCGCCCTCGCGGATCGAGGCGTGCGGCAGCATCAGCTCGCCGACCACCTGATCGATCACGCTCGATGTCTCAGCATCGGCGACGAACGCCAGGAACTGCTCGCGCTGCTCTGCAGCGGGCTGTTCGGTGGTGGCGGCAGCGGCGGTAGCCATCAGTTTGCGACCTCCTCCACGTTGGGCTGCTTCACCTTGTCAGTGCGATAGCGGACGATCGCCTCGGCCTGGTGGGTGCCGTCGGCTGGGCCGAGGCCGCGACCGCGCACCAGATCCCCGGGCTCGGCGATCATCAGGCCGAGATTGCTCTCGGTCGCACAGCCTTGATTGCTGTGTGGCAGGTTGGCGAAGTCGGTACCGCTGCGCCGGCTCCAGTCGGGGCAGGCCGGCAGGGTCACCAGATAGCGCTCGAGGATCAGCTCGGCCCGCCGGTTGCGCTGCCAGGCATCGGGGGCGCCGCCCTCGACCGCGGGCACCGCCTCGCCGTAGGCCGCGGTGGTGACCTCGATGCCGCCGTGGCCGTGCTCGCGCAGGAACTCCTCGACCGCCTGGATTCGTCGCGAGGCCAGCTCGAGGTTGTAGAGATCGGTCGCCCGCTCGTCGGCGTGGCCCTCGATGCGCAGCAGGTCCTGGCCCGAGGGCTGGACGCTGTCGAGGAACGCCAGCAGGCGGTCGCGCTGCGCGCCGGTGAGCTCCGCCCGGTCGGTCTCGAAGTACACTGAGTGGCGATAGACCGCCTGATCGACCTCGAGCCGCTTGGGGGAGCCTGCCTCGATCCAACCGAGCTTGTCGTTGGGGCCGACGCTACCGGCGCAGGCGGCGAGGCCGAGGCCGAGGATCGGGATCCAGGCCAGCCGCCGACCAAGCGGCCGGTTGCGGGCATGCCGCGGGGCAGCCGTCATGAGTGTTCTCCTACTCCAGAACGAAGCCGACCGGGCCGGCCAGCCGCTGACCTTGCGGTGCGAGAGGGCCGGGCCGCCCGGGCTGCAGCCGTGCGCTGTGCAGACGGCCCTCGAGGATCCGCTCGACGTCGGTCGGCGCCCTGTAACCGTCGGTGGGCAACGCCATGACCGGCTCGTCGACCGGACGCACCAGATAGGGGGTGACCAGGATCACGAGCTCGGTCTCGTTGCTTTGGAAGCTCTGCGAGCGGAACAGCGTGCCGAGGACCGGTAGGTCGCCGAGACCGGGGAACTTGCGCACGCGGTTTTGGACATCGGTCGACAGCAACCCGCCGATGGCGAAGGTCTGGCCGCTGCCGAGCTCGACCGTGGTGTCGGCTCGGCGCGTCGCCAGGGCCGGGATGATCAGGCCGCCGATATCGATCGCGCCGACATCGGACAGGTCGCTCACCTCGGGCCGGACCCTGAGGCTGATCCGCTCCGAGGTCAGCACGGTCGGCGTGAACGCCAGGCTGACGCCGAACTCCTTGAACTCGATGGTGACGCCGTCCTCGTCGCTGTCGATCGGGATCGGGAACTCGCCGCCGGCCAGGAAGCTCGCGGTCTCGCCGGACATGGCGGTGAGGTTCGGCTCGGCTAGGACGTTGATCAGGCCCTCCTCGGCCAGGGCGTCGACCGCGGCATTGATGAAGTCGTCACCCGACGACCAGCTGCCGAAGCCGCTGTTGGCGGTCGGCGAACGCAGGAAGTTGCCGAGCCCGTCGCTCACCGCCCTGCCGTTCACCAGGCCGAAGCTGAAGTTGCCTTTCGCGAAGATGGCTTCCCAGTTGATGCCGAACTCCTTGAGCACGTCGCGCGACACCTCGGCGACCCGCACCCGCAGATGCACCTGCGTCGGCGACGACACGTTCACCCGGAACAGCAGGGTCTCGTTCTCGCCGAGATAGCGACTGGCCAGCTCGCGCAGCTCCTGCGCCTGCACGGGGCTCTGCACGGCGCCGTCCAGGACGATGCTGCCGTCGATCGTGGTCGCCGCGACCCGGCTACCCGGCATCAGCTGCTCGATCGACTGGCGCAGGCCGGAAAGATTGTGCTGAACGAACACCGTGCTGCGCAGCAGGAGCTCGTCGTTCTCACCCACCGCGTACAGGCTGGTGGAGCCGGCGCGACGCCCGAACAGGTAGACGATGGTCGGCGACTGCGCCTGAACGTCGGCGATCTCGGGATCGGCGACGAACACGGTGGCCGCGGCGTCGGGCATGCGGACGACCTGACCCTTGCGCACCTCGAGCGTGATGCTGCTGTTCGTGCCGACGGTCTCCGGCTGCCCCTGGCCGATGGCCGGGCTGGCCACGAGCCCGACCAGCAGCGCCGCGCCGAGGGCGAAGACCTGGCGCCGGAGCGCGGCGGCGTTGCCGGGGCGGTGGCCGCAACTGTGAGCTGTCATCGGTTCGATCCCTCGAGCGAGACGTCTTGAGAGTTGGCGCCACGCAGCACGAGGAGCCGCGAGGTCAGCCGCCCGGCGCTCAGCACCCGGGAGACGTCGCGGTCCCAGGTGACCTGCGGGGTCGCGTCGGCCGCCTGGACGATCTCGGTCTCGGGGCGGGCCAGGCTGCGAAGGCTGAGGGACAGCTTGCCGAGCTCGGTCAGAAGGGCGACCTCCTCGGCCTGCTTGGGGGTGACCTCGAAGGTCGCCGTCCGCGCGCCCTGGTGCGACTTGCCCTCCGCCGGGTCGTCGCTGGTCACGGCGCCCATGGCGATGATCCGGAGATTCTCGAGCACGGTCTCGCTGACCCGGCGCGCGCCCTCGCCTTCATTGGCGATCAGCGACTGGGTCAGGATCATGTCGACCCGGTCGCCCGGGAAGATCAGGCCGGAATTGCTCGAGGTCGGGTTGATCGGCACCGAGACGGCGCGCATTCCGGGATCGAGGACCGCGGCCAGGAAGCCGCGCTCGTCGGGCTTGACCACGCCGCCGTCGGTGATCGGCTCGCCCACCGAGATGCCGCGGCGGACCACTGCGCCGATCATCTCCTCCTCGGCGCGCTCGCCCTTGAGGACGTAGCTCGCGGGGACATCATCGGTCGGCCAGGCCTGCCAGCGCAGATGCTGGGGCTTGACGAAGGTGCCCGCGGGCAGAGCCATGTCGGCCACGAGCACCTCGTGGAGCTCCTGCTTGGGCGCTGGCGCTGCCATCACGGTGACGTTGGCTTGCTGGCCTTGAATCCAGCTGCGCGCGTACATCGCCGTGCCGCCGGCGGCGATCAGGGCGATCAGCAGAACAATGATGCGACGCAGACCCATCGGGGCCTCCTCAGAGCTTCATCAACTGGACGACCACCGCCACGCCGCCTGCAGCGATGGCGATGCCGTAGGGAAGGGTGATCGGGCCGGACCCGCCTTCGGCGGCCGGCGGTTCGGAGCCCGGTGCGCTCGCCTCGGCGGCGGGCCTGTCACCGGGTGCGGCGAGGCCGAGACCGGTCAGGTGCGCCTGGATCGAGCCGTTCCAGCGCTGGCACCAGAGGCAGATCATGCCGAGCGCGCCGCCGGTCAGCGCTGTCACGAGCGCGAACAGCACGAATTGATCGAGCCCGGCCCACAAGCTGATGACGGCGATCAGCTTGACGTCGCCGCCGCCCATGATCTGCCGGGCGAACAGCCCGAGCCCCACCAGGAAAACCAGCACCGCGAGCCCGAGCGCGCCGATCCAGGCGACCGGCGTCGGGCTGAGCGCCACGTAGAGCGGATAAAGAGCGGCCGTGCCGCCGGTCATCCAGTTGGGGATCCGCCGCTCGCGCAGATCGGTCAGCGCGACCAGAACGAGGAGCGTCAGCAGACCGGCGAAGCAGATATACAGCGGCAGCAGCGGCATGTTCGGCATTCTCGACCCGATTGGTCTTCGCGAGGCGCTCAGGATAACGCGGCGACGATGGACCCCAGCGGCAGGCCGCCGAGATCGACGCCCAGCGCCTTGATGCTGCCCAGGATCGCCAGGACGATGAGGGCGGCGATCAGCCCGTACTCGATGGCCATGGCGGCCTTCGTCTCGTCCCACAGAGCGCGGACGTGGCCAAGGAAGGCGCGGGAGCTCGGGGGGTAAGGTCGTGAGCGCACCGTGTTCCCTCCGATCGAAGGCTGCGGTCGGCCGAAGCGCGTCGTGTCAACCTGCCCGCTAGGCATCGGCGGCCGATGAGGCCGCCGATGCCACGGCGTCAGCCGCCGTTGGCGGTGTTGAGGTTGTCGGCGACGGCCTTGAAGGTTTGGTTTAGCTCGTTGCCGAGGAGGGTCAGCATGGCGATGATCGCGACCGACACCAGGGCCGCGATCAGGCCGTACTCGATCGCGGTGGCGCCGCTGTCGTCCTTGACGAACCGGCGGAAGGTGCTCATGGAACGTTCCCCCATGATATTGAAGTGACGCGCCGACTTTGCCCTGAATTCATTAATAAAAAGTATAATTCGCATCACTACAGGAGTGGTCACACACGACAACAGTATTTATCGGTATTAACCAAAGTATGTTTAGCAAGATCTTGTTTTCATTTTCTCAATTTATACTTGTAGAGACGGCTGGCGAATGTGCGCGCGGCAGTGGCAGCGCGAGCGATGCCGCAAAGAACAGGAGGTCGCCGACAAGCGTCACCAGGCGCATCGCGAGCGCGACCAGCACGCCGGCCTCCCGATCGAGGCTGCTCTGCATGACCATGATCAGGACCGCTTCGCGGACTCCGAAACCTGCCGACGATCCGGGCGTCACGAAGCCGGCCATCCAGGCGAGCGCCAGAGCCGAGATGCTGATCATGAGGTCCGGCGCGCCGAGGTCGTGGCGGCCTGCCGAGAGGGTCAGCAGCCAGAGGAGGACGCCACCGACGACGAAGAAGGCCGCGTACAGGAGCGCCGCCCGACAGAGCCTCAGCGTCGTGATCCGGGCGCTCCAGGCGCGCCACCGGTCGCGCCGTACCCCCCACCCTGGCCCTCCCCCGCAAGGGGGGAGGGGAAGCTCAGGGCACCGCCCTTTTTCCCCCTCCCCCTCGATGGGGGCGGGAGGGGTGGGGGTGCTCGGTGCGGAGCGCATGAGAAATCGAATCGTCAGCATTGCGACGATGGCGATGGCAAGCGCGGCACCAGTCCAGGCGACCACCGGGCCCAGGCTCAGCCAGCGCGGCACGAGCGGTGCGGCGAGGCTCGCGGCGACCAGGAGCAGCAGCAGGACCTCCGCCATCGAGGCAAGGGCCAGCGTCGCCTGCTCGTGGCCGAGGCGTCGCCCGAGAATCTGCCGGCCGGCGAAGTGGAACACGTTGCCGGGCAGATACTTGATGATCTGCGTGCGGCCATAGACCGCATGGTAGGAGCACGCCGGCGCGCTGCCTGCGGCCGGCCCGAGCAGCTGGCGCCAGGCTTCGGCCAGGAGAAAGCTCGCGAGCGCGTAGGCGAGGGCGCCGAGGAGGACGGCCGGGGCGAGCCGCTCGAGACGGTCTCCCGCGAGCTGCCAGGCGCCGCCTTGCGTCAGCTGCCAGCCGACGAAGCCGAGCGCGAGCCCGGTGAGGAGCCAGCCGATCAGTCTCGAGACGCGTCCGCGCAAAAGCGCGTCGCATCGCGCGAGGTTCATCGGGCGCGACAAAGCGCCATCGCCCAGGGGAGAGGCTTTCGCACCTCGACGACTTCCAGGCGGCTGCCGAGCATCTCCGCGAAGCGGGCGCTCGACCAGTGCTGAAGGTGGCCCGGGGTGTTGCCGAGGTCGCGCCAGTATCTGCCCCGCGCAAGATTGAGCAGGCGCCAGAGCGGCTCGCGCGGCACGCTTGCGATCAGGTGCGGGCGGGCGAGCCCGGCCAGGATGTCGAGCGCCCGTCCGGGGTCCGGCAGGTGCTCGAGGACCTCGCAGCAAACCACCAGCTCGGCGCCGTCGCGCTCGGGATCGAGCCCGTACAGGTCGGCGACCCGGAACGGTATCGACGCCCCGAGCCCGGCCGTCCGCTGGCGTGCCGTCGCGATCGCCGCCGCTGCCACATCGCTGCCACGTACCGCGAGGCCGAGGCTGGCGAGCCGCGTGCTGAGGAAACCCTCTCCGCAGCCGACCTCGTGGATGTCACGCGCTCCGGTCCGACGCACCAGATCCTCGAGCGCTTCGAGAAAGCCCGTGACCAGTCGCCGGGCGGCGGGATTTCGCGTCGTGTATTTCGGGTAGTGGTTGCCGCCGACATCGTCCCCGGCGACGAGCGAGAGGTTTCGCATGGCGGTTGCTCCCGACCCGGCCGATCAGGCGGCGCGCGTCGGCCGCTTCGCCGGCTGCCGCGGCGCGGGCCTGGCGGGGGCGGCGCCGGTCGCGACCATGTCATCCTGGCGGGCCAGGAGCTTCTCCAGGAGCCGGCGGTTGACCGAGATCAGGTCGGCCAGGATCCCGATCAGGCCGGTGAGCATGCCCATGCCCATGAGCAGAGCGCAGAGGATCACCGACTGCAGGTGGCCGGCACCCTCGCCGATCCAGGCGAAATAGGTGTAGCGAAGGCCCAGCGTGAAGCCGGCCGCGAACAGCAGCGTGCCGATACCGACGAAGAAGCGCAGCGGCTTGTAGGTCGCGAAGCTGCGGATGATGGTGCCCGCCGAGCGCAGGACGTAGTTGGGAAGGCTCCGCACCAGGCGCGAGGGTCTGAGGTCGGCGTTGGTGCGGATCGGGACCGAGGCCACCGCCATGTTCTTGCGTCCGGCGGCGATGATCGTCTCGAGGGTATAAGTGTAGTCGCCGTGCACGTGCAGCCGCAGGGCAGCCTCGCGCGAGAGCGCCCGAAAGCCGCTCGGCGCGTCGACCACGGTGGTACGCGACGCCATGCGCACAACCATGGACCCGAGCATCTGGAGCGCCTTCTTAGTGGGCGAGAAGTGCGGCGTGTCGAAGATCGGCCGGGCGCCGATCACCAGGTCCGCCTCGCCGCAAAGGATCGGCGCGGTGAGCTTGGGGATGTCGTCGGCGCAATACTGGTTGTCGGCGTCGGTGTTGACGATCACGTCGGCCCCGGCGCGCAGGGCGGCCTCGAGCCCGGCCGCGAACGCCCGCGCGAGGCCTTGATTGCGGCCGAGCCGGACCACATGGTCCACGCCCGCCGCCCTCGCGACCTCCACCGTGGCGTCGGTGCTGCCGTCGTCCACGACCATCCACTCGACGCTATCGAAGCCCTGCACACGGCGGGGCAGGGCCGCGAGGGTCAGCCCGAGCGTGTCCGCCTCGTTGAAGCAGGGGATCTGGACGATCAGCTTCTTGCCGGAGGGTGGCGGGGTCTTACAGGCGCTCGGCATCGCTGCGGTCCTGTCCGGCCATGGCCGGCCCCGGCCTGATCGCGTACAGGCGCGCCTGAGTCGCCAGCTCGTCGGGCAGAGGCAGTGGCCGCAGCCAGGATGGCGGCGCGCCCTCGGCGAGGCGCGTATATAGCGTGCCGTGGTCGCCGTCGGGCGCGAACACGCTTCGCTCCACGGCGCCCGGGCACAGGAGGATCCAGTCGACCCCATGCTCGGCCAGCATGGCGCGCGCTAGGCCCTCGCTGGCTCTGGTCAGCACCAGGTAGGTCGCGGTGAACCCGCGCTGCGGCCGGTGATTGGGTATGGACAGCACGCTGTGCCCGGTGCGGTAGAGGAGCTCCGGACCGTAGTCCGCGAACGTCATGACCGTCCGGCTGGTGCCTCCGGCGAGCCTGTCTAGGACCGGGGCCAGACGTTGCATTGGGCAGGCATCATTGGCAGTCTCGATGCGCTGCTGGGGCATGAGCTGCACCACCAGCAGCGGCCAGAACAGGGCGCAGAGGATCAGGAGCGGGCGCGCCAGGGTCAGGGCGCTGCCGCCGATGCGTGCCGCGAGGCGGCCGGACAGCCAGGCCACGAACCCTGCGTAGGGCAGCACCAGCAGGGCTTCGGCATAGCTCGACCAGCGCACCTGGTGCAGCGCGAGGGCCAGGAAGACGGCGAGCGCGATCGCGACGCAGACCCAGGCCCGGCGCTCGGCGCCGGGGGTCCTTCGTAGCACGACGATCAACCAGGGCACCGCGAGCAGGGCGATGCCGAGGATCTCCAGCGTGCGGCGGATCGCCTTGAGCGCATTGCCCTCGACAAGGGCGTGTAAGGAGAGCACGGGCTGGATCTCGACGATCCGTGCCAGGCGCAGGCGCGCATAGAGCGGATCGACATGGCCGAGCGGGCCCTCGCGCAGCTCGGGGAACAGGACCAGCAAAGCGAGCGCGACCGTGAGGCCGGCGCCGAGGCCCGCGACCGTACGCACGGCGATTCCGATCGCGGCACCTTCGTGGAGGCCACCCGCCGGCGTTCCACCGAAGGCCTCGCCGGGCGCACCACCGATCCAGCGCAGAGCCATGTCGGTCGACCTGCAGAGCACGGCCCAGGCGAGCGCGAGCAGGCCGAAAGCCGCGACGTGGAGCAGCGAGAGGCGATCGTTCTCCACGGTCGAGAGCGCCGCCGGCCCCCGCTCGACGAGCAGAGCGAGGCCGAGGCCGAGGCTTAGTGCCACGAGGCACAGCTCGATCGCGCCGTCGAGACGTCTATCGCCGAGCAGCCAGTACAGGCCGAGCGTCGCCAGAAACGGCGCAAGAAAGGCGAGCGCCTCGGGACTGATCCAGATCGCGAGCGCCGCGGTCAGGCCGGCGGCGGCGGCGGTCTTGCGGTCGGCCGGCGCGATCAGCAGGCGAATCACCTGGCCGAGCAGCAGCAGGCTCAGCAGGAGCAGGAGGGCGTGGTGATCGGGACGACCGATGCTGGAATAGGCGAGGACCGCTGGTTGAAGGAGCAGCGCCAGGCAGGCGAACATGCGAGCGTCGCGGTCCAGGATCGGCTGCGCCGCCCAGGCGAGCGCGACCACGGCGAGCACCAGGCATACGGGGCTGACCAGCACGCCGAAGACATGGAGCGCCTGCTCGAATCCCAGGGCCGGCTGCAGCAGCCACGCCCCGATAAGCAGGAGGAGGTCGAGCGGGCGGGTCCAGTGCTGGACGAGGCCGTCGGGCGGATCGATGCGCGGGAAGCGGGAATCGAACCACGCCCCGCCGTGGTGCAGTTCCAGCACGCGGTTGAGGCGCATATAGGCGTCGGGATCGGCCAGCAAGCCGTCGAGCACCGGCGCGACGCCGGTCCACGCGAGCAGCACCTGGCCCAGAAGCACGCAGCCGATCGGCAACAGGATCAGCCAGCCGAGCGACGACGGGTCCGGAGGCGACCAGCCGGCCGGTGAAGCGTGGCGGGGGGGCCAGTCCGCTGGCGCGGCCGACGATTCGGACATGACGTTCGACCCGGGTGCTGTCTCTCGCGCCGAAGATCGTCCGCAAGCGTAAAGATTGCGCTAAGCTGGTGCACGGCTCCGACCAATTCGCGTTATGATCGTGCGCCGGGATCCCTGCGAGCGGGTGAGTGGATGGCGCTGGCCTGCCTCGATCACCATCCTGATCCGGTGCCGCCGACCGGCCGGCGAGGGCCACGCCCGCTCGCCCTGCATCTCGGCCTGGCGCGGCTGGCCCGGGATGCGGCGGAGCCTCAGGCGGTCGACCCTTTGCAGGCGTTCGTCCGCGGCCTGCGGGCCTACTGGCGCCACCCCTATCGGCGCAAGGCGGCAGGAGCGCCCGCCATCTGGCGTTTAGGCGCCGTCCGGCTCCTCGACTACGGCCCGGAAAGCGGCCTGCCGCTGCTCGCGGTGCCATCCCTGGTCAATCGGGCGTACATCCTGGACCTCGCTCCGGAATTCAGCCTGCTCGGCTGGCTCGCCGGGCGGGGGGTGCGGCCTCTGTTGCTGGACTGGGGCGACCCCGGGCCCGAGGAGCGTCGCTTCACGCTGTCGGGCTACGTCGCCGAGCGTCTGGAGCCCGCGCTCGACGCGGTGCTGAGCGCAGTCGGCCGGCCGCCGGTCGTGCTCGGCTACTGCATGGGCGGTCTGCTCGCGCTCGCTCTGGCGGTGCGCCGGCCGGGCGCGATCGCCGGGCTCGCCCTCCTCGCTACGCCGTGGGATTTCCACGCCGGCGGTCTCGACCCGAAGCGATTCGAGCGGCTGGCCCGGTCGGCGCTGGCCAGCGCCGATGCTCTTGGGGCCTTGCCGGTGGAGCTGATCCAGGCGCTGTTCGCGGGCATCGATCCGCTTCAGGTGCCACGCAAGCTCGCGCGCTTCGCCGAACTCGAGCCTGCATCGTCGGAGGCGGCCGCGTTCGTCGCGGTCGAGGACTGGCTGAACGACGGCGTCCCGCTGGCCGCCGAGGTGGCGCACGAATGCCTGCTCGGCTGGTACGTCGAGAACCGGCCGGCGCGGGGCTCTTGGCGCATTGCCGGGACCCCGGTGTGGCCCGACGCGCTGAACCTGCCCTCCCTCGTGGCGATCCCTGCGCGCGACCGGATCGTGCCGCCCGAATCGGCCGCGGCCCTGGCGGGCGCGCTGCGCGATCCCACCGTGCTGCGCCTGGCGGGCGGGCATATCGGCATGCTGGTCGGCACGGGCGCGCGGCACGGCCTTCGGGCTCCGCTCGCTGTCTGGCTGCGCCAGATTGCTGCAATGCGGAAATAACCCATGGTGACCGGGGGGGCGATCGCCTATATAGCGGGCAGATTCGAGGCCCGAGCCCGGCTGCGGCTCTGATGGCTTACAGATTGGCCCGGCTCGAAGGCGGCTGCCCGGGACCGGAGTCCAGACCGAACCACCAGTTGGGGAGTTGCCATGTCTGAGATCGTGATTGCCAGCGCCGCGCGCACGCCGATCGGCACCTTCAACGGGTCGCTCGGCACCGTCTCCGCCCACT
>Ga0299914_10003516_pt1 | contig 11085 bp, 11 predicted proteins | sample RVTome_10_FD_201361 | JGI IMG/M metagenome (GOLD analysis project Ga0299914, IMG submission 201361) | Soil microbial communities from uranium-contaminated site in the Upper Colorado River Basin, Wyoming, United States - RVT153D57 (version 2) ... | reverse complement strand
CTCCAGAGCCTTCAGGACCCCGTCCTGCACGAGGGTCGTCATCCCCTCGTCCCGGGCGACCTTGAGCATCTCCGCCACCCGCGCCTTGGACTGGATCAGCTTCTTCATCGGCTCGGTGGCCACCAGCAGCTCGTGGATCCCGGCCCGTCCGCGGTAGCCGGTGTTGTCGCAGGCCCCGCATCCCTTGCCGCGGAAGAGGACGAGATCGTCGTCGTACTTCACGCCGAGCGTCTGGAAGTCCTCCACGCCGTAGGCGTGGACCAGCTCGTCGAACTCGGCCGGGTCCGGGTGGTACTCCTCCCGGCACTCGACGCAGATGCGTCGCACGAGGCGCTGGGCGACCACCGTGAGCAGCGCGTCGGCGAAGTTGAACGGGTCCAGGCCCATGTCGAGCAGGCGGACCACCGTCTCCACGGCGCTGTTCGTGTGCAGCGTGGAGAAGACGAGATGGCCGGTCAGCGACGCCTCGATGCCGATGGCCGCCGTCTCCTCGTCGCGCATCTCACCGACCATGATGATGTCGGGATCGGCCCGCAGGAACGAGCGCATGGCCGCCGCGAAGGTGAACCCGATCTTGGGCTGGACCTGGACCTGCCGGAGGCCGTACTGCGTGATCTCGACGGGGTCCTCGGCGGTCCAGATCTTCCGCTCCGGCCGGTTGATGTGGGCGAGGACGGAGTGCAGCGTGGTCGTCTTGCCGGAGCCGGTGGGCCCCACGACGAGGATCAGGCCGTAGGGCTTCTCGGCCGCGGTCCGGATCTCGCGGTGGTTGCGCTCGGTCATGCCGAGCTTGTCGAGCGCGATCGGCTCGGTGGCGGCGAGCACGCGCATGACCACGTCCTCGTTGCCGCCCTGGGTCGGCAGCGTCGCCACCCGGAGCTCGATGTCCCGTCCGTCGGGCACCCGGAACTTGATCTTGCCGTCCTGCGGCTTGCGGCGCTCGGCGATGTCGAGCTGGGCCATGATCTTGAGCCGCGCGGCCAGCGCGCGCCGGTAGACGCCCGGGATGCGCTGGTACTCGCGGCAGTGCCCGTCGATGCGCAGCCGGATCATCGTGTCGCGCTGGGCCCCGTAGGGCTCGACGTGGATGTCCGAGGCCCGGGCCTTGTACGCGTCGATGATGATCTGGTTGGCCAGCCGGATCACCGCGCTGTCGTTCTCGTCGATGTCGCCGCCGATCGTCTCCTCGCGCTCGACGCTCGCCTCGTTGCCGAGATCGCTGATGATGGTGCCGATGCTGTCGCGCTGCACCTCGCCGCCGGCCGCCGCCAGGAACCGGTTGATGTCCTTGCGCAAGCCCACGGCCAGCTTGATCTGCTGGCCGCGCAGGAGCTGGTAGATCGCATCCACCCGCTGCAGGTCCTGGGGGTTGTCGATGAGCACCACGATCGCGTTGTCCTCGCGCCGGATCGGCAGCCAGAGGTTCCGCTTGAGGAACTCCAGCTTGAGGTCCTTCATGAGATCGGGGGGCGGGATGATCCTGTCGTCGAACTCCAGGAACGGCACCCGGTAGAACTGGCTGAGCGAGGCGCCCAGCTCGGCCTTGGGAACCCGGAACTGCTCCACCACCACCGTCTCGACGTCGATGTTCTTCTGCCGCGCGACCCCGATGGCCTGGTTCACCTCGTCCTGGCTCAGCAGGCCCTGGGCGATCAGGTAGTCGAACTTGGTGCCGCGCCGCTGGGCCCCGAGCTGGGCCTGGGTGTTGAACGCGATGCCGAGCGTCTTGGCCAGCCGGGTGACGCTCTGCTCGTCCTCCTTGGTGAAGCGCGTTCCCCGCTTCTTGTTCAGGATCTGCACGACGCCCAGCACCTTGCCCTCGTGCAGCACGGGCATGCAGAGGATCTGGGTGGTGCGGAATCCCGTCCGCTTGTCGAAGGAGCTGTCGAAGTGCAGCTCCGGTGACAGCCGGCGCAGCTCGGCGGCGTCGTAGGCGTCGGCGATGTTGACCGTCTGCCTGGTCAGCGCGACGAAGCCGGCGACCGACTTGGCGCTGATGGGCACCCGGATCTCCTTGACGGCGTCGAGCGCCAGGAACTTGGAGTAGATCTCCTTCTTGTCGTGGTCGACCGCGTACAGGGTCATGCGGTCGGCGCCGAAGAAGGTCAGCATCTCGCCCTGGATCTCGATGAAGATCGAATCCAGGCTCTTGGCCGAGTGGATGCGGTCGATCAGGTGGACGAGCCGCTGCTCGTTGGCCAGCCTCTCCTGAAGCGCGAGCACCGATTCCTGGACGGCCACGTCGCCTCCCGCCGTGTGGAGCTGCTCAACCAGAATAGCAAACCCCCTCTCCGGCGACGCGAGGCCATCCGAGCCCGGGCGGGCGCCGCCCGACCCCCAGATGTTGGGGACGGGCTCGGCGACCGCACCACCGCGACGGCCCGGTGTCGGCCGGGTGCCCCACCCGGCGGTCAGCGTGGCGGCGCCCTCACCACCGCGGGGCGCGGGCCGGTGGGCGCCAGGCCGAGCTCGCGGCACCGCTTGCGCAGCGTGTTGCGGTTGACCCCGAGCAGGCGCGCGGCCTGCAGCTGGTTGCCGCCGGTCAGCGCGAGCACATGGACGAGCAGCGGCCGCTCCATCAGCACCATCGCCTCGCGGTAGATCCGCATCGAGCCGCCGCTGCGGAGCGCGTCCACGATGGCCGGCACCGCCTGGGCCACGGCGTCGGCCCACCGGCTCGCCGCCCCCGCCCCCGCGTCGGGCTCCGCCACCGCTGTCATCGGGCCGCCTCGATTCTCAGTAGGTGAAGGCGATGCCGACCGTTGCGATGATCTCGGTCCTGTCGCGATCCTCGTTCACGTCCCGCAGGTTGCCGCCGAGGCGCAGGACGCTGACGCCGGTCTTGACCTGCCAGGCGCCGAGGGACGCCGGCAGGAAGGCCAGCGGCACCGCCAGCCCGACGCCCCCCTGGAAGTAGCCGAACGTGCTGTCGCCGCCGGTGCCGAACTCGTAGTAGTCGTCGAGGCTCAGGCCGACGATCAGCGGGAGGCTGAGTGTCACTGGGTACGTGCTCCCGGCGTTGAACGTGTAGCCCGGCGCGAGCCCCAGCTGCAGGTACACCCCCTGGTGATCGCCGCCGTCGGCCTGGCCCTTCACCTCGAACGCCACCAGGGCGCTGGGGTTGAGCGCGAACGGCCCGAGCAGCTTGCCGTCGTCGTAGGCGAGGCCGAGCGCCAGCTCCTGCACGGTCGCGAAGGCGTCGTTGGGGCTCATGTACGCCGTGTAGACGACGCTGGCGGAGAGATCCTCGAGCATCGTCCAGCCGATCTTCGTGTAGAAGTCCGACTCGTACCACAGCTTGGGATCGACGTTCGAGCCCTCCACGCCCGTGGGCCCGCCGTGCAGGCTGTTCCAGGTGCCGATCGTCAGCGCCAGGTCGCCGAAGGCGGGGACGCCGTCCCACAGCTTGACGGTCAGCTCGCCGTACGGCTGGACGATGTAGTCCGTCGTCTCCTGCACGATCCCGCGGAAGTAGTAGTCCGTCGGGACGTCGACGCCGGCACCGATGGAGATCCGGCCGGTGTTCGGCCTCGTGTCCTCCTGGGCCCCCGCGTCCGGCGCCCCGCCCGCCACGCCAGCCAGGATGGCCAGCAGCGCCGCCATCCACACCCGCCCCCTCGGTCGTCCGCTCATCGAGATTCTCCTCGCTCGTCCGGCGAGCGTTGCGCTCACAGCGCAGCCTCGCCGCTCTCGCCCGTGCGCATCCGCACCGCCTCGTCGAGCGCGGTGATGAACACCTTGCCGTCGCCGATGCTGCCGGGCCGGGCAGCCGACACCACGTCGGTGTGGCCCTTCTGGCGCCCGAAGCCGCGGAGCAGGAACGTCGCGTCGATCGTGATCCGTGGGCCAGCGCCTGGACGGCGGCCATCGCGCTCCTCGTGCATCGCCGCCTCCTCGTCGGACCTCGACAGCGTGTGCATGCCGTTGATCGCGAGCAGCGACGTCGTTGTCGCGCGTGACGCGCTCCCGAGGGAGCAAGCGTCGTGCCGTCCCCGGGCGCGGGCCCGGCGCAATCACCACGGAGACTTGCTGATGGCGCGCGCGGGCGCGGCGCTGCCGCTCTCGCGGGCAGGCGGCGCGCGGTTGCCTGTTCGGCGAGCAGGCGCCGGGGCGGTTGACCGATCGGGGGCTCCGTGATGTACCTGGAAGCGATCGTGAGCGCAGCCCGAGGGTCCGCGATCCCGCCGCGCGCGCGAGAGACAGAGATCGCCCGCGACGGGAGCTGGCGCGCCTGCGGCGCCGCCCGGAGAGGAGCGCGCGCAAGAGCGAGCCCGTTCGTGTCACCGAGGCCGAGGTCGAGCAGCTCGCCACGCTCGCCGGCCTGTCGATCGATCCGGCCGACCGCGTCGCCGTCGCCCAGCAGCTCGCCGGCCTGCTCACCGTCGCCCGGCTGGTGAGCGAGTTCCCGCTGGCTGACGACGTCGAGGGCGCGCCCGTGTTCCGGCCGTGACGGACCCCGTGACGTCCGCGGTCGCCATCGCCACCGCCGTCCGCGCCCGCCGTGTCTCCGCGCGCGAGGTCGTCACCGCCACGCTGCAGGACATCGCGCGCCGCGACGGGCCGCTGCACTGCTTCACCCGGGTGACGGACGAGCGGGCACTGGGCGAGGCCGCCGGCGTGGACGAGCGCGTGGCCGCCGGCCAGGATCCGGGGCCGCTGGCCGGCGTGCCGTTCGCGGTCAAGAACCTCTTCGACGTCGCCGGCGTCACCACGCTGGCCGGCTCCAGGATCAACGCCGAGCGGCCTCCGGCACAGCGCGACGCCGCCGCGGTCGCCGCGCTGCGGCGGGCCGGCGCCGTCTGCGTCGGCTGCCTCAACATGGACGAGTACGCCTACGGCTTCACGACGGAGAACACGCACTACGGCGCCACCCGTAACCCGCGCGATCTCTCGCGCGTGCCGGGTGGGTCGGCGGCCGCGGTCGCGGCGGGCCTGGTGCCGCTCACGCTCGGCTCCGACACCAACGGCTCGATCCGCGTGCCGGCCGTTCTCTGCGGGGTCTTCGGCCTCGAGCCCACCTACGGCCGGCGCCCTGCTGCCGGCCTCGCTCTACGTGCAGGCGCAGCGCTTCCGCGCCTGGTATCGCGCCCAGGTTGCCGAGGTCTTCCGCCACGCCGACGTGCTGCTGGCCCCGACCACCCCGTGGCCGGCGCCGCCCATCGGGGCGCCGCCGACGACGGCGCTCGCGGGCGGCGACGTGTTCACGCGCAGCCATCTGGGCGTCTTCACCCAGCCGCTGTCGTTCATCGGCCTGCCTGTCATCTCTGTCCCGGTGATCGCGCCGGGCGCGCTGCCGCTCGGCGTGCAGCTCGTGGCCGCGCCCTTCCGCGAGGCCGCGCTCCTCCGCGTGGCCGCTCACCTGGAGGCCGGCGGCGTGGTGTCCGCGCCCGCCGCCTTCGCCGCCTGACGGCCGGGGCCTATCCTGCCGACGTCGCGTCCGCCAGCGCGAGCGCCGTGGCGAGCAGCTCGTACTTGGCCAGCGTGCCGGCGGCGCGCGCGTCCGGCCACGGCCGGCCGTCGAGCGCCCGCAGGAACTCGTCCAGCACGAGCGGGAACTGCCCCTCGTGGGCCGTCCCCGGCCCCGGGGGCACCTGGATCTCGTAGCCCCCGGGCGCGGCCACGGCGACGAGGCCGGGGTGCTCGGGCCGCCACGCGGCCAGCGCCCGCTCCAGCGCCACACCGACGCCCGGGCGGTCTCGCCGCGGCTCGACGACCAGCCGCCGCCGGAACCCGGTGCCCGGCCCCTGCTCCAGGCGCACGCGCGAGACGGTGCCCTCGACCGTGGTGCTGTGCGCGTCGCCGCCGCCGGGCGGCTCCGTGAGATCCCAGCGGGTGGTGACGTGGACGCCGACGCCGCCCAGCCGGAAGGCCAGCTCGCCGTTGCCGGCGTAGGCGAGCTCGCCGCCCTCGACCACGGCGGCGAGCTCCGGCGGGAAGTCGGCCAGCCCGGTCACGCGGGCGAAGAGCGCACGGGGCACGGGCGTCGACCAGCGGCGCGCGGCGAGCAGCTCGGCGACGCCGTCCGTCGCCGGGCCGTGGCCGGCCAGCAGCCGCTGGGCCTGGTCGACCAGGTTGGTGGGAATGTCGGCCAGGCCGTCGCCCTGGACACGGACGTCGAAGTACCAGGGCGGCCGGCGCAGCGGCGTGCCGTTCACCGACTTCTCCAGGTGGTGCACGCTCGTCAGCCGGATGGCCGGCTCCGCGCCCGTCAGGAACGTGCCGAAGATCGCCGGCTCCCGCACCAGGCGCTCGGCCACGCGGGCCGGGCCGGCGTGGCGGCCGGTCATCATCTCCACGGTCTGGGCCCCGCCGGCCAGCACGTGCCGGACGTCGGCCAGGGCGGCGGCGGTCGTGAGCCAGGGCTTGTCGGCCAGCACGTGGAAGCCCGCGTCGTGCAGTCGCCGGGCGAGCGCCATCTTGCGGTCGTTGCGGCCGGCCAGGATCACGGCGTCGCCGGGCCGGTCCCGCACCAGGCGCGCCAGGGGGTCGGGGCCGGCGCGGAGCACGGGGCGCCAGCCGGTCGGGCGCTCGGGCCGCGCGTTGAAGGCCTGCAGCAGGCCGAGGAACTCGGCGACCTCCCGGCTGCCATCGGCGGCGTAGACGACGATCTCGTCGCTGACCAGGGGATGCCGCTCGCGCAGCGTGAGCGCCGCGTGGAAGTGACCGGGCTCGAGGAACGCCAGCGTGTGCATCGTGCCGGGACGCCGGCGGAATGGTAACGTACGGGCTCCGAGGAGGGAAACGCCATGGCGCGTTGGGTGAAGGTCGCAGCGGCGCAGATGGGGCCGATCAACGAGGGCACCAGCCGGGACGAGGTCGTCGACCGGATGCTGAGCCTGCTCGAGCAGGCCGTCGCCGAGCACGTGGAGCTGATCGCCTATCCGGAGATGGCGCTCACGACCTACTTCCCGAAGAAGATCCGCGACGACTACGACCAGTTCTTCGAGAACGAGGTGCCGCCCAAGGCGCTGGAGCCGCTGCTGCGGCGGGCGCGGGAGGCGGGTGTGGCCGTGCACGCCGGCTTCTGCGAGAAGGCGGGCGGCCGCTACTTCAACACCGCCCTGCTCACCGACGAGACCGGCGCCCTGGCCGGCACCTACCGCAAGATCCACCTGCCCGGCCGGCCCTCGCCCGACGGCGTCGCGCAGGTCTACGAGGTGCGCTACTTCGAGACCGGCGACACCGGCTACCGCGTGTTCGACACCCGCAAGGCGAAGGTCGGCATCGCCATCTGCCAGGACCGCCGCTATCCCGAGAGCTACCGGTGCCTGGGGCTGCAGGGCGCCGACATCGTGCTCATCGGCTACAACACGCCGGTCTCGCCGCTGGCCCTCGACCAGAACGAGCTGGTCCTGCGCGCGGGGGCTTACGAGAACAGCCTCTTCGTGATCGGCATCGCCAAGGCCGGGGTGGAGGACGGGCTGGAGCTGATCGGCGGCTCCTGCATCGTGGGGCCGCTCGGCCAGGTCCTGGCCAGGGCCGCCACCACCGGGGACGAGCTCGTCGCCGCCCGCATCGACCTCGACTGGATGACGCCGGCCCGCAAGCGCTGGGACTTCTACAGCCGGCGCCATCCCAGGTACTACGGCCTCGTCACCGAGCCGGTGAGGCCGCGGCCATGAGCGCCCGCGGCCTGGACCTCGTGGTCGCCGGCGGGCGCGTCGTGACCGCCACCGCGGTGCTCGAGGACGCCGCCGTCGGCATCCGCGGCGGGCGCATCGTCGCGGTGGCGCCGGTCGACGACCTGCCGCCGGCCGCGCGCACCATCGACGCCACCGGCAAGATCGTCTTCCCCGGCGCGATCGACTGCCACGTGCACCTCGGGCCCGAGTACGACGACTGGCGCGGCGGGCCGCTGGCCGCCGCCCACGCCGGCCTCACCACCCTGCTCGGCTTCGTGATGGCCGACGAGGGCGCGCGCGAGCCCTTGCCCAAGGCCGTGCACCGGCTGCGCGAGGAGACCGCGGCACAGTCCGTCCTCGACTTCGGCTTCCACTTCATCCTCGGCAACCAGCCGTGGATCCTGGAGGGCATCCCCGAGGCCATCGGCCTCGGCGTGTCGTCGTTCAAGCTGTTCATGACCTACAAGAAGCGCAAGACCCGCATGTGCTCGGACGAGATGATCGCCGGCGCCATGGAGCTCATCGCCGCCCACGGCGGCCTCTGCCAGCTGCACTGCGAGAACGGCGACGTGATCAGCTGGCTCGAGGACCGGGCGCTGGCCGCCGGCCGCGTGCACCCGCGGGACTTCCCGGCGACGTGTCCCGACTGGACCGAGGAGGAGGCGATCAACCGCGCCATCCTCATCGGCCGGATGACGGGCTGTCCCGTCTACGTCGTGCACCTCTCCACCCGGCTGGGGCTCGAGCGGATCAAGCAGGCCCAGGCGGCCGGCCAGCGAGTGTGGACCGAGACGTGCCCGCAGTACCTGCTGCTGACGGAGGACGAGATGGAGCGCTGGGGGCCGCTGGCGAAGATCGGCCCGCCGCTCCGGCCCGCCGGCGGCCCCGACCGCGAGGCGCTGTGGGCGGGCCTCGCCCAGGGGCCGATCGCGGCCGTGGCCAGCGATCACTCGCCGCGCGCCAAGGCCCTCAAGGAGCCCGGGTGGAAGAACATCTTCCACGACGAGCAGGGCAACGTGATCCCGTTCGGCAGCCCGGGGCTCGAGACGCTGATCCCGCTCGTCTACTCGGAAGGCGTGGTGAAGCGGGGCTTGCCGCTCACGTGGATGGCGCGCGTGCTCGCCGAGAATCCGGCGCGCATGTTCGGCCTACACCCGGGCAAGGGCGCCATCCGCGCCGGTGCCGACGCCGACCTCCTCATCTGGGATCCGGCGGGGCAGGGCGCCATCCGCGTCGCCGACCACCGCGGCATGGCCGGCTGGACGCTCTACGAGAACTTCCCGACGCACGGCCGGCCCTGGATGACGCTCCTCCGCGGCGAGGTGCTCCTGGAGGGCGGCACGGTGCACCAGCGCCCGGGCTTCGGCCGGTACCTGCACCGCGGCACGCCCCTGCCACCGATGGCGATCGCCGAGCGCTGAGGGACGGCGCGGCGCCCCGGCCGGGTACAACCATAGTCATCCCACGCGGAGGTTTCCATGGAAAGTCGTGACATCTGGGTGACCGACGCGGACCTGGCGCGGCTGCGAAAGCTGCTCGAGGGCACGCGGATGTCGAGCACCCGGGATCGTGAGCATCTCGAACGACTCAACGAAGAGCTGGGGCGTGCCCACGTGGTACCGGCGCCGGACATCCCGCCGGACATCGTGACGATGCACTCCCGGGTCCGGCTACGAGATCTCGACTCCGAACAGGACATGGTCTTCACGCTCGTCTTCCCGTCGGATGCCGACGCGGCCGGGGGCAAGATCTCGATCCTGGCGCCACTCGGCACGGCCGCGCTGGGATTCCGCCGCGGCGACACGTTCGAGTGGGACGTGCCCGGGCGCGTCAGGCGTTTGCGGGTGGAAGAGGTGCTCTATCAGCCCGAGGCCGCGGGTGACTACCATCTCTGACCGATGACAGTCCCGCCGCCCTGGCTCTTCCAGCGTATCGTCGACGAGATGCCCGAGGCCGTGGTGGTCTCGGACCGCGCGGGCGTGATCCTCCTGTGGAACCGTGGCGCCGAGGGCATGTTCGGCCATCCCGCCACGGAAGCCGTGGGACAGACGCTCGATCTGATCATTCCCGAGCGCTACCGGGCCCGTCACTGGGAGGGTTACCGGACGGTGATGGCCACCGGAGTCACCCGCTACGGAACCGAGCTGCTCGCCGTCCCCGCGATCCGGAAGGATGGCCGGCGCATCTCCCTCGAGTTCTCCATCGCACTCCTTCGCGATGACAGCGGCGCGGTGGCGGCAGCCGCCGCGATCATCCGCGATGTGACGGCTCGATGGGAACGCGAGCAGGCAGCCCGGACCGGGCGTGGAGTGAGCGGCGGCGGACCGGAGGGAGGCTGAGGGCGGCCACCACCGTCCGCGGATCGTCCCGGTTTCAGTCCACGAGCTGTGGCAGGAGGTCGCCGATCGACCCGCGCAGGACGACGTCGCCGAGCTCGTCCATGTCGGTGGGCTGCGCGTTGATGATCACGACCCGGGCGCCCGCATCCTTGGCGACGGGCACCACGCCGGCCACCGGCCACACCGACAGCCGGGTCCCGATGGCGAGCATCAGGTCACACTCCCGGGCCGCCCGCTGCGCCCGCGCGATGTCCTCGGGCACGAGACCCTGGCCGAACGAAATCGTCGCCGACTTCAGGATGTCGCCGCACGTGCGGCACCGCGGGTCGTCCTCGCCCGCCCGCACGCGGGTCAGCACGCGCTCCATCGGCGCCCGCTCGCCGCAACCGAGACACATCACCTCGCGCCAGGTGCCGTGGACCTCGACCACGCGCTCGCTCGAGGAGCCCGCGGCCTGGTGCAGGCCGTCCACGTTCTGCGTGATGAGCGTGTGCAGCTTGCCGCGGCGCTCCAGGGCGACCAGGGCGCGGTGACCGGCATTGGGCCGCGCGGTCCACGCCGGTGAATCCAGCCGTGCGCGCCAGGCCCGCTTGCGCACCTCGGGGTCGGCCACGTAGTGCTGGATGGTGGCCTGCTTCTCCGCCTCGGGATTCTTCGTCCAGAGGCCCTGGGGCCCGCGGAAGTCGGGGATGCCGGACTCGGTCGAGATGCCGGCGCCGGTCAGGGCGACCACACGTTGGGCGGCGTCGAGCAGCTTGCGGGCGGCGGCCACGCCGCGGTCGAGATCGGCACGATCGGAGGCCACGGACGACTACATAGCACAGGGCGTCCGACCGGGGAACAGGCCGGATGTCTTCGATCATGGCCCCGATCCCTTACACTCATCGGGATGAAACCGCCCCTGCCGGATCTGCTGCCGGAGGACCCCCTGCCCCTGGTGGAGACATGGCTGGCCGAGGCGGCGGCGACGAGCCGCACCCCGACCGCGATGGCGCTGGCGACGGTGACGGCCGAGGGCCGACCCGCTGCGCGCATGGTCATCTGCCGCGGCTTCGACGCCCGGGCGGGCTGGTTCGTCTTCTACACCGATCGCGAGAGCGACAAGGGCACGCAGCTGCGGGAAC
>Ga0299914_10003515_pt1 | contig 11085 bp, 9 predicted proteins | sample RVTome_10_FD_201361 | JGI IMG/M metagenome (GOLD analysis project Ga0299914, IMG submission 201361) | Soil microbial communities from uranium-contaminated site in the Upper Colorado River Basin, Wyoming, United States - RVT153D57 (version 2) ... | reverse complement strand
TGAGCGTGCGCAGCGTGTCCCCGGTCAGGCCCGGGACGGTGCCGCTCAGCGTCCGGCCGCCGGGCAGCGCGACGCGGACGTCGAGTGACCCGGCCTCGCCGGGCGGCGCCTCGGCCACGATCCGCTGGACGGTCGGGAGCACGCGGTCGATCACCGGCTTGCCGAGATAGCCGGGCGGGAGCGTGCCGCGGGCGATCTCGGCTCGCTTGGCGGCCTGCGGGTCGACGCCGGCCAGCAGCGCCTCCAGCAGCCGCGTTCCGACGCCCCAGCGGCCGAGCCCGTCGAGCTCCACCGGCAGCGAGTCCTCGAGCTCGTCGGAGAAGTCGCCGAGCCGGACGCCGAGCCGCAGGCGCAGGAACGCCCGCACGGGACGCTCGACGAAGCGCACGAGGTCGGCGAGCTCGATCACCGGGTCCCCGAGCGGTGGCAGCGGGCCGCCCAGGAACGGCGCCGGCGGTGGGCGGTCGCCGTCGAGCGCGCGGGCGCCTCCGAGCGTCACGGCGTCGAAGCTCCAGACGCGGTCGGGGACGAGCCGGCCGGGCGTGAAGTTGCGCCGGTCGAACGGCTGCAGCGGGTGGCGGACGACGACGCGGTCGCGCGCGGGGCCGTCCTCGGCGCGGACCGTGCGGTCGACCACGTCGAGCAGCTCGCCGACCGGCACCGCGGGCGGGCGCGGCAGGTTGGTGCGCTCGTCGTTGCCGGTGTAGGTGACGATCAGCCGGTCGGTCGCGGCCATCAGCGCGTCGAGCAGCAGCTGACGGTCCTCGGTGCGCGCGTCGCGCTCGCCCACGTGCGGGTCATCGAGCATCAGGTCGTCGCCGTCTCGCGGGGACTTGCGCGGGAACGCGCCGTCGTCGAGGCCGAGCAGGCAGACGACGCGGTGCGGGACCGACCGCATCGGGACGAGGGTGCAGACGGTCAGGTGGCCGGTGCGGAAGTTCGTGCGCGTCGGCCGCCCGCGCAGGCGGTCGCCGAGCAGCACCCGGACCTCCTGCAGGCCGAGCGCGCCCGCATGGCCGGCCGCCTCGGCGACCACGTCGTCGAGCAGCCGCTGCAGCTCCGCCCGCTGCCAGGTGTCGCGCTCGCTCGTGGCGGTCAGCGCGTCGGCGGCGGCCGCGATCGCCGCCGCCCACTCGTGCACCGGCTTGGGAGCGACGAGGGCGTCGACGGCGGCCTGCAGGCGGTCGAGCAGCTCGGCGACGCGGCCGGCGAGGTCGATCGAGCCGCTCTCGACGTCATCGAGCGGCAGCACGCCGGCGAACAGGCGCTGCTCGTCCTCGGTCATCGTCACGCCGAGCAGCAGCCGGTCGAGCCCGGCGCGCCAGGTGCCGGAATGCAGCTCGAGCTTGAACGGCGCTCGGTGCGCCGCGTCGAGGCCCCAGCGGACGCCGCTCTCGCGCACCCACTCCTCAGCGCGGGCGAGCGCGTCGTCGTCGAGCCCGAAGCGCCGGCGGACGGGCTCGCGGTCGGCGAGGTCGAGGACCTGCGAGGCGGTCAGGCGCTCGTCGGCCAGCTCGAGCAGGCGGGCGATGACGGCGAGCACCGGATTGGTCTGGCGGATGCTGCGGTCGGCGAGCCGGACGCGCAGGTCGGCCGCGCCGGGGCGCTCCTCGGCGCCGGCCCCGAACGTGGCGTGGATCAGCGGCGCGAAGGTCTCGATGTCCGGGCACATGACGATCACGTCGCGCGGCTCGAGCGTCGGGTCGTCGGCCAGCAGGTGCAGGATCGCGTCGTGCAGGACCTCGACCTGGCGCGCGCGGCCGTGACACGAGTGGACCTCGACGCTGCGGTCCTCCGGCTCGAGCACCGGCCGCGCCGGGTCGTCGGGCCGCGGCGGCGCCCGGTCCTCGCGGACGTCGGCCTGGATGCGGGCGAGCAGCGTGTCGCCGCGGTGCTCGACCGGATGCCGGCGATCGTCCTCGTGGTCGCCGAGGACGAGCTGGAGCTCGCGCGAGTCGTGCCCCCAGGACGCGAGCAGCGGGTTGGCGGGCAGGCCGGACGTGGGGTCGTCGCGCCGGCTCGTCACTGGCCCGCGGCCGCGGCAGCGCTCCCACAGCGCGGGCGACGGGTGCAGGAGGAAGAGATGGACGTCGCGCCGCTCGGCCAGCGCGCGGAGGATCGCGAGCCGGCCGGTGGGGAGCCGGGTGAGGCCGAACAGCGAGAGCCGCGGCGGGAGGTCGACGGCGTCCGGCTCCGCGCGCAGGCGCCCGCAGGCGGCCTCTAGGCGCCCGGCGGGCCCGGGGACGGGGATCGCGGCGTCGAGCCGCCGCCACAGCTCGGCCTGCCAGCCGCCGTCCTCTCCCGCCGCCCAGGCGCGGAGCATCTGCGGGCGGTGGAGGCCGTACGCATCGAACAGGTCGGCGACGTGACGGACGGCGCCGAACCGCCGCGGACCGCCGGCGTGGGCCGCCAGCGGGCGCAGCCACGGCTCGCGCGCGCTCGCGTCGACGATCTCCAGCAGCGGCCACACCGACCGCTCGGGCAGCCACGGGTCCCGGTCCGGCTCGATCCCGGTCGCGGCGGCGACGGCCCCGCCCGTCAGCCGCCGCGGGGTCGGGAAGTCGACGTTCGCGCACACGCCGTCGCGGCGCCCCGGCTGCGCGCCGAGGCCCGCGGACAGCTGCTGGCTCAGCCACCGCTCCATCCCGCGCGTGGGCACGCACACGACCTCGCGCGCGAGCGGGTCGGGCAGCGGGTCGGCGAGCAGGTCGCGGAGCGCCGCGACCAGTGCGTCGGCCCGTTCTGCTCGGTGGACGTGCAACATCTGGCGCCAGCGTACGAGTCGCGGCGGCGCCCGCCGGTCTGACGGCCGCGCCCGAACGCGTGTTCGTCGCCGGCTGCTAGCCTGATCGGCCGCGACGGTGGAGGACCGCCGCGGGCCATGCGCCGCGCCCGGATGCGCGCGACGAGCGGAATGGGCCCGTGGGTGGACGCCGTCCGGTGACTTCGAACCCGATCGGCTGACCGGGTGCGTGCCCGCGTGCAGCCGCCAAGGACGTGATGATGAGACCGAAGACGACGACTGCGGTCGCGCTCGCGGGCATGCTGCTCGCGGTCCCGGCCACCCTCGCCGCCGAGGCCGACGACCCACCCTCGCCGATCGCCGCCGCGCTGCGCGCGCCCGTGGCCGGTCACCTCACGGTGGCGGCGCAGATGCGCGCCGAGGCGCGCGCGAACCGCCAGCAGGAGCTGACCCGGCGCGCCGTCCGGCTCGCCCGCCGTGTCGCCGACGCGCGCGGCGCGCGTTTCGACGCCGGGGACGAGCGCGCCCGCCTGCGCGCCGAGGCGCCGGCCGACCTGCGCGCGCGCCTGCGCGCGCTGCGCCGCGACCTGCGGGACGCGCGCGCACCCACCGCCTCGCCGACCATGCAGGCGATCGCCGAGTGCGAGTCCGGCGGCGACCCGACGACCGACACCGGCAACGGGTTCCACGGCAAGTACCAGTTCGACCTTCCCACTTGGCACTCAGTAGGAGGCTCGGGCAACCCCGCCCAGGCGTCCGAGGCCGAGCAGGACCGCAGGGCGGCGATCCTCTACGCCCAGGCGGGCCCGTCGCCTTGGCCGGTCTGCGGCCGGTGACTGAGGAGGAACGCCAACAGGCTGGTGCTGTACTTGCGCACGTTGCAGCGTGAGCAAGAACGCCTCGCCGCAGAACAAGCACTCCTTGCCCGTCATGTCGCAATCGTCACATACTGCGCGGCGGAACCCTCGGGATAAGGTGCGCCCGCATGGACGCTGCCGCCCTCCGCGCCGAGTTCCCCGTGCTCGAGCGCCTCGCGTTCCTGAACGCGGGGACTGACGGGCCGGTGCCGGCGGCGGCCGTCCGGGCCGCCACCGAGGCGCTCGAGGCGGAGGCCGCCGGCGGGCGCCACCGGCCGCACTTCGAGGCCCGCTTCGAGCTCCAGGGCGAGCTGCGGCGGCTGTACGCCCGGCTGCTCGGCTGCCGCGTCGAGGACGTGGCGCTGAAGACGTCGACCAGCGAGGGCCTCGGGACGGTGCTGGCCGGCCTCGACCTCGGGCCCGGCGACGAGATCGTCACCTCCGACGCCGAGCACCCGGGCCTGATCGGGCCGCTGATCGCCGCCCGGCAGCGCGGCGTCTCGATCCGCGCGGTGCCGCTGCGCGACGTCGCGCGGGCCGTCGGCGACCGGACGCGGCTCGTGGCGTGCTCGCACGTGTCGTGGGTGACCGGCGAGGTCGCGCCAGCCGAGCTCGCCGACGTGGGCGTCCCGGTCGTGCTCGACGGCGCGCAGGGCATCGGCGCCGTGCCCGTCGATGTCGGCGCGCTCGGCTGCGCCGCGTACGCGGCGTCCGGCCAGAAGTGGCTGTGCGGGGCCGACGGGACCGGGATGCTCTACGTCGAGCCCGGCTTCCGCGAGCGCGTGCGCGCCGTCGCCCCCAGCTTCGTCTGCTTCGAGGACAGCCACGCCGGCTTCGAGGCGACGCTGCACGCCGACGCCCGCCGCTACGACACCGCGTCGCTCTCGCGCGAGGCGGCGGCGTTCTCGCTCGCGGCCGCGCGCACCCTCGAGGCCGCGGGGCTCGACGCCGTGCACGCGCGCGCCGCCGCCCTCGCCGGCCGCCTCGCCGACGTGCTCCGGGAGCGCGGCCGCGCCGTCGCGCCGCGCGGCGCCACCACGCTCGTCTCATGGGAGGACGCCGACCCGCCGGCCACCCGTGGGCGGCTCGCCGAGGCCGGCGTGATCGTCCGCGACGTCCCCGGCACGCCGCTGCTGCGCGCCTCGGTCGGCGCGTGGAACGACGAGTCGGACCTCGAGCGGCTGGTCGGCGCCATCGAACGGCGGCACTGAGGGAGGCAGGATCGGCCGAGTGCTGGGTTTGTCGGCCTCAGGCAGACAAACTCGGCACTCGGCAGGGCGAGCGGTCGATCTCCCGCCTCCTCACCCAGCCGCAGTTGGCCGGCGCAACGGCGCGGTCAGGCGCTCCAGCCCGAGCTGCTCGGACAGCATCCGGTGCGGATAGAGCTCCGGCGGCGGCGCCGGGGCCTCCAGCCGTGCGCGCTCCTCGGCCGTCAGCTCCAGGTCGGCGGCCGGCAGCAGCTCCTCCAGGTGCTCGAACGTCCGCGGGCCGATGATCGGCGCCGTGACGCCCTCGACCCCCAGCAGCCACGCCAGCGCGACTTGCGGCACCGTCGCGCCGCGCGCCGCCGCGATCTCCTCCGCGGCGTCGACGACCTGGAAGTTGCGCTCGGTCGCCCGCCGGTGGGAGGCCTCCTCCAAGTCGTCGCCCGCGCCCGCCATCCGGCTGCCGTCGGGCAGCGGCTCGCCGCGGCGGTAGCGGCCGGTCAGGAAGCCGGCGCCGAGCGGCCCCCACGGCAGCACGCCGAGCCCGGCGGCGCGGGTGAACGGCAGCAGGTCGAGCTCGGCCGAGCGCTGCACGAGCGAGTACTGCGGCTGCAGGCTCACGAACGGCGACCAGCCGTGGCGGTCCTGCAGCGCGACGGCCCACGCGAGCAGCCAGCCCGGGTAGTTGGATGCGCCGAGCGCGCGCACCTTGCCGGCGCGCACGAGCCCGTCGAGCGCCTCCAGCGCATCCTCCAGCGGCACGTCCGGGTCGGGCGCGTGCACCTGGTAGAGATCGATCACGTCGATGCCCAGCCGGCGCAGCGACGCGTCGCACGCCGCCCGCACCCGGTCGGGGGCCAGCCCGGAGCCGGCCGGGTCGGAGACCTTCATGCGCAGCTTGGTCGCGACGACGACCTCGTCGCGATGGCGGGCGAGCCACGGCGCGAGCACGCGCTCGGAGCGTCCGTCGCCGTAGACGTCGGCCGTGTCGATCAGCGTCCCGCCGGCCTCCAGGAAGCGGTCGAGCATGCGATGGGATTCGGCCTCCGGCGTGGCGCCGCCCATGAGCATCGCGCCGAGCGCGAGCCGGCTGACGGTCAGCGGGCCGAGCGAAGTGTTCTGCATGCCACTAAGGTCGCACGCCATGCGCCGCGTCTGCGTCTACGCCGGGTCCAACCCGGGCAGCGACCCCGCCTACGCCGAAGGGGCGCGGCAACTCGCCCGCGTCCTCGCCGAGCGCGGGATCGGCCTCGTCTACGGCGGCGGCAGGGTCGGCCTGATGGGCGTGCTCGCGGACACCGTCCTGGCGGCGGGCGGCGAGGCGCTCGGGGTCATGCCGCAGGCGCTGATCGACCGCGAGATCGGGCATCCGGGCCTGACCGAGCTCCGCGTGGTCGACTCGATGCACGAGCGCAAGGCGCAGATGGCCGAGCTGTCGGACGCGTTCGTCGCCGTCCCGGGCGGGATCGGCACGCTCGATGAGCTGATCGAGGTCTACACGTGGAGCCAGCTCGGCATCCACGACAAGGCGTGCGGCGTGCTCAACGTGCGCGGCTACTACGACCACCTCGCCGCGTTCCTCGACCACGCCGTGAGCGAGGGCTTCCTGCGCCCGCAGCACCGGCTCGTGCTGAGCGTGGCCTCCGATCCGTCCGACCTGCTCGACCGCCTGGCGGCGTACGTGCCGCCGGCGGTCGGCAAGTGGACGGAGCTGGAGGGGGACGCCGCCGGGACGGCGCCCCCTCCCTGATCGATCAGCCGCCCGGCGTCAGGACGACTCGTCGGCTAGTGCACCGGCAACACGAATGCGAGCTCGTCGACCGTGCACCAGGACCACTGCTCGCCCGGCTCGACCGAGCGCAGGACTGGGTGGCTCTCCTCGGCGGCGTGCCGGGTCGCGTGCCGGTTGGGGGACGAGTCGCAGCAGCCGATCTTGCCGCACACCTGGCACATCCGCAGGTGCACCCAGCGGTCGCCGGTCTTCAGGCACTCTTCGCAGCCGGCGATCTCGTCGGGCGCGCTGCGGTAGACGACGTCGCCGATGTGGGAGCAGGTGGCCATGCGCTACAGCATGTCACTCGCGCACGACCTCGTCGGCCGTCTTGTCCTCGCGCAGGCCGAGGTACCGCGGGTGGCGCAGCCGGCCGTCGCGGGTCCACTCGCTGAAGGCGACCTGGGCGACGAGCCGCGGCTCGACCCAGGTGGCGCCGCGCTCTCGGACCTCGTCGGCGAACGGCGAGTCGTCGCGCCGCAGCGGCTCGAGCCGCTCGGCCAGGTCGCGCAGCGTGGCGCGTGTGAAGCCGGTCCCGACCTTTCCCGCGTACCGCAGCCGGCCGCGCTCGTGGTAGCCGAGCAGGAGCGCGCCGAAATCGGTCCGGCTGCCCTTCGGCGGCGTGTAGCCGCCGATCACCATCTCCTGCTGGGCCGAGCACTTGAACTTGAGCCAGTCGCGCGAGCGCCCCTGGGTGTAGGGCGAGTCGGCGCGCTTGGCGATGACGCCCTCCCAGCCCTTGCGGCAGGCGTCGGCGTACAGCGCCTCGCCGTCGCGGTTGCGGTGCGGGGTGAGCCGGACCGGGCCGCGGAACCCGAGCGCGCCGCGCAGCATCGCCTTGCGCTCGCGCAGCGGGAGCTCGGTCGTGTCCTCGCCTGAGAGGTGCAGCAGGTCGAACACGTAGTAGAAGACCCGCACCGGCCGCTCGCCGCGCTGCTGCAGGCGGGCGAAGCTGGTCTGCGCGCCGTCGAACGCCACCACCTCGCCGTCGAGCACGAACTGCGTGGCGTGATCGCGCTCGAGCGCCTCGACCACCTCGGGGAACCTCGAGTTCAGGCTGAGGTGGTTGCGCGACAGCAGCCGCACGCGCGTGTCGGCCTTGATGGCGATGCAGCGGATGCCGTCGAGCTTGCGCTCGAAGATCCAGCCGGGGTCGGAGAACCGCTCCTCGGTGAGGACGGCCTTCATCGGCTCGACCCGGTCGGGCAGCGGGGTCACGGCTCGTCGATCGTACGGCTGCCGCGCGGTCGCCGCGCGCTGCCGGACGACGAGCTCACGTCGGCGTTCCCCGATGGAAGCGGACCTGCCATCCGTCCTTCCCACGACCCACGATGAGGATCGCCTCGAGCCGTTCGTCGCGTCGGTGACGAGCGCGACGCCGGGGGCGACGAGCGAGCAGACCTCATCGAGCTCGGGCTCCACCCGCTCGAGCGTAGTGGCTTCACGGCCGTGCGGCCCTCCCGGCCTCGATGACGCGCTAGGTCGAGTTCCGGTTGTCCGGCCGGGCCGCCCGATCAGGGGACGATCACGTGCGCCGGATCGGGCCGCAGCGCGGCCGGCGCCTGGCTGTAGTCGCCGAACCGGCCGTCGCGCTCCTCGACGACGGCGCGCACCCCCTCGCGCTCGGCCCGCTCGATGAAGGCCAGCGCGTCCGGCGTGTTGCGCATCAGCCCGTCGAGGATCGGGCCGAGCGTCTGCGTGGCGCTCAGGCCCATGTTCTCGTAGGCCTGGTTGACCACCAGCTTCATCGCGGCAAGCTGGGAGGCGGGGATCCGCGCGAGGTCGGCGGCCAGGCGGGCGACCGTGGCCTCGAGCTCCTCGAACGGCACGGCCGTGTTGATGAGCTCGACGTCGGCGGCCTGGCGGCCTGTGAGCGGCCGCCCGGTGAGGGCGTGCTCCTTGGCCTTCGCGAGTCCGAGCCGGTGGATCCACATGCCCGACAGGTAGGCACCCCAGATGCGGCTGTAGGGCGTGCCGATCACCGCATCCTCGCTGGCGACCACGAGGTCGGCGCAGAGCGCGAAGTCGCTGCCGCCGCCGACGCACCAGCCGTGCACCTGGGCGATCACCGGCTTCGGGCAGCGCCACACGCTCATCAGCTTCCGCGTCGGCGCGAGCTGCGGCGCCGTGGCGGCGACGAAGTCCTTGCCCGGATCCCAGCGGCCGTCGGTCTCGAGCATCTCGCCCCAGTGCTTGAAGCCGCCGCCGAAGTCGTAGCCGGCGCAGAACGCCCGCCCCGCGCCACGCACCACGATCACCTTGATCGTGCCGTCGCGCGTGGCGCGGTCGACCGCCTGCTCGACCTCGTCGGGCAGCGGCGGCACGATCGTGTTCAGTGTCTCCGGGCGGTTGAGGGTGATCGTCGCCACCGGGCCGTCGGTCGCGTACAGGATCGTCTCGTAGGAGGTCATGGCCGGAACGGCTACCGGCCGGCGCCGGCGCGGTCAAGGCGGTCTACGATCCAGCACTTGGCCGTCCTCGCCGTCACCCACATCCACGGGCTCGCAGGGCGCCGCACGGAGCTCCGCGAGCTGATGCGGACGACCGAGGCGGCGACCGCAGCCGAGCCGGGCTGCAGGTCGTACCGCTTCGCGGCCACGCTCGACGACCCGGACGAGTACGTCCACGTCCAGGAGTGGGCCGAGGAGGAGTCGTGGCTCGCGCACCAGCGCTCGCCGGCCTTCCGCGACTACCAGCAGGGCCTGTTCGACCTGCTCGCCCGCCCCTCGGACATGGAGGTGTACCGCGGGGCCGATCCGGTGCGCCCGGCCGCTTCGGCGCCGCCCGATCCGAGGTCCGTCGACTAATGTAGCTCTCAGGAGCACGCTCGTCGGAGGCATCGGCCGCGCCGCCGTCGAGCACGTACCCCGAGGAATCCGTAGTCCGCGCGGCTCGTTTTCGGGGACGTGCGGATGTGGGAGTCCCGCATCGGGCCTAGCGTGGTGGTCATGGAGGGACATCGCGTCAGCCTCCCGTCCGCCAGGCCGCCCCATGCTGTTGTGACGCACCGCAACGCGCTCGTCGCGCTCTGGGTAGCGTTCAGCGCCGTCGGCCTGCTCCTCCTCGGCGTCGTCGAAGACGAGGCGTACGGTCTCGCCATCGCCGCCATCGCCGGTGCCCTCGCCGTCGCGAGCGCCCGGCTGGCGCCGCAACTCAGCTGGGATGCGGTCGCGATCGACCGGCGCGACCTTGCCGCCGTCGGCCTGCTCTATGCCGCGGTCGTCGGCCTCCTCTCGGTCGCTTTCCTGGTGTTCACGACCGACCGGACCGCCGGGCTGTTCATCAGCTTCGCGCTCGGCCTCCTGCTCGGCGTCATCGGCCCGGTGGTCTACACCGCGCGCCGCGGACGCCCGCTGTCGTCGCTGGGGCTCGGGGCACACAACTGGCGCGCGACGCTCGCGCTCGGCCTCCTCCTCGCGGGCATCCAGTTCGCCCTGACGCTCAATGGGTACGACCTGCCCGCCGCCGCCGAGGCCTGGGTTCCGCTGCTGCTCATGTCGTTGGTCGTCGGCGTGTTCGAGTCGGTCTTCTTCCGCGGCTTCGTGCAGGGCCGGCTCGAAGCGAGCTTCGGCATCGCCCCGGCGGTCGCCGGAGCGGCCGCGCTCTACGCGCTCTATCACGTGGGATACGGCATGGGTCCGACCGAGATCGTGTTCCTGCTCGGGCTCGGCATCGTGTACGCGGTCGCGTACCGCCTTGTCGGCAACCTGCTGGTCCTGTGGCCATTGCTGACCCCGCTGGGGTCCTTCTACAACAACGTCGACGCCGGCGACATCGAGCTGCCGTGGGCGTCGGTCATCGGGTTCGGCGAGGTGCTCGCCGTCATGCTCGTCGTGCTCGCCTTCGCGCTGCGACGGGAACGCCGACGCGCGAGGGCGACCAGCCCACTTACCAGCAGGAGCACGACATGCAGATCACCCGCAACTCGCTCGACACCAGCCCCGGCCCCAGCGACTGGTTCACCGGCTCGGTCTACCTCGACGCCGTCGCCGCCCCGTCAGGGCCCTCGCGCCTCGCGGCCGCCATCGTCCACTTCACCCCCGGAGCCCGCACCGCCTGGCACACCCACCCCTTCGGCCAGACGATCTACGTCACCGAAGGCATCGGCCTCTGCCAGCGCCGCGGCGGACCGATCGAGATCATCCGCGCCGGCGACCGCGTCCAGTTCGAGCCCGGCGAGGACCACTGGCACGGCGCCGCACCGAACCGCTTCATGAGCCATATCGCCATGCAGGAGGCCGACGACTCCGGTAGCCCGGTCAGCTGGGGCGAGCACGTCACCGACGAGGAGTACGGTGCCGCTCGGGAGTAGATCCGCGCAGGCAACACTCGACGGAGGGGCCGTGCCCCTTGAGTCGACTGCCGCTCCTCGTCACCGGACGCGCGCCCGGCTCAACGTCGGGCCTTCGGCTGCTTGCAGGCGCGGTAGCGGCGCGTGCGCTCGAAGCTCTTGTTGCTGGTGGTCTCGACGACCACGGTCACCCGGGACGCGCGCTTGGGGAGACGCAG
>Ga0299914_10003514_pt1 | contig 11086 bp, 10 predicted proteins | sample RVTome_10_FD_201361 | JGI IMG/M metagenome (GOLD analysis project Ga0299914, IMG submission 201361) | Soil microbial communities from uranium-contaminated site in the Upper Colorado River Basin, Wyoming, United States - RVT153D57 (version 2) ... | reverse complement strand
CTGCCTGGCGAGCTGCGATTCGACATGTTCGACGGGGAATACACGCACGGGGTCGATCGCTGCACGTTTCAGACGCTCGTCCTGCGCTTCGGGCTGGCGAACCCCGCGCTCGAGGCGATGGGCGACGTGATACACGACATCGACTACAAGGTCGAGCAGTCCGCCCGGCAGGAGACGGAAGGCATACGCGTCCTGGTGCGAGGCATCTGCCTGGCGCGCGAGAACGATCACGACCGCGTTGAAGCCGCCCGCCCGGTCTTCGACGGACTCCACGCCTACTTCGCGCATTCAATCCCGGGCTGACCTGCTGTCCCGAGTTCAACCCTGTGTCGTCACGACGACTGTCGTTGGGAGGTTGTGATTACGGTGTCTGTCGTGGCGCCGTCACGGCTTCGGCGGCGGGCTCTGCCAGAGAATCAGGGTGATCTTCCAGTTGCCGTCGTACTTCCCGAGCAGGATGTAGTCCACCCCCCACGACGCGGTGACCTTCGCGACGGCGGTCTGGTCCAGCACGTCGAGCACGGTCACGTCCTTGACAGACGTATCGCGCTTGCCCTCCTTGTTCCAGCTCGCGGCCAGCTTCACGAGCTGCTCGTAGGTCATCGGCGATTCGGCGTAGGGTGCGGTCGCGTTTCGCTTGTAGAACCCTCGCTTGACGAGCGACGGATGCACGCTCCGCTGAATGCGCTCCGGCTGCGCGTGGTAGATCCCCTCGACGTAGTCGAGCGCGGCCTGCCGCACGCCTTCCCGATCCTCCGTTGTCTGCGCACGCGAGGCGGGCGCAAGACTCAGAACGCCAACAATGGCCACTGCAGAGACAAAGCACGCTCGATTCATCTGGGTCTCCTCCGGCACGATGATATCTCCTCGGCAGCGGGTCGAATCACCTTGTCCGTTATGCCGACGAAATACCGCGCACTGGACCCGCACCGGGCCGGATCGGCGCAACCGACGGTGGCGAGGCGGGCACCCTCGGGATCCGGGGAAGCCGGGATCTCAGAAGATATTGTCAGTCTTGACAAATTTATCTGTCGGTATGATGATGCTCCCCATGGCCGTCCGCGCCCGTTCCGCCCCCCCGCCGTTCGCCACCGTGCGCGACGCCGACCGCGCCGCACACCTCGTCAACCCGCGCCGCGGTCCGCTGCTCGCGCACCTCACCGAACCCACCTCGGCCGCCGGCCTCGCCCGCAAGCTGGGCCTGCCGCGCCAGCGGCTCACCTACCACCTCCGGGCGCTCGAACGTGCCGGCCTGATCGAATGCGTCAGCCGGCGGCGCAAAGGCAACTGCGTCGAGCGGCTCATGCGCGTCACCGCGCGCGCCTTCGTCATCAGCCCCGAAGCCAGCGGCTCGATTGGGGCCGCCACGGCCGCGACGGACCGGCTCAGCGCCGCCGCGCAGCTCCAGGTCGCCGCCCGCACCATCGAGGAAGTCGCGGCACTCGACGCCCGCGCGACCCGCGACGGAAGGCGCCTCGCGACCCTCACGCTCGATACCGTGATCCGCTTCGCGACTCCCGCCGATCGCCTCGCCTTCACCGAAGAGATCACCGATGCGATCGCGCGCCTGGCCGCCCGCTACAACGATGCCCGTGCGCGAGGCGGACGGACCTTCCGCCTCGTCGTCTGCGCGCACCCGACGGCGGCCACACCGGCTACTGCCGCACCTGAGAAGGGAGCCTCCCGTGAATAAACCGAACCGCGCCGCGGAAATCACCCTCACGCTCGACGCCTCCATCGACGAGGTGTGGAAGGCGCTCACCGACGCGCGCGAGCTCACGCGCTGGTTTCCGCTCGAAGCGGACGTCCAATCCGCCATCGGCGGCGCCGTGGCGTGGCGGTGGGACGACCACTTCGCGATGCGGTCCCGAATCGACGTCTGGCAGCCGCCCCGGCTCCTTCGCCTGATCCAGGAGCGCGAAATCCCGCATGCCGCCGACGGCGCGCCGCTCGCCGACGAATCGGAGGCGCGAGTCGTCATGGAGTTCACGCTCGAGACGCACGAGGGCCAGACCCGCCTGCGCCTGGTGCACTCCGGGTTCGGGAGCGGCGCCGCCTGGGACGATGAGATCGAAGGCGTCACCAACGGCTGGAACTACGAACTGCGCGGCCTGGCGCACTACCTCGCGCACCATCGCGGCCGGGACCGGCACTTCGGCTGGGCGTGGACGACGACCTCCCGGGCGCTGGCCGACGTGTGGGAGGCGCTCACCGGCCAGAGCGGCATGGCGCTGCCGCCTTCCTCGCGTGACGCCGGCTCGCCGTTCGTCCTCACGACGCCCGACGGCGTGACGCTCTCGGGCGTCAGCCAGCTCCATGTACCCGGGCGCGAGTGGTTCGGGACCGCGTCAGAGCTCGACAACGGCATCTGCCGCCTTTCCATCTGGCGCGGGGGCGGCCGGACCGGCGTGAACGTCTGGTTCTCGACCTGGAGCCCGGATTGCGCCGCCCGGGCATCCACGCTCGGCCAGTCGGCTCAACGTTTTCTCGATCGGCACATCCGCGAGGCCTGACGCCCCGCTGACTTACAGGAGGCAGACATCATGGCTCACCTTTCCCGCCTCGCCACGATCATCGCCGCGCTGTCGCTCACCCCGCTTTCCGCCTCGCCGGGACCTGTGCGACCGGCCACCACTCCGATCGCGATGGCCGACGCACGTGCGGCCTTCGAGAAACTTCGCACGATCTCCGGCACGTGGATTTTCACCACCGACCGCGATCGCGGACGGGTTTCGTACGAGCTGGTGTCGAACGGCACCGCGATCCTCGAGCGGGTCATGAACGAGGAGCACGGCGAGACGGGGATGGTCTCGGTCTTCTATCTCGACGGCGATCGGCTCGTGCTGCAGCACTACTGCAGCTCAGGGAATCAACCGCGCCTGGTTTCACACGGCCTCGACGGCGACGAGATCCGATTCGCATACGAGCGCGTCTCGAACCTCTCCTCTCCCGACGCCGGGCACATCCGCGGCGCCGTGTTCTCGTTCGCGGGTCAGCGGCTATTTGCAAGCCGCTGGACCTGGCGGGAGAATGGCCAGGAAACGACCAGCACGCGCCGGCACTCGCGATAGCCGACGGCCGCTCACCCCCGCGGTGGCCGGATCATCGCGCTCTGCCGCCAGGTCGTCCGCCGGGAACCCGCAAGTCCCAGGTGAAGGGCATGAGTGAGGCAGGGCTTCGACGTCACGTCGCGCGCAGGACGCGGGAGACGGCGCGCGCGTAGCGCTTCCAGCCGTCGGTTTCCTGGCGGAGCCGGCGCCAGCCCGCATCGGTCAGGCGATAGTACAGCGCGCGCCGATTGAACTCGCTCACGTCCCAGGCGGCCGCGACCAGGCCACGTGCCCTGAGGCGATGCAGGGCCGGATACAGCGAGCCCTCCTCGATCCGCAGTTCCTGCTCCGTCAGATCCTCAATCCAGCGCGCGACGCCGAAGCCGTGCAGGCGGCCGCGGCTGAGGGCCTTGAGGATGAGCACCTCCAGGGTGCCGCGAAGCAGGTCGGGATTCCGTTGAGCGCGCGTCGCCATTTGATATAGACTGTCTAGGGTCAAACATAGACAGCCTATGGTAGCACGATGATGCCGACGCCGCCATTCGGGGATCCGGAACGCACGTCGCGCCAGGCACGCGACGTGGACGACGAGCTGGAGTCGCACATCGAGATGCGGGCCCGGGCCTACCGTGACGCCGGCGTGCCCCCGGACGAGGCCCGACGACGCGCGGAGGCGCGATTCGGGCCCTACGCCGACGTCCGGGCCGCGGTCCTGCGGGCCGACCACCTGGGTGCGCGGCGGGCCGACGCCGCGCGCGTGGCCGACGGGCTTCGCCGCGACCTGTGGGTCGCCCTGCAGGGGTTTCGCCGGCGGCCCGCCTTCGCCGTCGCCGTCGTCGTCACGATCGCCCTCGCCGCGGGTGTGGCGACCAGCCTGTTCACGATCGTCAACGAGCTCGTGCTGCGCCCGGTGCCGGGTGTCAGGACGCCTGGCCTCGTGAAGGTGTACGTCACGCGCGACGGGACGCTCGAGGGACTCTCCGGTCACGCGCTTCCGACGTTCCGCGACTACAGAGAGCGATCCGGCAGCTTCACACGGCTCGCCGCCATGGCCGGAGGCGGCCTTGCCGTGAGCGTCGACGGCGACGCGACGCTCGTGCTCGGCACGTTCGCGTCCGGCGGTCTCTTCGAGACCCTGGGCACGAGACCGTTCATGGGACGCCTGATCGGCGACGAAGACGACCGCGCGAACGCACCGGCCGTCGCCGTCCTCAGCCACGCGTACTGGGTCGATCGTCTTGGCGCCGCGCCCGGCGTGCTCGGCCGGTCGCTTCGTATCAACGGGCACGCCGTCACTGTCGTGGGTGTGGCCGAGCCGGGATTTCGCGGACCCTTCATCGGCTTTCCGAGCGACGTGTTCGTCCCGCTCGTCCTCGCGGAGCGGTTGTCGGGGAGTCTGGACATCACCGACAGGCGAAGCGATGCGCTGGAGATCTACGGACAACTGCGCAGCGGCGTCCCCATCGCAGAGGCGCAGGCAGACCTCGACCGCGTGAGCGCCACTCTCGAGCGGGAGCACCCGGAAGTATTCCGACGGCGGGGTGCCCGTGTGCTGCCATGGCACGGACTGGACGCCGATCTGGCCACGCCTGCGCTTGGCTTCGTCGGTGTGCTGGCCACGATAGCCGGCCTTGTCGTGGTCATCGCCTGCGTGAACGTCGCGGGCCTGCTTCTGCACCGAGGACAGATCCGCCGCGTCGAGCTGGCCGTGCGTCAGTCGCTCGGAGCCGGCCGTGCGACGCTTGCCCGCCAACTGGCCGTCGAGATCTTGCTGCTCTTCGCGGCGGGACAGGCGATCGGGGTGCTGCTGGCGGCATCGAGCACGCGCTGGCTGCACGCATTCCTGCCGGACTTCGCCATTCCCGTGCGCCTCGAGCTCGCGCTGGACTGGCGTGTCTGGCTCATGGCCACGGCCGTCACCTTCGGCACGGCGCTCGTGTTCGGGGTCCTCCCGGCCGTGGCGGCCACGCGCATCGATCCGTCAGTCGCGCTCAAGCCGACGGTTGCAGGCGCACCGCATCAGATCCGGTTCCGGCGTGCCCTGGTCGCGGCGCAAGTGGCCGTGGCGCTGGCCGTGCTCGTGACCGCCGCGCTGTTCGCGCGCACGCTGGCCTGGGCCGCGACACGCGACGCAGGCTTTCAAACTGCCGGTCTCGGCATCGCGACGGCCGACGTCTCGGTCGTCTCGCGGGACGAGCCCGGCGGTCGTGCGTACTTCGAGACGTGGCTCGATCAGGTGCGCCGCCACTCAGGTGTCGAGTCCTCGGCGCTGGCGTCTTCGGTGCCTTTCGCGATCGGGCGCGTTACGACGCCCCTCAGTGCCGACGGACGTGACCCGCTTGCCGGAGACGTCGCGGGGGCCAGGAACATCGTGACAGCCGACTTCTTCCGCACGCTGGGCATTCCCATCCTCGAAGGGCGCGCGTTCACGTCGGCCGACGATTCGCGGGGCGAGCCGGTCGCGATCGTCAGCCGCACCGCCGCCCGCCGCCTGTTCGATACCGCGGAGCCCGTCGGACGGTATCTCATCGATCTCGACGCCCGGACACGACGGCGGATCGTCGGGGTCGCGGGGGACGTCGCCCAGCACGGATTGGGAGACGTCGACACGGTCGTCGTCTACGTCCCCTTCGCGCAGCGATACACGTCGCGCTTGTCGCTCGTCGCAAGGAGCGCCGACCCGGCGCTGCCGGACCTCCTCCGACGTGAGGCCCGCGGCGTCAACCCGGACGTGCCGATTCTCGCCGCCGAACCGCTCGAACACCGGCGGCAGGCCGTCATGTTTCCCCAGCGGATGGCGGCGTCCCTGGCGGCGGCGCTGGGACTGGTCGGGCTCAGTCTGGCGGTGGTTGGGTTGTACGGCGTTGTCGCGTTCCAGGCGACCGAGCGTCGCCGCGAGCTGGCGGTGCGCGTCGCGCTGGGCGCCACACGTGCCGACGTGCGGCGCCTGGTTCTCGCCGGCGGGCTGAAACCTGTCGCGCTCGGGTTGCTGGCCGGCGTTCCGGCGGCGGGACTGCTGGGCGGAACGATGCGCGCGTTCCTGCCGGGCATCTCGACCTGGGATCCATTGGCCCTCGCGGCTGGCGCGACGATCCTCGCCCTGGCGGCCATGACCGCCGCCGCCCTGCCCGCGTGGCGCGCCGCGCGTCTGGACCCGATGCGCACGCTGCGGCTCGACTAGCGCTGACACCGACGAGCAGACCCCGCGCGAAGCAGTCGTCATCCTCGCCGACATCCGGTCTTGCGGGCTCGATTCCGCACGACGTCCTCTAACGGCGCGCCGACCAAGTGGCGTCCTTCGTCGAGATCGAGCGCGCGTTCGATGTGGCGCTGGCGGAGAGCACGATTCGCGCCCTGCTGGGCATTCTCGAGGAGAAGCGCTACGAGCCGCGTGTGCTGCCGGCCGGCCATCCAGGATCGAAGGATGGCAGTTCGTCACCAGGGTGTCGCTGCTGCTGCGACGGTAGCGCCAGAAGGAGCATCACTGCCGCCGATCCTTCGCACATCTCGCCGCTCACCGCGGTACGAGCCGGATGACGTTGGCGCCGTCGGCGTCCATCGCACAGATCGCGTTCTGCCGGCGGTCGCGGTTCGACGTGAACAGGATCCGCCGGCCGTCCGGCGACCAGCGGCTGAAGTACTCGCGCGCCGGGTGGCGGCTGATGTTCACTACATCGGAACCATCCGCGTTCATGATGTAGATGTCGTCGTTGCCCTCGCGGTTGCTGCCGAATGCGATGCGGCGGCCGTCGGGCGACCATTCGGCCCGGCGCGAATACCCGCGGGGCGTCGTCGTCAAGCGCGTGAGCCCGGTGCCGTCGGCGTTCACGAGGAATACCTCGGCCTCGCCGGCGCGCCGCGAGGCGAACAGAATGCGCCGGCCGTCGGGCGACCAGACGGGTTCGCCGTCCTCTGCCGGATCGCTCGTCAGCCGGCGGAGATCGCTGCCGTCCCAACGCATCACGTAGATCTCCCGATTGCCGTCCCGGTTCGATCAATCACCACCCGTTCTCCATCCGCCGACAGGTCAGGCTCGTCGTCGTCGAACTCCGACGCCGGCGTCACGGCGCGCAGGTTCGATCCGTCGGCGCCAATCGAGAGGACCTGGTACTTGCCGCTCCGGTTCGACGCGAACACGACGCCCGTCCCGTCCGCTGACCAGCGCGGCTGATACGCGTTGACAGGATCATCGGTCAAGGCGCGTGCTCTCGATCCATCTGCGCCCGCGATCCAGATGTCGAGCGCCGGCCACAGGCCTGCGGCGTACGCGATCGAGCGCCCGTCAGGCGAGAAGATGGGTTCCGTGTAGAGTGTGTCCTCCGATACCCGGGCGGCCTGGTGCGGGTCGGAGCGACAGGGCCGGTCCTGGCCGCCGACCGCGGACACCACACCGCCGCCAGCGGCCGTAAGCCACGCCGTCGCAAGGACAGCAAAGGGACGTGGTCGGCGCATGTGGGTCCTCCTGTGGATTCGATCGATCTTTGCCGGACAGACCGCGCTGTTTCCGGCCAGTGCGGGCGCCGTCAGATCGAGTCCGTTGACGGCAGTCCTCGCGCCGCCCTCGCTTGCATGCCCGTCTGCAGGACGCACCTGGTGGCACCAGCGTTAACCGTGCAGCAGAGCCGCCTGCCGTCCACGCGTCCCTGAGCACGGCATGCGGCGGGCGAGGTAACGGGGCCGGCGCCTCGGCGGTCGGAGACGCTTCGTACACTTGGTCTTGTTCTGCCTGAGCGCATTAGCTTGGGGCGTGCACCAATCGCGGTCAGAAACGCGTAGTTTTTACATTTGCCCAAGGCGTCGCGGGCGTTGCGGCCCGGTTCAGGCGGCGCGAGATGCGACATGGGGCCAGAGCCGAACAGCGTCGCCAGACGTGCCGTTGCGCCCGCGCGTCGGAGACCAGTTCCGATGCTGTCTCCTCTCCGCGCCTCAACTCGAGAGTTTGACCGCCGAGACGAATATCCAGGAGCCGGCCGGGACGAAGCACGACTACGCCCAGGTCGTCATCGCGCTCGAACCCTCGCAGGTGTCGCTCTCGATCGATGGCAAGCCAGCGAAGACGAGCTGGTCGCGTGGCGACGTGCAGTTCATCGGCCGCGGAGTGCCGCACGAATCGACGAACACCGGCGGGAAGCCCGTCGAGTTCATCCTCGTCGCGATCAGGTAGCGAACCCGCTATTCTGTCCGCACGCGCGGTTCGGATTGAATGCTGAAGAGGATCTCCGGCCGTTTGCGAACGGTCAGGCATCCTCACTTCGCGGGTTTCGCGCCAGCCGCTCGTGGGAGGCAGGTGATGGCGGGCGACATGCGGATGAGACGTGCGAGGCGCCACCCGCGCTGGCGACGATGCCCGCCCGCCTCAGGCGACCTGCGGCCTCTCCACCGAACGCGGGCGCAGCGCGAGGATCGGCGCGCGGACGGGTTCGGGCGTCAGCACCTCGGAGCAGCGCGGTCCAGTTGCGAGAGGAGGCGCGCGGTCAGGCCCGACGAGTGCCGCTGGATCGCCTCCACGCCGCCCGCCCGCTCGATGAACCTCAGTCCCTCGTACGCCGCCGCGTATCCCAGACAGCTCACGTGGCCGGGTTGATACCGCACCGCGGAGCCGGGTCAAATGAAGCGCTTGCCTGCCGCCCATGCCGTGAGCAGGGACACTTTCGGGCGGCGGCCAATCGCGACCGGATGCTCGCGCTCGAACGGCATGGCGAGCGGATGGGTCAGCGCTGAAGTCGTTTGCACATCCTCGAACACTTCGGCCAGGTCCTCTCGCGACATACCGACGGCGACGACGATGGTGGCCTCCGGGTTGCCTGGTCCCCACAGGTAGAAGTTGTTGTGCTGACTGGTGGCGGTGGGGAGCCCCAGCGCAGGACCGTAGTACCGCAGCGCGCCCGCTTCGCCGTAGTTACTCGTCACAATGATGGCGTGCCGCTGTTCCTCCGGTGTCAGGGAATGCCAGGCCCGCGCCACGATCGACGTCAGTTCCTCCCAGCCGAAGCGGTCTGCAAAGTGCTGCGGGAGCACACCCATGGCGGTGTGCTCCGCCTGTTCGGGCACAATGCCGAGCCCACGCATGTAGCCCCCCAGCCGTTCTGGTGACAGCAGCGGCACCACGATCGGCAACGGCACGGCCGCAGTCACGAGCACTAGACCCACGATGGCGTGCCGCGCCAGTACGCGCCGGGGGGCGCGAACGCCACGTTCGATGGCCACCGTTCCGGCGGCAAGCGGCACGAGCAGCGCGGGGGCCAGGTAGTAGGCCTTGCCATTCATGAACACCAGGGATGCCGTGACGAACACGATCGCCAAGGCTCGAAAGCGGCCGCCCGCTCCCAGTACCAGCCACACGAGTCCGGTTCCCCAGACCACGGCATTCAGGGGCCCGAAGTCCTGCACCTGCGCCAGCAGGAAGCCCATTGGACCCAGGACCACGTTCTTATGGCGCGCGGCGTTCTGCATGAACTCGATGGTTGGCCAGTCGTTCTGGAGTTGCCAGAGCGCGTACGGTGTGACACACGCCAGGGCAATGACGCCGCCAAGCCAGGGTGACCACGTTCGCAGGTCCGATCGCAACGGCGTCAGCAGGACCGCCGCACCGATGCCCGCGCCCAGCGCGCCCACACTGAGCTTGTTGAGCAGGCCAAGTCCCACCATCATGCCGAGCATGAGCCAGAGCCGGCGGCGTGTCGCTGCCTCCGCCACGCAGAGGCGCGCCAGGAGCAGCACGCTCGCGATCCAGAACACAAAGTCGAACGCGTTCATGGAATAGAAACTCGTGATGCCGAAGACCGTTGGCGCCGCGAGCACGGCGGCCGCCGTCAGGGTCCGGGCAAACGATCCGCCGCCCAGAACACCGGCCAGCGCGCTCGCCAGGAGAACGGTCGCCGCGCCCGCCAGCGACGGCAACACGCGGAGCGACAGCAGGGTTTCTCCAAAGAACGCCCGCCACACTGCCAGAACGGCGATCGAGAGCGGTGGGTGGTCCACATACCCCCACGCGAGGTAATCCGCGCAGGCGAGGTAATAGAACTCGTCGCGGAACACCGGGTACCGGGGACCCCACCCAAGTTGCAGGACGAAGAACAAGCCGGCACACAACCAGGCGCCCCGCGGCGGGCGCTCCACCCGCCCCAGATTCATCATCGCCTGCACACTGTCTTCACTGGTTTGGTTTCGCTCCCTCTAGGCACTCGACGGCACACCCTCGGGACGTGTGCAACCTCCGCAACAATCGCACGAAACGCCCTGTCAGGGTAGCGTCTGCGCTGCGCGATGCCTTGGACGAAACGGGTTCGCCGCGCGGCAGCTGGAGTCGGTGGCTGCCTGAGACGACCGTCAAGAGGCGAAGTCTCGCAGGGACCGAATGGAGGACTTTCTCGCCCGGGCGGACGGAGTAGCCGGGCGCGCTCCTATACGCCGAAGACCCCGCTGGCGAGGTATCCTCCACGGATGGCACCAGCCCACCTTGCGCAGGATCTTCGCGTGGCCGTTCGCGGCCTGATGCGGCGCCCCGTCTTCTTTGCCGTCGCGGCCCTCACGCTGGCCGTCGGGATCGGCGCGAACACAGCCATCTTCTCCGTCGTCAACGGGGTGCTGATTCGGCCGCTCCCCTATCCCGCCGCGGATGAGATCGTGCTCGTCAACGTCGCGCCAGACGACGTGAACAAGTCGCCGGGCTCGATGTCGTATCCCGATCTCGCCGATCTGCGCGAGGCGGGACGACCCTTCAGATCCCTGGTGGGCGTGAACGCCACGAACATGACGCTCACCGGCCTGGGGCAACCCACCATCGTCGAGGTGTCGCGGGTGACCGAGGGAGTCCTGGCAACGTTTGGGCAGGCCCCGGCCCGCGGCCGGGACATCCGCCGCGGGGAGTTCGGCGACGGCGGTCCCCTGGTCGCCGTGATCAGCCACGCGCTCTGGCAGGAGCGGTTCGGCGGCACGAACGTCAGTCTCGGCAGATCGGTGACGCTCAACGGCAACGCCTACGAGGTCGTCGGCGTCGCGCCGCCGGGATTCGAGTATCCACGGGACGTGTCGGT
>Ga0299914_10003512_pt1 | contig 11089 bp, 18 predicted proteins | sample RVTome_10_FD_201361 | JGI IMG/M metagenome (GOLD analysis project Ga0299914, IMG submission 201361) | Soil microbial communities from uranium-contaminated site in the Upper Colorado River Basin, Wyoming, United States - RVT153D57 (version 2) ... | reverse complement strand
AGCGGCGCTATTCTCGGATCGAGATGGGCTCAGCCCGATCAGCAACCCCGTCATCGCCGACAGCGAAGGTTTCGTCAGATTCTACGCCGCCGGAAGCTCGTACCGTATCAATGCCACGCTGGGTTCTTTCGCGCGAACATGGCGACATGTTGCGATGGGCATTCTCGCCGAGAGAGACGTACTAACGGAAACATTGATCCGATATGAGCAGACTACCGCCGAGAGTACTGCTGGCGTCGCTCCGACGAACTACAGGTATCTTCCCGGCAATATTCGTAGATATGGCGCTGTCGTTAACGGGACAACGGATGACTCGGCCGCTCTGAGAAAGGCGCTCGACTTGGCCGCGCAAGACGGCACTACGGCGACGTGCGACCCGCCGGGTCTGATCAAGATCAGCTCAACGGTTTACATTCCCCAGCGGATCAGCGGCGAAGGAAACAAAGGATTTCTGCTTAACTTCTACGGATCGACGTTCGTCGGGCAGGGTCGAGGCACTGGTACGATTTTCGAGAGCGGCACGGGGACGGCCTCGACGGGAGGTGGAACCAACTTCGGCGAAACCGCAGAGTCGGCGACGTCCATTCACTATGGGACGGTGATCGCGGGCGCACGCTTCAAGTCGTGCGAGATCGCACTTCGGCTGTTCAACTGGATCAAGGGCTGCAAACTCGAAGACTTGTATATCGAGGACGTGGATCAGTGCTTGTTCGCGCAATCGTGCTTCTACCTTGAACTACACAATGTCCACGGTGTTGTTCAGAGCATCTCGGCAGTTGGCGATGTGCTGTTTGATTTCGATGGAACCAACAACGCGATCACCATTATCGGCTGCGAAGCCGGTAGCGGCGTCGGAAACGTGAACGGCATTGGATTTCGATTTACTGGCGGCGGCGCGGGAAGTGCAGGGATCATTTTCCATGGCTCAACCGCGGAGACGTTGGCGCGCGGTTTGGTCATCAACGGTTCCATCGAGAGCATCGATGTCAATGGCTGCTATTTCGAAAGCTGCGCCGTGGCCGGCATCGACGCGAGCGCAGCCGGCGCGAAGTACATGACGGTCGATAACTGCTGGTTTCTGCTCACCACAAAGGCGATCTACGCAACTGAATGGGTGGCGGGCCGCTTCGGCTCTGGCAACTACTTCGCCGGAACGCCGGATGAAGTCGATATCTCGGACGACGACAGCCGTTGCATTGTCGAGATTCCGAATCAGTATTTTTCTGAAGCGCAGTCCGCAACGGCTGTGAAGGTGCCTTCTCAATATACGCTCGGGCCCGCCGTCAGGGTGATCGCTCCGCGCATCGCATACGCCGACGCAACTGGCCTATCTGCGCCGATATCGGTGGATGCTTCGGTGGGGCTAAAGAATGTGCCGGCCTTTGCGTACTCTGACGGTCCAACCGCAAACGGAGCCAGCTTCACCGTCCCGTTCTGCGCTCAGACGCTGAACTCCGGCTCATCGATCATCGATACGCAGATCAACTGGAATGCGTACCACATGCACGTTTACTTTGGCATGTACACGGAAATAGATGGGGCCAAGTACATCGACGGGATAGTTGGCCACAACGGGATAGTCCGGCGCTTCGACACGACGGCCAATATCGACGTCACAGCTTCGAACAATTCAGGAAAGCTTCGCCTCACCGTTGACGGGTCCGCTCATACTGGCTTTACGTCGAATGGGTTCTGGGGGCAGGTCAGGCATCTTTAGAGGCGATAATTACTGGGAATTGTCCATGGAATCCAGCGACGTCAACATCTTTGACTTTGCCGCGCAAACCGTGATTCGCCAGGATGGCAACTAGATCAGCGCCATAGTTTCTCCACGTGAAGACGTTATGGCCTCGAAATGGGTCAGCATGGTACTCCGGTTCTTCTAGATGCTGGATCGACCCGTCGCCTAGTCGGTGTGCGCGAATGATTGTTTTTGGCCAGTGCGGGAAGTACGGGATGGTGAAAATATAGCAACCACCAGGTTTCAGAACTCTCCGGATTTCGGCGTACGCGGCAGCATCGTTCTCAACATGTTCCATCAGTCCGCTCGACGTGATCAGATCGAACGATTCGTCCGCAAAGGTCAGCGCCTCCAGATTTTCACATCGAATGCCGTCGTAGGTGGCTCCAGGTATCCATCCATCGAGAAACTCGGAGCCCACAAAGTCGAATCCGATGGTGGCAGACAGTCGTTTCATTTTTCTGTAGAGCGTTCCATGAGCAGAGATCTCATAAACACATCGGTGCTGAAGTCGACTGAGATCGTGGCCAAAGATACTGCGGATTACCTTGAACATGGATCGATGAAATACTGTTCCGCGGCACGCGAGACAACGCGAACCGATGCTTTCATCCGCGTCCGTGCGAACCATCAAGCGAATCCCGCAGCAGATCTCGCAGCGAAACAGCCGTGGCGGGTGCATGATCAATGGTTGTAGCACTCTACTACTGAGTAGGCGTCGCATGCTTAGTGAGTCCCCTGATTGCTAATAGTGTGTTGCGAATAGGAATCGCGACTGAGAGGTTTACGTTTCTATCGCGGTCGAACGCTATCCGTGTTCGCCGCACAAATCCAGTTTCTTGACGTAACGACGACACCCGAAGTGACCTGCGGATGACACGATGACGGACGACATTTCTGCTTGGTTCCGCTGGATCTTTGGCGTCGCTGCCGCTGCTTTCGGAGCGCTCATCATGCTCATCGTCAAGGGGCTCAAGGACGATGTGAAGCAGCTGAAGGACGATGGCAACAATCACGCTCAGTCGATCCCCACGCAGTACGTGTCCCGTGGCACGTTTGCACAACATGACGAAGAGGTCCGCAAGAGCGAGCGCGAATTGCGCGAACTCATCACGAAAGTGAATGAGCGCATCGATGCCCAGCGCCGCGAGGATGACTCGCGATTGGCCGGGCTGCGCTCCGAAATGAACACGGGATTTTCGGAGCTGCGCGGGCTGCTGATCGAGGCGCTGAGGCGTGAGGATAAATAGATGGCGATCGATGCCGAACGCCTTCGGTCGCTGATCAACGAGGGCAACATCGACGATCATTCGAAGTATCTCAGCCCAGACAATCGCTCGTCGGCAGAAGTCAATGATCACGGCTCGAAAACGCTATCGATCATCGCGCTGATTCTCGCCTCTGCCGCGCTCGGCGGTTTCGTCACGATGCTATTTTTCATGGACTACCGGGTCCAAGCCGGCGTCGATCGGGTTCGCCTGGAAACGCAGGGCGCGATTGCGGCGATGGAAATGCGCACGCAGGCCGCCATTACGGTTGCTCGCATTGAAACGCAGACGGATGTTTCAGAGGCGCGCATAGCAATGCAGGCGAGCAACGCGAAGGCAGAGGCGATATCTGCAGAAGCCAAAACCCACGCACGCGTCGCGCTCGACAAGGTCGAGGATTTCCGGGTAAAGCTTTCCGCCGCCGGTACAGATGTCGGGCCGCTAGACGGCCATTGAAGTCAACGGGAGAGTCAAAGATGTCGCACCGTACAATAATCATCGAACAAGTCATTTTGCCCTCGCCAGATTCTCAGGTGAGCGCGCACGACCAAGGCTCGATGATAGCGGAAGTCCGCTACACGCCACCTGACAACGCTACGCCGGCGCAGGTCGGCGATCAGGTACAGAGCATCTGCAAGCGCCTTTCGAGACTCGCCGATTCCGATCCGCAGAAGTCGCTCTCGGTTGAGTGACGCTCAATGCTCGATTGGGTATGGGCGATCGTCGTCGCGATCTTTCTGGCGGCCGTCGTCGTGGTATTCGCGCTGCTCTGGCGCAGCGGAAATGGACACAACGGTCTCAAGGATGAGTTGCATGAACGCGTGGCGTCGCTCGAAAAGGAAGTCGAGCGGCTGTCGCTGGAGTTGAGATCGTCACGCGGTAGGGGGAACGTATGAGCATCACCATCGCGGAAGTCTCTCAGATTCTCACGGCCATCGCTGCGGTCGGCGGCGTGGTCATTGGTTGGCGCAACAGCCGGCAAATCGAGGTCGTGCGCCATGCCACAAATAGCCTGACCGACAAGCTTGTTGCTGTAACAAAAACCGAATCCTATGCGGCCGGCGTCAAGGATGAGAAAGATAGGGTGTCAAATGATTGAGACATTTGTGGCCATGTTCGCGGTCATTTGTGCTCTTGGTCTGTACTGGCGGCATCGAGGTGAAAGTGACGCCGGATGAACTTGTGGCCATGATGCCGGCCGCCAGCTCGCGCGCCCAAACGTTCGCCGATCCGCTGACGGTGGCCATGGCCGAATTCGACATCGACACGGCGCGTCGGCAGGCGGCATTCCTGGCGCAGATTTGTCACGAGTCCGGTTCGCTGAGATACGTTCGCGAGCTCGCCAGCGGCGATGCCTACGAAGGCCGGGCGGACCTCGGCAATACACGCCCCGGTGACGGGCAAAAATTTCGCGGACGTGGCCTGTTACAGATAACGGGACGTTCGAACTACATGCAGTGTGGCGCGGTGCTCTGCATGGATCTGATCGGCTCGCCCGAACTGCTAGAAACACCGATCAACGCCTGTCGGTCGGCTGGGTGGTTCTGGCGATCGCGCGAACTCAATCGATATGCCGACGCGGACCGTTACGGCTCACTTACGCGCGCCATCAACGGTGGATACAACCACATCGACGACCGGATCATTCACTGGCTTCGAATACGCAAGGTTCTCGGGCTATGACCATCGACCTGAAGAAACACCTACCAGTCATCACTGGCCTGATCGCCATCGGCGCGGCCGTCGCAGCCGTGGACGCTCGCTACCTTCAGACCGCCCGCGCCGGCGAGATCTTCAGCCAGCAGGCGAAGTCTCGGGAGGAGGGTGACCTTCAAACGCAGCTCGACTTGGCACGTCTGGAGTTGCAGTTCTGGATGCGCAGCGAAGTCAGTGATGAGCGTCGATTCAAGATCGACTACCTGCGCGGCAGGATCGAACGTATCGAACAGCGGTTGCAGGAAATCAAGAGCGAGTAAACCGGAGAATCCAATGGCTGAATCAACCAATGTCCCTATGCGGAAAATCACCGCGGTCGGCGTCGCCGGCGCGCTGACCACCGTCATCATCACGATCTCCCGAGATGCGATCGGCTACGAGATGAGCGCCGATCTGTCCGCGGCGGTCACGACTATCATTACCTTCCTGGCGGGCTACTTCACGCCCAATAAATCGGGGTCCAACTGATGTTGCGCAAACTATCGACAGCCATCGTCCTGTTGTCGCTCACCGCCTGCGCCACGCCACCCCACAAGGTCATCGAGACCGCCTGCACGCCTGGCACCCGGTACAGCGTCGAGCGCTGCGTGGCGGGCATCGCCGAGACTTGGGAGACGTACCAGATCCGCGCCGAAATCATCGTCGCCGACCCGCTCACGCCGGCCGACGTCAAATCAAGCGTGCAGCGCGCCGAGGCCGCGAGTCGACCGGTGGTCGTGGACATGCTCAACGCCGGCGCCGTGTACGCGGACGTCAAGCAGCAATTGGCTGCGGGCGAGACCGAGGCTGAGAAGCTGGTCATCGCAAACCAGAATCTCCAGCAGTGGGTGGCCAAGGCTCTGCCGCTGGTCCGCCACTTCGGCCAGCAGCTCGACCTCTGACCGCGCATCCCAATTGCATCCCAATCCGAGGGCACCATGAACTTCCAACTTTGGCTCCAATTCGCCACCAGCCTCGCCACCGTCATCGCTCAGGAGAGCGGCAAGGCGCCGCGGGAAGTGGCCTACCTGCAACTGATCTCCAGCGCTGCGACGCTGGCGGCGATCACGGACGAGGATCTGACGGAGCTACAGGCCAAGTATCAGGCCGAGGTGACGGCCGACACGCCGACGACGGCGGCCGATCTGCTCGCGATTGCGGCGCGGATCGAAGCGCGTGGTGAGAGGATTCAGGGGGCGTAAACCGCTAGATCACCGGCCGCCTCACCCGGTAGCACCGATACCGCATCAGCGGCGTTCCACGGTTGTCGAAATACACGCTGTCGTCGAGCAGCTCGAACTCGTCATCGCCGCATAGATCCTTCCCCGCAGAGCGCATGCACAGCGCAATGTCAGTCGCACGAGCGCATTTGTAGAGCGTCTGCCCGATGCGGTCCGGCTGGCTCAGCGATATGAACTCAAGCTGGTACCCGTCACTACGCCCCGCCTCGGCGAAATAGATTGCTGCTACGCAGGTGGCCACAACAAGGGCCGCGCCGGCCATAAGAAATTTGTGCATCCGCGCCTCCCGCCTGCATCCGGGCAGGCTTCCAACCTCGAACATACCGCTGCCCCAGTTTCCGGGGCAAGTGCCCCTAATTTCGAGTACTACCTATACCACGATTATTTGAGCGCCCTTTGCCACAAGGGGGCGACTGCGTGAAGCAGCGGCACAGCCGGCGCTACGGCCAGCTACGGGCGATTCTCAGGGCGGCGAGGGAAGAGGCAGGGCTTACCCAGCGGCAGCTGTCCGCGCGTCTCAGGCGAGACAAGAACTTCGTCCAGCTCGTGGAATCAGGGGAACGGGCGCTGGACGTGATCGAGTACCTGCAGTACGCCCGGGCGCTCAAGGTCGATCCTTTGGCGACGTTGGGGCGGGTGCTTTGAGAGCCCCTGTGTTGTGCGACGCTCTTTGCAGGAACAGCTCGAACGTTGTCTGACGCATCCTTCGCCGGCCAGCCTCCCATTCCTGCCAAGCCCGTTCGGAGTAGTGAATGAGATCTGCCGCCTGCCGCTGGGTCAAACCGGCGGCAAGGCGGGCTTCCATGATTTGCTTAGGCGTCGGGCGCTTCGCTTTCACGCAAGTACTCGATAATCGCTTCTGACCACCCATCGATCGATACCCACGGTCCATAGGCAATGCCGTTCTGGTACGTCCCAACGTTCACAATGTAGCCTCTGCCTTGCGGCTGCTTCGGCTTGTCTCCCGACTGCTCGTCCGTGATTACGATTAGCCGCTCGCACTCCGGGAACTCCTGGTACACCCGCTTCACAGCGTTGCCCAGCATCGTTCCGCCGAACTGACCAGCGTTCACAAGTTGCTGGGAAAGCGCAAAGCCCCGCCGCGGGGCAATCTCCACGCAGTAGTCGGAGAACGCGAATATGCGCGCCCGTTCGCACAGTTCCCGGACGATCATCGCGAGGCCGCAAGCTGCATCGAATCGATCAATGTCCGACTTCGCCGACACCTTCGTACCGCGCATCGATCCCGAATGATCGATCAGCAGCGCCGTCTTCCCGCCAAGTTTCGGCACTTCCGCCAAGCATCGGAACATCGCTTGTTCCAAGGCATCCTCCAAACGCGGTGCGTACTTAGCCGCCGAGATGAATCGGAACGGCAAGACACGCTCGGCGTTCATCGATGCCAGCGCATCGCGGATCTTGTCCTCGGATACGCCGACCTCCAGCATGCCGCGCAGATTGCGCAGTAGCGCCAGGGCGCCAAGCTTCTTCTCGGACATCAGCCGTTCGAACGTCTCGCGCTTGTCGGCCCCACCAGAGAGCGCCACTTCCCACGTATCCGGCGCTTGCAGGGTACCGTCGACCAGCGACTTGAATACGACCGCCTGAGCTTCGTCACGCGGCTTGGCGTGCGACAGAAACAGCACGTCGCGAAGCTTCACAGCACCGTCGCGGTTGTATTTTGCAAGCTGGTACGGCGTGAACTTCTTCAGTGCGCGCGCCAAGCCGATCTTGAGCTGAGCGGTGAGCGGTGCTTCCTTGTTGTCCTTCCAGTAGAGCGCCAGCAACTCACCAAGCTCGTCCGGGCGCTGTATGACGCGCTCGATCAGATCGCCGACCTGTCTGCCCTTGTTGCTTCGGATAGTCTCACGGACCAGCAAAAGCGGCGCATGGCGCAGTTTGAAACGCTCTCGCGCATCGATAGCGGTATTGGCCAGATCATCGAAGGACACGCGCTTGCAGAGATCGGCAACGCGCGCTGCGTGATCCTGGCCGGACTCGTAGAAGGAATCTTCCCAAAGCATGCATGCCATGATGGAGCGTCGAAGCTCCTTGGCCGGCGAGGACTGGATGGACGGGGCGCCTTCGTGAGTGAAGGCAGTGACGGTCTTTACGTTCGATCGCATAAGAGCCTCCGTTATTGATGTCGAAGGCTTGGCGGTCAAGCGGGGGAACAAGCGAAAACGGAATAGCCCTACCAGTTTGGGCGAGGGAAGTAAGCTTTCGCCACTTCGCCTTGGACTCGAACCAAGAAGTAACCGTTTCCTAACGCCACCCACGAAATCATGCCGGAACAAACGAGCGCGGTGTTTTCGTACAAAGAAGTAACCGCGATCTACACCAGGCACAAAATCTTGCTGGAACAAGCGACAACGGAAATTTTAGGGTCCTACCATTAGACGACAGAGTTTTTCAACTCCGGTGGGATTCGAACCCACATCACTCTCTTAGCAGGAGAAGTAACCGTTATCTACGCCAAGCACGGGAAGGATAGTAGCCACATTTTGTGTGGGTTGCAACTACTCAGCGCAGTTCAGAAGAACTAGCCTCGGCGGCACGTCGTCAGTCAGCAGACCTTCGCGGCCGATCCAGATACCGCCGCGCCATGCCTTCCCCTGCGCTTCCGTCTTGGCTGGTGGCTGGTCGTCGTTGTCGGGGTCCCAGCCGTCGCTGATGTGGTTGAACTTCAGCCCATCACCGACATCGCGAAACCATGCGGTCACTGCTTGCATTGAAGACTACTTGTCGCTCCGCGGCGAGGCGTCAATCTTGCGCCTGGGCCAATTGGCGGGCCCGTCCGACTCTCCGACCGAAGATCGATTTGAGCATGGCCACCAGCGGTCGTGCCAGCCCTACCGGCTGCAGTGTCAGCATCGCGACATGGAATCCTCCCCACAGCGCCCGCGCCAGGAACGGCTTACGTCCGCGCCCGGGTGTGATGAGCAGATTCATGATCGTATACTTCCCATCGGTCACGACATGCTTTTCGTGGGGGCGGTAGCGATCGAAGAATCCCTCGGTCACGTACGACTTGTGAATTTCCAGCTCGTTGCCGTAGCTGTCGTCCTGGAAGATATCGTGCAGGGGTACAACGACGATGATGTGGTCGAACTTCCTGACGCACGCTCGCATCACGCGATGGATCTCACGAGGCGTCAAATGCTCGATCACGTCGCCGAACAGCGCGACGTTATGGCGATCAGGTGCACGCTCCACCCACTCCTGCAGCAGCGCAAAGTCCACGCGGTCGTATCCACCGGCCTCGCGTAGTGCATCAACCGCCGGCCGGTAGCCTTCGACGCCGATGAGCTTGCAGTCATTGCCTAGCACGCGGCGGATGATTTTGCCGTTCTTGCCGGCGCCACACCCAAAGTCCACGACTTCCGAAACGTCGAGCTTGAGGAGCTGATCCTCGAGAGCCGCATCGCATAGCGTGGCGCTCGACCCGAATTGAGCCGCTGATGTCATCGTTTTTCTCCCCGTAGTTGCCGCAGGACGAAAATCAGCGCGAGGACCGCAATCCCCATGCCGATCCAGGTGAGCATCGCGGTCTCCGGTGGAATGGGCGGCATCTCGTCAGTGGGCCGCTCTCCGATGACGCTGGCATGGACATCCATGGCTACCTCGCTCTTGTAATTGTTGCGCGGTAGATCGGTTGATGCGGGGCGGGTGAGCCCCGGAATTACCTCCCGAAAATTCACAATGAGACCCGCGCCGTTGCTCGCCTCCGGGTGCGGATGTCCTAAATATTGCCGGACCCAAGTCTTTGACCGACAAGCATCTTCAAAGTACCCTACAATTCTTTTCACCATGTCACTGCCCCTGCCTCGTGTGTTAATACTTTCAAAGAGTTAGCTGCGCGATTTGCTGCTTTTTTGACCACCTCCTAAAAAATCTCCTAAAAATTCGGGGGCTGCGGCGGCGTCCACGAGCGGCAATTCGTGGTCGTATATGTCCAGCATTGCATCAGATTTGTGGCCGCTAGCTTCCTTCTTGTCGGCCTTCTTGCCGGTGGTGTCCGTCACACCTCGGTGCTTCAGTCCATGTAGGGTGAATCGCTCCTCGGCGGTGATGATGCCCGTCTCGATGGCCGCAGCCATGAACTCAACCCACGCTTGGTCTAGTGCGCGCTTGGAAAGCGGCATACCGGATTGATTCACGAATGCGCGCCGGTCTTCGGCGCGGATCGGCACGGGCCGCGAGCGATTGGCGGGGCGCGCCAGGATCTCGGCGCGCAGGGCGAGCACGGCATCCCAGACCGCACGCAGTCGCGGCGTCCAGCGCACGATGTTGTCGCGGCTGCCCTTGACTCTCGAGACGCGCAGTCCAGCATCGGTCTCGTGCGCATCTGTCAACCGGATCACTTCTATGCCGCGCATCCGGCACAGATAGGCGAGCTCCATCACGCACCACAGGTAGGGCGGGCCGCTGCCTTTCGTATGGGCTCTGCGTGCGCCACGCTCGCGCGCGAAGTTCAGCGCCGCTCCGTAGGTCCGATGCTCTGGCATCTGGTAGCGCCCGCGCTCCTTGGCCTGCTTCACGCCGGTGGCGGGATTCGTGCGGCAATGGCCGATTCGCGCGCCCCAGGTGAAGGTACGGCGCAGATATCGCAACACCATGTTCGCCTTGGTCGGATGCCCCTTGGCGATGCTCTCGACAAGGCGCTGAAACACGGAGGTGTCGAGCTGGTCCACTCGCAGCAGATCGAACGTGGTGCCGATCTTCGTCTTGATCTTGCGCACCGCGCGCTCGCACTGGTCGTAGGTCTTGCGCGTGCTCGGGGAGAGCTCGCCGTATTCCGTGCTCTCGCGAAACTGCGCCATGACGTAGCTGATCGTGCCTTGGGCATCCTTGCCGGCGCGCTGCTCGACGATTGCATGGAGATCCGACAGCCGGGCCGCGGTACCGGCCACAGTCTTGGTACGCACGCCGCCCTCGGGATCGGGCTCAATGATGTACCAGCGGCCCTGGCCAGTCTTGTCCCAATAGATACCGGCGGGTAGCTGATCCTGCTTGATGTGCGCCGGGATGGTCGGATTGTGCTTTCTTTTTCTGCCGCGCCCCATCAAAACACCTCGTCGGCGGAGTAGATGTCGTTCGCCGCCTTGTGCTTATCCGACAGCCCGAGCGCTGCGTTCATCGCG